>OBLQ010000296.1_pt1 | contig 18638 bp, 19 predicted proteins | sample 1519881 | NCBI WGS metagenome assembly OBLQ01 (sample SAMN01911456, study PRJEB22533) | soil metagenome | biome: Soil | place: Malaysia | collected 2012-04-30 | depth DG_metagenome m | reverse complement strand
TAGCACATCGCCATGACGTGCGATCAAGTCGTCAATGAATGCGAATGCGGCCGCTCTTACAGCGTCATCGAGTTCGCGATCAAACATTACTTGCTCCCGCTCACCCCCTTCACATACGTCATCACGGACGCCAGCATCGAATGGCTAGCGTTCGCGGAGTACCATGCCCGCTCGAACCACTGCGAGTTACGTTCACTTCGAATATTCATACTGGTTGCCGTCTGGTCCCGCCCTCTGGCTCACCCATTTCACATATGTCATCACGGCGGCCAGTGTCGAGTCGCTGGCGGCGCCCTTGTAGGCGGGCATCTTGATGATCTGGCGGCGGGTGAAGAACATGGCCGCCCGATTGTTGCTCAGCCGGTCGATCTTTCCGTTCAGGATCCACGACTTGAGCTCGGCGTTGCTGCGGACGAGGTCGCGGAAGTCCTGGCCGCGCCAGGGTGGGATGTAGCCCTTGAGGCTGCGCGGGTTGTTGGCGCTGATGAGCCCGCCGGGGCCGTGGCAGCCGAAGCATCCGAGGCTGCGCGCCGCGTGGTAGCCGGCGCGCGCGTCGTCGGGCATGTTGCTGCCGTAATCGGCCACCACCTTGTAGTAGGCCACCAGGTCCGCCAGCTGCGCGTCGGTAATCACACCGCGGTATGCCGGCATGTGCAGTGGCAGGTGCGGGGGGCCGTCGTTGCGTCCGTGCAGCCGCCGTGACAGGAACTGCTCGGCGCTGGGCTGGTTGCGTTTGGCGGTCGCGCGCTGCGCCGCATCGATGGCCGAGTCTCCGCGCGCCGAAAGCGAGTCCAGCTCGGCACGGTGCTCGGTGGCGCGCTCGTTTTCCCGCGCCCGCGCCTCCAGCGAATCGCGCAGCGCCAGACGCCACGGCCGTCCGTCGAGGATCCACTCGCGGATCTCGTCCTCGTTCTTCACGTACATCATGGCCATGCCGCCGTCCCACGCGGGAATCTCGCCGTCGCGCGCGCCCGGGTTGGGAACGCCGCCGGTCCCGCGCGGGCCATGGCATCCGTGACAGCCGAGATCCTCCGCCAGCTGATAGCCGCGCAGTTCGGGCGTGAGTTTGGGAGCGCGAATGTAGTTGAGGAATCCCCACGCGCCGAGTGCGCCGAGCATCACGGCGGCAAGCGTGATGACCGAGAGATGTGCACGACCAGCGGACATCGCCCGTCATTATATGGCGATCGCCACGCGAGGTCCGTTAGAAAAAGTGCGCCGGCTGGAAAATCACTGTCCCTGCCGCCCGGACTGTTCCCGTGGCAAAGGAACGTTCATCACAAACATGTCGCGCGGACCACGTATGGGGACGACGTGCCCCGCGAGAAACGACGTACCTTCCATCCTTCCCGTGATTACCGCGCGCCGGTTGGCGAGCAGATGAAGCGATACCGGCGATTCCACGCTCAGACCGCCGTCGCGACGTGACCACAGCAGCCTGCCGGTGTGGTCGTAGCACGAAAGAAGAATGTCCCCGTCGCCGGTCCATGGGCGAACGGTGCTCTTGACCACGTTGGTATCGGGATCGCACGAGCCAAGACAGTAAATGTGGCCGTCGCCACCGACTTCGACATCATCTCCACCACCCGGAACGCACCACCGCTCCGTACCGGTTCCGTCCCACGCGCACAGGAAATCATCCGTGGCAACGAAAACGGCCCCGTCCGGCCCGACGGCAATGTCCCTGAGCCACCCACCTGACGGTGTGCGTCGTGTGTTCATCCAGGTGGGCCGTGATTGTCCGGCGAGGCTGGACACAAATACCTCCCAGTGTCCCGACACGAACATGTTGCCGGCGACAATCAAGTCGCCCCGTCCGCCGTCGACCGCCCGGCTGATCACCTCTTCTCGATCACGATCGATATCCGTCAAATCACGTACCTTTCCTCTGCCGTCAACCGTGGCGGTGAACCAGTGCCACGAGCGACTGCTGATGCGGAGATTGCCGCACGTCAGTTCACCCACGTAGGACCCCGCGAGGCAGCAGGAATCGCCCATCGCCACCGCGCGTACCTCCGGCAGCCCACCCCAGTCGGGCAGCGCAAACCTGCTCAGAAGCGGCTCCAGCTTCACCCGCAGCGGTACCGCCCAGCGCACATCGCCGTTCGGCGAAACACAGGTGACGAATTGTTTGTGCTGGACCCCCCTGAGGAAGAGACAATCCTCGTCGGCCGCGCACAACACATTCGAACCCATGTGTTGGCCGGGGTCGACCTCATGGACCCACTTCGTCCGCCCATGGGAATCGAGACGCGCGGCAAACGCCGCGTGCCCGTGAGACGTCAGACGCTTCTTTCCATCCTGCTGAAGTTCTCTGAAGAATGTCCCCGCGATCGTAATGTCGCCGGATGGATGTAGAACGGTTGAGCCACGCACTCCGTCCGTGCTCGACCAGCTCGAGATCCAGGTTTGATCGTCCGGGGTGATACCGGGTGTTCGGCCCGCGTAGCCGGTCTCAAGAGCGCGAAGGCATTCTCGAACGAACTCCATGTGCCGCAATTGAAGCGCACTATTGCCACGATACGTCCCCGGCAATTCGCCCCGCTCGAGGATCCAGATTCCGTTGATTTCGTCGCTGTTCGGTTCATCGCCGTACATGAACTCGAAGTTGCCCTGCGTCGTTTGCATGTCATCGGTGTGCAGAACCCGAACGACCTGCGCCACCGTGCCGGTTCTCGCAAACTCGGGCGTGCCATGGATGACGGTGTTCACCTGCAACAACGCCTCGTTGGGCGTGCCATGGCGGTACCACTTCGCTCTTTTGTTTTCGCTGTCGGAAACCACGTGCCCGATCACGATGATTTCCGCGCGCTCAACCCGCGTCGCAATCGGCATCTGGCCCACCTTCGAGGCATGGACCGTGTCGGCAACCAGTATCATGGCCGTGGCGGCCGCCATCATCTTCACGCTCGACCGGGTCATGTCAGGAATATAGCGGATTGAGAACAAAAAAACGGGCGACCCGTTTCCAGGTCGCCCGTTGGTAAGCCGGACGCGGCGGGGTTGTTATTAAGATTCGCCCCTGCCCTTTCCCGCTGCGTCCGTTGTGCCGTTTGCCTGCGCTTGCGGCCATCGCGCGCCTTGTGTGGTCGACGCGATATGCGCAGGGTCACGGCGGGAATTACTTGGCTTCGGCGATCGTGGCCAGCTCGAGCGCTTTGACGCCGCCGTTCTCCTTCACGGTGCCGGTGACTGTCGACTTCTTGCCCGCGTAGTCCGCCACCATTCCGTTGATGGGCTCATGGTCTTTGCCGATGATGACGTACATCGTGCCGTCCGCAGAAAGGAAGCCGACCGGCAGACCCTTCTTGATACACGACACTGCACACTTCGCGTGATCCATGCCCGTGGCCGAGTGATCCATGTAGCAGTACAGGTCGATCACTTCGCCCGTCATGGTGACCGGCTTGGCCGCGTCATCCTTCTTCATGTCATCCGCCAGAGCGAGCGCCGACATGGCCATCACGGCGAACAGTGCAAACACCAGAATGCGTTTCATTGCAGCCTCCTTGATTCCCGTTGTTAACTTTGAGGAAAGATACCGTCTACCCGCTTCTCGGGCAAATCACCATGACCGCAGGGTGACTCCCCCGTCGATGACGATGGGCTGTCCAATGATGGACGCAGCCGCGTCACTGCACAAAAACAGAATCGTTGCCGCCACTTCCTCGGGCTCGATCCAGCGCTGCATCGGAATGCGCCGGCGCAACCAGGTTTCGTCAACGCTCTTTGTCATCTCCGTGCGAACAAATCCGGGACACACCGCATTGATGCGTATGCCCTTCTCGACATAGTCCAGAGCCGCGGTGCGTGTCATTCCGATGATCGCGTGCTTGCTGGTCGCGTACGCCCCGAAGTTCGCGCCGGGACGGAAACCGGAAACACTGCTCACGTTGATGATCGATCCGCCGCGTTTGAGCATGTGTGAAATTTCTTCGCGCATGCACAGCCACGTGCCCTTGGCGTTGATCTCCATCACGCGATCGAACACGCTCTCTTCGAGGCTGGCCATCGGCGTGGGGTCGTGTTGCACCCCCGCGTTGTTAACCGCCACATCCAGCCGGCCAAAGTGGTCGACGATGCGGGTGAACGCGTCCTGCACCTGGGCCCGGTCGGCGATGTCGGCCCTTACGAAGATCGCCTCTCCGCCGGCACCCTGGATCTTGTCCAGGGCTTTCCCCCCCTCCACCTCGCGGCGCGCGATCAATGCGACTTTGGCGCCCTCTCGCGCAAACGCTTCCGCCGTGGCCAGACCGATACCGGCACTGGCGCCCGTTACCACCGCCGTCCTTCCTTCAAAACGGCGGCCCGGTTCCGGTGCGCCACCACCGAAGGTCTTCTTCAAGAAGTCCTTCATCTCAAGCGGATGGTACCGGGTCCTCTTCAACAGAGCAGTACAAAAATCCGCGTTGCGGGTTCCCGGTTTCGCACACCGCAGGGCAGGCGCCGTGGAAATTGTGGCTTCTGACACCAGTCATGACCCAACTCACGAGCGCACTACTTTGTCTTCTTCTCGAGCTCGAGCGTCATTCCGCACTTCGGGCACGTGCCGGGCTCCGTCATGCGAACCTCGGGGTGCATCGCGCAGGTGTATATCGCCTGGCTGGCCGGCTTCTCGGTGGCAGCCTTCGCGTTTGCCGCGGCGATACTGATCATTTCGAAGGCCTTGATGCCGTCGTGATCGTATACATTCCCGGTGATCGTCGACGTCTTGCCGACGAAATCCGCAACCTTCGCGTTGGGTGATTCGTGTTCCGCACCCAGCAGCAGGTACACCGTGCCGTCGGTCGCCTTGAACCCCGCGGCCATTCCCTTGGCCATGCAGGCGCGCGCGCACTTGACGTGCTCGGGGCCGGTCGCCGAGGCCGGGTGCATCATGTAGCAGTTCATGTCGAGCACCTCGCCGGTCAGGGTCACCGGTGCGGTCTTCGCGGCATGATGGTCCGGGTGCTGTGCCAGCGCAGGAAGCGCCAGGAGGAGTGGGACCACCGACAGCGCCAGAATTCGTTTCATTGCAGAACCTCCTGTTTGTGGTGTCAGGTCGTCGATGGTCGGAAATAACGCAACGTGGGTGCCAGTCTTTGTGGAACCCCGGATCATCGTTTAAGTAGAAGTTGTCATGTGCTTTAGCGACGCGTTCGAGAGCACGAGTCCTTCCCCACCGGGGCTCAAAGTGATGAATAGTCTACATAAGTGCTCATTTGTGCCCAACGTGATGCGAGGCCTGGAACACCGCTGGCGGCCGACCGAAGCCATGGGTTACGCTGGCGCCAACACGTTCTACTGGCCCGCGTTGAAAAAAAAGACAAGTTAGGTTATATTATCGCCCGAGGCCGCAACCCACGGGTCGTAAACGACCCCACCGGAGTTTCTACATGAAAAAACAGCATCGCTTTGCCGTTGGAATCGCCGTGGTTCTGATTGCGATCGGCTATTTCGCCTTCGCCGGTTACAACGAAGGCAAGGCTTACTACAAGACCATCGAAGAAGTCACCGCGATGGGCCCCAAAGCGGAGAAACAGCGTCTCCGCGTGGCCGGCCTGGTCAAGGAAGGCACCATCGAGCGTGACGGAACTCACGTCAGCTTCGTGCTGGCGCAGGATGTGGAGACGATGCAGCATACGCTGCGCGTGCACTACGTCGGCAGCCAGCCGGTGCCTGATACATTCAAGGATCGCGCCGAAGCCGTCGTCGAAGGCAAGTGTCTCCCCGACGGAACCTTTGAGGCCGATCACATCCAGGCCAAGTGTGCGTCCAAGTACGAAGCAAAGTATGGCCCCAATGCGCAGCATCCGAATGACATGTCCAGCACGGGCAAGCCGTCGGATGCGGCGGGCGGCGCCTACTAAAACCTGTTGTGACTTGATGCCGCGTGGCGCAATCGCCCGCGCCGCGCACTCACCCCGGACCGGGAGTCCACCGTGATCCAAATAGGAAACTACGCCATCGCGCTGGCGTTAACGTTCTGCACCTACGCGTTGTTCGCGCTCTTCTACGGCGCGAAGACGGGCCGCCGGGAAATCGCCAAGAGCGGCGAGCGCGCTGTCTACGCAACCTTCGGATTCGTTGTTCTTGCCGTCGCATCGCTCGAAGTTCTGCTGCTGCGCAGCGACTTCAGCGTCGAATATGTGGCGGAGTATTCCAACCGCGCGCTGCCCTTCTTCTATAAGGTGGCGGCGCTGTGGGGCGGTCAGAAGGGCTCGCTGCTCTTCTGGACGCTGATCCTCACCGGCTACGCCGCGTGGGTTGCGTTCCGCAACCGTCACTACGCCGGCAAACTCATTCCCTACACGCTCGGCGTGATGTCGATTACGGCGTTCTTCTTCCTCATCATGAACAAGTTCGCCGCCAATCCTTTCCATCGCCTGATGCAGGACCACGGCGGCGTGCAGCACGTGTTCACGGCGTCCGACGGTCAGGGCCTGAACCCGCTGCTCCAGCATCCCGCCATGGTGATTCACCCGCCCATGCTTTATCTCGGTTACGTGGGCATGGTGGTGCCGTTTGCGTTCTGCATGGCTGCGCTGCTCACGCGCGAACTGGGAAGCGGCTGGATCAAACTGACGCGCCGCTGGACGCTGTTTGCATGGCTCTTCCTCGGCACCGGCATTCTGCTGGGCGGACGCTGGGCCTACGTGGAACTGGGATGGGGCGGCTACTGGGCCTGGGATCCGGTGGAGAACGCATCGCTGATGCCGTGGCTCACCGGCACCGCCTTCCTGCACAGCGTGATCGTGCAGGAGCGCCGCAACATGCTCAAGGTGTGGAACGTGGTGCTGATTCTGGCCACGTACCTGCTGGCCATCTTTGGAACCTTCCTCACGCGCAGCGGCATCGTGTCGTCGGTGCATGCCTTCGCGCAGTCGTCGATCGGAACCTACTTTGCGGTGTTCCTGGGGCTGGCGGCGGCCGCGTCCATCTACCTGGTGGTCACGCGCCTCAACTTCCTGCGCAGCGACAACCAGCTCGATTCGTATGCGTCGCGTGAAGCCAGCTTCCTGTTCAACAACCTGATCCTGCTGGCCGCCTGCTTCGCGGTGCTGTGGGGCACGCTCTTCCCGGTCATTTCCGAGCTGATTCAGAACGACAAGGTGACGGTGGGCGCACCCTTCTTCAACAAGATCAACGTGCCCATCGGATTGTTCCTGCTGTTCCTGACCGGCGTGGGGCCCCTGCTGGCGTGGCGCAAGACGTCGTTCCAGAGCATGAAGAAGATCTTCTTCTGGCCGACGATTGCGGGTGTGGCGGTGGCCGGCGCATCGCTGGCCTTCGGTATTCACTCCATCTATCCCGTCATGTCGTTTGCCATCGCGGCATTCGTGCTCATGACGCTGATCAACGAGTTCAGCCGCGCCACACGCGCGCGCATGCGCAACACCCACGAGAATCCGGCGTCGGCGTTGATGGGCATCGTCGGCACCAACAAGCGCCGCTACGGCGGATACGTCGCCCACCTGGGCTTCCTGCTGCTGCTGGTGGGCTTCACGGGCCAGGCCTTCACCACCGAAGGCTGGGGCGAAGCGAACGTGGGCGACAAGTTCTCCATCGGGAAATATGACTTCCAGTGCATGGAGATCCAGAATCTGAAGAACGACAACTACCAGGGCATGAGCGCCACGCTGGCGCTGTCGAGTCACGGCAGGCAACTGGCGCTGCTCTCGCCGGAAAAACGCTTCTATCCGGCCAGCCAGCAGACCACCTCGGAAGTGCGCATGCACCACACGCCCATCGAAGACGTGTACGTGGTGTTTGCGAACGTGAAGGAAGCCACCAACAAGGCGATCATCCAGGTGTGGATCAACCCGCTGGTGAGTTACGTGTGGCTGGGTGGCTATGTGCTGGCGATCGGAACCATCATTACGCTGCTCCCGAATCGTGTGGAGCGCAAACTCAAGCGCCGCAAGAAAGCAGTCGAGGAGCTGCTGCGCGAGACGGAGAAGGTGAACGTATAATGGGCGTCCGCCGCATGCTTCTGGGTGTCTGCCTCGCGCTCGCAGCGTTTGCCGTCGCGCCTTCCGTTTGGGGGCAGTCGGCCAAGACGGAGTTGAGGGATCCGGTGCTGGCCACGCGCTTCAACGAAGTATCGGACGCGCTGGTGTGCCAGTGCGGATGCCAGATGATCCTGCGCGTCTGCAATCACCAGAACTGCCCGTCGGCCATTCCGATGCGGCATGAAATCGAAAAACAACTGCAGGCAGGCAAGACCAACGACGAAATCATCGCGTCGTTCGTCGCGCAATACGGAGACAAGGTGCTTTCCGAACCTCCCGCAACCGGCTTCAATCTGGCCGCTTACGTAATGCCGGGATTCGGATTGCTGGTTGGTTTGTTCATTGTGGCGACAATCGCATCTCGCTGGATGTCGCGCCACCGTTTGGCGGTGGAACCGGCGGCCCCGGTGGATCCGGAGCTCCGGAAACGAATCGAAAAAGAAATCAAAGCGGAGTAATCAATTATGGCTCTCTTTCTGGTTGGAATTCTGGCGGCGTTGGCGTTCGCGCTGGTCGTGTACCCGCTCGTTAGCCCGCGCCGGCATCTTTATTATCTCGACGACATGCTCGGCCTGGGCGAGCAGAAGAAATTGAATTACCTGTATGCGCGGCGCAGCGTTGTGTACGACAACCTGCGCGATCTCGACAACGAGTTCCAGATGGGCAAGCTTTCGGACGACGACCATCAGCGCCTGCGTGACGGGTTGATGGCGGAAGCGGCGCAGATCGTGCGCGAAATCGACGATGCGCACGTTCGCCGCGAGGTCGAGGATGCGATCGAGGCGGACGCCCGGTCGCGGCGGAGGATCCAGTGAGCGCGTTGTTTGGCCGCACACGCGTACTGTTTCTCACCGCGCTCCTCGTGACCGTTGCCGGGAGCGCCTTCGCATTCACCGTCCGGGGTACCGTCAAGAACGGAACCACGGGCGAGATCATCAAAGAGGCGAAGATCACCGTCATCCAGCCGTCCGCCGGCATGGCGGTGGTTGGCTCGGCGGACACCCATGACGGGACCTTCGAGATCCCCAACCTGCAGAACAATGCTCCCATTTTTCTGCTGCAGACCGACTTCGACGGCGTGACCTACAACATCCAGATTCCGGTGACGGGACAGGACCAGACCATGGACGTCGAGGTCTACCAGGCCACCAAATCCTGGGATGGCGTTTCCGTGGTGGTGCCGCACCTGGCGGCGACCCGTGAGGGCGACCAGCTGCACATCGAGCAGATGTACGAGATCAGCAACGACACCTCGCCGCCGAAAACGATCAGCGCCAAGGACGGCGCGTTTCGTCTCTATCTGCCCGCCGACATGGACAGTCTCACCGACTGCTACGTGATCACGGGCGAAATGCCGCTCAAGCGCATTCCCATTCCCACGGACAAGAAGGACATCTACAGCATCGACTATCCCATCCGTCCGGGCATGACGCGCATCGGTCTGGGTTACTACGTGCCCTATTCGTCGGGTTCGTACACCATGACGCACCTCTTCCCCGAAGCCGTTCCGCATATGTCGGTGTTCGCGGTGGATTCGACGCTGCATGTCTCGAGCACCTTCCCCGCGTTCAAACGCGCCGAGTCGGTGCACGGGATGACGTCGTACACGGTGCACAACATCAAGGCCGGTGAGAGCGTGGAGTTGTCGTTCCAGGGCGGCGATCCCCAGTTCGCGGGACTCGACGTGCAGGGGGACGGCGGCATGGGACAGGGTGGCGGTAACGGCGGCGAAGGCGGCGGCAACATTGTGGGAATGGCGGGAAATGACGAAAATATTTCCCGGTTCCTGATGGTGACGGTGCTGCTGGTGCTGGCGGGAGTCGCGGGGATGTCGCTGCGCGATCATCACGATCCGCTCTCCGATGCCAAGGTGTTGCGCGCGCACTACGACCTGCTGCTCGCGCGGCTGGCGCGTCTCGACGACCTGCACGCCGCCAATACGATTCCCGATGACGCGCACCGTGCGTCACGTGAGGATCTGATCCGCCGTCTGGCTGCGCTCGCCATGCAGATGCGCACCCACGGCGGCATGCGTACGCCCGATTCGAGCCCGAGGACTCCAAAAACCAGGGCGCAATGAGCGACCTTCCGATCGCGCTCGCCTGCCGGGGGCTGACCAAGCGTTATGGCCGCGTGACGGCGCTCCGTTCCGTGGACCTGAGCGTGCCCGCCGGTGATTGCGTGGCGCTCTTCGGACGCAACGGCGCCGGCAAGACCACGCTGCTCCAGATCATCGGGTCGCTGATTGCGTCCTACGAAGGCAGCGCCGAAGTGTTCGGCCAGCGCGTGAAACGCGCCGACGCCGAGCACCGGCGCGCGCTTGGTCTGGTTCTGCACGACACCTGCCTCTATCTCGATCTCTCCGTGCTCGACAACCTGCGTTTCTTCGGGCGGCTCTACCGCCTGCCCGATCCGGACGCGCGGGCGCACGAATTGCTGCAGGAATTCGACCTCGAACATCGCGCACACAGTGTGGCCCGCGAACTCTCGCGCGGCATGAAGCAACGTCTGGCCCTGGCGCGCGCCGTGGTGCACCACCCGCGCCTGCTGCTGCTCGACGAGCCCTTCACCGGACTCGACGAACTCTCCAGCCAGTCGCTTTCCGGCATGCTCTCGAAGTTCACGAAGGACGGCGGCACCGTGCTCATGAGCACGCACGACGTGGAGCGCGCCTTTGATTCCGCCACCCGCGCGGTGATTCTCGACCGCGGCGTCATCACCTTCGACCGTTCCACACAGGATCTGGACGCGGCCACCTTCCGGCATGCGTACTGGAACGTCCTGTTTACCGGCGCGACGCCGGCGGGAGCGGGGGCCTGAGCATGCTGCGCACCGCCGGCACTATTCTGTGGAAGGACCTGCGCATCGAAATGCGCACACGCGACGCCATCGGCGCCGCGCTGGTGTTCAGCCTGCTCACGATGGTGATCTTCAACTTCGCGCTCGATGCCAACACGCCCGAGATGCGCCGTCTGGCGGCGGGCTTTTTCTGGGTGGCGTTTGCCTTCAGCGGAACGCTCTCGCTCAACCGCTCCTTCGCGCTGGAAAAGGAATCGGGTGCGGGGCGCGCCATGATCTTTGCGCCCGTCGATCCCGCCGGCGTCTACCTGGGAAAGTTCTTCGCCAACGCGCTGTTTCTGCTGGTGACACAGATCATCGTGCTGCCGGCATTCATCATTTTCTTCGACGCGGCGGTGGTACCGGAACGCTGGTGGGCGCTGGTCGCGTCGTTCGTGCTGGGATCGGTGGGGTTCGCTTCGGTGGGAACGCTGTTCTCGGCGGTGGCGTCCAATACGCGCATGCGTGAACTGATGCTGCCGCTGCTGTTTCTGCCGGTCACCGTGCCGGCGCTGATCGGCGCGGTGGAAACCACGGCCTTCGCGCTGGGCGCGTCCGCTTCGGCCGGGTTCTGGTTTCGTCTTCTGGCCGTGTACGATGTAGTCTTTGTAACCGTCTCTCTGATGATTTTCGAATTCGCCCTGGAGGAATGAAGTGAAACAGCGTCATATCGCCGACGACGTGCTCACCTACGCACTGTTCATGTGGATGGCAGTGTCGATCGGCATGATGTTCTTCTACGCACCCATCGAACAGACCATGGGACTGCCGCAGAAGATTTTCTACTTCCACGTGCCACTGGCCTGGAACGCGTTTCTCGGATTTACCATCGTGTTCTTCTGCAGTTTTCGGTATCTGGCCACCCGCGATCCCAAGTGGGACACGCGCTCGGTCGCGGCCGCCGAGGTGGGTGTGCTGTTTACCACGCTGGTGCTGATCACCGGACCCATCTGGGGCAAACCCATCTGGGGCATCTGGTGGACATGGGACGCGCGTCTCACACTCACCTTTGTGCTGTGGCTGATCTACGTGGGATACCTGATGCTGCGCCGCTATATCGACGCCGCCGAACGCCGCGCCACGCTGGCCGCCATTGTCGGCATCGCCGGCTTTGTGGATGTGCCGCTGGTGTACTTTGCGATTCGCTGGTGGCGCACGCAGCATCCGGCGCCGGTGCTGATGGGTGGAAAGGATTCGGGACTCGATCCCAGAATGGCGACGACACTGTGGGTGTCGACCGCCGCCTATCTGTTGTTGTTCACCGTGCTCTACCGCCGGCGTCTCGCGGTGGAGAATCTTCGTAACCAGCTCGATGCCTATCGCGAAGAGATGGAAGGAGCCAAATCATGACCTGGGTTGCTGCCGCCTTTCTGGCCGTATGGATTGCCGTATTCATCTTTCTGATGCGCATCAGCCGCGCCCAGCAGGTTCTGTCCGACGAGATCGCCGCGCTGAAGTCGAAGCGATAGTCTCCGACACTCGCCGCATACAAGCAGAAGGGCGGCACGCTTTCGGCGTGCCGCCCTTCTCGTTGCGTCTGCCAGAGCAACGTTACTTCACAAGCGTCATCTTTCTCACATCGGAGAAGCTGCCCGCGGTGATCCGGTAGAAGTACACACCGGAAGCCACCGAGCTGCCGTGGTCGTCCTTGCCGTTCCACTGCAGTGCATACGACCCGGCGCCCTTCGACTCGTCCACCAGTGTGCGCACCACCGCACCGCTCACGTCATAGACGCGCAGCGTCACGTGCGAGCGGGCCGCCAGTTCGTAACGAATGGTGGCCTCGGGGTTGAAGGGGTTGGGATACGCCGGCAGCAGCGCATTCCGGTGCGGCATGTCGCCCGCCGCCGTCACGCCACCGGTCAGCTCGAACGCGCTGGAAAGCACGGCGCTCGCACCACCCGGGTTGTACACAACGACGTCGTAGAAACCGTTCACGCCGCCGGTCATGTCGAAGTTGGCAATGATGCGATCCTTGCCCGCCCAGTACACCGACAGGGACGAGAAGGTCTGCGCGCCCTTGACCAGATCCACGCTGCCCGTCTTCGCAAACAACGCACCGTCGATCTGCAGTTGCACCACTACGCTGGCCGAGTTCGTGGGCGTGATCGACACCGGCAGCGGTGCCGGCCAGCCACCCTTCATCGTGGTCGACACCGGATCGCCGTTGGCACTCGTCAGCGACAGCGCCACCGTGCTGGGACCATCGTAGCCGTTGCTGTTGGGCGCCGTGGCTCCATTGAGGGCGGTGTTGTTGGTGCTGCCCGGATACGGATCACCGCTGTCGCCCCGGTTGGTGTTGTTCTCCAGGTTCTTGAGATTGTCGGCCTGCACCACCGCCAGTCCGCGCGGGCGGTTGTTGGACGGTCCGCCGGTCTGGTCGGCCAGGTCGGAGTGCCACACCACCAGTCCGCCGCTGGGCGCGGTACCCAGAATGTTGACGTCCGAACCGATGGCCTTGCGGTTCTCCACCAGGAAGTACTCCGCGGGCGGATTCATGTCTTCGGCCCAGCCGTCCTCGCGCGCTTCGAAATCGGTGAAGTAGCTCTCGCCGCCGCCGCTCACGGAGATGTTGTCGATGGACGCCGAGCCGCACGCGGTGGTGAAGTAGCCGTCCTCATCGGACCAGCCCGGATCCGAAACGAACTGGAACGCCACCGTGTACGGTCCGGGGACGAGATAGGGCGTCAGATCGATATTCGCGGTGCCCGATCCGGTTCCCGGAAGCGCGGGGTTGTTGTAGACCGCAAACGTGCTGGTGTTTCCGCCTGACGTGACTTTGCCGTAGAGGTAGTCGTACGAGGGTTCGACGGCGAACGTGTACTGGTACTGCAGCGACACGCTGCCGGAGCCGTTGTAGTTGAAGTCACGCGACACGGTGGTATTCCAGTTATTGCCATAGCCGCTGCCGGTGGCATCGGCCCAGTGGCGGCCGGTGGCCTCGGCAGACGTGAGCCCGCAGTGCATGGAGTAGCTGCCCGTGATCGGACACAACGTCGAGCGGCGCCACTTCTCCGCCGTCACATCCATGCGATAGACCTGCCGGTTCTGTTCGACGTTGGCAACATTGAAGGCTGTCGGCAGCGCCGGCGCCACCACCACATCGGTCCATCCCAGGAACGACTTCGACCACGCACCCATATGTGCCGGATTGGTGGGCTGGTTCCAGTTGCCGCTGCTCATGAGGTCCCACCATCCGCAGCCCTGCGATCCGCCGTCGGTGTCGTACAGATCGGGAAGCCCGAACGCATGACCGAACTCGTGACAGAACACGCCGATGTCGATCAACGTGGAGTTGTCACAGTTCAGGATGGGTTGAATCGTGTAGTCGTCAACCTTGATGAAACCGCCGCCCGTGCGCGGGTCGTTGGTCGTGTAGGGTCCCGCACCCCAGCCCGAAAGCGAAAAGCGGTGCGACCAGATGTGCCCGGTGAAACCACACTCGGCGCCGCTCTGCGGCTGCACGAATGAGACGAAGTCCACATAGCCGTCGTCATCGCCGGAGTTGGGAATGCCGTCGGGGCCGTCGTTATCAAACTGCCCGAAGTCGATAGCGGCGTCGTTGGCCGCGATCGTAGTCTGAATGAGAGCCGGAATGTGTGCCGAGCTGCACAGGCCGTCACACGTGCCTGTGCCCGCGTAGTACGTGTTGGTGTTGGGGAGCGTCGTCCACCCGTACACCGTTCCCGTCACGTGCAGATCGCCGTACGAGATTTCATCGTAGAACTGCGTCATGGTGCGCGGCGCAAACGGCCCGTTGAAGAGCTTCGTCTGCAACTGCGAGATCGGAAACGGATCCGCCCCGGTGTTGCTGTACTTCACGCAGAAAATCGGAACGTGGAAGGTGCCCGTCACTTCGTAGTTCTGGCGCGCGCTCGCCGTCATGAGATCGCGCTTGTAGAAGCCGCGGTCCGCGAGATACTGGTCGCGCGCTTCCTTGATCTTGAGAGTCTTATCGATCCACGCGTGTTTGAACTCGAACTTTCCCTTACCCTGGATGTTCTCTTTCACCTCGGGGGGCATATCGACACCGGGCGCGGGTGAAACCACTTGCGCCCGAACCGTGGGCGCGGCGGCCACTGCGAAGGCAATGGTGAGCAAAAACACGAGAAGCTGTCGTCGCATCGGATGTCCCCTTTGGATGGGTGGAGGGCAACGAACGGAGAAGTAAATCGGCCTTTAATTATACTACAGCGGGGGGCGTCTTTGGGTATCCAACCTGCGTTGTCGATTGCGCGAACAGCTTGCGACCGGCGACCGCGTGCGTTACCATGAATACATCCCGCCCGGGAAACAACTGCGGTTCCCCACCTTGCCGCGGATCGGGCGAGTCTCCATGAAATCGTTCAAACCCGGCCACCGGCCTGCTCCAAAATCGGACGTGCAACGCGAGTCGCGCGTGCAGGAAGACCTGGCCCTGATCGAAATGGTCATGGGCGGATCCACCGCGCACTGGCACGCCTTCGTCGACCGCTACGCGGGACTCATCTACAGCGTGGTTCGCCGCCAGCTCTTCGTCGAAGACGAGGACGAAGTCCGCACCGTTTTTGCAGATATCCTGGAAGCGCTGTACCGCGGCAAGCTGGCCGAATTTCGCGGCAATTCGGAGCTTTCGACATGGTTGATCGTGGTTTCGCGCGGCAAGGCGCTGGACCACCTGCGCCATCTTCAGGGCCGGCGCAAACACCCGCAGGGGTACGACTCCCTGTCTCCGTTCGAACGCGAGGTGTTCCGCCTGCACCACGTGGAGGGCCTGGGATTCGACGCGGTGATTCACTCGCTGCAATCGGCCAACATGCCCGCCAACGCGGAAATGATTGCGCACGCCGTTCTCAAGATTGAAGAAACGCTCGATCGCCATTACCTCCGCCGGCTCGAAGCGGACGCCCGGGCGCCCGCGCTGGGTGTGGTTTCCGGCCGGCTGCTGGAGTTTCTGAACCACATGGATATCCAGCGGGAGAATACCCACGACGAGCAACCCGACGACTTCATGGACCGCGACTCCACCGAGCGTATGGCGGCCCGGGTTCGCGAACTGCTGGCCGACCTCAGCGACGAGGAGCGCGACATCGTCCGCCTCCGCTTCGAGGAAGGCTGGACCGCACAACGAATTGCCGACGAAAAGGGGTTTCCGGGGCAGCGCCGGGTCTACACCATTCTCGACGGTGTGCTGCGCAAGCTGCGGCGGGGACTGGGTGGCGATTGAGTAGAGGACGAGGCGGGGAATTTATCCCGGAGGTCCGTCTCTAACGGACAACGCAGCCGGGAGAAAGCACCCCCCGACTGCACCCCACAATGACTGAGCTGCACCTGACAGATGATCAACTGGCCGCCCTCGTCGACGAGTCCCTGGCGGACTCGGAACGGGCATTTCTGATCGAGCATTTACGGTCGTGTCAGACCTGCCACGCCGCCTACCGCGACACGGTCCGGTATCGCGCCATCCTGGAAGCGGATAGCTCGGTGTTCCGGGCACCGGATGCGATGGTCGAACTGGCCCGCGCTGTGGCGCGTCCCGCGCGTCCGCACCGGCGGTCCCACCGCTGGACCTGGTTGGAACCCCGGCTGGCGGCCGGGCTCAGCGCCGCTGCGGTGATACTCACTGTCGGCGTGGTCTGGTATACGCACCGCCAGCCGGCTCCCTCATCACTGTGGCTGCCGACCCTTAAGCAGGTGGCTGCCACCGCGTCGGCGGATGGCTCGATCGTGCTGCCGGGCGTGGAGGGCGTGGTGGCCGCCACCTCTCCGGAGCACCGGACCGGCTTTGTTCAGCCCGACGCGACCATCGAGACCGCGCTTTCCGGCCTGACCAGCGCCTACCGCCAGCGTCCCAATGCCGATGTGGCCAACTGGCTGATCAGCGGGTACCTGGCCACCGGCGAACTGGAAAAGGGCCGTCTCTACATTCAGGACGCGCGCCTTCGTTTCCCCGACGACACGCGTTTCCTTGTCCTGGATGCCATCGTGGCCTACCGCACCAGCGACCTCGACCGCGCCGAGAATCTGCTCCGCACGGCGCTCGACGCCAACCCTCGCGACGGCGCGGCGCTGCTCAATCTGGCGCTGGTTCAGTACGAGACCGGCCAGTGGGAGTCGGCGCGGCGGACGTTGCAGCTGGTCCGCACCGAGTTCCCCGGGTCTGCACTCGAGACCCGCGCGAGCACGCTAATTACTGGCCTGCTAAACGGTTAGCCACTTTCTTCTGATCCCGAAAAATTTTTCCGGGAATTCGTTCCGGTGGGGTCGACCCTTTTACGCAGGACTGGGGGATCCAGGGGTTCGATGCCCGTCTAAAGGGGCGAGACGTGATCGAACCGGCGAACCCGGTCCCAAAAATATGTCGGACTGAAGCACTGGTTGCTACGCCGGCAGCGTGAAAAATCGAGACCCCACCTCCTCTCGCCAATCACGCGTAACGCAACATCGTGTTATACTGGCCTCCGTGCCCGTTCATAACCGATGAAATACGTTACGCTTCTTCTATCCCTGATCATCACACTGGGGACCTTGTTGTCGCAGCACGCCCTCGCATCTTCACGATCCTCAAAGGCCATACTAGTCATTCACGGCGGCGCCGGCACCATTTCGCCGGACAAGATGACGCCCGACAAGGAAAAGGCCTACCACGAAGCGCTCTCCCAGGCGCTGCAGACGGGGTATCAGATCCTTCACGACGGAGGCACCAGCCTCGACGCCGTCGAAGCGACCATCTGCGTGCTGGAGGATTCTCCGCTCTTTAACGCCGGACGTGGCTCGGTCTATACCAGCAACGGCTACAATGAAATGGATGCCTCCATCATGGAGGGCAAGACACTCCGCGCGGGCGCGGTGGCATCCGTGACCGGCATCAAGAATCCCATTCGCGCGGCGCGCAAGGTGATGGAACAGACCAGTCACGTGATGCTGGTGGGCGACGGCGCGGTTGAGTTTGCACGCGAACAGGGACTCGAGTTCGAGGACAGCGCGTACTTCGCGACTCCCCAGCGCTGGCAGGAGCTGCAGCGCATCAAAGAAGAAGAAAAGACCAAAGGCAAGTACGGGTCGCTGGAGTTTCCGCACACGCATCTGGGAACCGTGGGCGCCGTTGCGCTCGACAAACATGGCGACCTGGCGGCCGCCACCTCGACGGGCGGGCTTACCAACAAACGCTGGGGGCGTGTGGGCGATTCGCCCATCATCGGTGCGGGCACCTACGCCGACAACGCCACCTGCGCCGTGTCATGCACGGGCATCGGCGAGTATTTCATTCGCGGGTCGTACGCGCGCGAAGTTTCCGTTCTCATGCAGTATCGCGGGATGTCCGTGGACGCCGCCGCGAAACACGTTATCCACGATGAACTGGTCAAGCTGGGAGGCGAAGATACCGGCGGCATGATCGCCATGGACCGTCACGGTCACTTCGCCATGGATTTCAACACGCGTGGAATGTACCGGGGGTATATCGGGGAGGACGGTACGCCTCACACGTTCCTCTACAGGAACGAATAGCCACGGGAAACGACAACGCATGGGAATGTTGCGAGTGTCGCTTACCAACGATGTGCGCGAGGTCACGCGTGTTCACGCCGCCCTCGCGGACTTCCTCGGTGAGGAAGGCGTGCCGCCGAGCACCATTCACCACGCGCGGCTGGTGGTGGAAGAACTGCTGGTCAACGTCGTGCGCTACGGCTACGACGACCGACTTGCCCACCGCATCAACCTGGATGTGCGAACCGAGCCGCGGCGCGTTGTGATCACGATTGAAGACGACGGCCACCCCTTCAACCCCAACGATGCGCCCCCACCCGTCCTCGACCGGCACGCCGAAGA
>OBLQ010000295.1_pt1 | contig 18674 bp, 16 predicted proteins | sample 1519881 | NCBI WGS metagenome assembly OBLQ01 (sample SAMN01911456, study PRJEB22533) | soil metagenome | biome: Soil | place: Malaysia | collected 2012-04-30 | depth DG_metagenome m | reverse complement strand
GTAGCGGTGCCCGCGCCGCTCGAGTTCGCGCCTCAGATCGAGATGGTTGTAGATCTCGCCGTTCTGCACGATGACGCAGGTGCGGTCCTCGTTGTAGATGGGCTGGTGTCCGCCAGCGACATCGATGATCGACAGGCGCCGCATTCCCAGGCCCACCGCACCGTCGAGGTGCATACCCTGGTCATCCGGCCCGCGATGCTGGATGGCATCGCACATTGCGCGCAGGGTTCCTTCCGCCACGGGCACGGTGCGGTCGGAATGAACAATGCCGGTGATACCGCACATGGTCAGAACCCGGCCGCGGCGCGAAACCCGGGAACTTCCGGTGCCGCGGCGGTGTTAGAAGGGGCTGGATCGCAACGCGTTGCTCGGTTAGGATGTCGTTGCATTCGGTCCAATCTCATGAATTCATTCTTCAAGGAACTGTCGGGTGGCATCGCCGTGATGGTGGTTGCTTCCGCCGTCGGAATCGGCGTCAACGCGGTACGCCCGCACGGGCTGCCCTTGATCCAGCACGGCGAAGCGGTGTCGACGGTGCAGCACGGCCAGGCGGATTCGACCGCGGCCGAGACGCCGGCCCCGGGGGCCATCTCCCTGGAGGAAATGAAGCGGCTGTTCGACAGCCACGGCGCCACCATCATCGACGCGCGCTCCACGGATGAATACGCCGAAGGGCACATTCCCGGCGCCATCAACATTCCGCACGACCGCATTCCCGAATTCCAGGATGTGCTCAACCGCGAAGTTGCCAATACCGACCACATTGTTTGCTACTGCCGCGGTCCCGATTGCGATTTCGCCGACCTGCTTGCCACCGAACTGAAGATCATCGGCTACGCAGACGTGTCCGTGTTTTCAGGCGGATGGGAAAAGTGGTCGGGCGCAAATTATCCCGTCGAAAAGGGACCTCAGAACTGATGAACTTCCTCCGCAATCGCTGGTTGAACGTGGCGCTGCGCCTGATTGTCGGCGGACTGTTCATCTATGCCGCCCTCGAAAAGGTGACGCACCCGGCCGGCTTTACAATGGCAGTGCGCGGGTACAAGCTCATTCCGTTCTCGCTGTCCAACCTGTTTGCCATCTGCGTGTCGTGGAGCGAAACCGTCGCGGCCACGATGCTGATCCTCGGCATTTTCACCCGCAAGGCAGCGGGCGCCATCTTTCTGCTGCTCATCATGTTCACCGCCGCCATCTCCACGGTGCTGGTGCGCGGCATGGTCATCGACTGCGGGTGTTTCGGCGAGGGCGGCGCGACCACGTCCTGGCTGTTGCTGGTTCGCAATGTGGCCCTGCTGGTCGGCACCTTCCTCATCATCCGTTACAACGACGGATCGCTGAGTCTCTTGCCCGGCCGCTCGCGCTCCACTACCACGTAATTCCTTCGTAGCCGGGTCCGGTTGGCGGCGTTTCGAACACGCGCGCCAGATCCACCACCGTCTTCCCTGCGGCCTTTCCCTGCAGTGCGGCGGCGAACTCTTTGGTCCGGTGCCCCACCACGATCACGTCTGCAAAGGCAATCACCTCGTTGAGATCGGTCGAGAGCAACCGCGAGATGTGCGGAATTTCCTTCTCGATGTAAGCCTTGTTGGCGCCGGTCAGCCTCGCCACGGAAACACTCTGATCAAAGATGCGCAGGTCGTAGCCCTTGCCGAGGCAGTGCTCGATCAGGCGGACCAGCGGGCTCTCGCGCAGGTCGTCGGTGCCGGGTTTGAAACTCATCCCCAGAAAGGCGAGACGCTTCTTGCCGTGCGAGAAGATCATGTGGGCGGCGCGTTCGATGAGCAGGTCGTTGCTGGGGAGCAGCGCCGAAAGCAACGGCAAGGTGAGATCCTTTGACCGGCCCAGATACACCAGCGCGCGCACATCCTTGGGCAGACACGAGCCACCGAACGCGAATCCGGGCTTGAGGTAGGCCGGCGAGATGTTCAGCTTGCGATCCTCGGTGAAGATGCGCATGACCTCGTGGCTGTCGACGCCCATCGATTTGCACACGCTTCCAATTTCGTTGGCGAACGTGATTTTGACGGCGTGAAACACGTTGTCCACGTATTTCACCGTCTCCGCCACCTTGATGGGCGTCTTGAATACCGGGGCTTCGATGCCCGCGTACAGGCCGACCACGGTGTCGGCGGTGGATTCGCGATCCGCGCCCACCACCGTCTTGGGAGGATTGAAGAAGTCGTACACCGCCGTGCCTTCGCGCAGGAACTCGGGATTCACCGCCACCTCCACGCGCGCCGGCAGCGTGCCGCCCAGTCCTTTGGTGAGCGCCGGAATCACTACGCCATCGGTGCTTCCCGGCACCATGGTGCTGCGCACGCACACGATGTGGCGTTCCTTCTTGGAGCGCAGCGCCTCGCCGATCTCTTCGCACACGCGCCGCACATACTCGAGATTCAGGCTGGAGTTGGGATTGCTCGGCGTGCCCACGCAGATCAGCGAAATGTCGCTGCCCGCAATGGCGTCGGCGGCCGATGCCACCGCGCTCAGGCGGCCATTCTTCACGCCCTCCGCCATCAGCTCGTCGAGATCCTTCTCGATCACCGGCGAGCGACCCTGCATGAGGATCTCGCGCTTGGCCGGCGCCACATCCACGCCGATCACCGTGTGTCCGTTCTTCGCAAAACAGGCCGCCGACACACAGCCGACATAGCCAAGTCCAAAAATGCTGATTCTCATTCGGTTCCTCGTTGTACGGTTGTCATCCGGTTCCGCGGGTCCGGAAGCCATCTTCTTGCAATCGAAGCTACCAGCTTACATGGAATCGAGCGTCCGTGCGAGCTTTGCCGTCAGGTTCCGGCGCTCGTATTCGGCCACCGCGGCCGCATTGCGGTGTGCAATCGACGTACCATTCCGCCAGTGATCGTAGAGCGTTTCCAGGGCGCGTGAGGCCGCGTCGACGTCGTCGGGAGCCACGCACATGCCGCTCCCGGTCTGCTGCAGGATATCGCGCACTTCCCCTTCCGGCGCCAGCGCCAGAATGGGATTGCCGGTCCCCAGGTACTGGAAGAATTTGGACGGAATCCATCCCCGGCTCTTTTCGCCGCGTGACAGCACCAGCAGCAATGTGTCGGCCTGTTTGAGGACGCGCAGGTGCTCGTCGTAGTCCAGGTACCCCAGGCGGTTGACCACGCCATCGAGGCCGCGTTCGCGAATGATGGGGTCGTAGCCCTGCCCCAGCACCCCCATGAAATTCACGCGCACCGACCCCTTCGTTTCCGGCCTTCGTTCGAAAAACTTCTGCAGCGCCTCGAAGAAATACAGCGGCGAATACGTTTTCATGACGGCGTCACCCGCGCCATCCGAAAAATCGGATCCGATGCTGTAGTAGAACGCGCCGGCGTAGGTGATCGTGAACCGCGGGTTGGGCACACGCTCGATCGACGCGAAGTCCTCGGCGTCGAATCCGTTGTGAATGGCAACAAACTTGCCGTGATCCCCGCCGGAACCAAACTCCTTGTCGATCAGTGTGTTGTTCCAGTTGGTATTGGAGATCACGCGGTCGCTGTGGCGCACGACCCGGCGCTCGAGCATCCGGTCGAGCGCGCGATGCAGGGGTGTACGGCGATGATAGCCAAGATTCTGCGTCCACGGATCGCGGTAGTCGATGACCACGCGCGCTCCGGTGTCGCGCTTGATGCGCGGTCCAATGAGAAACGATGAAAACGGGCTGCCCGAGATGTAGACATGCTGGATGTTCTCCGCGCGGATCAGTTGTCGTGCCATGCGCGTTGCCGACGGCACCCAGCCCACCTTGGGATCGGGAAGCGCCAGCCAGTTCCACGCCAGGTACAGGCGCGTGTGGATCCGCGATCCCAGCGTCTTTCGCGGCGTCTCCTTTACCGGCCGGTCGAACCCCTCGTTCAGCGCCTCCCACGACGCACAGCGGTGCACCTCGACGCCGTCCGGGATCAACGCCATCAGGCTCTCGTCGTACACGGGAAACTTGCCGTTGGAAACCGTGAGCACCACCGGCTGCCACCCGAATTCGGGAAGGTATTTGATGAACTTGAGCGTGCGATACACGCCCACGGCTCCCGACGGGGGAAAAAAGTATGCGATGACCAGCAGCTTCTTCACAGGTGATCACGCATCGATCTCGTCCAGCCACCCCAGCTCATCGGCAGCGCGGGCGGTGTCCTGCGGCGACGGCGTGACCGCGCCCGTGACCGCTCTCCCGCCCACGCGCACCTGAAACGGATCCAGCTGCATGTACACGATGTGACGGGCGTGCCCGCCGTCGATGGCGCAGCGGATGTGCCCTTCGCGCGCCGGCATTCGCCGCACCGAGACGTCGGGGGTTCGGAACACCGAAACCGTGGTGACGGCGCGCGGCACGCCGACACGCACGCGAATCGTGGTCCCCGTGGATACCTCGCCGTAGCTCTCGGAAAACCACGAGGCGTGATCGGTGCCGTTGTCGATCACATCGATACCCGCGACCGGCTCCCCCACGACTTCGAAGACGCGCACGAAGGCCGCCGCGTCGGTGAGCCGCACGTGCTTGCCTTCGAGCACGGCGGAGCGCGGAGCCGTCCGCGTATGGAAATACAGTTCGGCGGAATACTCTTCGTGGGTTTCCCGCGGCGTCACGGTATCCACGACGATCACGGTCGAGTTGATGCACACCAGCCCGCGTATGTGATCGACGCCCGCTCCCTCCCGTCCCGCCAGACGCCGCCGGCAGCCGGTGGCCAGCACGCCTCCCACGGCGCCAAACGCCAGCGCCTGTCCCGTGGCGATGGCTTCCCACTGGAAGGTCCCGGTCGCATGCATGGGCTCGACACCATCGATGAGCAGCGTGTTATGCGCGCGCGCGCCGCGCATGTGGCGGCGCAATTCTTCATCGATACCGTAGAGATACGTCCCCGAGTCGACAATAAGCGGAACCCCGTCCAGCTCCAGCTCGAAGCTCGCCGCATCCGCGTGCAGGTGTCCGCTGGCGAACGGATGGTGGTGCTGCGGACCATGGGTGAACACCAGGTGACGGTGCGCGTCGCGCACCACATCCATTCCCGCTTCGTGAAAGCGGCGCGTGCGCGTGACCGGCGCGTTCAGCGCCAGCAGGTCGCGTCCCCAGTCGGTGGTGGTGAAGAGACGGGCGTGCTCCGGCCGCAGCAGTGCTTCCCCCGAAATCGAATCACGAAAGCGTCCGGGCGACCCCATGAAGCCGCTCAAGACCAGAAGATGCGGCATGCTGTCGTCGCCGATCATCGGCATGCGTCCGGCGGGCGACACCAGCGTGAGCGCCGCATCCAGCATGGCGCGCGTCTTACTGAGGATGATTTCGGACGGCGTTTCACCGCGAAGCACGCGGGCGTGCAGGTACATGAGAAAGTAGTCGAGCACCACCAGGTGATAGTTGACGGAATTCTCGAACTGGAAACCATCGGCGAGCACCTGGCGCCTCGCCTCTTCGACCAGGATCTCCTCAGCCTGCGCCGTCCACTCCCCGGCCCGGCGAAACTCCGGCCAGTACGCGGCAAACGCCGAGAGCAGGGCCGCCTCGCCGATCAGGTGGTTGTTGGGAACCGGCCAGCGGGAGAAGTGCGAGGCCAGGAACTCGGCCTGGCGGATCACCGAACGCAGCACGCGCTCGCAGCGCGCGGCATCCGGCACGGGCGCATCCGCCACACCCGCCAGGGCCATGCTCCAGTACACCAGCCGTAGACCGGTCTCCATGGGGCTGATCCAGTTTGCGCCCACCAGGTACGGATTCGCGCCCGCCCACGCGTCCATCAGCGCGAAGGTTCCTTCGGCAAGATCCTCGTCGCGGGTGGCGCGGTAGGCCGCCACGCGGTCGCACACAAAGGTCATCCGGTTGAGGTGCCACAACAGCACCAGATCGGCGCCCGGCACCGAATACGGAAACGACTCCACCTGAACTTTCGGCCACGGGATCCCGTGAAACGGCTCGACGTGCCAGTCGGTACGGGGAGTGATCCGGAAGGTGCGGTTGAGAACGTGGCACTCGCCACGGCGCGCACGCTCAATGTCTGCGTCCGAGGCGGGGGGAGCGACCGTCCACAGGGCGGACGGCGTGGAAGACATGTGACGTCTCCACAGCTCCTGGAAGCCGTCCGGGGAAAGCAGGTCGACGCCCGGATCGGGCTGGAGTGCGGCGTACAGGTCCGAGACCGGCGCCTGCGCATACATGCGCTCGTAGTAGAGACGCAGCCAGCGACGTCGCAGCGCGCCACGGACGCGCCCGGCGAAACTCATGGTCGCACCCCGGGACCGGGGGTCGCGGCCGGATATGGTGGGGACTTCAACAACGACGGGCCTCGATAAAAATGCAGGCGGCCGGCGTACTGTCCGGCCGCCTATGAGCATACCAACCGCGAATCCCCGGTCGCAATCGTGAAAGGCGGAAAGCGCAAGCAAAACGGCCCGCCGGAGCGGGCCGTTTTCTCACGCGGATGCGCGTAAATCCTCGATCAGGAACCGATGCGCGTGTCCCAGGACATGATCGTCTTGTGCAGATCCCGTCCCGACTTCGCCTTTCCCAGCGTGTGCAGGAATTCCGGCGTCGCGCACAGACGCGCGATGCGCGCCAGGATGGGCAGGTGGTGATCCGGCTGTCCCTGGCGTCCGATCAGGAAGAATACCGTGCGCACCTTGTCGGCATCGGTGGGGCCGAAGGCAATCGGCCGCGACAGCGTGTACAGGCCGACGACCGGCTTGTTGACGCCCATCACGAACGCGTGCGGAACCGCCACGCCGCCGCCGATGTTGGTCGGCGCCTGCTCCTCGCGGCGCTCCAGGTGCCGCAGCAGATCCTCGGCCGAGACCTGTCCCGCCTTGTGCGCCGCATCCTTGGCGATGCGCTGCAGCAGGCGTTCCTTGTTCTGAACCTGTACCGCGGTCGCGCACAGTGCGGCATCGACAACGCCGTCGAGGCCGCCGTTTACCATGGTCTTCTTCTTGGCCGTCGCCGGCTTCAAGATGCCGGCACGGCGCTTCTTGTCCGCGATGATCTCGCGCAACTGCGTGAAGTCCTCGGCGTCAAGGCCACCACGCATCGCGGCCAGCATGAACTCCGCGGCCTCCGGCGTTTCGCTCATGAACGTCATGAGCTCGGGGTGCATCTGCCTGGCCGTGCCCAGCAGGTATCCCTCCGAAACTCCCAGCATCTCGGCTACCTGCACAATCCGCGCGCGCGGAATCTTGTGCTGCCGGCCGGCTTCGATCTGGCTCAAGAACGCGGGCGATACGCCCAGCTGTCGCGCCAGTTCGCGGAGCGAAATACCCTTGGCCTGTCTGAGTAACCGAATGGTGGGTCCAAATGCGATTCCCTGCATTTCTCTTTGTTCTCCTTTTGCTGGCTTGCCCGCTCCCCTTCTCCCTCACCGGCGGAGCAACTGAACACTTAACAATTATAACCGATCGGCGGCCCCGCGGTTCACGAATTCTGCAGCGCGATATGCGCAAACACCCTGGCGTCCGCCAATTGATGCGATATACGAGCGTATTCGTCGGGACGATGCGCCTGCTCGTCCATGGAGCACCACACGACGCACGGAAGACCGGCCTCGCGCAGGTATTTGGCCACCGTTCCCCCGCCGATTCCAATGGTCTTCGGGGTCTTTCGGCGCAGTTCCTTGACCGCGCGTGCAATGGCCAGTGCGACCGGGGCCCTGGGATCCGTGGGCGGCGCGGCCGACTCTTCCTGGTTGAGCGTGATCTCCATCTTCACCTTGAACTTCTTCTCCGTCTCTCTGGCGATGGCCTTGATGGCCGCCATGACGGTCTTGATGGGATAGTTGGGCAGAACCCGGCAGTCGAAGTAGATGACGTCCTCTCCGGGAATGGTGTTGATGTTGGGAACGTTGGCGTCCTTCCGGGTCGGTTCGAAGGTGGAGTTGGACGGATGGAACAGCGGATCGCGCTTCCGGAATTTCGTGTACAGAGAGTCCATGCGGACCGTGAAATACGCCGACGCCTTGTGGGCGTTGATACCCGTCGCCGGCATTGAGCCGTGCGTCTGCTTCCCGAGCGTGCGGATCTTCACCCACAGGATACTCTTCTCCGCGACCTCGATCTCGGTGCCGGTCGGGTTTCCCGAATCCGGAATGATGATCAGGTCGTCCTTGCGAAACAGATCTTTGTGCTTCTGGATCAGATACTGAAGCCCGTAGATACTCCCGGTCTCCTCGTCGGCCACGAATCCCAGCGCGATGGGGATCTCGGGGGTAACCCCGGCTTCAATGAAGGCCCGGGCGGCCATTACCGACGCAACCAGACCACCCTGATTGTCTTCAACCCCGCGACCGATCATTTTGTCCCCGTCAACCCGAAGTTTCCACGGATCTCCTGACCACAGGCCAAGATCGCCGGGCGGAACCACGTCGGTATGGGAGATAATCCACAGGCGGGGGCCCTTGCGCTTTCCCTCCAGGAAGGTGATCAGATTGGGGCGGCGGCCACTGGGAACGCGCGCGTCGGGCGCGTCGTAGTGCTTCACCGAAAGTCCCATTTTTTCGAGGTACGACTGCAGGAAGGCGGCTTTTTCGTCTTCTCCGCTGCCACCGCTCGTCGGATCGAGCGCCTGGCGGCGGCACAACTCGGTTTGAAGGCGGATTACTTCATCCCGGTAGCCGTCGATCTTTTCGGCGACGGCACCGAACATATTTTTGTCCATGGATCTCCAGAATAGGAAACGCTACACACACCGGGTGGGAATTGTGTTGGTTCGGGGTGCGGCCGGGCTCCGTCCACCCTGTCTTTGCCCGCGGCCGCAGATGGAAGCAAATGGAGAATAACGCCGCGCGCCGGCGCCGTCAACCGTCTACCACAAAGGGAAAAAGCCCGACCCGAAAACGATCTCGCCGCCGTAGTGCCCGGCCACGACGGCGGCGGCGGCCGCGATGACCAGCAGACCGCGGTACAGCCACAGCTCCCAGATCTGCCCACTGCGACGAACCCCCGCGCTGAGTCCGGCGCACAGGAAGATCAACACCGGCGTGGCAATGCCGGCGATGCGATGAATTGCAAACAGGTGCTGCTCGGACGCGGTGAACGTGAGGCTGTCGGCGCGAAAGAATCCCGTGGCCGCCGCGGGAATCGATATCCACGCCGCCGCCGTCACCATGAAGCGCGCCGCATCGGCATAGCGCCCGTCCCGGCGCACCACGCACAGCGCCTCGGCCACCACCGCCACCAGCAACAGCGCGATCGGGAAATGGATCAGTGCCGGATGAAAACGGCCCAGCCAGTTGGACCACGCGGACACATCGGGGGCCGGTTCGCGCGCCTGCGCGACCGCGGACACCAGCACCATGCACACCGCGAGAGCCGCGGATGCACGCGCCCGCCGCGGACTAGACATCCAGCCCCTCCCACAGATCCGACACGATGTGGCCCGCGGGAACCCGGCGGCCGGCACGCACCCGTCGCAGCTCGAAGTACTCGGGTGAGGACACCTCGCGGTAGTTGAACTTCTCCTGGAGACTCAGGAAGAAATCGTACTGGGTTTCGTGCGCGCGAAAGTTGCCGAGCTTGCGATCCATGGCTTCATCGCCGATGGGAACAGCGGCCGCGATCTGCGACTCCGGCAGCGGCACCAGGTTGGGACGCTGATACAACTGCGCGCGGTGCTCGGCAACTCCCCAGCCGAAATACGCCGCCGGTCCGTCGTCCACCTCGTCGAACGCGCGATCGAGAAAACGCGCCACCGCGATATGGTCGGGATGACCCGACACGCCCAGCCGATGGAACGTCAGCACCACCTGCGGCCGCAACCGGCGTATGTCGGCGACGATCTCGCCCACCGCCCAGGCCGCGTCAACGTTCTCCACGCCGCGATCGGGCGCGCCCAGAATGCGGTGTCCCGCCACACCCAGCGCATCGCACGCCGCCGCCAGTTCCAGGGTGCGCCGCCGGGCTTTTTCTTCGGGGGAAAGGGATTTCGAAATACCGATGGTCCCGGCTTCACCGGCGGTAAACGTCGTAATGAAGACCTCGCCGCCGTCGATCGCACACTGCGCAATCGTGCCGCCGGGCCCCAGGCACTCGTCGTCGGGATGGGCAAAGACACATAGCAGGCGTTTCATTCGCGCGAAGGTATCCCCGCGTGAAACCCGAGTCAATCATTGCATCGCGGCCGGGAGTTGCCGATAATTCGCAGCGTCCAGCGCGGCGCCCATGAACTTCATCGCGCGATATCTCCACTGGTTGCATACCCGGTGGCCGTCCGGCACGGTGGAAAAGCTCCCTGCGGCCAACGACGACGGGTCCACCCACATTCCCGGGCTCTACATCGCCGGCGACCTGCGCGGCGTGGCGCTGCTCAAGTTTGCCGCCGACAGCGGCACGCGTGTGGTGCGCACCATCGCCGCCCGTTCGGGATCCTCCGCGCGCGACCGCGGCGAATCGTCCGCCGTGGACATCGTGATCATCGGTGCGGGCGTGGCCGGGGTGGCGGCTGCCATGGAAGCCGCCGAACACCGGCTTTCCTATCGCCTGCTGGAAGCCAACGCGATGTTCTCGACCATCGCCAACTTCCCGCGCCGCAAGCCCATCTTCACATACCCGAAAGAAATGACGCCGGTGGGTTCGCTGCAGGTCACGGCGGACACCCGCGAAAGCCTCTACGACGAATTGATGCAGCAGGCGACGCGCGCCGGTGTGCGCCCCGAGGCCGCGCGCGCCCAGTCCATCAAGCGGCAGCCGGGCGCCCTGGAAGTGGTGCTCGACAACGGCACCAGCGTGCTGGCGCGCAATGTGGTGTGTGCGCTCGGTCGCAGCGGCGACTTTCGCCGCCTGGGTGTGCCCGGCGAGGAGCTCGACAAAGTCACCAACCGCCTGCACGATCCGCACGACTACGCGGGCCAGCGCGTGCTGGTGGTGGGCGGCGGCGATACCGCTCTGGAAACGGCCTCGGCGCTGGCCGACGCGGGTGCGCGCGTTACTCTGTGCCACCGCCAGGCCGCGTTCTCGCGGCCGAAACCGGAAAACATCGGCGCCGTCGAACAGTGGCGGGCGCGCGGCGTGCTGGAAACGCGCATGTCGTCGCGCGTCACCGCCATTCGCAGCGACGCCGTGGTGTTGCAAACTGCGTCCGGCGAGCGAACGCTTCCCAACGACGCGGTCTTTGTGATGATCGGCCGCGAAGCCCCGCTGGATTTCTTCCGCCGCGCGGGTGTCAAGATTGCCGGCGAATGGACGTGGCGCACCGCCGCGGGACTGGCCGCGTTTCTGATCTTCTGCACGGCGCTCTACAACTGGAAGTCGGGCGGATGGCTGAACGACTGGTTCTACCAGCAGCACTGGTGGCCGACCACGATTCACGACGCCTTCAGCGGCGCCAATCCCAACTCCCTGCGCTCGGTGATCGCCACCTCGGCGTCCAGTCCCGCGTTCTGGTACACGCTGGCGTACTCGGTCGTCGTCACCGTGTTTGGAATCCGGCGCATCCGGCGCCGGCGCACGCCCTATGTCGCGCTGCAAACATGGGTGCTGATGGCCATCCAGGTGCTGCCGCTGTTTCTCCTGCCCGAAATCATCCTTCCCTATCTGGGACGCAACGGGTTGCTGCCGTCGGGCCTGCTGGATGCGCTGTTCCCACTGGCCAACTATGGCAACGGCCGCGAGTACTGGCGTGCCTACGGACTGGTGCTGGCATGGCCGCTCAACGTGTACAACGTGTTCACCGACCATCCGCTCGGCTGGTGGCTGGCGATTGCGTTCGTGCAGACGTTCGTCATCATCCCGTTGCTGATCTATCGCTGGGGGAAGGGCGCCTACTGCGGATGGATCTGCTCGTGCGGCGCGCTGGCCGAAACGCTGGGTGACACCCATCGCGGCAAGATGCTGCACGGAAAGGCGTGGAACCGCGCCAACGGCTTCGGCCAGATCGTGCTGGCGGTGGCGTTTCTCATGCTGGCCATGCGCATCGGAGGCTGGGTGTGGCCGGGGTCATGGGCGGATCGCGTGTTCCCCGCCGTGCTGCACCGTTACAAGTGGACCGTCGATGTGTTCCTGGCGGGTGTCATCGGCTACGGATTCTACTTCTGGTTCAGCGGCCGCGTGTGGTGCCGGTTCATGTGCCCGCTGGCCGCGCTCATGCACGTGTACGCGCGCTTCAGCCGCTTCGCCATCGTCGCCGACAAGAAGAAATGCATCTCGTGCAACGTGTGCACATCGGTGTGCCACCAGGGCATCGACGTCATGAACTTCGCCAACAAGGGGCTCGCCATGCAGGATCCGGAATGCGTGCGCTGCTCGGCGTGCGTGCAGAGCTGCCCCACCGGCGTCCTGACATTCGGCCGCGTGGACCGCGCCGGCCGGACCACCGCGCTGGACCGCCTGCCCGCCAGTCCCGTGCAGCAGTCACAAGGCTGATTGATTGCAACCGCCGGTTGCCGTATCTTGAGCAGATCCGAGGAGGAACACTGATGATCAGCAAGAAAATGGAAGCCGCCATCAACAAACAGATCAATCTCGAAATCGAGTCGGCGCTGCTTTATCTGCAGATGAGCGCCCACTTCGCGCAGGAAAATCTGAACGGTTTTTCCCACTGGATGCGCATTCAGCATCAGGAAGAACTGATGCACGCCAACCGGCTCTTCGACTACGTGCTGCAGCGCGACGGTGACGTGACTCTCACCGCGGTGGCTGCGCCGCCCAAGACCTGGAAAACCACGCTGGCGGCGTGCGAAGCCGCCTACAAAGCCGAGGTCAACAACACCAAACAGATCAACGCCCTGATGGATCAGGCCATCAAGGAAAACGATCACGCCACGCGCGTCATTCTGGAATGGTTCGTGGAGGAACAGGTGGAAGAAGAATCCAGCGCGCTCAACCTGATCAAGCAGGTGCAGCTGGCCGCCAAGTCGGCGGGCGCCATTCTGTTGCTGGATCGTGAACTGGCGGGCCGCCAGGCCACGCCCCCCGGCACCACCCAGGCGTAGTTTACGGCGCTTGTATTCGTGGGGGTAGAAACGACTCGCCGCTTGACTTTACGTCGGCGATTCAGTTAAGATTGTGGCATCAGAGTAACGTCATGAACACGAACACGCCGAAAAATGCCCGTAACTCGTACCGCTGGTGGTGGTGTCACCATACCATTCGGTAGCGGGCGCATGGTCGGCGCAAAGACGTAACTCGGCAGAATTCCCAAGGTCTTTTGAACCCGCTATCCGATGGATGGCGGGTTTTTTCGTTTTTGCTGGGAAGGAGAGGGGCGATGCTCAAACCAACGCGGGAAGAGTTTGTGGTGGCCGCCAGAGGCGGCCGGGTCCTACCGCTGCGGAAGCGCATACCGGCCGATCTGGAGACTCCCGTCTCCGCGTTTCTCAAACTCCAGGCGATGCCCGACGGTCAGCGGGCGCGATTTCTCCTGGAGAGTGTGGAACGCGGCATCCAGGTCGGCCGGTACTCGTTCATCGGAATGTCGCCTTCTTCCACCCTCCGGCTCGACGACGACGTGCTTACCGTCACGCGCGGCGACCGGGTTTCGCGGGCGGCGCTCGGTGACCGCGATCCCCTGTCGTTCGTGCGCGACGAGATTGCGCGCACCGGCGTCTCCGATTGCGACGACATACCGGGTCCGTTTGCGGGCGCCGTGGGCTATCTGTCCTACGAAGTGGCGCGCCACTTCGAACGCCTGCCCCGCCCCCCGCGCAACCAGCTCGGTCTCCCCGACTTCTACTTCATGATTCCGCGCACACTGGTGATCTTCGACCACGTGCGCAGCGAGATGGAAATCGTCACGCTCCCCGACGGCGCCAGCGAATTTGCATACGATGAGGCGAGCAACACCATCGACGCCATTCTCACCGCCCTGGGCGCGCCGCTCGGGCAACGCAACGGGCATCATGCCGGCGCGCCGCTGCGCACCGCGGAATCCAACGTGACACGCGATCAGTTCATTGCGCAGGTCGAGGCCGCCAAGGAACACGTGCTGGCGGGCGACGCGTTTCAGATTGTGATCTCGCAACGCCTCAGTGCACAAACCCACGCGGCTCCCTTCCAGGTGTACCGCGCGCTGCGCATCCTCAATCCCTCTCCCTACATGTTCTTCTTCGACGCCGACGGGTTTCAGCTCATCGGCTCGTCGCCCGAGGGGCTCGTCAAACTCCAGCGCCGCACGGCCACGCTCGCCCCGATCGCGGGAACGCGCCCGCGCGGCCGGACGGCGGCCGAGGACCAGGCGATGGAAGACGAGCTCATGGAGAGCGAGAAGGAGCGCGCCGAACACATCATGCTGGTCGACCTGGGCCGCAACGATCTCGGACGGGTATGCGAGATCGGGTCGATCAGCACCGATTCCCTCATGCACGTCGAGAAGTACTCGCACGTGATGCACATCGTCTCGAGCGTCAGCGGACGGCTGAAGCCGGACCTCGACGGCTTCGACCTGCTGCGCGCGTGCTTCCCCGGCGGCTCGATCACGGGCGCGCCCAAGATCCGCGCCATGCAGATCGTGGCCGACCTGGAGGGCGAAGTGCGGGGCCCTTACGCCGGCGCCCTGGGCTATTTCGGACACCAGGGCGACATGGACATGTGCATCACTATTCGCACCATCGTGATGAAGGACGATCGTTTCTATGTGCAGGCGGGCGCCGGCATCGTGGCCGATTCGAGTCCGGGCAGCGAGTATGAAGAGACGCTCAACAAGGCGCGCGCGCTGGTGCAGGCCGTGGCCGTCGCCGAACAGGGACTGTGATGCATCTCCTCATCGACAACTACGACTCGTTCACCTTCAACATCGCGCAGGCCATGGGCGCGCTCGGCGAAGAGGTGCACGTGGTGCGCAACGACGCCGTCAGCGTGGACGACGTCGCCGCCATGGCCCCCGAGACCCTCATCATTTCGCCGGGTCCCGGCCGGCCCGAGAGCGCGGGCGTTTCCAAGGCGCTCATCGCGCATTTCGCCGATCGCATTCCCGTGCTGGGCGTGTGTCTCGGGCACCAGTGCATCGTCGAGGTGTTCGGCGGCAACGTGGTGCGCGCCAGCCGTGTGATGCACGGAAAAGTATCCATGGTCTATCACGACGGACGAACCATTTACGACGGGCTGTCGAACCCCTTCAGCGCCACTCGTTACCACTCTCTGATCGCCGAGGAACGCGGGCTCACTGACCTCCTCGAGATTTCCGCGTACACGTCGGAGGGAGAGGTCATGGGTGTGCGCCTGAAGGGACGGCCCGTCGAGGGAGTGCAGTTCCACCCCGAATCCATCCTGACACCGGAGGGCGCACGCCTGCTCTCCAACTTCCTGAGTGTTGCGAGGGCACACGTATGATTCGCGACACGCTCGAGATGCTGCTCCGACGCCGCGATCTGACGCGCGCTGAGGCGACCGGCCTGATGAATGCCATCGTGTCCGGCGAACTCGGCGACGCGCAGATCGCGGCCGTGGTGGTGGCGTTGCGCGCCAAGGGTGAAACGGTGGAAGAAATCACGGGCTTCGTGTCGGCGCTGCGCGAGCGGGCGGTGCGCGTGGACACGTCGCGCACCGACCTGGTGGACACGTGCGGCACGGGTGGAGATGGGACCCACACCTTCAACATTTCGACGGCGGCCGCGCTGGTGGCGGCCGGCGCCGGAGTCGGCATTGCAAAACACGGCAACGGAGCGCTTTCGTCGCGGTGCGGCAGCGTGGACGTGCTCGAGGCGCTGGGTGTGCGCACCGTGGCGCCCGGGCACGTCCCAACCGTGATCGAACGCGCCGGCATCGGTTTCATGTTCGCGCCCGCGCATCATCCCGCGCTCAAGCAGGCGGCGGGCGTGCGCCGCGCGCTGGGTGTGCGCACCGTCTTCAACCTGCTCGGTCCCATGGCCAACCCCGCCTTCGTGCGTCGGCAGCTGGTCGGTGTGTTCGACGGCGCGCGGACCGAAACCGTGGCGCGCGTGCTGGCATCACTGGGTTCCGAGCGCGTGTTCGTGGTGCATGGCGACGACGGCAGCGACGAGGTGACGGTGGCGGGTGAGACGCGCGTGACTTCGCTGCACGACGGGAAGATCGAAACCTTCATGTTTGCTCCCGAGGCCGTGGGCCTGAAGCGCTGCGCCGCCGAAGACCTGCGCGGCGGGTCGCCGGTCGAGAACGCGGCCATCATCTCCGCGGTCCTCGATGGCGCACGCGGGCCGCAGCGCGATGCGGTGGTGCTGAACGCGGCCTTCGTGATCGCGGTATCGGGCCGCGCGCCATCCATCCAGGACGGCCTTGCGATGGCGGTGGAATCGATCGACAGCGGACATGCGCGCGCCGTGCTCGACAATCTGCGAACCATTACCGCGCGCCTGGCGGCTGCCCCGGCTCCCACGGAGATTCCGTCATGAACTTCCTCGACCAGGTCGTCACCGAGAAACAGCGTGAGATTGCGTCCGCCCGGTCGTCCCGACCCATGGCGTCCCTGCTCGCCGTCGCGAAGCGGGAACCGCCGCGGGACTTCCGGGCGGCCGTGGGGACACGGGGCGCGGTGATCGCCGAGCTCAAAGCACGCACACCCACCATCGAATCGTTCACGCACTCCGGGTCATTGCTGGAGCTGGCCCGGACCTATGTGGAACACGGCGCGTCCGCCATCAGCATCGTCACCGATCCGGCGCGCTTCGGAACCTCGCTGGCCAACATTGCGGAGGTGCGCGAGGCGGCGCCGCTTCCGGTGATCGCGAAGGACTTCATCATTGATCCCTACCAGATCGTGGCGGCGCGCGCTGCGGGCGCGGATGCGGTGCTGCTCATCGTGCGTCTGCTGGACCTCGACCGCCTGCGCACCTTCCTGGGCACGGCGCGTGATCTGGGCATGGCGGCGCTGGTCGAGACGCACTCCGAGCCGGAAATTCTGGCAGCCATTGCGGCGGGCGCGGAGATCATCGGCATCAACAACCGCGACCTCGACACCATGACGGTGTCGCTCGAAACCACCCACCGTCTGGCCGGCCTGGTTCCGCCGGGAGGGATTGTGGTGTCGGAAAGCGGCATTACCACGCGCGCCGATGTGGATGCGCTGCTCGCCAGCGGTGCCACCGCGTTTCTGGTGGGTGGGAGCCTTTTGAGCGCGGCCGATCCGGGCGCGGCCCTGCGCGCACTGGTGACGCCCGTGCATGTCGTATCGCGCACGCAGGTGCAACCGTGACCCGGACACGCATCAAGATTTGCGGCATCACCAGCGTCGATGATGCCCGCCTCGCCGTGTCCATGGGCGCAGATTACATCGGCGTCATCTTTGCCGACAGCCCGCGCCGCATCGACACCGAGCGCGGACGCGAAATTCGCGCGGCCACCACGGGATGTTCGCTGGTGGGCGTGTTTCGCGACCAGAGCGCCGACGAAGTGGTGCGCATCGTGGGTGACGTGGGTATCGATCTGGTGCAGTTGCACGGCGAAGAATCGCCGGCGTTCTGCGACGATGTGCAGAAGCGCACCGGCAGACCCGTCATCAAGACCTTCGCCAACGGCCACATTCCGGCGGCGCGCGACCTGGCCGCATACGCAACCACGTCGTATTTCCTGTTCGACCTCGAGCGCGACGCCGACAGCTCACTGGAAGCAATCGAACGTGTGTGGACCGCGGCCTTCAACACCCGGCGCAAGGGATTTCAGGTGTTCCTGGCCGGGGCGCTGGACGCCGCCAACGTGCGCGAAGCCATTCGCCGCACCGGCGTGTTTGCCGTGGACGTGTGCCGCGGCGTGGAACGGTCGCCGGGCGTGAAGGATCCCGACAGCATGCAACAGTTCTTTGCACAGGCGCGGTCATGAGCACGGGCCGCTTCGGTATCTACGGCGGGCAGTTCGTTCCCGAAACCCTGATGCCCGCGCTCACCGAGCTCGAGGCCGCGTACGCTGCGGCGCAACACGACCTGTCATTTCAGGCCGAACTCGACCGGCTGCTGGCGGAATACGTCGGCCGGCCGACACCTCTGTATCGTGCGGAGCGTTTCGAAGCGGCCATCGCTACCCGAGCGCGCATCTATCTCAAGCGCGAAGACCTCAATCACACCGGCGCGCACAAGATCAACAATTCGCTCGGCCAGGCGCTGCTGGCCCGGCGTATGGGAAAGCAACGACTGGTGGCGGAAACCGGCGCGGGCCAGCACGGCGTGGCCACTGCGACGGTGGCCGCGCTGTTCGGCATGGAATGCACCGTGTACATGGGCGAAGTCGACATGGCGCGGCAACGTCCCAACGTGCTGCGCATGGAACTGCTCGGCACCACCGTCGTGCCGGTGACGTCGGGAAGCCGCACGCTCAAGGACGCCACCAACGAAACCCTTCGCGACTGGGTGACCAACGTGCGCTCCACGCACTACATCATCGGCTCCACGGTGGGACCGCATCCGTATCCCACCATCGTGCGTGATTTCCAGTCGGTGATCGGCCGCGAAGCCCGCGCCCAGATTCTGGACGTCGAAGAGCGCCTTCCCACCGACGTGCTCGCGTGCGTGGGCGGCGGCTCCAACGCCCTGGGTATCTTCAGCGCGTTCCTCGCCGACCGCGATGTGCGCCTGTTCGGCGTGGAGGCGGCCGGGTCGGCGCAGGGGCAGGCGGCCACGCTCAACACCGGAGCGCCCGGCGTGCTGCACGGCGCGTTCAGCTATCTCATTCAGGACGAGGACGGCCAGGTGGGCGCGGCGCATTCCATCGCGGCCGGACTGGACTACCCGGGCGTGGGGCCCGAGCACAGCGCGCTCCGGGACAAAGGCCGTGTGGTCTACGACCGCGCC
>OBLQ010000294.1_pt1 | contig 18703 bp, 18 predicted proteins | sample 1519881 | NCBI WGS metagenome assembly OBLQ01 (sample SAMN01911456, study PRJEB22533) | soil metagenome | biome: Soil | place: Malaysia | collected 2012-04-30 | depth DG_metagenome m | reverse complement strand
AACTGGCAACCGGTGGTCGCGGAAAGGTCGTAGGTGTGTCGTTCAAGGACCGTGCAGCGATCCTGATGGCGGGGCACGCGGCGGACACGGTCATATGGTTCGACGGGACAACGAGCAACTGGGTGACGAGCACCTATTACGCGAAGACGCTGCCGCGTTGGGTGCAGGAAGTGAACGCGGAGAAAGTTCCAGCGAGCACCATTGGCAAGAGTTGGACCCCACTCCTGTCTGACTCGGCCTACAGAGAGACACGGCGCGCACCGTTCGTCAAGGGTGCGGCCGGATCACCGATCTTTTCGCACAAGATCTCGAACGGCGGGGACTTTACGGCGAGCAGTTATGGACAGGAGTACGTGTTCCGAACGGCGGAGCGCGCGGTCAGCGAAGAGCGGCTCGGGCAGGACGACGTGCCAGACGTGCTGTGCATCAACCTGGCGACGAACGACTACGTGGGGCACGCCTATGGACCGGACAGCCCCGAAGTCATGGACATGGCGGTGAGGACCGACAGGCTGTTTAGCGAGTTCTTCGAATATCTGCACAATCACGTGAACGGTGGTCTGGCGAGCACGGTTATCGTTGTGACCGCCGACCACGGCATCGCGCCAATCCCTGAGGAGTCGAACGGCACGTATCGGCTTGGACACGTGGTGCGCGGGAGGGCGTCTGCTCTAGCGGCGGCGGTGAACAAGGCTCTCGCGGCGAAGTACGGCGACGGAAAGTACGTGCAGTACTGCTATCCGCCGCACATCTATATCGACCACAGTCTCTTGGAAACACGGCACGCCGATCTGGCCGAGGCAGAGCGGGTCGCAGCGGCGGCGGCGCGATCTGTTTCAGGAATTTACGAGGCGTTCGCGGGTGAGGATATCTTGACGGGCCAGGTGCCCGACTGGCCGTGGATGCATGAGGTCGCGAACGGATACAACCGAGCGCTCAGCGGCGACGTGATGGCGTTCGAGGTGCCGGGCTCGATCTTTGCCGGCGGTACGGGCACGACGCACGGCACACCGTGGGCGTATGACACGCACGTGCCGCTGATGCTCTATGGGCCGGGCGTACACGCGGGGACGTATTCTCAGCGCGTTTCGCAGTGCGACATCGCGCCGACGCTTTGCCGGTTGTTGCGGATCGAGCAGCCGTCCGGTAGCGTTGGGCGGTTGTTGGTGGGGGCGTTGGGGGGATAGAAGTTCGGGGATTCGGGTGCTTGGGGCGCAGGCTGAAGCCTGCGGCTACATTTCGTGTCAGTCACTTCGCACGAGTCTTGAATTCTTGTACAGGACGAGCCACTGCACGAGGCCGATGACGGCTAGGACGAGGAAGACGACGTAGACCATCGCCTGGTCTGGCAGTTTCTTGACGAAGTAGACGGGGACGTAGACGAGGTCGACGATCAGCCAGCCGATCCAGTTCTCGATGTATTTGCGGTTGAGCAGGAACTGCGCGCCAAGGCTGCCTGCCGTCGTGAACGAGTCCCAGAAGGGGGCGGCGCCGTGGACCCATGGGAGCCGAAGGAACAGCGTCGACGGCCAGATTCCGATTGCGACGAGGACGACAACGAGGGCGATCGTGCGCCACGGAGCCCATCGGATGGGGAGTTCTGTCCTCTGCTCTGAACCGTGCGTCCAGGACCACCAGCCGTGGATCTGCAGGAAGAAGTAGATGTACATCAGGAGCATGTCGCCGAAGAAGCGGAAGACGATCATGACCCACGCGGTGGCAAGGCACCAGACGATTCCGATCGGCCAGACCCAGATGTTCTCGATCGCCGCAAGATAGACCGAGACGATGCCGGTGACGACGGACAGTATCCGCACGTACTCGAACCAGCCGAATCCAGAGACGGACTTGAGGAAGAAGTCCATGTGCGACGGCGCAGCGCGGAATTCGTCGGAAAAGCAGACCATCGAGACGACCGCAACTGCGATTGACGCGACTGTCACTAGGGCGAGCACGATCCAGTCGCGCCGGGACTTCATTCCTTCGATACTACCGCCCGGTCAGTGCTGACTCGATCCGACGGTCCGGAACGAGCCAGACCAGTGCGACGGCAACGTAGATGCCGACGGCGGCCCACTGGGTCAGGAACGCGAGCGGTATTGCGACTATGTAGAGGACGACGCTTCCCTTTCCTTTGACGTCCTTTCCGATCATCGACTTGAGGGGTGAACCTTCTCCCTGATGACGGACGATGACGGTCTGCAAGATGTAATAGGCGATCGCAGCAAAGAGCAGCACAACGCCATAGACCGCTGTTGTGACGGGTGCGAAGGAGTTCTCGCCCATCCATCCGGTGACGAAGGGGACGAGCGAGAGCCAGAAAAGGAGGTGCATGTTGGCCCAAAGGATTCCGCCGCTGGCGCGCTCGGTCACTTGGAGCATATGGTGGTGGTTGTTCCAGTAGATCGCGAGGTAGACGAAACTCATCGCGTAGGAGAGGAAGACCGGGAGGAGCGGCCCGAGCGCCTCGATGCTCGGCTCGTGCGGAACCTTGAGTTCGAGGACCATGATGGTGATGACGATGGCGAGTACGCCGTCACTGAAGGCTTCGAGGCGGTTGGTCTTCATTGGGCTGTCAACCGATTTTGCGACATTTTGACCGTTTTGACGGCGACGAGGATTCAACTGGGCGCCGATGCTCGGGACCAGGGTTGGCCAGCGGTAATATCGCGCAATCGCGGGGCCCCCGAGCCCCTCAAACGAGGTATGTCATGAAGAAGAACGTTCCGATGTTCGTTTTGGCAATGGCAGTGCTCGTCGGCTGCGGCAAACCCCCAGCGCCGATGACCACACCCGAGCAAACCGCCGCTCCTGCGACGCTCACGGCCGACGACAAGGCCAAGATCCAGGCAACGACCGACAAGTTCGACGCGGCCTTTAACGCCGGAGACTTTGAGGCTGCGGCGTCTTGCTACACGGCGGACGCCATGGTCATGCCTCCCAACGGCCCCGCTGTGGTCGGCCACGACGCAATCGTCAACTTTGGCAAAAGCATGCCGAAGGTCAAGGACTTTTCGGCGACCGTCGACGAAGTCCACGGGATGGCGGACGAGGCAGTGGTCGTCGGCACTTACAAGGCCACCTTCATCATGCCAGACGGAAAGTCGATGGACGACCACGGCAAGTACATCGAGATCCGCAAGAAGCAGGCGGACGGCTCGTGGCTGATGTATCGAGACATCTTCAACAGCGACCTGCCTGCGGAGGGACCGCCGCCGCCGACCAAGTAACGACTCGCCCCTTTGGTGCCTAAAGCGGGCCCCCTTCTGTAGGAGGGGGCCCGTCCCTTCTTGCATCGTGTCCATGGAAACGAGGACAGTACCAATCCGACAGGTTGGCTTTTAATCTTCACTAACTTGTAAGAGTTCTTTGTCTCTCACCGGATGTATCTGGGCGTCGCCCAGATTGCACTTCTCAGGTGGGAGAGGAGGCATTGATGCGAAAAATAGCCTTGTTTGGTTTGCTTATGGTGGGTGTTGTAGCGAACGCCCAGACTTTGAGCTACACGACGACGGTCGGTGGAATGGTCGACGACAACTTTCAGGAGGTGACCTACATCGACGATCCCAACCTTCAGACGCTGGCGATCAACGACCCGACGGGATCTGCACTTGCACAGGCGCAGATCGCGCCCGGGGTCGCCAGAGTGTCTTCGAGTTACTCCTCTTTAGACTCCGCCAATCCGGCGTTCTCGCTGATGTCGGACGCCCTGACCTATTGGACCGACACGGTCACGATCGACGATCCGCTCTTGAACGGAACGCTCGGACACTTTACGGCGAATCTGCTCGTTTCCGGGACGGCCTCCTACGGTCTGTCGGGAGGCTACGCTTCTGGCGACCCGTTCAGTGACGCCTACATCTACGGGTTCTGGAACTCATGGATCGGGACGAGCACCGACAACGGCGACAGTTTCTTGGTCGGTGGGTGGTTCGGAGAGTGGACCAGCGACCCGGACGGGAACGTCTTCTATTCCGGCGACGATCTCAGCCAGCCGCTGACGGAAGTCACTCTGGACTTCATCTATGGGCAGCCGTTCCTGCTCCGGATGAACATGGAGGCGTACACGGACGCGTCGAACTTCAACGTCCTCGCGGGGACGGCGAGCGGCACGCTCGACTTTTCACACACGGCGTACTGGAACGGGATCAGCGGGTTCTTTGACGCGAGCGGAAACCCGACCAACCCAAACTTCTCATCAGGATCGGGCATGGACTGGCGCAATAGCGCAGTCCCTGAGCCGTCCGTGCTGCTTGCGCTGGGAACCGGTCTCCTGTTCATGCGAAAGCGAAGGGCTCGCCGCTGATAGGAAGCATCCGAGGGAAGATTGCGGGCGGCCCCACTGCCGCCCGCATTTTTTTGGCTGTTCATTGTGCTCTGCGCCTGGTGGAAGGCTTCGGGGCATTCTCCCAGGAGGCTGTCACGAGTTCCTGCGCCACTTTCTTAGTGAGTTTTGGCAGGCGGACGAGAAAGGCGGCGTAGCCGTCGTAGTGGGGGGTCTTGTAGAAGACGTCCGGGTGTTCTTCCAGGAGGCGATCGTGGGTGGCCCAATCGAGGTTGACGGCCATGGTGACGCCGTCCTTCTTGGGCGCGAGCATGAACTTCCCTTCCCGCTTGACGCAGGGCGCGCGGTAGGCGATGCCTTCTTCTGTGCCTGGGAGGGCGAGGGCGATCTTGACGACGTCGTCGTATGTCACTTCTATTGAGTTTGGCACTGCCTATCGGAGGTACGGGGGTTCGGGGAGTTCGACTAGTTACAGCCCCTCCCAAACCTTTGCGCGGGTCGAATCCTGGGTAACCAGGATTCGACGCGGCAAATCCCAAGGGGGAGGGAACTGGTGCACGGCTCGCCTACGGACGGTGCGGGCTGAATGCCCGCGTTCCGTTTGTCTACGGCTGTGTTGTGACTCGTGAGCGGTGGAAGTGGACGTGCTTCCAGCCTTCGGACGTCCTTTGCCAGACGCGGGTCTCTTCGAAGCGGCGGTCGGGGCCCGAGCCCTGGGCGAGACGTACATACGTGACGACCGCCGCGTCTGGCCCGAGGAGGCGGACGTGCGGCTCAAGGATCGTGTTGGAGTGGCCCTTCATGTGTCCACCCTGGTCGAAGAACTGCTTGTGGAAGTCGATGCCGTGTTCGAGGCGGCCCTTGGCCTCGGGCTCGAAGCAGGTGAGGTCCTGTGCGCACAGGCGCGTGTATTCGGGCCAGTCGGCGCTTTCGATGCTCTTGAGAAGGCTTTCAGTGGCCGTCAGAACCTCTTCGCGGGCGTCCATGAGCGGATGGTGGCCGTTTTCCAGGCCGAAGTCAAGGCCCGAACGTGTATCCTATCGTCTAGAGACTGTGACCCTGTGTAAGTTCTTTTTGTGTCTGGCGGGGGGATCCTTGTTTGTGGCCGGCCTGACGGCGGTGGGCCCTGCTGCGCCGTCGAAACCGCGCAAGGTGGACTTCAACCGCGACGTGCGGCCGATCCTGAGCGACCACTGCTTTAGGTGCCACGGGCCGGACGCAGAGTCCGTCGCCGCCGCGCTGCGGTTGGACAAGCAGGACACTGCGACCGCCGATAGGGGCGGGTATTTCGCGATCCATCCGGGCGACCCCGACGGTTCGCTCGCCTACCAGCGGATGAGTTCGAAGGACGACTCGTTCCGCATGCCTCCCGCGGGCTCTGGCGTCAAGCCGCTGACCCCCGACGAGGTCGAGACGATCCGGCTTTGGATTCTGGGTGGCGCGAAGTACAAGGCGTTCTGGGCGTTCGTTCCTCCAGAAGAAAGCACACTGCCCGCCGTCAGCGACCCTAGTTGGCCTCGCGGGCCGATCGACAGGTTTGTGATGGCCGGCCTGGACGACGCGGGGCTCAAGCCCGAGAAGGAGGCCGACCCGGCGACGTTGGCGCGGCGTGCCTCGCTGGTCTTGACGGGGCTGCCGCCGAGCGTCAAGTCGCTCGACGAGTTCTTGAACGACAAGCGGCCCGACGCCTACGAGCGGTACGTCGACAAACTGATGGCAAGCCCGCAGTACGGCGAGCACCAGGCGCGCTATTGGCTGGACGCAGTGCGTTACGCCGACACGCACGGGCTGCACTTCGACAACGAGCGCAGCGTGTGGCCTTATCGCGACTGGGTGGTGCGGGCCTTTAACGAAGACCTGCCGATGAACAAGTTCGCCCTGTGGCAACTCGCCGGCGACCTGCTTCCCCACCCGACGACAGAACAACTGATCGCCACCACGTATGTGCGGCTGAACCCGACCACCAACGAGGGCGGCGCGATCGCCGAAGAGTATCTGGCGAAGAACACGATGGACCGTGTGGACACGATGGGGACGGTGTTCCTCGGCCTGACAGTCGGGTGCGCCAAGTGCCACGACCACAAGTACGACCCGATCACGCAGAAGGAGTACTACGGGCTCTACGCGTACTTCGACAGCACTGCTGACGCCCCGCTGGACGGAAACCTGTTGGCTCCGCCGCCTGCGATTCGTGCGCCAAACCCGCAGCAGGAGGCTGTACTGTTGCGCTGGAAGAAACGGAGGGCGAGCATCGAGGACGCGGTCGAAAAGGGCGCCGCGCAAAAGTGGATCAATGGCGCTCGGACTGAGCCGCCGATCGTCGGCGCGTGGCAGATCGCAGGGCCGTATGCTGCGGCTGACTTCGACAAGGCGTTCGCCGGAGAGTTCGACCCGGAGACGGCGGGCAAGACGCCCGAGTGGCGCGACTTGAAGATCGAACTGGGCAAGTTGACACCGGGGCTCGTCAAGAAGGAGAACGCAGCCGCGTACCTGCGCACCGTCATCTCTGCTCCGAACGCCGAGGACGTCGTGCTGAGGCTCGGGAGCGACGATGGGATCAAGGTTTGGCTGAACGACAAGTCGGTGTTTGAGAACAAAGTGCTGCGTGGGCTGACTGCCGACGCAGACAAGGTGACGATCCGTCTGAAACAGGGCAAGAACACGCTAGTCTTCAAGATCGTGAACGCTGGTGGCGCCGACGGCTTTTACATGGCCGTAGGCGACCCGCGCAGCGACCGGATCAACAAGGTCTTTGCAGACCTCCAGAAGCCGAAAACGGCCGACGAGCGAGAACTGGCATCTGTCTACCTCGACTATGGGCCGGAGAGCGAGGCCGCAAGCGAATACATGTCGCTGGGCAAAAGGATTTCGGAACTGGAGAACTCGCTGCCGATGACGATGATCGCGCAGGAGATGCCCGAGCAGCGAGAGACGCACCTGCTTTCGCGCGGACAGTACGACCTTCCGAAGGAGGTCGTGCAACGCGGCATTCCGGAAGCGCTGGGAACGCTGCCCAAGGACGCGCCGGACAACAGGCTCGGGCTCGCGGAGTGGATCACCGAGGACGACAATCCGCTTTATGCACGCGTGACGGTGAACCGAATCTGGCAAGAGTGCTTCGGCATGGGGCTGGTGAAGTCCGCCGAGAACTTCGGCAGCCAGGGATCGTGGCCGAGCGACCCAGAACTTCTGGACTATCTGGCCGTCGAACTGCGCAAGTCTGGGTGGAGCGCCAAGAGCATTGTCCGTAAGATCGTGACGAGCGCGACTTTCCGGCAAGCCTCAACGACGACTGCAGAGAAGCGAACGAAGGATCCCGAAAACGCCCTGCTATCGCGCGGGCCGCGGTTCAGGATGGACGCGGAGGTGATCCGCGACCAGGCGCTGAAGGTCGCAGGGCTGCTGGTCTACAAGATCGGCGGGCACGGGGTGAAGACGTACCAGCCGCCCGGCCTGTGGTCGGCGATCGGCTACCCGGCGAGCGACACCGCGAAATTCGTGCAAGACCACGGGGAGGCGCTGTACCGGCGGTCGCTGTACCTCTTTTGGAAGCGCACGAGCCCCCCGCCCGCGATGGAAGTGTACGACGCGCCATCGCGCGAGGCTTGCATCGCCCGCCGATCGCGCACGGACACTCCTTTGCAGGCGCTCGTCACCATGAACGACCCGCAGTACGTGGAGGCGGCGCGGGTGATGGCCAACCACCTGCTGAAGATGCCTGGCGACGACCAATCACGGCTCACGTTCGCGTTTGAAAGCCTGACGGCACGCAAGCCGAACGAGAAGGAGACGGCCGTGATCCTCGACCAGATCAACAAGCAGCGCACGCACTACGCCGCGGACAAGAAGGCCGCCGTTCAACTGATTTCAACAGGCGAGTTTCCTCGCGACGAGTCGCTCGACCCCGTCGAGCACGCCGCGTGGACAGTCGTGTGCAACATGCTAATGAACCTCGATGAGGCTGTGACGATACACTAGGAAAAGACAATGGATCCCCGGCGAGAAAACGAACTTATGATGACGCGGCGCCAACTCTTTGGCCGCACCGCCTTCGGTCTTGGAACTTTGGCCCTGTCTTCCCTGCTGCGGGCGGACATGCCGTTCCTTTATGGAGGGGAGGACGGCGAGAAGCGCTTCGGTGGACTGCCTGGCCTCCCGCACTTTGCGCCGAAGGCGAAGAGGATCATCTATCTTTCGATGAACGGTGGGCCGAGCCAGATTGACCTGTGGGACTACAAGCCGAAGATGGTCGAGCAGTACAACGCCGACCTGCCGGACACGGTGCGCAACGGCCAGCGGATCACGACGATGACGAGCGGGCAGGCGCGCTTCCCGATCGCGCCCTCGAAGTACAAGTTTGAAAAGCACGAGAACAACGAGGACGGCGTGTGGGTGAGCGAACTGCTGCCGCACACTTCGAAGGTCGTGAAGGAACTGTGCGTCATCAACTCGATGTTCACTGAGGCGATCAACCACGATCCGGCCGTGACGTTCCTGCAGACCGGCAGCCAACTGCCCGGGAGGCCGAGCGCGGGTGCGTGGCTGAGTTATGGGCTGGGGAGCATGAACGAAGACCTGCCGACCTACGTCGTGCTGCACTCGACCTGGAGCGCAAAGCGCGACGCGCAAGCGCTGTACGCCCGGCTCTGGGGCGCGGGCTTTCTGCCTTCTGAGTTCCAGGGCGTGGAGATGCGGGGCAAAGGCGACCCCGTGCTGTACTTGAGCAACCCGGACGGGCTGGACTCGGCCGCGCGGCGCACGATGCTGGACGGGCTTTCGCAACTGAACGAGATGCAGTTGGACAAGTTCGGAGACCCGGAGATCGCGGCGCGGATCAAGCAGTACGAACTGGCTTATCGGTTGCAATCGAGCGTTCCCGAACTGACCGACCTCTCGAGCGAGCCGGACGCGACCTATGAACTTTACGGCGAGGACGCGCGCAAGCCTGGAACGTTCGCGGCGAACTGCCTGCTGGCGCGCAGGCTGGCGGAGCGCGACGTGCGGTTCGTGCAGATCTTCCACCGAGGGTGGGACCAGCACGACAACATGGCTGGCGACTTGCCGCTGCAGTGCAAGGACGTCGACCAGGCGTGCGCGGGGCTGATTGCGGACCTGAAGCAGCGCGGCCTGCTCGACGAGACGCTGGTCGTCTGGGGCGGCGAGTTCGGACGGACGATCTACTGCCAGGGGCCGCTTTCGCACGAGAACTATGGGCGCGACCACCATCCGCGGTGCTTCACTATGTGGCTTTGCGGAGGCGGCGCGAAACCGGGGATCGTCTACGGAAAGACCGACGACTACTGTTACAACATCGTCGACAAGGACGGCAACCCGATCAATCCGACGAAGGACGACTTCACGCCGGGCGCAGTCCATATTCACGACCTGAACGCGACGATCATGCACCTGATGGGGATCGACCACAAGCGGCTGAACTTCCGATATCAGGGCCGTGACTTCCGCTTGACGGACGTCTACGGACACGTCGTCGACGACATCATCACTTGACGTTCTACGATCACTTTTCGCACAATGCGGCCGCCTACCGTGAATCACGGCCGCACTACCCTGACGCGCTCTTCGACTGGATCGCGTCGGCTGCCCCGGCGACGGGGCTCGTGTGGGACTGCGGTTGCGGAAACGGACAGGCCTCTGTTCCTTTGGCCGCGCGATTCGACAGGGTGGTAGCGACTGACGCGAGCAAGAAACAACTTGATCAGGCAGTGCAGGCGCCAGGGATCGAATACCGCCTCGGTACTGCCGAGGACTCCGGACTGGGGGCGAGATCGGCAGACGCGGTGACGGTCGCACAGGCCGCACACTGGTTCGACCACAAGGCGTTCCACAAAGAGGTGCGGCGAGTCTTGAAGCCGGGCGGGCTGCTCGCGATGTGGAGTTATGCTTTAAACACTGTCAATCCAGACTTCGACAAGGTGACGGCGGTGTTCTACAACGAGGTCGTCGGGCCGTACTGGCCTCCGCGCCGGTCGCACGTGGAGTCGAAGTACAAGACGCTCCCCTTCCCGTTCAAGAAGATCAAGACTCCGAACTTCGCGATGGTCCATGAGTGGACGCTCGACCAGGTGATCGACTATTACCGGACGTGGTCGGCGACGAAGGGGTTCGTGGAATCGAACGGGACTGATCCGCTCGCGCTCGTGGAGGCGGAGTTCTTAGCCGCATGGGGCGACACCAAGAAGCCACAGCGCGTGACTTGGCCGCTCACCGTGGTCGCAGGCTATGCGCCGGGCCGTTGATCAGGCCGCTACTGTCTCAGGCTCGTAGACAAACTGACGGAAGAGCCAACTGGCGACCGCGCCGACAGCGACAGCGCCTCCACCGATCATAAACGCATAGTCGAGGTTCCAGCCCCTCGAGATCCAGCCGAAGAGCATGATGCCGAAGGGCGCGACTCCTGAGATCGCCCACATGTGCATGCTGAGTACGCGACCGCGAAGGCGCGCCGGGGAGATGAGTTGGAAGAGCGTGTTCGTCGTGTTGAACTGAACGATGGTGCAGGCGCCCAAGACGCTGAAGAGCGGGAACGCGAGAAGCGGCGTTCGGACGAACGTCAACAGCACCATCGCGACCGCAAAGCAGGTCATTGAGACGCGGATCATGAGCGCCTTGTACGGCTTGTGAGAGATCGACGCAAGAAGGATCAGGCCGCCGAGCGCGCCGATGCCGACGCTGCTCATCGCTGCGCCGAGGCCGGCCTCTCCCAGGTGCAGAATGTCCTTAGCGATCGCAGGCATGAGCGAGATGTAGAAGATGCCGAAGAAGGACGTAACCGACTCTAGAATGAAGAGGGTCAGAAGGGCGCGGTCACGTAGCGTGTAGAGCATGCCTTCGGTGAGGAGGTCGCGCACTGGCTGAGGTTCTCGCTCCTTGGCGGAAAGGTCCGTCCGGATCGCCAAGGCTGCGATGATGAGCGCGAAGAAACTGACCGAATTGATCCAGAAACAGGACTCGGCACCGTAAAGGCCCGCGAGGACGCCGCCGATGGCGGGGCCGGCGACGCGCGCGACGTTGAAGGTCATCGACATCGTCGGGACTGCCGTTGCGAAGTCCTCTACTGGTACGACCTCGCGAACGATCGACATTCTCGAAGGCGCCTCGACCGTGAGCACGAATCCGCTAAGGAACGCGAATGCGACGATGTGCCAGTACTGGAGGAAGCCGAAGTGGGATGCCACGCCCAGGAAAGCGGAGCCTGCTGCGAGGATGACCATCGCAGCGACCATGATCTTGCGCCGATCGATCACGTCGGCGAACACACCGAAGATCGGGCCGAGGAAGGAGACCGGAACCATGTTCGCGAACATGATAAAGGCGAGTTTTGCGGTGTCGCCCGTGAGGTCGTAGACAAGGAAGCCTTCTGCGATCCTCTGGATCTGGGTCCCGGTGAAGGAGAACATGGCACCGATCCAGAGGAGCCGGAAGTCACGGTGCTTTGCGGCGCGGAAGACAGGCAGGCCCGCAACGGCGGTGTAGCCCCGGCTCGCCGCCTGACGCCCACGGTTCCACGCCTTGGCTGCGGAACCGAAGAACTGGGCCATCCAACAAGTATGAGCGACGGGATTGTGGAGACGTGGGCCGCCGGTATAATCGCGCCGAGCCAAGGCATGCGGCTTCTCTTCAGCAAGTTCTGCGAATACGCCACCCAGCAGTCAAACGGCCGGCACTCGATGATCGGGATCTTCGACAACATCGTCTCGCCGTCCTTTCCTATCGACCACCCACCTTTCTTCCTGTGCCTTCAGATGGAGTTCGATCCTAACGAGTCGGACCAGGACATGAAGGTGCTTGCGCTGCTGATCGACGAGGACGGGAAGGAGATGATGGACGTGATGGCGAGCGGGCGAGTGCCTCGCGACCCGAACGGCGGATCGACGAGGCTGTTCATCCAGTTCTTGATGCCGCCGATGCGCTTTGAGAGGGCCGGCGACTTTCGACTGGACGTGATCTTCAACGACAAAAAGGTGGGGGAAGAGAGGCTGCCCGTCATCGCGCCGCCGCACTCGACGAACGGCGAGAAAGCCTAGGGGACCGTGCGAATCCGCTCGTCGAATCCGGTGGGGATGCGGAGTTCTCGATACTTTTCGATCGCGAAGCGGTCTGTCATCCCTGCGACATAGTCGAGCGCGCCCTGCGCGCCGACGAACGGTTCGGGCGGGTTGCCCGGCTGAAGATAGTGCTCGAATAGCGACCTGACGATGTGCTTGGCCTTTTCGATGTCGGGGTAGCGGCGCGGATATTCGAGGTAGACGTTCTCGTAGAGCCACTCCTTGAGGTCGTTCATCGCGTCGAGCATTGACTGGGAGAGTCTAATGGCTGGTAGGTCGGTGCTGTTGGTGACGACGTCGAGAACCATTGCGCCGATTCGTGCACCGTGCGACTCTCCGATCTGGAGGAACCGCTCCGGGATCGCGAGGACGATCCCGCTGCGCAAGGCGTCGTCGAGATCGTGGTTCATATAGGCGATCCGGTCGGCGACGCGCACGACTGCGGCCTCGAGAGTGCTCGTGGGCTCGCCATCGAAGGCGGAGAGGTCCTTGCGGCCCTTGCTGTGGCCGCCGATGCCCGCGAGGACCTCGTGTGTAAGATTCATGTCCTCCAGCACGTCGACCACGCGAAGTGACTGTTCGTAGTGGCGGAACTTCTTGGGCAGCGCCGGATCGTCGGTGTTTTGGAGCACCTCGTCGAGCGCCTCTTCGCCGATGTGGCCGAAGGGCGTGTGGCCGACGTCGTGGCCGAGGGCGATCGCCTCGGTCAGATCCTCGTTGAGACGGAGGGCTCGGCTGATCGTGCGTGCGATCTGGGCGACCTCGAGGGAATGCGTCAGCCGCGTGCGGAAGTGGTCGCCTACCGGGTCGATGAAGACCTGCGTCTTGTGCTTGAGACGGCGGAAGGGCTTGGAGTGGAGGATGCGGTCGCGGTCGCGCTGGAACGCGGTCCTGACCGGGTCGGGCGGTACCTCCCTCTTTCTTCCCAGCGATTCGGCGCTGAGCATTGCGTGGGGGCTCAGAAACTCGCGTTCGCGCTGCTCGATCGCCTCCCTCACCGGCTGGCCCGCCGTCGGCTGGACGTGTCCCATGCTCAATCGTCCTCATTGTATCTGCTCACGGCTACACGGCCGGGCGGAGACCGACCATAATAGTGACTGGACGCGGAGCGGTGTCCGAGTGGTCGAAGGAGCACGATTGGAAATCGTGTATATGGCTAACCATATCGTGGGTTCGAATCCCACCCGCTCCGCCACTCTTTTCAGTGGGCGTGGCAACGGAACAGGAGACGCGGCAGCGCGGAGAGGTCTTGGAGGCGCTGTTGCGGTGCATCGAGACGGACGAGACGATCCGTCTGCCCGAGGCGCGAGGCACGATCGAGTCGGAGACCGCGATGTTGAACGTCGGGATCGAGCCGAACGCGTTCGGTGGCCGCGTCGGTGGGTTCAGATATCAGTTCGAGGGCGAAGACGACCTGTTGCACCTGTTTGTCGTGCGGTTGGACGGATCTGAACTGACCGTGGAGGACGCGCAGGGGGTGGTGGAGTTTCTCTTGCCGGGCGTTCCGTCTTCGCTTATCTGGCTGAAGCCAGGACGGCTCATGCAGCACTTCTACATGGGGCACGACGACTTCGCTTCTTCTGTCGACGTGTAAGGTCTTGCTTCTTGGTAAAGGGGAACCATCGCGGCTCGCGAGTCACGGGCATTCCCGGCTGTGCCGTGACTGCCCATGGCACCCGACACCTTTGTGCTCCTATTTTGCCGGACTGCACTCCTGCGGACCGAGTTACCGGCCTGATGGATGGCGCTTCGTCGGCGGTGCCGCAGGAGCGGCACCCTCCCCTTGGTCGCACGATTATGCGCGGGCCTCTTCCTGCTTCTTGCGGTGTTCGCGCAGGAAGGCCGGAATGTCGATGTCGTTGTCGTCAAAGATCTCTTCCGGCTGAGCGGGCGCCTCGCGGTTGGCGGGCTTCGCTTGGTCCCAAATGTCCTTGGGCGAGACGCGCGTACCGAACTGTTGAGGCGGGAAGGTCGGATTAGGCGAATCCAACCGCTGCTGGACGAGCGCGGCAGAGGAGTTCCTCTCGACCCTGTGCGCAAGTTTCTTCTCGCCAAAGCCGGTTGCGAGGACGGTGATGCGGACTTCGTCGTCCAGTTCGGGCTCGACGACCGTTCCGAAGTAGATGTTGGCGTCGTCGATGTCGGAGAGGCTGTGGATGTAGTCCATCGCCTCGCTGACCTCGGTGAGGGTGAGGTCGATGCCGCTCGTAATGTTGACGAGCAGGCCGCGCGCGCCGTCGATCGTCTGCTCGAGCAGGCGGCTCTGCGTTGCGCTCTGGGCGGCCTGGATGGCCCGGTGCTCGCCGACCCCGTGGCCGATGCCCATCAGGGCAGGGCCCGCGCCGCTCATGACCGCCTTGACGTCGGCGAAGTCGACGTTGATCTGGCCGGGGATGGTGATGATGTCGCTGATGCCCTGCACTCCCTGGCGGAGGATGTCGTCGGCGATGCGGAAGGCGTCACTGAGGGTCGTCCTACGCTCGACGACCTCCTTGAGGCGGTTGTTGGGGATCGTAATGAGGGTGTCGACTCGGCCCATGAGGGACGTGACGCCATCGCCTGCGAGTTTCTCGCGGCGCTTTCCTTCGAACTCGAACGGCCTGGTGATGATCGCTACGGTGAGCGCCCCAATCTCGGAGGCGATGTCTGCAATCACGGGCGCGGCGCCAGTGCCGGTGCCGCCTCCCATGCCGGCGGTCAGGAAGACCATGTCTGCGCCCTCGAGCGCCTTGCGCACGTCGTTCTTGCTCTCGTCCGCGGAGGCCTTGCCCACTTCGGGGTCGCCGCCGGCGCCGAGGCCGCGCGTCAGGTTGGCGCCGAGTTGGATCTTTTTGGCGGCAGAGCACCTGTCAAGCGCCTGGACGTCGGTGTTCATACAGATGAACTCCACGCCGCGGATGCCCGCCTCGATCATGCGGTTCACTGCGTTCGAACCGCCGCCGCCCACACCGATGACTTTTATGACTGCGCCTTTTGTTTCCACGATCTACTTGTCCAACGATTATGAATGTATGTATCTAGGAGCGTTTGCCGAAGATCGACTTTAGGCTCCGAATGCTTTTCTTCCAGTCGACGACACCCGCGACTGGAGCGAGCTCCTCGCCACCGTCCTTGAGGACGAACAGCGCGAGACCGCACGCGGCCGACATTTCCGGCAGCGCAGCCTTCCGAGAGTTCGGCCCAACGAGCCTGGGGACACCGAACTGTGCGGACTGTGCGCCGAAGACCTTCTTGAAGACTTCGTCCGTCCCAGCGAGGTGTCCGCCTCCTCCCGTGAGCAGCACGGACCTGACCGACCCTGTCGCTTTTTCACTCGAAAGAAGCGCATCTTTGAGCATTGTCGCGATCTCTCGGACACGGCTCTCGATGATCTCTGAGAGTACCTTACGTGGGAAGGGCCGCACCTGGTCGTTTCCCACCTGTTTTACCGATACGACCTCGTCCTCGCCGACGAGTTCGGGGGCTGCGTGCCCATGCTCGGTCTTGAGCCTCTCGGCGTCCTCGGGGGAAACCTTGATGAGGGCTGCGATATCGTTTGTTATGTGCTGGCTGGCGACGTCGATGCTGGCCACGGCCACGCACGCGCCGTCCTTGAACAGGGCAGCGTCGGTGGTTCCGCGGCCTATGTCGACGACGACGCAGCCCAGTTCGGCGTCCTCCGGGCGAGCCGTTCCGAGGCCCGAAGCGAGCGGGATCGGGACAAACTCTTCGACCTTCACGCCAGCCGACTGAGCGATCTTGTTGAGGGTTTCCAGATGCTTGCTGGAGACGGACATGACGTGGGTCAGGACCTCCAGCCTGGAGGCGCTCTTGCCGACCGGATCGCCGTCGACGACCTCACCGTCGATAACGTAACTGCAGGGCAGGGTCTGGAGCAGTTCGTAGCCCTCTTCGAACCGGATTTGACGGCTGTGCTCGTTGACCTGGAGAAGATCCTCCTCGTGGACGGTCTTTCCCGGCGGGTACATCGGGCGAATCCCACGGCTGCACTCGCTGTTGATGGAAAGGCCAGAGACTCCAACGATGACTTCCTCAACGTCGGCGCCGGTCTCTTCCCGGACGCGGCCGACTGCCGCCTTGACACAGTCCGCAACCTGTGCCGGGTCGACGATGCGCCCCTTTTTGACGCCGCGGGTGGTCACCGCACCTGCCGAGACGACGTGCAGTTCGTCGTCTTCTATCGTCGCGGCCAAACAGACCGTCTTGGCCGTTCCGATGTCGAGCGCATACGCAATCCTGTTCATGTACCGTCCACAAGCCGAGCTTCCGCTACTCGCGGGCCGCGCGGGCCTCTTTCCAACGTTCGATGCCGATGCGCCGGATTATGCTGAGGTTGGTGAAGATCCGCCAACCCATGACCAACGCAGCCGCCAAAAATAAATTTATCCCAAGATGGTCGCCGAGCCAAGCCAGAAACGCCGCAATCAGCACGTTACTGACAAAACCGGTCACGAACACATCGTTCCGGAACTTACCCTCCAGTGCAGACCGCCAACCGCCGAAGACCGAGTCGATCCCTGCGATGACCGCGACACCCAGGTAGATACCAACGATACCAGAGACTGGCACTGCGGTCTTGATGCCGACGAGCACGCCGACGATGAGGGCGAGCAGGGGGATGAGGAACACTTACTTGTTCCCTTTCTTGCCCGTGCCTGGCAACTGGGCGTACTTGGACGACATGGTGCCCGTGTAGGCGTTGAGCCTTTGCCTTTCGACGACCGAGAGGGCGACCATCGCAGGGTCGACGGCCCGGATCTCATCGAGCGGCCCGCCCGGCAGGTTGATGGCGCCCAGGAGGGTCTGCGGATCACCGATGACATCGATCCTCACCGGCGTGGCGATCTTGACGCTGTCGACGAGGATGGTTGAGCCTACACAACGGAAGTTCGTCCTGGGCCCGACCCTCTTCCCGTTGACCGCGATCGCCTCGGCGCCGGCGTTCCAGAACTCGTTGACGATCTTGAGGACGTCTGTGTCGTGGATGATGCCGCCAGCCGGGTCGAGGACGTTGTCCAGCGGCTTTCTTGAGTCACGTAGGACCAGGCTGAGCCCTGGCCCCGTGACCTCAGTGAGGCCCGCGAACAGTTTCGTGTCCTGGAGGCTGTTGTTGAGTTCCTTGGTGCCTTTACTACCTTCTGCCAGGAGGTTCTGCAGCCTTGTGTTCTCGTCGCGGAGTTTTTGGATCTCCTCGTTGAGTCCAACGAGGTTGGACTGCGCATCGAGCCGGCCAGCGACGAGACGCTCACGAACGTCGACCGGCAAGTTCTGCAGGCGGTTGTTCTCAGCCCTGTCCGAAATCCAGGCGACGGAGGTGAAGAAGCCGACCACCATCGCAAGCAGGCTCACGGGCCATACCCAGGCAACGGACTTTTTCGCGTTTGGACTCATTTCAGTGTTACGGTTCGACGGTCGGCTTGAGAGGGGACGACAGATTCAGTTTTTTGTGCTTTTGGAACAGTTTGGGGTCGCTGTGCAGAATCTCCGCGAGTTTGGCGACCTTCGTCTCCGTGTCGTCGAACGAGACAAATTCCACGATCCCGCCATCTGACAGTTGGAGGCTAACGTAGCCCGCCTGCGCAACGACCAGCCGCCACTCCAAGTCCGGCAGTCGTTGAACCATATTTTCGCACATCTTTGCTGCGGCGGCGGAGCGCCATGCACCAAAAACCGAGAGGTTTTGCGCGTTGGTCGGCGCAGGGGGTTCGACGACTCCCTTCAGCGACTTCTTTGCGTGGGAGACGTAGACCGTGCCCGAGTCCGAAAGATAGGTGTCTGGCGAGCCCGCGACTGTGGCGATCGGCGTGCGGTAATTAAGCGTGAGGACGCCGCGTCCGAAGACGTTGACTCGGAGAGAAGCCTGCTCGATCGAACTGATGCGTTCGACGGCGGACTGGATCGTGTTTCGGTCGACTCTCAGGGCTGGCGCGCCCTTTGCGGACTGGACGATCGCACCGATGGCTTCCTGGTCGATCGGGTTCGCGCCGTCGACGCGGAGGGTGGCAAGGCTCGTGACCGGGCTGAAGAGGAGCCCTATGAGGATGTTGACCGCAAGGATCGACCAGAGCCAGGGAGCAGGATCGGCCGGCTTGACGAAGCGCTTGGTCTTCCTAGCCTTGGACTTGCGCCGCTTTGAGGGCATCCTGCACGATCCATTGGACGAGGTCGTTGAAACTCCAGCCGTAGGTGGCTGCGCTCTTAGGGACGAGGCTGGTCTTGGTCATCCCAGGGAGGGTGTTGACTTCCAGGACGACGATGCGGTCCTTGGCGACGATCATGTCGGTGCGCGTGACGCCGCGACAGCCGAGGGCGCGGTGGGCGCTGAGCGCGAGTTCTCCGGCGTGTTTCTCGT
>OBLQ010000293.1_pt1 | contig 18719 bp, 16 predicted proteins | sample 1519881 | NCBI WGS metagenome assembly OBLQ01 (sample SAMN01911456, study PRJEB22533) | soil metagenome | biome: Soil | place: Malaysia | collected 2012-04-30 | depth DG_metagenome m | reverse complement strand
GGGGATCCACTCTCCCCTGTTCCCCCGGGCACGCTGACCCCCGCGGAACGCTACTGCCCGGGCCGCGCGACAACCGTCGCCGCAGCGTGCAAACTGCGACTACAGGGCGCCCTCGAGCAGATAGATGTCGCCGGTGTCAGTATCCCGGGTGTAGATGACCTGCTTCGAATCGGGCGACCATCCGCCGTTGTGCACGTGCCACTCGCCGTGGCCGGCGGTGATGGCGTGTGGCTCTCCCACTGCACGCGGCAGACCACCCGGTGAGGCCGGCGGCGCCAGCGGCAGAATGAAGAGGTTCATGTTGGGATGACTCTGCGCGGAGCAGTAGCTGACCGATCGGCCATCGGGTGACACCCGTGGTTCACCGAAGGGCGCGTCCAGCAACAGCGCCGATTCTCCGGTTTCGACATTGGCGACACGCATCTGATTGCCCGCATCTTCGGTTGCGTATATCACGTACCCGGGATCCGGCATGAGGCTGAATTTGGACACGTTGTCGAGCACCTTGCGTTTGGTACCGTCTGATGGGTTGACGAAGAACAATGCTCGCTTTGGACCATCGCGCGAAATGATGGCAATCGACTTGCCGTCCGACGCCCATACCGGAGATTCATCCACGATCTCGTTCTCGCCGAGCATGCGCAGCGCACCGCCGTCAACAGTTGCAACCCACAGCCGGTTGGGACCATCCTGATTCGAGGCAAACGCCAGCTGGCGTCCATCGGGCGACCAGCTGGGGCCGAAGTCGTCCGCCTCACGGCTGGTCAACTGCCGCTCGTTTCCTGTCGCGCGATCGATGATGAAAAGCTCATCGTTTCCGGTGCGCGACGACATGTAGGCAATCTCTCTTCCATCGGGCGAGATCTGCGCATCGAAGTTGTCCTTGGTATTGAACGTCAGGCGTTTCTGTTCCTTGCCGTTCAGGTCCTGGATGTAGAGGTCGGTCTGGTGGCTGGACTTGTCGTAGAGAATGCGACCGTCCTTTGCAACTACGGGCGCCGTCGTATTTTCGAGCGGAAGAATCTCGCGCTTCTTCCCCGAGTGCTCGTCGACGATCCAGATGCCTCCACTGTCCCGGCCGTACACGATGCGACGTCCGTCCGGCGCCCACGCTGGCAACAGATAGGTTTCATTTTCGGTGGTAATTTCCTTCGACGCGCCGCCCGTGCGCGGCATGACGCGAATGCTGCACGTTGCTCCGGAGCTGCGCGCATAGACGAGTTGGTTGCCGTCGGGCGAAACGCTGGCAAAGAACTCCCCCTCTCCGTCACCGGCATCGGTCTTGAGTTTTTCCTCCACGCGAGACTCGAGATTGATGGTCCACAGAGCGGCCTGTCCGTCATCGCTCAGACGCATGAAATAGAGCTGCCTGCCGTCCGGAGTCCACGGATTGGTTCCCAGTGTGGCGTAGAGAAACGGTGACAGCGCCGCCCCGCCCGTGTCCGTCAACTTCTGTACCTGCCCACCGAGCGGCGGCACCAGATAGATTCCCGTGCGCCCCCCACGGCTGGACGCAAACGCAATCCAGCGATTGTCAGGCGACCAGCGTGGGTTCACATCGTCGGCGGGACTCTGCACCAGTGTGATGGGATCGCCGCCGGCCGCCGACACCACAAAGATGTCCTCGGGGCCCGACTGCGAATGGTAATAGGCGAAGAAGCCGCCGTCCGGCGACCAGCTGCCGGGGGATTCGACGCCCACCGCTCCCGTCATCGGCCGCGTCTTCACGTTCAATGGAGCCTCGGGCGCGGGTTGCCTCAGAAACACGAGGTAGACCGCCACCAGCGCCACAATCACGCCAACCGCCGCAATCGGCCACCACGGGCGGCGGCGTTTGGGGACGTCGAGGTTGAGCGCGCTGCGCGACATCGACGCGCTCAAACTTTCTTCAATGTCCCCTGACTCGACTTCCTTCTGCAACCCTTCCAGTTCGTTACACACATCGCGCGCCGTCTGGAAACGCCTTTCCGGATGCTTTTCCAGACAGCGATTGATGACGCGGCCGAGATGGCGCGGCAGGTTGGCGCGCAGCTCGGTTACGGACGCCGGTTTCTCCTTGATGATCGAGGACACCGTGGAGATGGGCGTGTCGCCCTGGAAGGGACGAACCCCCGTCGCCATTTCATACAAGACCACACCCAGCGAGAAGATGTCCGAGCGGTGATCGATGGCCTTCGCCTCGGCCTGTTCCGGCGACATGTAATTCACGGTCCCGAGAATCTTCCCTTCCGCCGTGATGTTGCCGTCGGCCACCGTGGTCTCGCCGCTGGTTTCCGGCGCGGCCAGCAGCTTGGCGAGGCCGAAATCCAGCACGCGCAGGCGCCCCTCGCGATCGACCATGATGTTGGACGGCTTGAGGTCGCGGTGCGTGATGCCCTTGGCGTGGGCGGCGCGCAGGGCGTCCGCCAGCGGGATCGCGATCTCAAAAAATTTTTCCAGCGGGAACCCGTTGGGCGGGATCAGCGCATCCAGCGTGGGGCCGTCCACCAGCTCCATGCTGATGCACGTGCGCCCGTCGATGGTTTCAACCGAGTGAATGGTAACAATATTGGGATGTTGAAGCGCGGCGACGGCCTTCGCCTCGCGCTCGAAGCGCGCGACGCGCTCGGGATCGGCCGACATGGCCTCGGGCAGGAATTTCAACGCAACGTCGCGGTCGAGCCGTGTGTCCCGGGCGCGATACACCTCGCCCATCCCGCCCTTGCCGATCTTGCCGGTTATCTGATAGTGGCCGAATGTCTTGCCGATCATGTTTCTCCGAAAAGGTTGGAGTTCGTTTGGAAACCGCTAGGAATGGGTTTCGGTCCTGTCGACGCGTCCCGCATGCGCTTTCCGAAAGGCGTCGTGCTTCTGCTTCGCGATTGCGATCACTTGCTGAAACTCGGGATCGTCGCGCACTGAATCCAGATGCCGTTCTATCTGCATGGTGGGATAGCCAAAGAATCCGCGATCGACGGCGATGCGCAACGTCCGAACACAACCGTCCCTGTCACCAACCAGACCAAAGGTGACTGCGACGAGATACCAGTGTTCGGAATCCGCATGTGGATCCGTGGCACTCTCCAGCCGGCGAACAAGGCGCCGTGCCGTCTCGACGTCGCCCCGAATGAATGCCGCAATCGCACCGTAGCGCAAACCGATGAAACCATCCGGCTCCATCGCCACCGCCCTGTCGAAGTGTTCCAGAGCGTGCTCACTATCCCCCATGAGAAAGCGGCACATCCCCTTCCAGGCGATTCCATATGTGCTCGCCCCGTCGAGGTCGAACAATTCGTACGCTCTGTGGTAGTTGCCGGCATAGAAATACGTGAAGCCGCCGGAACGAAAGCGCGGGTTCTTCGGGTCCAGTGCGAGCGCGGCTTCGACTTCACGCGCGGACTCCTCCAGCATGCCAACGTAACGATACACGTAGCTGAGTACAAAGTGCGCAACCGCATTCCGCGGGGTGATATTCAGCATGCGATCCACGTAGTCGAAGGCCTCTTCGTGCCTGCCGGCGTCGACGCTGAGCAGAGCGAGGTTGAACAGCGGCGCGAGCAGGTTCTCGTTGAGCGAGATCGCTTTCTCGAACGCTTCTTTCGACTTCTGCACCTCCGTTTCGCCCAGCAGCCCGAACGAAGCGATCTGACTGATCCGAAACCCGAGCTCGGCCCAGCCCGGCGCGTAACCCGGATCGATATCGAGTGCCTTCTCGAGCATCGCCACCGCCAGCTGGTCGCCGTCCAGGGTTATCGGATAGGAGATGGCGCGCAGATAGTACTCGTACGCGAGCGGGTTCGCCGGCGTGTCCGCCCGCATGTTCTGTCGTTCATCGGGAGAAAAGCGGACTTTGAGTCCGTGCAGCACCTTCTCCGCGGCAATGTCCTGGAGCGTGAACACATTGTCGAAGCCAACCTGGATGGCTTCGCGCCACAGCATCTCGTTGGAATGCACCTCCACGAGCTCCACGTTGAGGCGGACCGCATTGCCTTCCTTCAAATAATATCCCGTCAGAATGAAGTCGACCTGCAGCTCGCGCCCGGCCTCCGGCGCATCGACCGTACGGTCCTGATACTTGCGAATGGCGCTGGAGGGCCGCACCAGCAGGCCGTTCACGTAGCTCAACGAGCCGATGATCTGATCCGCAAGCGCAAACCCGAGGTAGTCAACGTCGGGGTCGCGCTTGACGCTGCTGAACGGGAGCACGGCCAGCCCGGGCCGCCTGACATGCCGGCGGGAACCGGAGTCCGAGTCCGTACGGTCGACCGCGGCGCCCTTGTGACTCTGCTTCAGCTCCGCAATCACGTCGGCCATGCTTTGCGGCCTGTCGCCGGTATCCTTCTGAAGCATTCCTGTCACAAGCGCGTCCAGTGCGGCGGGAACGTCACCGGCGAGCGCCCGCACGGGCGCCGGATTGACGTTCAGCACCGCGTAGGCAACGGCCTGCTCGTAGTCGGCCACGAACGGAAGCTGCCCGGTGAGCATCTCGTAGAGAAGCACTCCGAAGGACCAGATGTCAGACCGATGATCGACATGTTTGCCCAGGATCTGTTCCGGCGACATGTAGGAGATGGTACCGACGGTCGTGCCCGTTTTCGTCAGGTCGGCACCCGCGCCGATCTTTGCGAGCCCGAAATCCGTGATCTTGGGCACATCGTCATCGGTGACCATGACGTTCGACGGTTTGATGTCCCGGTGAACAATCCCCTTGTGGTGCGCGGCCTGCAGCCCCTCGGCCACACCCAGAGCGAGCTTCATGGTGCGGTCCATCCCCAGTGAGCCACGCGTGATGAGGTCCTTCAACTCGCGCCCTTCGATGAACTCCATCACAATGAACAGTTCGCCGTCGGCTTCCTCGATGGCGTGAATCGTCGCAATGTTGGGATGGTTGAGGACAGCGGCGGCCCGTGCCTCGACTTTGAATCGCGAACGTCCCACTTCGTCCGCCGCGACGCGGGCGGGAAGAAGCTTGATGGCAACGTCGCGGTCGAGGCGGGAATCGCGGGCCCTGTAGACGGTCCCCATCCCACCTTCGCCCACCTTCGCGATGACGTGATAGTGCAGTATGTCGCGTCCGAGCATAAGACTTTCGAGTCGTTTATAACCCGTCAACTATAGCCGGTAACCGCCGACGGCACCAGCGCCATGCTTGGCGATGGAGTATAATCAACCGGCCGTTCAAACAGCCCTCTTGCACATCATTGCCGTCGGCAATCGCCCTGGAGGCCGCACATGAAACTCCGGCTGCTTTTCGTCTTCGTGGTGCTCATTTCTCTGTATCCCCTGGCGAGTCACGCGCAGTGGCTTACCAGCGGTGTTGCGCTTTCCACCGCCGTAAACAATCAAACCGCACCCCGGGCGGTCTCCGATGGGGCCGGCGGCGCCATTGTGACCTGGGCGGACACGCGCAGCGGCGACTCCGACATCTACGCCCAGCGGGTCAGCAGCGCGGGCAGCGTGGAGTGGGCTCCCACCAACGGCAAGAGCGTGCGCATTGCCGCCAACGATCAGACTGATCCACGCATCGTCAGCGACGGCGTGGGCGGCGCCATCATTGTATGGGTGGAGGGCCGCAACAACGGTTCCACCGATGTGTACGCGCAGCGCATCGACGGCACGGGCACGATGCAGTGGAACGTCAACTCGGTGATCATTTGCAGTGCATCACACGATCAGTACAACATCAGCGCAATTCCCGACGGAGCAGGTGGCGCCATCTTCGCGTGGCAGGATGACCGCGGTGGCAGCGCCATGGTGGCGGACATCTACGCGCAGCGCGTCAGCGCCGATGGCGTGGTGCAGTGGACGACCGACGGTGTCGCGATGTGCACGGCCGCGAACCAACAGTCAATACCCGTGCTGGTAAGCGACGGTGCCGGCGGAGCTATCGTGGCGTGGTCGGACTTCCGCAGCGGAACCACGCACGACATCTACGCCCGGCGCGTTACCGGCGCGGGCACCTTGCAATGGACCGCGGACGGAGTTGCCGTGTGCACCGCGACCGGGTGATTACCTGGACCGACGCGCGCGACGGCGCGACCGACATCTACGCACAGCGCGTGGACGGTTCCGGCGCCGCACAGTGGACGGCCAACGGCGTCGCCGTGTGCAGCGCGGCCAACGCCCAGAACGATCCGCAGATCGTGGCGGATAACAGCAACGGCACCATTGTGCTGTGGAATGACGATCGCGACTCCGGGACCACCGGTACCGACATCTATGCCCAGCGCATGGATGCGTCGGGATCGCCGCAGTGGACTACCGACGGTGTCGCGGTGTGTACGGCCCCATACCAGCAGGTGTTCGCGCGCATGACGCCGGACGGAAACGGCGGAGTGGTCGCGGCGTGGATGGATACGCGCAGCGACGGCATCAACTACGACATCTATGCGCAGCACGTGAACGCGGCGGGCACGATGCTGTGGACGACCAACGGGGTCGCGCTGTGTACCGTCCTCAACGGACAGGACTTCCCGACGGTGGTGACGGATGGATTCAGCGGCGCAATTGTGGCGTGGCAGGATTTTCGCAGCTCAAACACATGGGACATCTACGCCAATCGCGTCACGCAGGGTGGCGTGATCCCGACCCCTGTCGGTGACACGCCGGCGGCACTGTCACTGCGCGCCGGCGATGCCTACCCGAATCCCTTCTCGACCGGGACCGCGCTTGACGTAAGCGCCCCCGACAATGCCGGCCTGACGGTGGACGTCTTCGACGTGGCCGGCCGGCGTGTTCGAACGCTCAGCCTGAAACAAACCGCCGCGGGGACAGCGCGGATTTCCTTCGACGGACGCGACGACCGCAGGCGGCTGTTGCCCAGCGGCGTGTATTTCATGCGCGTGCATGCGGCCAATGAGACCGTCACGCGCAAGCTGGTGATTCAGCGGTAGAAGCCTGTCGCGCGCCGCATCAACCGGCCAGTGCACGGGGAAAGAGGATGTTGTTCTCCAGGTGAATGTGCTCGTGAAGTGAATCCTCCAGGGCCGCCAGTCCGTGCCACAGGGCACGCCACGTGTTGCACGCTTCCGGGGGAACCTGATAGTCGTTCGTCAGCTCGCGCAGGCGTCGCAGCGCATCGGCGGCCGACTGGTGCTCCTGCTCCATGACCATGATCGGTCCGTCCGCCAGCGCACCCGATCCTTGCTTGATCATTGGGAAGAGAATGCCCTCCTCTTTCGCCATGTGGCTGACGAGTTCCTCATTGAGCCCCACCAACACAGACAGCAGTTCGCCGAACCGTTCCGGGTCCTTGCTGCCGTGGACATCAAGTACTTTGCGCGCCAGGGACTCGAGACGAGGGAGTTCGTCGCGCAGGGGTCGATGGTAGGCGACCAGAATGTGTTCGATCACGTCGTTGAGCGACGCCTCATTCCAGTTGTCTTCGCGTTTGTCCGGGGCTTTCAGCTCCGTGCGGATTTCCTCCAGCACGGCGGATGCGTCGATGCCTTTTTCCCGGCATACTTCTTCCAGCGACCTGCCACCACCGCAGCAGAAGTCGATTTGGTGCCGCGCGAAGACGCGTGTGGCCATGGGATGCTCCGCGGCCAGCTTTCCAATTCTCGTTTCCATGTCGATTGTCATGTCATTCCTCCGTGTTCATTCGCCATGCGCCAGATCGTCTTCACGCCACCGCAAAGCGCATCCACCGCAGATCCCATTTCCTGAGAGTGCTGTCTGCGGTCGACGCGTTGTTACTGAAGCGTGCGAACGTGGGCAATGATGTGCATGATCTCCTGGTCCTTGAGCGCAGGATTGCCACCCTTGGGCGGCATCGGAACCCCGGTCGTATTGCGGGGGTCGTCGACAGTGCGCCCGGCGTTGACATACGCCAGGAACTGCTCGTCCGTCATTCCCTTGATGAACTCGTTGTGCGTCAGGTCCTTACCAAGTCCTTTGAGGCCTTTGGCGTCCGGGCCGTGGCAGGCGGAACAGTACTGGACAAACAGAGCCGCCCCCTGGGTTGCGTCACCGGCAGCAAGAGCGGGTGGCGCCGGTTTCTTCACCGCCGCGCTGGACGCGGTGTTGGCGGTCGACTTCCCGTTTCCACCGCATCCGGTCAATGCAAGCACCACGGGAAGCGTAAGAACGGAGAGTCTGCAGAACAGTCGCATTTGATCGTCACTCCTTGGTTGCGGCGCTCGTTTGGTCTTCAATTACGTGGCGGCGGAACGCGTCGAAGCGGAGCCGGCCCGTGCCGGGCACGGCGATCCGCCCGGCTTCCAGCGAATCCCCCAGTGCGACGAACCCGTACCCCATGGGCGTCGGCATTGAATCGCACCGCACAAACCACGCGTCTGTCGCACGTTTCCACGTGCGTTCATGGAAATCCATCACCCACAGATCCGGCCCTGAATCCGCCAACCCGTGGGACCTGCAATAGTGCGCAAGGCATCCAAGATCGTCGAAGCCGTGCGAGGTTCCTTCGCCATCGACGTATCCGGAGGCGAAACGCAATTCGTTGATGATCATGCCGCACTCGAGGCAGGTGTCGTGGCCCGCAGCAAGCTCCGGCGGGACGTCCTGCCGCGCACTTCCGCAGGCTAGAAACACGAGGGCCGCCGCAGCGACTCCCGTGCGAACTGAATACGCGGCGGTGTTCATCACACTGCCCCCCGCCGGTGGAATGTCCAGTACGAGAACCCGAATCCCAGCAGCGACCACATCGCCAGCGATCCGGCGAGCAGGACGGGCAAAAGTGGACCATAGGACCGGACAGCCCACGTCCCGGTGGGTCCCAGGACATCGAGACTTCCACGAATTGACAACACGGCGGAAATCTTGAATGCCTGCAGCGGATTGAGCAGCGCGAGGTTGAATAGCAGGCGCGTGTCCGGATTCCAGAGCACGCTTCCCCCGATCAGGCCCAGATCGCCCAGAAAGACCATCGCAAGCCAGACCAGCAACGAGATACCGAGAGCGGCTTCGCTGCGCCGAACGAGACTACCGATGGCGATGCCGATGGCGAGGGACGCCAGCGCCAGCATCAGGGACGAGCCGACAAAGCCCGCAAATTCCCCGGCCGACAGCGTGCTCCCGTAGTAGGCGATCAGCGCACCGCTGACTCCGAAGCCGACGAGGAGCGCCGCCACGATGGCGGCGCCGAGTCCGAGGAATTTCCCCGCCATCACTTCGAAGCGCGACAGCGGCTGCGATGCCATCAGCAGCAGCGTGCCACGTTCGCGTTCGCCGGCGAGAGATGTCGCGCCCAGCGTGAGTCCCATCAGTGGAATGGTGAGCATGATCAGGTTGATCATGCTGGCTGCCGTGCGCCCGAAACCCGACAGGCCGTAGGCGGACAGGCGCGAGAGTCCGAGCCACGACAGCGCGAGTGAGAGCACGGCGAATGCGCCCGCGTAGAGCAACACCCACCGGTTGCGCCGCGCCTCCAGGATCTCTTTCTGGACGAGAACGATGATGCAAGACGCCACTCGCCGGTTCATCTCGAATCCTCCGAGGTTCGCGGCGACAAGTCGAAATCCTTCACGCGGATATCCGATCGCGCCAGGCACAGAATGGGTCCGGCCTTCTCCCCGGGATCGATGCGAACCCACACGCCGTGGCCGTTACGCGACGCATCGAATCCGTCGCGCGCCAGCGCGCCCAGCGCGGCGTCAACGTGGTCAGCGTCGACGAATACGCGCATCAGCATCAGCCGCGCCGGTGGCGTCACCGCCTCCCGCGGGGCGGACTCCGACACGACGCTTCCACCCTCGAGAACCAGGACCCGGTCCGCCAGCCACGAAACCTCTTCGGTCCGGTGGGACGAGAACACGATGGTGGTTCCCTTTTCCTTGCACGCCATCAGAGAAGAGAAGAAGCGCGCGCGGGAGGACTCGTCGAGATTCGACGTGGGTTCGTCGAGCAGCAGGATCGGCGGATCCGGCAACAGCGCGACGGCGAGTGCAAGGCGCTGCCGCATTCCGCCGGATAGCTCGCGCACCGGCTTGCGCGCGTGCTCCTCGAGTTCCAGTTCGGCGAGCAGCTCAGCGTCACGGCGCTGGCCCACGCCGCGGATGCGCCGGAACAGCGCCAGCGTCTCGCGTACGGTCAGGTGATGATAGAAATGCACGTCCTGCGGGACGAAACCCACGCGCGTTCTCGCCCGCCGTCCATCTCTCCCGACATCAACTCCATCGACATCTATCGCGCCGTCGAATGACGTCACCCCGAGGAGACAGCGAAGGATGGTGGTCTTCCCCGCTCCGTTGTGTCCCCACAGAGCGACCGCCTCACCGGCGCTCACGTGGAATGACACCTCATTCACGGCCACAACCCGTCCGAAGCGTTTGGTGACAGAACGGACGTCGATCATCGCTCCCCCTCCTCCCTCATCAACGCGGCGCTGGTGCGCGGGCGCCGCACACGAAAACGACCCAGCGGACCGGCGTCCACATTCCCCAGCAGCGCGGTCGAAATGCCCAGCGCCGCCAGTGCGGCGGAAACGCAGGCCAGAGACCATGCCGGCGGGCGCAACAGGCCCGGGGCCTCCGCCGGAAGCATGGCCTGCACTCGGGGAGTCTCGTCGGTGAATTTCGCCTCGGGCCGGACGACGGGGAATGCGCGCGCTGCCAGGTCCAGCGCCTCAATGGCCGGGCTGTAGATGAACAGGCGCAGGCGCGGGTGATGTGCAATCAGATCCTCGAAGAGACGCTCCGCCCGATACGGCACGTCGGATACGCCGTCGCCGTCGAGATCGAAGCCCGTCAACCCACTCCAGAAGTTCTTGTGCCAATCCACCCCGCTCAACTCGCGGCCCCCTTCTGCAAGAACGTCCTCATAGTTGTCGATGAAACTGTTGTTCGTCACCTCGGTGCGCTCGACCACCCCGATGAAACGCATGCCATCATCATTGAATGCCACTGCATTGCGCTCATACCGAAGGTGACTGTCGATGTCCCGGGGAGAGTTGTCGACATAGATGCCGGAGCAGTTGTCCACCACCAGATTTCCCGCGACGGTGGAGTCGTCGACGTCCTTCAACCCGATGCCGAGGCCGGTGGTTCCACGGTTATAGGCGATCGTGTTGTTCGTGACACTCAAACGGCGGCTGTACATCATGTAGACTCCCACCGCGTTGTTCGTCAGAATGTTGCCGGTGGCCGTGCAATCGTTGTCATACATGAAGTGCACGCCATAGCGGGCTCCGGACACCGTGTTGTTGGCGACGAGCGAGCTGTCCGAGAACCACACGATCACGTCACGGCCCGATTCCAGAGTGTTCGAGACCATGTGCAGGCCGCGGCTGTACCAGGCGCGAACCAGATCGCCGCGCCTCGGCACATCCAACGCGCGATATCCCACGATGGTGTTGCCCTGAACGATCGCGTCGGGCGCCTGGCGCAGGTATATCCCGAAGAGCACGTTCTCGATGCGGCAGTCCTCAACGCGCAGGCGGGCCGCACCCCCCGACACTCCCGCGTCTTCGCGCGTAAGCGACGTACCGCTGTTGCGAATCGTCAGGCGGCGCAGCGTCACATCGGGCGCCGTTACGTTCAGCACGCACCCCGCACCCCCACCGTCGATCACGGCGTCTCCATAGGAAGTCACAGTCATCGTTCGATCAATCGTGACCGGTCCCTGATAGGTGCCCGCGGCGAGAAACAGCGTGTCCCCCGCGGCCGCCGACGCCACCGCGGTGCGCAGTGCATCGGTCGAGGTGCCCGGCACGACATCCAGCGTTCGCGCCGTTGCGCTGCCGGGCACCATGAGGGCCACGCTCAGGAAAACACATGCATACAGCTTCAATTTCATCGCTCTGCGGCGGCGTTGTTCGCCAGACGCTGTTCGAGAAGCGGCTTGTAGGCGCGCCGGTGAAAATACAGCCCGATGACCACGAGAACAGACGCCGCGATCGCAAGGAAGAGCCCTGTTTCCCACACCGCCTCGGTCCGGAACTGCCCGACGTTCCCGACGCCGAGCAGCGGCGGAACGAACGGCTTCACGGCGCTGCTCAAGGGAGCTTTCGGGTCGAGGTTCAACCCGAAGTTGCGCATCCAGAAGTACAGATCGGCCATGAATATGGCGGGATACGCAACCGCGGGCAGCGCACAGAACAGCGCCATGGGGCTATGCACGAAAATCGTCGACAGCGTCAGCAGCGTCAGTGCCACAATCAGGAACACGCTCGACGCCCTTTCCAGAGACGCCGCTTCTTGCAGCGGGCGCATCCCGATGTAGTGGTTGAGATGATTTATCTCGTCGACATCTCCACTCACGTGATTCACGTACATGACCGTCTTGAGGCCTTCGGGGTACTGGGGCGCCCGCAACGTCAGCTGCCAGTAAGGCAGGAAGATTGACACCAGCAGGAGTGCCGCAGCCGCTCCGATGAGCGATGACGGGAGCATGTAGCGCCGCCTCTCCTGTGCAAGCACGTCTTTCGGCACGCGCGGTCCCAGAATCAGATCTATGTCTTTCATCGCGCCATTCTCCACGGGGATGGGTGGCTTGCGCCACCCATCCCCCATTAACACCGTTACGGCTTCACCTCGAAGTATCCGGCCATCTCCAGATGGAGAGCCGAACAGAATTCGGAGCAGTAGTACGGAAACACTCCGGATTGCGTGGCGTCGAAATCGATCGTCTGCGTCTCTCCCGGCTCGAGACTGAGGTTGTAGTCGTAGTACGGAAGAGCAAAGCCGTGTGTCGCATCGTGAGCACGTTCGATGTTTGTGATGTGCCACGTCACATGGTCACCCTTGTTGACGAAGACATGCTCGGGGTTGTAGTGGCTGCGCACGGCGGTCATGAACACCTCCACATTCTTGCCCTTGCGCACGATCTTTTCCCCGCCTGCGACGGTTGCGGCGGGAGACTTCGCCTGGTCACCGGGATCCCAGCCCACTTCGGGATAGACCTGCCACGCCTTGATCTTGTCCGCCTTGCAGATTTGCGCGTAATGCGGCTCGCCGATGCCGATGGGCGAGTCGTACAGGAGTTGCATGGGGCCGTCGGAGTTGCTGATGTCCACCAGCTGCAGGTTCTGCGGGAGCAGCGGGCCGACGTCGTTGAAGCGATCGATCGACCACTTGTCCAGCGACACCAGGTACTTGCCGTCGGGATGCTCGGTATCTCCCTCGGCCGCGGCCACGTGCCCGACGTTGTAGTGGACCGATATCTTGTCGATCACGGTCCATGGTTCTTTGTGGTGCTTCTGCGTCCACTCGCCGCCCAGCGTCCAGCGAGCGATCGCCGACTCCAGGAAGAGACTGGTATACGCCATCCCATCAGGACCGAACTGCGTGTGCAAGGGTCCCAGGCCTACTTCGATCTGCTTCTCCAGGACGTCGTCGAACTTGAGGATCGGAACACCATAGCTGTCGGTCCCGTCGAAACGCTTGTTGTCGATTGCGTCCTTGACCTTGTCGAAGTTGTAGACCGTCACGTGGGGATCCAGTTTCCCCGAGACCACCAGGTAACGTCCGTCCGGCGCCACGTCGATCCCGTGAGGACTCTTCGGCTCCGGCACAAAGAACAGCACGCCCTCTTTCACCGACGTCTCCAGCGGAATTACGTCGAAGCCGTTGATCTTTTTTGCTTTCCCTTGCTTGTACAGTTCCTCGGCCTTGCGCAGATTGATGACGTTGAGATAGTCCATGTCGCGCTGCGAGGCCCCCGCCTCAAATGGAGGATTCCCGTCTTCCACACCACCGGTGGCCATCTCGGTATTGAAGGTGTTGAGAAATACCCATCCGTCGCTGACCAGCTTTCCCGCGTCCGCGAGGTCCTGCCAGTACGGGGGCAGCTCGAGTGCAAAGGACTTGTTCTCCTGGATTCGACCGCTCGTGCGATCGAACTTCCAGAAGGTGATCGCACCGCGATACTTCTCCTTGTATTCGGACAGCGGCGCGTACGTACCCAGCCACGGCATCCCGTACTGGCTGCCTTCGATGACGTAGTCGGTATTGGGTGTGACGAAGGTCCCGCCGTGGTCACTCAGCAGGAGTGGGTTCTTGACGATTTGTTTCGTCTCGAAATCCCGCAGGTCGATAACCGCTACTCGTGCATTCGCTTTGTCGTTGATGAAGAGGAACTGCCCGTCGTAATCACCATTTGTCTCCGAAAGAGCCGGGTGATGGGTATCGCCCCAATCGAGTTTCGTTCCCTTCGGGTTCGACGCGGAGAGAATCTTCTGCGTTTCATCCGAAAAGCCCCATCCCTGCCACGGCTCACGCGTGAAGACCGCGATCACCTTGAGCAGACGCATCGACGGAATGCCGATGACAAGCACCTGCCCCGAATGACCGCCGGAGGCGAACATGTAGTACTCGTCACGCTTTCCGGTGGGCACGTAGGTCTTTGCCGCCGCCACGAGGTCATCGGGCGTCAGTCCTCGCTCCGTCGCGATCGCCTGCAGGTCCCCGGACACCTGCGGCGACTGCGATTTCTGTGGTCCACAGCTCATCGCCAGTATTCCGGTGACGAAGAACAGGAACATCTGCCAGCGAAGTTTCATGATTCTCTCCTCCGATCGTTTTGACGGGCGAATCAATCCCGATTCTTGGAGCGGCCAGATGTCGGTTGTTTCCGGTTGTCTTCCCGGCTGAGCGGGGAGAACACCAGATCGATACTCGCAAGTCGTAGGGTTCCGTTTTCCACGTTGAGCGCCATGTTCGCCAGTGTTGTTGCCTGGAATGCCTGGCGCAGACGCATGCGCATCTGTTCCCAGTATTCATGGACCGGGCACGGTTTCAGTTTTCCGCAGCCGGGCAGACCGAGCAGGCAGTTGTCGAAGATGTCGCCGTTGTCGAAGGCGCCGATGATCTGCATCAGCGTGATGTCTTCGGGTGCTGCGGCCAGTCCCACTCCCCCGTTGGGACCGCGGTACGACGTCAGAACATGGTTTGCGGTGAGCGCCTGCAGGACCTTGGTCAGAAAATGGGGGCTGATTTTCAGATCCCGCGCGATGACGCCGATGGGCACGTATCGGCGTGCCGGCCGCTGAAGTACCAGGTACAGAGAGGCCTGAATCGCATACACACATGTCTTTGGTAGTCGCATCAGCACACATTCCTATATTTAGGACTCCTAAATACCACAAACTCAGTATAGGAACAAGTGAAATTTCTGTCAATGTCAGTTATATCTATGTGATGTAATAACTTAAAGGATACGCGCGCGTGCGATAGGGGCGGCCGCCGGGGCCGAACCGCGGACGTTTTTGACGTCGCGGGTCGGCCCCGGGCTCGAGCGGAACCTGGGACGGATTGACGCGGGGACTACTGCGCGCTGCCCGTCAGCCAGTTGGGAACGATCAGCAGGTTCACAAACAGCGTATCGTTCTTGAAGCGCTGGCGCACGTCGAAGTCGAAGGCGTACTTGCCCGTGATCGCCAGCCGTTCCTTCCACGGCCAGTAGGTCGCTCCGAAGGCCACCGTGCTCTTGCGGTCGTGGAAGCCGGGGTCCCAGTAGACGTCTTTTCCGGTGTCATCCGTGACCTGCCAGTTGTGCCCGCCCTGCACCGTGACCTCGAACTGATCACTGAAGTACTGGCTCACACCCCATTCCAGAGTGAAGCGGTCACCCGGGGACACGTCGACGTCCTTGATCTTGCCATTCAGTTCATAGATGAGGCCGAGCATTACCGCCGTCGACTTGTCTGTGCGCGGATAGTAGTAGCCGCGTCCCTGCAGCTGGTGCGTCCAGAACCCCAGGCCGATGGATTCTGGGTCCCCGGTTCCGTACTTGCCCGTGGGAGCATAAAAGGAGTACATGGCGGTTGCATCGTAGTGCTGCCAGCCCCAGGAAAGCCCGACGGGCGTGACGAACAGATCGCTGAACCCGGTATTCCTGCCGCCATGTTCACTGGTGATCGTGGTATCCGGATTGACGAGCCCGGCCCGTTCCGTGACCACCGATACCTCCGCACTGACGAAACTCGGGGAGATTCCCCCCAGGTATCGCGCCCCACCCAGGATCTTGAAAGGCGACGCCCAGAAAAACGTCGGCACCGAGGCGTACGCGTTGAGCTTGAGATCAACGTTGATGTCGGGGAGGGCGGGGTTGATCTGGCTCAGCTTGATGTTCTCGAACTTGTTGCCATTCCTGTCGATGTATTCCGTGCTGGACAGGAATGAGTTGTACCAGAGGATGAACATGCCCGGTGCGGGCGGCTGCGCCATGTCTCGCACGTTCATCATGACCGGGGAGTAATGCCCCGACTGCAGCGGCGATGCGACCTGGGCGCCGGCCGGCACCGCGAGAACAAGCACAAGGACAACCCACGCGGCGAACAGGAAATAGTTGCTCTTCACGTTTCTAACCTCCGTAGTGAAAGACGCAGACGGACTACGTGGCCCCTTCCGTCGAATGACGCTCCTGAACACCACTTTGCGAGCCTCTCTCGGCAGTGGCCAGGTGCACGGTCTGCGTCGGGAAGGCGAAGTCGATCTCCTCGCCGTTGAATCGCTCCTTGATCTGAAGATTGACCCAGTTTGCGTGCTCCAGGTACTTCCAGTAATCGGGCGGGTGAAACCAGTAATGGACTTTGATGTTGAGAGAGTCCGCCTTGAACTCGTCGAAATGGACACGCGGGGGAAAATCCGGCTGGTTGATCCCCGTATTGGGATGATCCGGATCTGATCCCTCGGGAACCGCCAGAATCTCCCGCAGAATATCGATGGCGCGTCTGATCTTTTCCGGAGGCGTGCCATAGGTGACTGAGATGTCGAAGACTCTCCTTATATACGGTCTGCGTCCGAGGTTCTCGACCTCGGTACTGGCCATCCGTTCATTCGGGACCGTGGTCAGATTCCCGTTCAGAAGTCGAACTTTTGTCGAACGAATACCGATCGATTCAACCTTGCCCAGTTGCCCCATCACGTAGATACGATCCCCAACCCGGTACGGATTGTCGGCAAAGATCGTAAAGCTGCTGATGATGTTCTCGAGCGTTGGACGCGCTGCCAGTGCAACCGCGAGTCCCCCGATACCCAGGCCGGTCAATAGCGGGACGATTGAGACCCCGATCCGGGCCAGTCCGATACTCAACACCGTCACGCCGCCTACGAACCCGAGCACACCGAACAGGACCCTGAAATAGGATGCCTGAATGCCCTCCGGATCAATTTTCGGCGAGTCGACGATGGTCTCCGCCAGTGCGGTGGCGAGCGAAAAGGTCATCGCCCCACCCAGAAGCCACCAGACCGGCTGCAGGACCATGCGGAGGAAAACAAAGGCCGAACCGGTCACGTTGATCTGCGTTCGCATGATGAAATGAGAACCCAGAATTGCCAGCAGAGCGACCAGACAGAAAAGAGCACGCCTCCAGGCACGCATCGCCGGTGAAAGCCCGGCGGCAGGTACCAGCCTGCGGAACGCCACCAGCACGATGAAAAACAACGAGCAAAGGGTCGCCGCCAGTGCAACCCACTGCCATATGGTCAATGAGAACCACACTCGCCGTGACCAGGCAGGCAGCCACCGATCCCACTTGGGCGGCATCAATGATCCTGGAGTCGTGACGTAGAAGGTCAGAAAGCCCGGGGTCGTGGAGGCGCCCGGTTTGTACGGAAGACCTTTCACTTCCTGGTAGAAATGACCGAGCTGGACGACGGTTCGTGGGGAGAAGAGGTAGCTTCCCTCACGGGGACCACTCTGCACTCTTGCAATGACGATGTCGGTGTCGGGCACGCGCCAATGATCGACCGTCGGCTCGCTGCCGCCGGCAATGTTGGTGTCCGGTGTCAATCGGTCTTGCGGTAGATCGATTCGGTCGAGGATTTCCTTCAGCGTGAGCGCCGCCTGATACGCAATTTCCCTCCTGAAGGACATGGGAATCTCGCTCAGATCGAGGCAACTCGCGGCGCGTTCGAAGAGCCGTTCCGCGACGTCCGCCCTCTGCCGCACCGTTCGTGACGAAAAGATGCCGGGTTCTTCGAGGTTCTGGCGGTGGGCGGCCATCAACACTCGATAGGAATCATTCATGTTATCCACGAAACTCTGCAACGTCGCCCGCGGGCTCGACGTATCCGCCGGTTTCAGTGGATTTGCAGTGACATCGTTCGTGGATGTTGAATCGATTCCGGAGAGTCCATACGCGTTGTTGCTGCCCGAAGTCAGGGCAAGAACAAGCACCGCGGCTGCGAAAACAGCTGAACTTCGCATCATTTCTCCCGACCGAGTTTCACCAACGCGTCAACGCGTCCATTTCTTCACGTACAGGTCGCGAAGAGCCTTCTGATGAGCCGCGTCAATGCCCAGCCCATCCGAGAAGTACTTCTCGACCGTGCCGCATTTCTTCTGCAGTCCCATCTTGTCAATCAGATCGGGACGGGCGCGTTCGATTTCGGCATACGCGATTGCGGCAGCAGTCATGTGCCCGGGGTGGTCCCAGGCAAGTGCGTTTGACGCCACAACTCCCAAGATCAGCGGCACCAAAATCAGTAGTCGCTTGTGTATTCTCTTCTCCTCTCTTCCGGTCCGGATCACGACGAGACATGAACACCGTCGCGTTGACAGCTGGCCGCCACCGGAATATCTGGCTCGATCAGAGTATCAAGTTTCCACTACTCCATACATACGAAAACGACCTCTATGTCCTCTTTGAAAGGAGACGGGGACCCCGGGTTCGGGCGGTTCTGCGTCTACCGAGGTCGCGGTGAACGGCACCCTCCGTGGTCCTGCCTCGGGGTGGGCTCCGCCAGTGACCGAGTTGTCTTGGACTCCAAAGATGCGGATGATCGAGTCGGTAAGAAGTGGGGCATGCCCCGTCAGAAGTCTATTTTCGCCGTTCGCCC
>OBLQ010000292.1_pt1 | contig 18724 bp, 7 predicted proteins | sample 1519881 | NCBI WGS metagenome assembly OBLQ01 (sample SAMN01911456, study PRJEB22533) | soil metagenome | biome: Soil | place: Malaysia | collected 2012-04-30 | depth DG_metagenome m | reverse complement strand
GAGTAATTGAAGATAAACGCCAGCGCGAAGATGAACACCCCAACCAGCAGCGCTCCCCACATCTGGCCAAGGGTCCGCCGGAAAACTGCCTTGAGAATAGACTTTTCCGGCCGCAGCACCAGCGCGATCAGCAGCCATGAAACCATGATCGAGGTTCCGCCGATGAACGGCTTGAATCCAAACGAGGCGTCGATCAGCTTGTGACTCAGCGAGGAGATTCCTTCCACCTTGAAGCTTGTCAAAGTAATGCCGGGAAGGGAAGACCAGGGGCCGGTCCACAAGACCACAACAAACACCAGCAGAAAAAACGGCGCCCATGCCGCCAGCACCCGGCGGCGCGTCAGCCCGTGCCCGTTCGATTGGTTAGCCACTGCTTCCGGCACCGGGACGCCTCCATAACCGAGTGTCTCAGCGGGCTTCCAGAAGCGCAGCAGCACCAGCAAAGCAACAAAGCAAACCACAGCGCCGCTGATGTCGGGCAGATAAGGACCCAGGTATTGGGAAACAGGATACTGCCCGGCGATGTATGCCAGCGATCCTACCACCGCAAGCGGCCATGCGCCACGCAGTCCGCGCTTTCCGGCAACCAGATAAATCAGCACCCAGGGTGGAACCAGCGCCAGCAGTGCAACGATTTTGCCGATGGACGCCGACAGCGCCATCAACGGCAGGCCCGTGACGGCAGCTAGGGCGATGATGGGAACGCCTAGCGCTCCGAAGGATACCGGCGCGTTGTTTGCAATGGCCGCAACGCGAATGGCGTCGAGGTCACGAATTCCTAGCGCAATGAGCAGCGGAGCAACCACCGCCCAGGGATAACCGAAGCCCACCAGCCCTTCCAGCAAAGCGCCAAAAGCCCAAGCCAGCAGAATCGTCTGCACCCGCACATCGGCAGTGGCGTTGGCGGTCAGCCATTTCTGGAAATCGCCGAAGATGCCGGTCAGGGTCAGGGTGTTGAAGATGACGACGCCCCAGAAGGTGATCCAGTCAACCGCCCAGATTCCCGTGGCGCTTCCATACAGGCAGGCTTTGACGGCATGGCCCATGGGAACCTGCCATACCACGAGCGCAAGCCCCAGAGTTATAACGGCCCCAATCAGTGTCGCGAGCCATGCCGTTACGCGGAACACGGCCAGCAGAACCAGAAGTAATATCACCGGAACCAAGGCCACCAGCGCCGTCAGCCCCACGCTGTGCATCGGATCGAGTACCTGATTGAACAAAGCAGTCCCCCCTTTTAACGACCATGATAAGGAAATAGGGATTGATATTTTAGGAAAGAGGGTTAACCCTCACATCCTCCTGGATACCTCGCAGTTCTCTTTCTTGAATGAATATAATCGTTCGAACTTCTCGGATAAGGCGACGGGCCCACTGTCACGCTCACTCAAGGCAGATAGCCGTAAGCCATCAATGGCATGAAATCAGCAAACTCTGAACTTGTCATCATCTGCTCGAATAGGCGACCGGCAAGATCAAACTTTCCTGAATCAAAGCGCGTTGGGCCTAGACGGTCCCGCAGTTTCTCAAGCTCTTCGGACATTGTTCGCCTCACAAGGTCAGGAGTAATGGGAGTGCCATTGCTCATTTTCGTCTCGTGGTTGACCCACTGCCATACCTGCGCACGCGAGATTTCCGCGGTGGCAGCGTCTTCCATAAGGTTATAGATCGGGACACAGCCTGAGCCTCTCAGCCATGACTCGAGGTATTGGATGCCAACGTCGATGTTCACTCGCAAGCCACGTTCCGTAATCTCACCCGGTGGAACCTTCAATAGATCGTCTGGCCCGACTTGAACGTCTTCTCTCCTGATGTCGATTTGGTTAAGACCCTTCATATGCGCGTCAAAGATATCCTTTGCTACGGGAACCAATCCAGGGTGTGCAACCCATGTTCCGTCGTGTCCGGCTCGCACCTCACGCAGTTTGTCCTGCCGGACCTTCTCCAGCGCCTTGTTATTTGCCTCCGGATCGTTCTTGATCGGTATCTGGGCTGCCATGCCTCCCATTGCGTGAATCCCTCGCCGGTGACAAGTTTTGATCAGGTTCAATACGTAGGAGTTAAGAAAATGCTTGTCCATAGTAACCGTCGCTCGGTCAGGGAGGACAAAATCTGATCGGTAACGGAATTTCTTGATGAAGCTAAAGATATAATCCCATCGTCCACAATTAAGTCCGGCGGCGTGGTCGCGGAGTTCGAAGAGGATCTCGTCCATCTCAAAGGTCGCCAGAATATTTTCGATTAACACAGTCGCACGAATGCTTCCAGCAGGAATTCCCAGTTCGTTTTGCGCGAAATTAAAGACATCATTCCACCAGCGCGCCTCGAGATGACTCTCCAGCTTTGGCAAGTAAAAATATGGCCCGCTTCCCCTTTCGATCAATTTTCTTGCATTGTGAAAAAAGAAAAGGCCGAAATCAAAGAGCGAGCCAGAAATTGGCTGGCCATCAACCAAAAGATGCTTCTCGGGAAGGTGCAACCCTCGGGGGCGGACCATCAACGTTGCGGTCTTTTCTGCCAATTTGTATTCTTTGCCTTCCGGGCTGGTAAATCTGATTGTTCCGGCAACGGCGTCGGAGAGGTTAATGTGGCCCTCGATGTTGTTTGCCCACGTCGGCGAATTTGAGTCCTCAAAATCGGCCATAAAAACGCTGGCTCCTGAGTTCAGGGCGTTAATGATCATTTTCCTGTCCACCGGCCCAGTGATCTCCACTCGTCGATCTAGCAAGTCCGACGGAATCGGAGCAACCGTCCACTCTGCAGACCGAATCTGTGCGGTTTCCTTCAAAAAATCGGGCATCTTCCCCTGACAGATCTCTTCCTGCCGAGATTTTCTTGCCTGGAGCAATTCCTGTCGACGGGACTCGAACTGCCGGGCCAACTTCACCAGAAATGCAAGCGCCGGCGGTGTCAGTATTACGCTGTACTCTTGTTCCATTGGGCCTTGGATGTCCATGCCAAGAACTACGGCCGACGCGCTTCTTTGGTTCTGCGGTTTCTCAGTATGCTGGTTCATTTTCCCTCTTATTTTTGCAATATATATTCTTAGCTCCTAGGCACATTCACGCACACCTTAACTCAAGGGCCGAATCTCGGACATGAGGTTCCTGTTTCTTACTCATCGCCTCAGCCGGTTGTACTCGGAGCGACGGGAGGAAACCGTATCCGTTCAGCACGCGTCGATGAAAATCAGGATTGAGTTACGACAAAGTAAGGCTGCTGTGTAAGAGAAACACCCAATCCCGGGTAAATCCAAGCCTCTTCAGGCCCCGCACGGAGTTCAAAGAAATACTGCAGCGCGTAAGGTGATTGCGTATAGGATGCAGGGATAATTGCGTGATAGTGTTGCCCTTTGCCCTCCATCGACTTTGTTTCATAATATTCTGCCTGATTAACATGACGGAAATGGAGTTGAACTTGTATTGAATCCTGCTGTCTATTGCCTTTTTCTACTGACAAGTCGATCCCCAGTGCGTCTCCGGGTTTGAAGTGGCGCGCAGGTGTATGACGGCAAGGAAATCCTAAACGCCTGGGACGAGACTTCACTTCACGAATCGCCCGCTGCACCTTTTCCTGCTCAGCTTGCGGACCCACCTTGCTTTGAGACAGTTCCTTTTCCATATCGGAAATGTCGCCTTCTATTTCAGGCACGCGATCCATCCAGTCGCCACGCAGGTTCTTTTCGGTGCCGTACGTGATGTCTGACATATACTTACCTTTTGCCCGATTTGCTGCTTGAACCCAGTGTCCCCGCGCTCGGCGGTAAGAACTTAAAGCCTCCTGCAAAGCAGACCGGTCTTTGGATTGCTCATACAATGCATAAAGCACTCCGCTGCGAATCTTCCACGCGAAGAAATGGCCCAAACTGCTCTGGATGGACACATCAAGGACCATGCGCCTGAATACCGGAGAATCATGATCACCTGCACTCTTTTCAGCATTGGCCAGATGCGCGGCAGCTTGATTTGCAAGATCCTCAAGCCATTGGGCGGCATCAAGAGGTGAGTACTTGCCGCTACGATTTCCTTTCAGCATCTGATCAGCAAACTCGCTAATTTGTGAAAAGATTTCGGGGTCAAATGAACTCACGTTATTGAAAACCCTGGGGGACAGCGTATCGCGGTACAGATGGTTTCTTTCGGCGTCAACGATCGGCATATTTGTATATATTTCTGGCCAGTAGGTATTGTTGGCCGCGGAAGGTCCCCGAGCCGTTGTAACCAGTCGGAGAATTCGGCTTGCATTGCCCAGAGCTTTTTCTGCTGCGGGCGCCGCTGACTGATATTGCCGCTGTAAAAGGCGTCGCCACGCTGACGGATCAGTTTTGGGGTTGTAGAGGTTGCGGCCGTACACACAGTAGGAATATTCAAACTTTTCCCAGTCGCGTTCAGGTTTGAGAGAGACATCATTGTAGGCGCACCGGCCACCCGGCAAGCCCGAGCCATGGCGGCCTTTGAACGAGAGGGGCTCGAACAGGTCAATGCCGAGACTTCCGCAAAAACTACCTGCTTTCGCATCACCAGCGGCTGTCAACGGATCGCCCCACAGCAAACATCGTTGTGTACCCGGCCAGATCCGGTAGATTACCCCGTAACGACGATCATGCTTGAGTAAATCGCCGTAGCTATAACGAAGGAATCTTCTGGATCCTCCACTGATAGTGAAAAAACCTCCTCCTGTTGGGTGGCGCGGTGGCATTTCCATCTCACGGATCGAGGAAGGTTGGTATGGCAGGCCACAGTGTTCGGCCCAATACTTGGGTGAAAGGGTAACCGGCAGGCCAGTAGATACGGCAATGTCGATCATCTCCTGAGTCATGCCTTTCGCATGCATATTGATTTCAATCTTCCGACCCGTCTTCACAATTCCTTCAAAAAGTGCCCGCCAAAAATCGAAGCCCGGCTCTGGAATGCCGCCTTCGCCGTGGACGCGCAACGCGATTCCGTTTATGCCAGGGCACGCCTCAAGCACCGCATAAAGCGCATCCCGGGAATAAGCGGCATGGTTTTTTGGAGTAAGACCCTCGATCATGTAGTTCGCATCCGAGCCTTTCGGCCACTGGTAAGCATGATTCCAGAGGCCAAGTTGAAAATCCAGCCCCCGACGTGCAGCTTCATCACTTATGTATTGAAGCATCTTAAGGTTTTGATCGCGCTCAGCGTCTGGAAGGCCCACTGCCCGAACGTTGTAACCTGGCACTGAAAGCAGGAATGGGTAGGTAAAGTAAAAGTATGTATCTTTGACGGGATGCGGATAATCGTAGCCGATCCCGAAACTAAGCGTGAAACGGTTAAAGCGATGTGTGGCCAACATGTTCAGATAAGGAGGCCACATGGACCGGTCGTTATACCAAGGCTTATCTTCCACGTCGCTTACAAAACAGCGGTCGGCTGAACGTACTACATTCACGGGACTTTCAACAATTTGCTTCTTAAGGTCGATCTCTGCCAAAGGGTTCTTCGTATAATTAAGGCGGTCAACGAGTTCCAGCAAGCCGTAGACGATTCCCCGTGGGTCACGACCGCATACAAGCAGCACTTTCCTTCCCGCTATTTCGCCAGGCACAATCGCCATTGACTCGCTGGTCTTTGAAACAGAGACTTTTGCGCCCCTGAGAATCTCCGCGGCCTGACTTGATTCAGCGTCCGCAATCACGATGCAAAAATCACCTGCAGGCGCTTGTTTGACTGCGTCGTGCAATTGCACTTCAACTCCGTGTGAAACCAGGGACCGCTTCAATTCCCCCGCCGCCCACTTTCCCGGGGCCTGCATAGCCAAATGGTCTTTCGGGCTGGTGATGATCGAGACGTGGCGCCCTTCAGTCGGGTTTGCAACGCGTGCTGCGGCTAGTCCTCCTGCCAGAGCGCTCTGCTTGAGGAATTTACGTCGACTGATTCCAACTTTGTCGAATGAACCCATAGACTCTCCTTGCTTACCAAAGTGCAGAGAACTGCACCTTTGTGGCCTCCTGTTAATCTGGACTTCATCCCGATTTCGCTACGTTACGATTTCCAATTTCCACAATGTTGTCAGCGCTTCAAATCAACCACAACATAAGGAGTCTCTCTATTTAAGTCAGGGAAGATTGCTCCATTACCATTGGTGTCGAATGCTTCGATGAAATACATGAAGTTCCAGCGTGGATCCAAATAGCTCCCGGGTATCTGCGCAGCATATTCATGGTTCTTTCCCGTTGGGAGCATTTGGATCGTTGCATAGTCTTGTTTCTGATCTAAGCTACGGAAACGTACCCAAACAGACCGCACTCCTGAAGGGTCCTCCACGCGGGCCCGGATTGTCAGGGGTGTGCCAGGCCGGGCCTCTTTCGTATCGTCCGCTGTAATGACTGGAGGCTGGTTATCGTCGGTCACCAGTACGTGGAATGGTCCCTGGCGTACTTCCCTGCCAGCCTTGTCGTCCGCCTTGATCATGTACATCAAGCCGGGAACAACGGCTGCCTTTGGAATCGTGCCGGAATAAGTGCCCTTTCCCGTCGATTCCATCTCAACCCATTGGTATCCAGCATCCACCGTCCCGTAATAGAGCCGCATTTCTTTAAGCGGAGATGGACCGCTAAACGTCGTCCGAATCTTCAATTCCTGGTTGGAAGCTGTCCGCCTGATCGGGACGTCCGCGAGTTTCGGCGTGATGCGAGTTATTACGGCTCTGTCCATCAGCCACTGCGACCCCGTCGCCGACCGAAAGACGATTCCCAGACGCCCGTGGCGCACTTCAGTTTCAGCAGATTTTCGAACCGCTTGGCCGGCTGGTACTCGAAAGTGGTCTGTAGAATCACGCCCGCTCAGTTCGATCCACATCGGACCGTAGTCTTTGGGTTTGTCTGACGTGTCATGCATCATGAATTGGACTTCATAATAACCGTCTGGGAGGTCAACATTCAGCGCCCCAGTCGTATAACCGCTCGGTGGCGGCCCATGAACAAAGCTCCGTCCATTGAAATGCCCGGGAGGCGGACTGAGGGAACCATGCAACCACCCGTACCCGCCTTCAAGGGGAGAATATCGCTGCTCCCTGGCGTTCGAGCCGACTCTCAGGAAACCAGGTTCGAGTGGGCCTGGCCCGAAATCAAACTTCCGGACAACCTCCCGGTATTGGGGTACAAAACGGTCACGCTCGGCCTCCAATTTCTGCATCCCTTGCTCAAGTTTCGTCAACTCGCTTTTCCAATTTCCCGTAAGCCGGGGACCTCTTCCCATAATTAAATCATTGTTGTAGACACCCTCCGTCAGCCCGACAATCCTTTTCCAGATGTCAATGGCTTCGTGCTCGTGGCGAATGGCATCATTCAACTCATTTAAATCCTGGGTCTTCTTGAATAGTGCGTAGCTCAGGCCTGCATGTATTCTTCGGGAATGGTACAGGGCAAGGTCCGCCAGGACTTTCATATCGATCATCGTTGAAACGAACTCTTTGTTCGGTTCTGGAACTCCTGCCCGCTCGGCCTTTTCATCATCACCTAACACGTCGTCACCGGTTTTCTCAAACCAACTTGCTGTCTCCTGCGGCCAAATGCGCGCGTCGTCCTTAGCGGCCAGGTACAGGTCAGCGGCCTTCTGGATGCCAATGAATTGGTCAGTATCGCTCGGAGGGTACTCCACATAACTCGGCAAATCTCCCCAACGCTGCTTCTCGGCCCAGGCGTAATCTGCACTCAGGTCGCCCAGACTATACGCGTCAATGCGGCCCAATATCCAGGAGGCAGTATGGTATGCCTGCTCGACAAAAGGTGCGGCCGACTGGCCGAACCGATGGTTGAACTCCAATTGCCAGATGCGAGGGGAGCTCCTCGAACCATATCCCTCGCGGCCCCAGACTTCATAGAAGTACCAATAACGTTCAAATTCCCAGCCGTAGTATCGATATTGCTTAGAGAGCAAATCATAAGTTTGACCTCTGTGATGGCCCATCTTGAATGCAAGCGGCTCGCTTACTTCATAGGCCCCTGCCTGCGGACCGTCATAAAGGAGGCAGCTTTTCGCATAGCGGCGCACATATTCAGGGTCACCCCAGAGGAGAATCCGCGTGGTTCCCAGATTCCACAGTCGCCATAGCATCTCGTAGCGTTTGGGATAACGCAATAAATCGGCGTAGTCGGACCTCGCTCGATCGTACTGATTATGAATTTCGATGTGGGTTGGATGGTAAGGCAGGCCCATCTGTTCGCCCCAATATTTTGTCGCGACCCGAATCGGGACACCTGAGGCGAGAGCTGCATTAATCATGTCATCGTAAAAGCCCTTTGCACGCATGTCTACTTTGATATGTTGGCCGCTATCTTTCACCACTTTAAGGACTGAGTTCCAGAAGGGGATTTGTTCCGGCAACTCGACTGAAGACTCAACATGAACACGGAATTGAAGCCGATCGATGCCAGGAACGAGCTTCAAGAACTTCGAAAGCCCAGCCTCGTTGTAAGCAATCAAGTTCTCGTCGTTCAGGCCGGCTAACAGGGCCGACTCACCCTTTCTCGGGCGATAGATATCGGTCCAAATGGCAAGCGTAAACTCCATCCCGCGCTCATGAGTCATGCGAATTATTCTGCGGAGGGCTTGTAGATTATTTTGTTGCTTTTCCTGGGTGATTCCAACCACTCGAACCCCGGGAAATTCCGCCATGTTGAAAAACCAAGGGTAGGGCGGGTCTAAGTACCCAGCCGAACTGTAACCGAGTAACAGAACGAAATTGTTGAAGCGGCTCCTGGCGAGCAGGTCAAGGTATTGGGACCAGTATTGCGGAGAATAAAGGTAGCTCTCAAGTTCAGACTCGTTCATAACCAGCTTGGAAAGACCGCGCTCTTTGATGAATGGCTTCTCCGAGGTCTCGATCACGGGGCCGATCAAATCACTGCCTTTACTACCCAGACGCAGTTCTTCAGCGGCGTCCAATGCCGCATACATCAGACCGCGGGCGTCAGCACCGTAGAGGAGGACGATGTTCTTTCCCTTCCATCGCAACTTCTTGACCAACAGGGATTCGGGCTCGGAAGGAAGATCAAGGTGCGCACCTGAACTGGACAGCAAGCGTACGTTACTTGAACCGTGAACGGCCAGCACGAAGACAACCGGGCCCTTCGCACTGCTCAACCGGCTTCGCTGCCTGACGGCATATCCCTTCGACCTGAGCGCACTGACCAGTTCATTCAGGCCATTCCGGGCGGGAGCAGCGAGGGTCGGATCGGAAACGACGGGAATTGATTTCGCAGCCCGCGCGTTAGAGGGATATTTGACCCAAATCGCGAGGACAATTAGGATGCAAACCCAATGGTGGCGTCTCATGGATCTTTTTAGCCAACCCTTTGGTTTCGCATTCTCAACGTCCCGGTGAGATAAAAGCACTTCTTGAGTCCGAAACGACAATAGTGTATCTCCCCCGTTTCCCCTGTGAAGTGCGCGGGCGCCCAAACGAATTTGGTTGGAACCTACTGCGCTAAAGTTGTGAGGTCGACAACGACAAATTGATTGCAACATGGCTCTCACCGCAAGACATCCCAGAATTAGGCCAGAACGGCAACAGGCCATTAAGTTGCACTACTCGCGTGACTATGGGGAATAGAAGCTTGCAATAAAGGCATCGTTCATCTTTGTGCTCCCTCCTGGAGCGTGTTCAGGTCGCTGCCTTCGTGGTGCTATTCCCCCTCAGGAGCTGCTTATGAACAATCATCCCGCCATGTTCAGGCGAGCTGCAGGCTTTTGACAGCATCTCCTGCACCGCTCAGCCAATCGAGCCGCATTTCAGAGTATTTGCGCGAGAGGATGATTCCATCCACCCCCGCCTCGAAGGATTCGATCACCGCTTTTTTTACGCCATCTCTCGAAGACTCTGCTTCGCCGGGCTGATTATGAACTCCAATGTCGATCCCGGGAAGGATCATTGTTGCAGCATTACCTTTTCCTTGCACTGCCCGCTGCGACTCCCGATAAACGTAGTCGTTCTTCAGGCCAGCCTGCCGAACCTTGTTATATGGCGCTTCGTCATAGTTGAGAACCCGATAATGGAACTCCAACAATTCGTCATCGGGCACGTCACCCCAAAATGTTTCTCCCACGCTATCAATATAGCCGGCGATCCGGGGCCCGCCAGCGTTGTGGTACATCACCATTTTCAGAAAGTCAGTGTACTGAACGAGTTTCGACAGGTCCTGTTCGGCTCGGTAGACGGGGTTAAAGGAATTGTTATGCCAAATGTGAAGTCCGAACCAGACTTTGCTGTTGATGGCCTTCACCTGGTTGAACATCATTTGGTAGGCTTCGCGCAGGCTTTCGTGGAAGAAGTTTTCCCAGGCGATCAACTCGGGGTAATACAGCATGAGGCGCCATAAGGTCACGTAATAACCGTCCACGGGGCGCCTGTGGGCCCTCGCCGCCTGGACAAACTTTTCAAGCTCCAGGAAGCCGGCCTTCACACGGTCAAAGTTAATGCCCACTTTCCCAGCTTTGGCCTGGCAATACTGGCAGAAGCAATCCACCCGTCCGGGGTCTGTATCGAGGCCTCCGTGTGACATCCCCAGAGCATTGGTGAAGGCTCCCTGACGCTCCGAACCGTACATAATCCCGTCCAGCATGGGATAGGAATTGATGAAGTCTGCAATGATCCCCTTCAGGAGGTTCTGGTAGTAGGGGTTGTTGTGACAAACGCGGTTTGTTCGCCGTCCGTGTAGGTCTACGCATTGGAGCTTTTCGATGTTGGGGATGTCAGGCCTCCAGACATCCTCAATCCAGGTAATGGTTTTCATTCCGCGTTTTTTCGCGGCGGGAAGGACCTCCGCAAAGAAATCCCAGTCGCCATAATCCGGGGCCCGCAAATCCTTCGGGTCAACGCCCGTATCCTGGTAATACTTCGGGTGTACGGTCGAGAAGTCTCCGCCATGGTACTTGAGGTCATATTCCAACTTCCCGTGGTCGGGCAAGGGTCGGCCGGGAATCTGTCGTCCGCCCAGGCCACGGCCGAAGGTAAATCCCGCCAACCATAATGCATTGATGCTGGCCCGCTGCTGAAATATATCCAATACCTGCTCGACACCCTCATCCACGAACGAGACGGCTCCCACCTGAATGCCCATGATCTTCTTTTCGGCCTTGCCCGCAGGAACGCCTCCCCTGGCGGCTTCCGGTTTCCCCAGCGTTCCGGCCGCCACACCTGCGGCCACAGTCTTGAAGAAATCACGGCGCCCTACGCCAGTCGGAACACTATGTCGCTTTTCCATCCTTCTCCTCCTTTTCATTTCAGATCACGCTCGCGCAAGTATTGCCTGCTGTGAACAGCCTCATGCCAGCCCAACTCTTACGGGAATACCTACTTCTCTCGATTTTCTTTTTGGCATTCACTGCAAAGTGCAATACGCCGAACCAGCAGTTGGCGAAACGTTATCCCTCCCTGACGCGGAACGTACAGCGAGACCTGCTGAGTTTCCGACCATTGAACGTTCCGCCAAACTCTAAGGCGAGGAGTGGAAGAGTGGGGATGGAAATCTTTGCCTCTCCCCGAAACTCTGTGATAGGGAGGTGCTTCTTCCCTCCAGATTGCATGGATCACACTGCCGTGGTCCTCAGGAATAGGCTGAACCTGCCACCGTTCACGACCATGTCAGGCCCCGCGAATTCACGCAGTTGAGCGCGTCGAGCGAGGTTTCGGGCTGTTCGGCGGTTGGTAAGCTCAGATCAAATCTAGCCAGTGGATTTTGGGCCTTGCGGACTTAATTATCAATTTCCGGCCAGACGCCACGAAGAAACTACGCCAAGCCCCGAGACAGAGCTAGGGGCCATGTGCCGCGCCTTATGTCGTGATGCCCAAATCCTTGAGCGCCGCGCCAGCCCCAGACAGGTTTTCAAGCTTCATTTCAGAATACTTCCGAGACAAGATGATTCCGGGGGCTCCTGCATTGAAGGCAGCTTTCACGGCACCTCGAACGTCTTCCGGCTGCGTCTTCTTTTGACCCTTACCGGTCGGGATATCGATGTCAATCCCCGGCCAGATCAGGATCTCCTCCGGAATTCCCGGAATTCCCCGCTGCGCTGGCGGAGCTACAAAATCCGCCGACAGACCCGGCAACGGCACTCTCGCCAATCGAACATCCGCAAGTGCCCGCTTCGTCTCCCGGTACACGTAATCCGACGACAACCCCGCCGTCGGCAGCTTGTCCAACGGAGCTTCGCCCCTGTAGCCCAGTATGTTGTTGTATTGGCTGAGGACCAATTCCGCCGGCGAGTCATGCCAGAGCGTTGAGTGAACCCCTTCAATGTATCGCGCCATACGAGGGCCACCGCAGTTGTTGTACATGCAGATCTTTAGAACGTCCGCGTGCTGCCTCAGCTTCCGGTAATCCTGTTCAGCGCGGTAGAAGGGGCTGAAGGAATTGAGATGCATCACATGGAAGCCGCCCAGCACATGCCGGTTGATGCTCTTGACTGTACCGTAGATGCGGCCGTAGACCTCATGCTGGCTGTCCGTCCAGAGCTTCTCCCAGGCCAGGATTTCCGGATATTCCAGAAGCAGCCGCCAGAAGGTGACAAAATAGCCGTCGCTCGGCCTCGGTTGCGTCCACGCCGCGCGCACCCATTGGTCGAGGTACATCAACCCCTTGCGCGCCCGCTCAACGTTGATACCCTGCTGTTTCCCCTTCCGGGTGCAGTACTGGCAAAAGCACGTCAGGGTCGTCCGCCCTTGATGAGCGTCGATGGCATGATTCAGTGCCCCTTGACGCTCCGAGCACCACATCACCCCGTCAACGTCGTATGACTTCATCCAATCCTCAACCATCGAGCTGAGAAAATTCCGGATGTAAGGGTTATTCAAGCAGGCTTGCCCCGTCTTACGGCCATAAACATCCACCTCGGCCGCCTTTTCAAAGTTGTCCAGCAAACGGGGATTGTAAACGTCCTCAAACCAGCATACGGTCTTCATCCCGCGCTTCTTAGCCAGGGGTATAACCTCGCCCAGCACATCAAAATTGCCCAGGTCCGGTGCCCGGAAATTCTTGAAAATCGTGTCCTGGTAGTATTCCGGGTGAACTTCGGCGTAATCCCCGCCATGGAACGTGTCCGTGTCGTACTTCTGCACGCCGTGGTCGGGAAGCGGTTGCCCCGGGACCTGTCTTCCCTCAATGCCACGACCGTAGCTGAAGACCGCAATGAGCAAGGTGTTAACACCTGCCCGCTCCTGGAGCGTATCTAGGACTTTTTCAACTCCTTCGTCGCTGAACGATACGGCTGGAACCTGGATGGCCACCACTTTCTTTTCTGAATTTGACCCGGCGCTGTTTTCAGCTTGGGCGGCCGACGGCTCCGCAGCCCGGCCTATGCCTGCCCTGCTTCCAACCGCAGCCACCGAAGCGGTCGCAACCGTCTTTAAGAAGCCTCTTCTTGAAGCTCCCTTTGTCTTGATATCTAGCTTACCGTCTTTTTCGCGTCCCACTTTTAACCCCCTGGACATTATTCACGTCATCCAAACAACTAACATTCGCGCAAATCCAACTGTCTGCTGAAAGCCGATGGCAATTTTAACGTCCAACTCTCGTCCGTTTTCTCCTCGTCATGAAGTTTGAGAGGACCGGCGCAGAAAAAATTCGTCTCTTTACTCGCCAAGGCAAGCTACCCTGGAAACTCCGCCGCCGATCCTCATTACAGCGAGATTAGAACGTGAGTTTGGCTGCAATTTGAATAATCCGTGCCCCTCGAGTGCTCTGGAGCCTGCCGAAAAACGGATTGTTAAGGTTCGTTACCAAGCCGGAAAGATTGGTGTGATTAAAGGCATTAAACATGTCAGCGCGGATCTGGAACCCGACATTCTCTCTAATGTGGACGGATTTCGCCGCGCTGAAGTCAAGACCCCACTGTCCAGGCGAAGTGAACTCGTTAGGGCCCGCATTGCCAGGACGGATGGGCGCGCCGGACGCACTGGATAGGGGGATTTTTTGAAAAGCATCCCGGTTGAGATATTGGAGCGTGCTCTGATAGTTTGACAATACAGCTGGCCCCCCTATGTAATCCGTGCGGTCGCCATGTAGAGATGAACTTTGTGTAACAGTCACGGGCAGGCCCGTACTGCCTCGAAAGATTCCCGAAGCCTGCCAACCTCCCAGGAAATTTCGGGCAATGGGGCTCAAGTGCTCGAGATGGGGCAATTCGTATACCCACCCTGCAGTAAAAACATGGGTCATATTAAAGGATGTGCGCCCTTGATCTGCTTTCAGGTCGAAGAATTCCTGGTTTAAGTTTTGGGTGTTTGCACCGGTGAACCAAGCGCCGAAATCTCCGGTCCCATTGGTAATACCTTTCGACCACGTATAATTCACTGTGAAGGTCAAATTGTTTGAATAACGCTTGATCAGGGATGACATCCAGGCGTTATAAGTTAGACCTTGCGAATTGTCATCGTAGACGAATTGTGACAAGTTGGGGTTGGGTCGCAGCCCGGTGAGGCGGCCAACTTTGTTTGCATACCGAAACTCAATAAAATGCACCCCTCGAGTTCGTACGAACGCGGTGCTAAACATCAGTGTCGGGGTTAGTTGCCGCTGGATATCGAGGCTGAATTGCATCGTATACGGGACTTTCAGATTTGAGTCGAACATCTGGGCGATACTTACGGGGGTTGACCCTCCTGCCGAGGCAAGTTGCTGCACTATATTGAGAAAATTCTGGTTAAACTCGGGATATTGAATCCCAAACTGACTGATTTGATCCGCACCGAATTCATAACGAGAAGGAATATTTTGGCCGATTGCAGTCGCAAACCAACCAATCTCCGGCGCATTGCGCGAATACATCATACCGAACCCGCCACGAATCGCAGTCTTGCCGTGCCCATCAGGGTTGTAGGCAAAACCGAACCTTGGACCAAAATTCACAGCGGCGTTATCGAAAGGGGCATTGACCGGCCGGAATGGACCGACGTTAAACTTGCCATCCATACTTAGAAAGCTTGGATTGTATATGCCGGCAGCGGCCGTTCCGCCTTGCCCAATCGAGCGAAAGTTGGAGTAAAAGTCGTAGCGAAGCCCAGCGTTCACGGTGAGCTTTCGGTTAACTTGGAAGTCATCTTGGGCGAAACCACCGAACTCATACGACCGCATGTTGAAGTCTCCGTTTCCAAATGTGGCGGTCAGCGAAGCCGGCGAATTCGTCAGCAGAGCATCCAGGGTGGGATAGTAGAAATCTGGAATTTGGGGATTGTTCCGAGTGCCCGTCACACGAATAAAATCTCCCCCAAACTTGATGGAGTGGCGTCCCATAACATGCGCGATCTTTTCCGAAAACGACAAAGCAGGGCCACCAGAGTGGTTAGCCTCACCGTCGGGCCCGCCAAAACCAATCCCAGTCTGAAGGTCAGGGAGCCGTTGAGCACCCGAGAAAGACTCATCAGGTTGGTTGGGATTTAAATTGCTATAGAATTCGTCTGTACGTATCTGGATCGCCTTGTTAAAGCCAAACTTTGTCTCATAGACCCAATTAACCTTGCTGAGCGTATAGCTCAGACCGACGCGGTTCATAGTATTTAACCACGAACGACTGTCATTGATGTAATACCTCGGGACCGTTCGTACTGGCGTCCCACGATTGTAGATTACTGAAAGTCGGCTGTTAGGGGTCAATAAAACGTCGCCATGAAAGTCAAAATGATTGTCGTGCCAGAGAGCGCTCTTCGCGGTCTTAAAAAGTCCCACCAATGCACCGGGTGCGGTTGGCTGATTCGGCAGGGGAAAAGCATCCAACGCATACTTGTACTCTGGAACCGCGTTCAACAATTGCGTGCGCAACGTTTGAGTGGGAGCATTGCCTTGGACAAGCTGCCCTTCAACTACCCTGTACCCCTCGTAGTCTCCGAAGATGAAGATCTTGCCTTTCTTAATCGGTCCGCCCAGCGAGCCGCCGAACTGGTTGTAAACCAGACTCGGTTTTGTGCTCAAGGTTTGAAGACGGGCGTCAAGTACTTTGTTCCTCAGATTTTCGAACAGGCTCCCATGCCATTGGTTCGTGCCGGACTTCATAATGAGATTCACTTGACCGCCAACGGCGTCTGCATACTCAGCGGGAATCACGCCTTTGACTACACTCACCTCTTGAATACCATCCGTGCTCATGACGTCAATTAAGTTGGGGGCTTGATACGCTGCCGGGGTATTGGCGCCTGTGTCGCCGCTGGCGTTGATTCCATCTAATGAATACTGTGTACCCTCGGTTCCAACGCCATTCATGTTGACTCCATCCGGGCCTCCCGTGCTGGGGACGGTGCCCGGCGTGAGATCCAGAATACGAGCAAAATTTCGGTTCTCCAAAGGCAGCTGTTGTACCTGCGTTGGTTGGAAGGTAGTAAGCTGTTCCGCTGACACTGTGTTGACGAGCGGAGCGCCGCCCTGGACTGTTACTGCCTGGGTGACGGCGCCTAATTCTAAAGTGAACGTCTTCTTGATCCGCTGGCCGGCCGAGAGTTCAATTCCTGACGAAACCAAGGTCCTGAAACCCTTGGCTTGGATTTTCAAAGTGTAGGTGCCAACCGGAACAAAGTTAAACACGAAATTCCCATTCGTTCCGGTCATTGTGGATAGGACAGCGTTTGTATTTTGTTCCGTGAGCGTCACCTCAGCGTTTGGCACGACTGCCCCGCTAGGATCTGTCGCAGTCCCGAAAAATGTTGCAGTGCTTGCTTGTGGATAGGCAATGTTTGGCCTCAGCACTAAAAGACCGGCAAACAAAACGAGCAGCGCACCCACACACCATCCTCGATTTAAGAAAGGTGATCCTTCTCTCATGGTCCCTCCTTGATTTCTTCTTGTATTAAAGCCCGAGCCCCGACACTGGATGTTTTAACTTGACATAGCGATGACGCTCAAGTCTTACTGACCCGATATTCCCGGCTTCCCAAACGCGTAGAAAGCTCTCCGCAGCCTCCATAACCAACCGTGCCAGTTCTGAAATGAGCCTCTTGGTAATCCGAATCGTGGGTCCCGCGATGCTAATGGCCCCGATAACATCACCCAGGTGGTCCCTGACGGGCGCCCCCAGACACCTGAGGCCAATCTCGAATTCCTCGTCATCGATCGAGTAGCCTCGCTTGAAGATCCTTTTCAGCTCGGCCCTCAGCAGAGATGGCCGCGTGATCGTACGCGACGTATAAGCCTCGAACCTGCCCCGCTCAATGAAAGCCTCGGCGTCACTCCCCTGACTGAAGGCAAGAATCGCTTTCCCCAGGGAAGTGCAATAGGCAGGAACCCGCCGCCCGACGGTGGAGACCGTACCCAAGGACCGAGTAGTCTGGACGTGAAACAACGACATCACTTCCCCATCGCGAAGAACTCCAAAATGAGCCGTCTCACCCGTTCTCGCGACCAGACGTTCCAGGCATGGTTGCACCTCATCCCGCAAATCCAGCGTCGCGAGCGGCTTGCTCCCAAGTTCAAAAAGTCTGGGCCCCAACCTGTACCTGCCATCAGGTCCAACCCTTTCGACATAGCGATTGCTTTCAAGGTTCATAAGAATGCCATGTACCGCGCTCTTGCTGAGATTTAGCTTGGCAGTGAGATCACCTATTCCCACTTCCTTACCCGATTCCATCAGGACATCGAAAATGGCAAACGTTCGATCAAGAACCTGTATCCGATATAAAGACAGCTTTTGTTGGACACCGTTTTTCCCTGCTCGTCCTCTGTCATAAGACGCCGTCTCAGGTTCCTGCTGACGACATTATGCGCGTCCGCTTCTTCGTTCTGTCCCATAATGTGAGATTATGTCCCAAGGATTGAGAAACGCCACTATAGCGCTCACTTTTATAATGTCAAGCGCTTTTTTAATATTTTTATTTTCCCTCCTCCAAAGGTCTTAGACTCAACCAGATGAGATCAGCGCCACATTCACGACATTAATCCGGGGGAAATCCACAGGGGCGCACTCGCCGAACGGCCTCTTCGTCTCTACCCACGAATGACGTGATATTTGCGCTCCCGCTTCCTGTGGTTTAAGCTTTCCTTTTCGTCCGTTCTGGATCTCCTTTTTGTGTGCTTCGGTGGTTCAGGTTTAGGAGTTTCTGCGACGGACTTCCGGATCTGTCGAACTTCCACTGCCACCCCGGCAGAGCCGGAGGGCGTCCGATGAGGCGCTAGGAGCGACTGAGTTACAAGGGCGAAGGAAAGGGCTCAAAAAGGGAGGGACCTGTGATCAATTTCAAGTCGAAACCGAGCCGGCGTTCATTTCTATCTGCTCTTGCCGCCACCGGCGGAGGACTGCTTGCGCCAGCGGGAATGTCTTTCGGAAAGAAACCCAATCCAAAGCTTGACGGCAATCCGGTTGTGCCCATCAAAAGCGGACTCGGTTCCACCGGCAACGTTTGGGCTGAGGTGGGCGTAACGCCTCTGGTCAACATCAACGGCACGCTGACCGTCATCGGCGGGTCGGTGATACCTGTGGAGGCCATGGAGCTGTACCGGCAGGGCAATGAGCACTGCGTCAGCATCAACGACCTGGAGGTTGCCGCCGGCAAATGGATGGCAAAGCTGTGCAACTGGCCCGCGGGTTACACCGGCCTGGTAACATGCGGAGCGGCCGCGGGGATATTGGTCGCATACGCCGGCATGATGACTGAAGATTTGACGCCGCGCATCAGGCAGTGCCCCAACGTCACCGGGTTTCCGAAGACCCAGGTGATTATACAGAGGGCCCACCGCAATCCGTTTGATCACCAGATCCGCCAGACGGGAGCGACGCTGGTGGAA
>OBLQ010000291.1_pt1 | contig 18729 bp, 12 predicted proteins | sample 1519881 | NCBI WGS metagenome assembly OBLQ01 (sample SAMN01911456, study PRJEB22533) | soil metagenome | biome: Soil | place: Malaysia | collected 2012-04-30 | depth DG_metagenome m | reverse complement strand
CCAGTCGCAACCGAGGCAGCGGGCCAGCAAGGCGAGCGTTGGAAGATCAGCGCGCAAGGGCTCGTCGAGATCGGCCCCTCAGGGAAAACGACAGTTTGGACCCCCAAAAAAGGTTTGCCCATCCTGCCGCTCACGAGCATTGCGGTGGGGACGGACGGTTGGGTATGGATGGGAACATCGGATGGCGCTATTTGCTTTCGGCCCGAGGCGGGCGACGGTGAACGCTGGTTCTATTTCCGGGGCCGGCGTTACCTGGCAGACGACTCGGTTTTGAACGTCGTGGCTGAACCTCACGGGGCGTGGATACAAACCCGCACGGGGACTTCCCTGGTTGACTTTAAGAAGTTCAGCCTTGAAGAGAAGAGCGCCCTCTTCATTGAGCAGCTTCACCGGTGCAATGACCGTTATGGGCTGGTGGCGGATGCTCTCCTGACGCGGCCCGGCGACCTTTCATCCTGCAAGCCCGTTTCTAACGACAACGACGGATTGTGGACATCTCTCTATATTGCGGCGGAATGTTTCCGTTACGCCGCCACGCATTCACCCGATGCCTTGAGCAGCGCTCAGAATTCCCTGAAGGGGCTTTACCGGCTGCTCTGGATCACCGGAATTCCCGGTTTCCCGGCAAGATCCTACATCCGCCGCGGCGAAGGTGGTGACGCGGATGGAATGTGGCACTGGGCTGCTGACCAGGCGTGGAAGTGGAAAGGTGACACGAGTTCGGACGAGCTTGTTGGACACTTCTTTATTTATGGAATTGCGTACGACTCGTTGCCGCAAGAGGATGAATTCGACCGTGAGGCCATCAGGAATGCGGCGGTAAGCGTGGCTAACAATCTGCGCGAGCACAGCTGGAATCTGGCCGGGTACGGCGGCCGCATAACAAGGTGGGGAAGGTTTTCGCTGGCATACTTCAAAACGCCTGTGGGGCGTCCCGACGCTTCGCTGAACTCGCTTGAGTTGCTTTCAATGTTGCGCGTGGCCTACCACGTGAGCGGCAACGAGAGCTTCCTTAATGACTATCATCGGCTGATCATGCAGGACGGGTATCTCCGGCGCGTTACGGAGGGTTTTGCAAGGTTGCAGCCACTCACGCACTTCAATTTCTCGGATGAGGAACTGGCATTCCTTTCTTTTTACCCGCTACTGAAATACGAGGACTCGCCGGATCTTCGCCGGCAATATCGGTCGGCCCTCACGGACCTTTGGCGTCATGCGGAGGGGGAACATAATCCCCTTTGGGACTACATTTACAAAGTGGGAACGGGCGCTGAGGAATACGACGCGCAGGGCGCGCTGAATACTCTGGAGCGAATTCCGTTGGACATGATCTACTGGAGCGTCCAGAATTCGCAGCGGCTCGACTTGCCGCTTACTCTCCAGCCGAATGAGGATGGCCAACGGCAATCGCTAAAGGTTATTCCACCCGACGAGCGCTGCACCTCAAAATGGAACGGAAATCCGTACGTCCTTGATTGCGAAAGGGGCGGGAAAAAAATAGATGACGGTACGTACTTCCTGCTGCCTTACTGGCTCGGGAGGCATTACAGGCTGCTCGGGCCCTGATGCCGGTATCGTTAGCGGGCGGCACAGATGTTCATTATGAAGTGTCTGCGGCCCCGGTCGGGGAGAGGCCCTTATCAAACATCATATCCCCCACACCATTGTGATCGTTGAGGCGGCTTGTCTCAGGGGCGGACCCTTCACCACATCATTCTAAGTCCTCTCGATCATTTGCTTGCAGGGCTCAAAAATCAAAGTTTGCCGCTGCCCCTGGCGTAACCCTGCCTGTAGATTCGACTTGAAAATTGAATGACCTCCAGTTTCGCAACAATCGAAACGGCTTTCTATCCTGACCGAGAAGGTGAGCCGGAGAAAAGCGTTCTGCGATCTATTTACCAGAGGGTTATTAGAAATAAGCAATATCTTTTGAATCAAGCTTTTGTCATTCCGCTTACATGATTTCTGTTGACGGAAAATTTACATTTCAGCAACTCTCCGCCGACACATTGCGGCGCCAGTTGCGGTATTCAATTAGATGCTGGGGCCGAAGCGCTCGCAGACGGCTTCAAGTGCCGGGGAAGCGCCGGACCATGGCAGTTTGGGGAAGGTCGCACGACCTAGGGGGTTGCGTGGGTATGGGCCGAGAACAAAGGAGGAAGTGTAATGCGACCGAAGCAAGGCTTGTTGATCGGACTGCTGATTTGCGTGATTTCATGGGCCGGCTGTGGCGGCTCCATGAACAATGTGACAACGAACCCCCTGCCAACGAGCAGAGCATCGACCGTAACTCTTACCATGGGAGACACTCCTCCTGCAGGGGTGACCATCCTTTCATTTGAGCTGACCGTGAACGGGGCCCAACTTAACCCGCATGATCCGACCCACACGGCGCCTCAACTGTTGACCAAGCCCGTCGATATCCAAGTCACCAGCCTGGAAATTGAAAAGGCATTTCTCAATACCTCTAATATCCCTCCCGACACCTACGACAGCATCACCGTGACATTCTCTAATCCTGAAATGACAATCATGAATACTTCCGGGGCGCCGATTGCGGGCTGTGCCGACGGCGCTGTTTGCAAGCTGGAACCTGCAATCAACCCCGCTATGGTGACATTTTCAGCTACGCCCTTCCCCTTGATGCTTGGCGGAAACTCGCAGGCGGGGCTCTTGCTTGACTTCAACCTCAACGATTCCATACAGGGCGACCTCACGGTCAATCCTGTCGTCTCTTTTACACAACTCGCCCTTCTCCAGCCTCAGAACGAACAGGAGAAAGAGCCGGAACAAGAGATGGAGGAGATTGACGACGTGGTCGGGCAGATCACGGGCGTAGATGCCTCAAACAACAAGTTCACCCTGTTTCTGCCCCGGACTGGCCAATCGCTGGCCATTCAGGTCAACCCGGATACGCAGTTCGAAAAGTTCGAGGAAGCCGGGCTGCAGGGTGACTTTTCCGCCCTCGCCATGGGGCAGATCGTTGAAGTTGATTTGGAGTTGATGACGGGCGGGAGCATGGTGGCGAAGAAAATTGAGCTGCGGCAACCCGCAAACGAAGTCGAGGAAGAGTCAGAAGGCACGATTACGTCGGTGGACAGCGCCACGCAGTTCAAGATGGTAGTTGTTGAGAATACCGAGGTAAACGGGTTGCTGCAGGTAGGGAGTGAAGTCACGGTCACCATTCAGGACGGTGCGCAATTCAGCATCGACAACGATGGGCTCTCGGTACCCTCAAACCTGATTTTTGCCAGCGCTGCGGACTTGCTGGTCGGGCAGACTGTCGATGTGCGCGCCCTCTCGGGCTCGACAGGTACCTCTGCGATCACGGATCGCGTCCGGCTGCGTAAATCGCAATTTACTGCCCAGATTTCGGCGATTAACGGCAGCGACATCACTGTTAACTCGTTGCCGGGCCTGTTTACCTCAGCCAATCCGCCGGTGACGGAGATAATCGTGCAAACTTCCGCGGAGACTAATTTTGAAGATGTCTCCGGCCTCATTGGGCTCGCGGTGGGGAACACGATCTCGCTGCGCGGATTGCTCTTTAAAACCAGTGGAGACCCCGTGCTGCTTGCAGACACGGTCCGCTTGCGGTGACGAGTGGCTGCACATGCCTCGATCCGGGGTGCCTGCGTGGCGCCCCGGCTACCCTGCCTCGCGCAACACTCTTGGCGGGGAGAACTTTGCTATTGGCGCCCGGAAGAATAGGGTGAATTCGCGACGCGAAAGGAACACAGTGACCGCTCTTCTGACTGTTGGTCCTTCATCTGGGGAAAGCCTGCGGTCCAAAAAACAATGACCGTGGCAACCAGTCTTCTCGGACTCTGGAAGTCAGTGGGTGTGCCAGCCTCGCGTGGGGAATTTAACCCCGGATCTTCATGAAAAATCCGAAAAACGACGCCGACCAATTCTTGCGACTGAACAAGCAGAGGGAGACGACCAAAAATTGCTTGAGCGGGGCCGAAAATGGCTCCCCGCCACAGACCGGCCAGCCACTAGCATGGAGCTTTTTCCAGCCAGTCCCCGATCGGTAGCCAGGTTTCCCTCCACACCCCCAGGACTTCCGCCTTTGCCTCAGGCGGAAGTGAGCTTGCGTTCCTCGTGGTTCCACACGGCGATGGCGTTATTGAAGTAGGAGTAGTTGGCCATGTGGCAGGCGATGGCGGCGTTGTTGCCAAACTCGGCGTCTTCCACCGAAGGCCGTCGCGTCTTGACGGATTGGAAGAAGTTCCACAGGTGCTCGCGCGTGTCGTTGTAGTTGGGCGGAGCGTAGTAGCCGCTGGCTTCAATGGGCTTGGCCTCGCCGGGAGTGGTGTCATGCTCGGCGTGCCACTTCTTTGCGTAGTTTCCCGACATCGGTGAAGGCCAGGCGGGCGTGCAGGGGCTGTGGTTCACGCCGTCCTGCGGCCAGATGGTGAACCCGCTGGGGTTCTCGATGCCGTGGACTTCCATGATGCCGCGGGTGCCCATGAAGCGGTAAATCTCGTCATCACTGGTGTTGAGTGTCACCCGCAGCGTGGCGCGGAAATTGGCGTATTCGTAGATGGTGGTAATCACGTCGGGAACGTCGCGGCCCTCCTTCCAGTGGAACAGGCCGCCCATGGTGGCGGCGCGTTTGGGGGGCGCGGTCACGTCCAGGGCGTAATGGATGCCCGTGAGCGAGTGGATAAACAGGTCGCCCGAAGCTCCTTCGCCGTAATCCTGCCAGTTACGCCAGCGAGTGAACCGCTGCGCGGAAAAAGGCCGCTTGGGCGCGGGCCCCAGCCAGGTTTCCCAGTCCAGTGTCTTGGGTGAAAGGTCGGGCGGAATGGTGTAGTTCCAGGCGCCACACGGACTGTTGCGGCCGAGCGACGATTCCACCAGGCAGACATCGCCGATTGCGCCCTGGCGGAGCAACTCGCGGGCCTTCTGGTAGATCACCGAACTTGGTTCCTGGCTGCCTACCTGGACAATGCGGTTATGCTTCTTCGCCGCTTCAATCATTGAGAATCCCTGTTGCACTTCGTGGGTCATGGGTTTTTCGACATAGACGTCCTTGCCGGCCTGGCAGCACTCCAGCACAATGCGATGGTGCCAGTGGTCGGGCATGGGGGCGATGATGCAATCGATATCCTTTTTGTCGAGCAGTTCCTGGTAGCGCCCGGTCACCTGGATAGGCTTGCCCACAATCTGTTTGGCCAGTTCCTGCCGGCCGGTGTAAAGCTCGCATGCCGCCACACACTCGACACCGGGCAGTGAGATGGCGTCGCGCAGCAGCCCCGAGCCGCGCATGCCAACGCCAATGATGCCGAACCGAACCGTGTCACTGGGAGGGGCCGGCCGCGCCGGCGCGGGTTCGGGCGCCGATGCCTCCAGGCGAATGGCCCGTCCTGCCAGCATGCCTCCGGTGACTCCTGCGGCACGCCCCATAAAGCTGCGTCGAGAGATTCCTTTGCTTTCCATTTTGGAATTTCCTCCTGGATGAAAACAAGATGATGTTTAGCCCCGCCTACCCCGGGCGCCGCATGAGTCTATCGCCGTCAACACAGGTGTGCAATTATTTCTTCAAAAATTTGTGACGGTGCCAGGAGCTTCGCTTTGGCTCTTCGCATAAATCCTTACCCACTGCCCGCGTCGTTCGAACGCGGCGACCTCGTGCAACTGGTACCGGAAGGTAAGAAAGACCGGACGGATAGGCGCCGTGTATTCGTCCGCCCGAGCGAGCAGCGGCATTCGCCGCATCCAGTTGTCGGGCGGGTCCCACTTGCGCGAGTAAAGGTAGAGCAGATCAAATGAGTTGTCGGCAACGTTCTTGAAGTCCGGCGGTGCAAACCCCTGAACGCCAACCACGCGCAGAGGCCTTTTCACATACCCCAACTCGGGATGGCGCAGTTCATCGGTGGCGGGCCAGGCCGTAAGAATGCGCGGCGTACCTGGCTGCGCCGAAAGCCACTCCGCTGCCTGCTGGTGTAAGCGGATGAAGTCTGCGTAAGAGAGGTTGTTTTCATAAGCGAAAGGATACTTGGGGTTGATGAACCACGCGACCACGAAGCCGGCCGCCACAAGAACAAATGTGGCGCGCATCACCGGGCGCGGCAGGGCACCCACGGCCAGCACGAGGGCCAGGTAAAAGCACGGAAACATAGGCAGGAGATATCGCGTGAGCACCGCGCCACCCACCACGCTGAGCATTGCGACATAGATGGCGCCAAGGCACGCAGCAAGAAAGAAGAACTCTTTGCGTGGATCTGCAGGATGTTCCTTGCTCATTGCTGTTTCTTCTGCGGCCTTAAGGGCACGAGCAGCTTTCATCCTCCGGTAACCCAGGAGTGCCGCACCAACCAGCAGCCAGTTGAATCCTGCGATGAACACCTGGTAGAGGCGGCGCAGAAGGCTGGCTGCAATCCTGCCGGGTCCGAGGGTGGAATAGAGGTTGTACTGAAGGTATTCCGCATTGCCTGTCCAGAAGCCCGTAACGTTATGGTAATAAGCCGTCCAGGCGACCAGCGTGACAACCGGCGCTGTCAGCCACACCCAGGTGCTTTTGCCAGGAGGTTTTCTGAACAAGCAGACGAAGACGATTGCCACCGGAACTATAACGATGGCGGTTTCCTTGGTCAGCACGGCGAGCGATGCTGCGATGGCAAACCACGCCATGCGACGGCGGAGCAGCGCCCACACGGCCACGGTGGTAGTGAAGGCCGCGGGAAGATCCAGAAACGCCAGCGTGCTCTGTGCAAAGAAGAGAGGAGACAGCGCCAGCAGTATGCACGCCCAGATTGCAGTTTCACGGCTGGCAACGCTGCGGCCCAGAATGTAGAGTGCGAGTAGCGTTCCGGCCGCAAACGCCACCATGGTGAGCCGCGTGATCAACGGAGAAAAACCCAGCAGCCACCACGCCAGGGCAAGACATACGGAAACAAGCGGCGTATGCCCTGTCGTCAGGGTGCTCTGCGGAACAAGGAGACCGTGACGGAAGAAGTCGAGCGCCGCCGGGACGTAGTAACCGGCCTCGTCCCACAAGTATGGCAGGCGCAGCAGGGGATAATGCGCCAGCGCCACTGCGCCAAAAGTTCCAATGAAGCCCAGGCTCAAAAGCAAACGGGAGTTTGCAGACGTTTTGTTCATCGAGAGTGGCATGTTACAACCCACGCCGCATCCATTTTTTCCGATTCGGCGAAGAATTGAAAGGATTTTGGATCGTCCTCGGTCCCGGTGAACGGCGCGCAAGGCCTTTCAGGCGTTGTCATCAGGCGTCATAACGGATTACGATGAACAGGGTACAGCGTGCTTACGGTGAGTTGACATTTTTTCTGTGCCAGTCCCGTGCAGAGTGATGGCGTGAGACTGCATCTGCTGCAGAGGATGCGAGAGAGCTAATTCATTTTCCTGAGGGAGAACGATGAAATATCGAAGGTTCGGACGGACAGGCTGGATGGTGAGTGAGATGGGATACGGCATGTGGGGTATGGCGGGTTGGACGGGCTCGGACGATGAAGAATCACTCCGGTCGCTTCAGCGTGCGGTGGACCTGGGCTGCAATTTCTTTGACACGGCCTGGGCTTACGGCGACGGCCGAAGCGAGGAATTGCTGGGCAAAATCGTGCGGGCCAATTCCGGCAGGAAACTTTATACAGCCACGAAGGTTCCACCGAAGAACCTGCAATGGCCAAGCCGGCGGGAATACACTTTGGATGATTGTTTCCCTCCCGATCACATTGAGGAATACACCCATAGCAGCCTGAAGAACGCGGGCCTTGAAAGCTTTGACCTCATGCAGTTCCACACCTGGGAGGATTCCTGGGTGGAGGATGACCGGTGGGCCAAGAAGATGGACGACTTGCGGAGACAGGGATTGATTCACGCCGTAGGGATCAGCATCAACCGCTGGGAACCGTGGAATGGCGTGCGCGCCGTCAGGAGTGGCTTGGTTGATGCCGTGCAGGTCATCTACAACATCTTTGACCAGAATCCCGAGGATGAGCTCTTCCCGGCCTGCCAGGAGATGGATGTCGCAGTGATAGCACGAGTCCCATTCGATGAAGGCACGTTGACGGGTACGTTGACGCTCGATACCCAATGGCCCAGTGACGACTGGCGCGCCACTTATTTTGTACCGGAGAACCTGAAGAGCAGCGTGGAACATGCTGACGCCCTGAAGCCCCTGGTGCCCGAGGGGATGACCATGCCGGAAATGGCGTTGCGGTTTATCCTGGGGAACCCCACGGTCAGCACGATTATTCCAGGAATGCGTAAGCTGCGCCACGTAGAATCGAACATCGGTGCCAGTGACGCAGGCCCGCTTTCTCTGGAACTGCAGGCGGAACTGGGCAAGCATCGCTGGGTGCGGCAGGTGACTGAATGGTCGCAATAGAGGGCGCTTTGAAAAATTCCTGGTCTGTCTTACGTGAAAAGGGTTGCTTGGGAGATAATTAAGAAGGGGAGGGGCGCAGCAGGGTTTGCCTTTCGTCGCTGGGAAGCGTACCCGGCAGGGCATCTCCGGCTGCAAATTCAGCTTCAAACAAACGATGACGGAAAGGTAAGGAGGCTGCGTATGAACTTTTTCAGGACTCGGACCTTATGGGTGGTAGCAATTGCTGTCTGCTTCCTCGCCCCTCTCTTGCACGCCGATAGTTTAAGGTTCAAGAACGGGCGGACCATCCAGGGGAAATACCTGGGAGGTACGGATTCGCAAGTTACGTTCTACACGAACAACCAGCTTATGCACTATGCAATTGCTGACATTGATTCCATTTCATTCGGCGGGCAGACTTCAACATCCTCTGCTGCGGTAGCAACGCCTGCGCCTGTTGTCACGGTCCCTCAGACGGCCCCGGCAACTGCGTCAGGTGCGGACGTCGTTGTCCCCGCTGGCACGCACCTTGTTGTCCGGATGATTGACGGAATCGATTCGGACCGGAATAAGGTCGGCGATAGTTTTCAGGCCAGCCTGGAAGATCCTCTGTTTGTAGACTCCACGCAGGTTGCTGCCAAAGGAACGACAGTGTATGGAAAGCTGGAGCAAGTGAAATCAGCCGGGCGCATCCAGGGACAGTCTGAGCTTCGGCTGGTGCTGACAGGTATCGTGCTGAATGGCGCAACGCACAACATCGTGACCGGTGAATACGATGTGCAGGGGAGCTCCCGTGGCCATCAGACGGCTAAACGGGCCGGGATCGGTGCGTTGGCAGGCGGAGTAATCGGGGCCATTGCGGGAGGCGGAAAAGGAGCGGCAATCGGCGCCGGTGTTGGCGCGGGCGCTGGCACTGCGATCTCGGTGATGACTCACGGCCAGCAGGTTCACGTGCCCAGTGAAACCGTGCTGAACTTTACACTGGAGCAGCCCGTTCGGCTTCCAGTTTCGAGCAGTTAGGCGGCGATCAGGCCCCTCCGCCCTGCGGGAAGAGGGAAGCGAGCTACCTAAGAGCTCCTTTCAGGTTGTGTTTCGCGCAACCGCGGAGCTTCCAGCGCAAAACGGCTACGGGCCGGATTATGTCTCCTTATTGATTGGTTGGGCCTTCTTCGAGACAGGCAGTTTGCTCACGGACGAAGGCCCTCAGTCTTTTTTGAAGTTCATCCCTCGCTCGGCGAAAGGCGTCCAGTCGCTCTTCTTCGCTGCCGTCATTCGTGGCAGGATCTTTGACGCTCCAATGAATGCGCCGGGTACCGGCTTGAAAGACAGGGCACGACTCCCTGGCGTTGTCGCAGACGGTGATGACGTAATCGAAGTCTTGTCCTAGAAACTCATCCACGGACTTTGAGTGATGGCCGGAAATATCGATTCCTGCCTCACGCATCACGGCAATCGCCTCAGGTCGGACCTTCGTTGGCTTTGTTCCCGCGCTGAAAACTTCGCACGATGGACCGGCCTCGCGCCGCAGTAATCCTTCGGCCATCTGGCTCCGCGCAGAATTCGCCGTGCAGAGGATCAGAACTCGCATGCCCGATTATCCTCCAGGAGGAGTTGCGAAGCGCTGACGCGCTATCCAATGTACCGCGTCGGTATGCGCAGGGGGAATTGCGGGAGTTGTTCAGCCTGCGCCCTACCCAAAGTCCGCCCCATCAGTGTTAGACCAGCGGTTTGCGCGCCCGCACAAACGCGCTCATAAATTTGCCATCAACGTTCGAGGCCAGGGAGTCCACGTCGAGCCCCTGTCCCGTCAGGAATTCGCGGGCGTCTTCGGCCCTATAGATGCGGGTCGGCTCAATGCCAATGTCCTTGAACCCGACTGCGGCCAATAGAGTTTGATATTCCGACTCGTGCAGGGCCCCGGCCACGCAGCCCACCCAGAGTTCCACGTTGCGCCGGATTTCTGCGGGAACGTCGCCCCGGACGACGATGTCCGAGACGGCAAACCGTCCTCCTGGCTTCAAGACTCGAAACACTTCCTGGAGGACAGCCGACTTGTCCGCCGAGAGGTTTATGACGCAGTTCGAAATGACCACATCCACAGCGTTGTCCGGCAATGGAACGTTTTCGATTTCCCCCTTCAGAAATTCTGCGTTGGTGACGCCGGCCCTGGCCTGATTTTGCCTCGCCAACTCCAGCATCTCGTCCGTCATGTCCAGCCCGTATACCTTGCCGGCAGGGCCCACGCGCCTGGCGGAGAGCAGAACGTCGATACCTCCGCCCGAGCCGAGGTCCAGCACCACCTCACCGGGATTTAACATGGCCAACGCCGTGGGATTCCCGCAGCCGAGCGATGCAAGCACTGCCTCCTGCGGAACTTCGTTCGTTTCAGCCGGAGCGTAAAGATTGATCGTAATCGGGTCGGGATCTCCTGCCGTGGGGCCACAGCACGCCTTCCGTCCTGCTAAAGCCCGCCTGGCCGCCTGCCCATATTTCTCTCTTACTGTTTCTTTAATGTTTTCCGTGCTCATCGGTTTTTTCCTTTCCCGGTTACTCCCGGGGCCTGCCCGATCACGACCATCTCGCCGGGCTCAATTGCCCTGTTTCGGGTGCAGCATTCCGCGTAAAGGAAAGTTATCAATTCCTGAAGAGAATCTGTGTTGGCTGTGTACCACAGGAAGCTGCCGTTGCGCTTGACGCGAACCAGCCCTTCGTTCCTGAGTTTGTCGAGGTGATGCGAAAGTGTGGAGGGAGGAATGCCCAGTTCGGTTTGAATTTGCCCGACAACGAGTCCCTGTGGGTGGGCGGTCAGCAGAAGCTGCATGACGCGCAGACGCGGTTCGGCGCCCATGGCGGCAAACATATCCGCGTAGCGCCTGGCTTGTTCGGCCTTTTGGGGGCTTGCCATGAATTCGATAATTCCAGAAATACAGAAAAATTTCAAGAGGCGCTTCACCCCTTTTTCGTCTCTACCTCATCTGAAATTGTCTGAGAGCTCTGGCGGTGGAGACTCCGTCGCGTTGCGTCGACATCTAAGGGAGCAAAGACGGTCCCGCTAAAATCCTCAAACGCAGCGGTTCTTTATCCCCTAAGCCTTGGATTCGCGGAGTCTTTTCATCAATCGCTTTCGCCAACTGGGCGACAATGCACCGGCATTCAATGCCTTCTCGAAAAGTTGGGGGGCCTGAGGTTCATGATCGTAAAGCAGGCGAAGTATGTCGTCGACACTGATTCGGTTCGAATCCCGATGGATTGGGTCAACTGCGTCGCCCTCGCCAAGTTCGCCTTCTTCTACCACCGCCAAATAGAAACCGGTGCGCCTGCTGGAAAGGAACCGTTCGGGCATGTCGTTCCGCTCAAATCTGATTCCGAGCTTGTAACAGGGCAGCCGTGGCTGGGTAACCATCAGGACGGTTGTACCCATCCGGAAGCAATCGCCAATGTGGGCATCGTCTTCCAGAAGGCCTTCGATCGTCAGGTTTTCTCCAAACATTCCCCAGCCCATCTCAAGGTTGGGAAATTCGCCCCGCCAAAATTCATAATGCTCGCCAGGGTAGGCATAAACAGCTTTATTGGGTCCGCCATGGACGGAAAGATCTGCCTGGGCATCGCCTTCGATGTTGAGCTTGCACACCTTGGCCCGCCCGTGAACCGGAGACTTGTAAATCCCTGTCACGACGGGCCTGCCCTCGAAAACCACCGGACGGGGAAGGCCGACATTGACCGATACGATCTTCATGGTCTTCCCCATTTGGATGCGCATTCGTCATATTCGATACATAACTTTGCGCAGATTACTGGTGATTGGATCTGGTTGGCAATTTCGATAGGGCTTCAATCTTCGCCCGCCTGATTTTAATGGTTCAGCGCGAAAGTGACGGAATTGGGAGACGCTCCAGACCTAGGATTGTCGGCAAGTTATCCTCTCCCTTCCGGCGGGCACTTAACCCCCTGCCACGCTTCTCAAAGGACCGAACAGACGGTTCCTGGGTCTCGACGCTTTTCCCCTTGGGTGGGGTGTGCCGGCAGAGGTGATGTTAACGCCAGATTGATTTCGGGAGCCAAGAATAGAACCAGTCAGAATTTTCAAAAAAGTTCTTGACAATCAGAAAGTGAGAGCTATATTGAGTGCGCTCTGCATTTGGGACATAATCTCACATTATGAGACAGTGCGAAAGAAGAACTCGCGATTGCTGTGGGGGTTAATGGTACACTGTCTTGTGATATGAGACAAACAAAGCGGCAGAGAATTGCGGAAAAGCAACCTCGGTATCGAATTCAGGTCCTTGACCGAACGTTTGCCATTTTCGATGTCCTGATGGACTCGGGCAAGCAAGTTGGGATTGGAGACTTAACGTCTAAGCTGGGACTCAGCAAGAGTACAGTTCATCGGATTCTCATGAACCTTGAAAGGAACCGTTACGTCGAGCGGGCTGGGCCTGAGGGTAAGTACAGGTTGGGGCCAAGACTCTTTGAGCTTGGGACGAAGGCGCTCGCGACCTTGGACTTGCGTGATGAAGTGCAACCTTGCCTGGAAGATTTGGTCGCAGGAACCGGTGAAACCGCTCATTTTGGGGTTCTTCGCGATCGAGAAGTGACCTCATTGTTTAACGTCCAGACTAGCCGGTCTCTTGGGACCGCCTCTACCGTCGGTCGGCGAATTCCGGTTTATTGCACTTCCCTGGGCAAGGCCATTCTTGCTTTTCTCCCTCAAGATGAGATGGAGGCGATCGCTAAGGGATGCCGATTCAGGGTTCACACGCCGCATACGATCACTCAGCCATCGGTCCTGATGGCCGAACTGGGCAGGATAAAAAAGCGTGGCTACGCCATTGATGATGAAGAGTTTGAAATGGGCCTCCGATGTATTGGGGCGCCCGTGAGGAACCACCACGGTGACGTCATCGGAGCCATGAGCATTGCCGGGCCTACCATTCGGGTCTCAAGAAACCGAATTCCCGAACTTGCACGACGTGTTGTAAAGGCAGCCAAGGAGCTTTCCGAACGTCTTGGAAATAGAGAGTACCGGTCTAGAGCCTCCAGTTTTCATGGCTGAACCAGCAGGGCTCTTGCACGTTGGATCTGGGGCAAATACAAAAATTTAGAAAAGGAGGGGCGATCACAATGGAATCTTCTTTCCTGCGAAGGATCATACCAATACTCATTTTTGTGTCGTTGTTCGTGTCAGTTTCAGCACACGCCCAGTTTGACTTCGGAGTTATATCTGGCACTGTTACCGACGAGTCTGGAGGTGTTGTTCCCGGAGTCAGGATCACAGCTTTAGATGAGGGCAACCAAACTTCCCAACATGCAACAACAAATTCCTCCGGGTATTATGTTTTTCCCCATCTAGTGGTGGGTACCTACACCGTGACAGCGGAACACAGTGGGTTCAAGACATTCAATCAGACTGGAATAAGCCTTCACACAGGTGAGCAGCTCAACGTCCCCATCCGTCTGACTCTGGGCGCAGTGACACAAACGGTGCAGGTCACTGGCTCAAGCCGAGTTGTAAGCCTTCAACCCTCCACCGGTGGAACCGTGCTTTCCCATCAGATTCAACAACTTGAAGTAAATGGGCGAAACCCGATCAATCTAGCACTCTTAGAGCCGGGCGTCCTCGGGAGCAATATAGGGTCATTCAATCCCGACAGTGTAAGCAGCGGATCATTTAGCATAAATGGCGGAAGAACGGATGCATACACTGTTTATGTAGACGGCGCTGTAGCGACACGTACACGTGAGTCCGGGTCGATGCTTGGAGCACAAGATATGGACTCAGTGCAAGAAGTGCAGGTACTCACTCAGAATTACGACGCTGAGTATGGCCGTTCTTCCTCTGGACAGGTCCGCTTTGTGACTAAGAGTGGAACCAGTCATTTTCACGGGCAGGCTTTCGAGGCCCTACGAAATGCTGTGTTCGATGCCAATTCCTGGTCCAGAAATCATAGTTCTCTCCAAGATCAGAATTCCAAACCGCCAAAGGAGAATTACAACGACTACGGGTTCGATGTCGGTGGTCCCATATTTATACCAGGTAAGTTCAACGTCCACCGGGACAAACTGTTCTTCTTTTGGGCTGAGGAGTGGGTCAAGCGCCGGTACGAGAGTGAAGGAACGGCGACCGTGCCTACCTCTGCCATGCGACAAGGCGACCTCAGCGAGTTACTTGATCCCTCGAACCCGTTTTTCGGCAAGACGCGAATAGCAACTGATCCGACGACCGGTCAGCCGTTCCAGAACAATGTTATACCGATGAATCGCCTGAGTGCTCAAGGAGTGGCGATTCTAGACGCTTTTCCTCTTCCCACCCCCGGTTTTCAACAAGGCTCAAGTAACTGGATCGGGACGTTCCCCGTCTATTCGAATCTGCGTAAAGACACCTTCAAAATTGACTACGACATAAACCCGAAGAACCGACTTTCCCTAAGGGGTACACTTATCCCCTGGCGGTTCAACAGTCCTGCCACAGGACGCGGCCTCTTCAAGGAACTCTGGTCCCGCCCCAACCGTACGGGGATCATCAGCTTGACGACTACCTTTTCACCGACTTTGTTAAATGAACTTTCGATATCAGGGAATTCAGACGGCAAGGGCTCGATTGACTATGATACTTCCTGTGGGGCAACTTGTGAGCGCGGCACCTACGGAATAACCTATCCGTATCTCTTTCCCGGCACAAAATTCTTTGACCAAAAGATCCCGACGATCGTCGTTACTGGGCTCTCAACGATTGATACTGGTCCATATCCAGGCTACTGGGCGGGCTTTGTTGAAGACCTGACGGACAATATGACCAAAATCCTTGGAAACCATACAATCAAATTTGGGGCGACGATTGAATACGCTGGACAGAACGATCAAATTCAGTTAACGACTGCAAGTCCCCCGCAGACAAACAACCAGAACGGCGAATTCCGCTTCCTTGACAGCGGCAGTCCCGACACAACCGGCCTTGGGATAGCTAACGCCTTGCTCGGGAATTTCAACGATTATGCTGAGTCTGGCGCAAAACCTGAAACCCCTTGGGTGGCCACGTCACTCGACTGGTTCATCCAGGACAATTGGAAAGCCACTCGGAACCTTACAATCCACTATGGGGTCCGCCATTCCATCTGGCCTGCGTGGCATAGCAAGTGGGGGACACTGGCTCAGTTTGAGCCCGCGTATTACGATCCGTCACAGGCCGCTATGCTTGATCCAACAGTGGGGTTTTTCGTCAGCGGTTCCCCGTACAATGGAATTGTGTTGCCGGGTAGCGGTCCTTTATCTAGTGGCCTTGACCGTTTCCCGTTCCTCAATAACCCGCAGTACAAAGCCCTCTATCACGATCTTCCGGAAGGTTTTATTCCCACCCAATGGGGTCTCTTCCAGCCTCGACTGGGCATAGCCTACCAGCTGGGAACCAACACGGTACTGCGCGGAGGAATTGGGTACTTTGCTCAACGAAGCATGATTAACCGCGATACCGCTCTTGGAGGTAATCCGCCCTTCTCCGGTCAAGCTACTGTGCTAGATGGGAATGCCGACGCGCTGGGCGGGGCTACGGGAGAAGTATTCCCGTTCACGATGACGATCCAAGACCCTACAAACCTGGCTCCTACTTCTTTGGAGTATAACTTTACGTTTGAAAGGCAATTCACAGGAGGGATGGCTGTCTCGGCCGCCTATGTTGGGAATCGTGGGATTCATCTACAACGGAAGCGTAACATCAATCAGATTGTCCAACCGGGTACCATCCAGGCGAACCCTGGGATCAATCCCAACGTTTTGCGTCCATACGTGGGCTTTGGCATTATTGACATATCGGAGAATTCAGGCGTCTCACGATACAACGCATTCCAGGTGGCTGCCAGAAAGACGGCAGGGCCATTGGTATTCAGCGCCGCTTATACGCTGTCCAAATCCACCGATAATTCCTCCAGCCTTACTGACGTATTGCCAAATGCTTACGACGACAGGAGTTACTATGGTCCCTCGGACTTTAACAGGACCAATGCGTTGACCTTCAGTTACACTTACCAGCTACCATTCCGTGGACGTTCCAGTTTGACTCATAACGTCTTGGGGAATTGGGTGGTTTCTGGTATCAACCAATTCGAATCGGGCACGCCATTCTCGGCCCGGCAGAATATAGATTTTGCCGGCATCGGACCAGGAAGCGGCAATCAATTCTACGAGGAGGTCGGTAGCCCCACCGGATGCGGAACTACCGACTTTAAACCAGGTGTCGGGGCACAGCTTTACTGTCGTGACGCCTTTTCGAAACCTGCTGCAGGGACATTCGCGAGTTCACAGCAGCGAAACACTCTGGTTAACCCCGGTTTTTGGCAGTGGAACTTAGCTCTCCACAAGAATTTTCTACTCACGGAGCAATCAACCCTACAGTTTCGCGTCGAGGCATTCAACGTTCTTAACCATCCCAACTGGGGCGGAGTAAATTCAAACCCCGCGAGCTCTTCATTTGGAAGAGTGACAAGCAAGAGTGGAAATCGCAACTTGCAATTCCAATTGCGAATTTCATTTTGACGTACGGACCGTGCGCGCGATTTACTTCCCGTAAGGATAAATCGCGCGCAGCCTGCCTTTTGTTTGTTTTCTTGCTGGCAGTCGGGGGTAGCAAAGGCCTCTAACCTGCTCCACATATTTTCTAAAGGAGGACACTGTATCAGCAAATCTCGCTAAGAGTTTGGTGGCAGTTAATCCTTACCATTCACGGAGGTGAGTTTTTTCGATGTGGAAATCCCGATGAGAGAGGAGCATAAAGGCACACCGAACTTAGAGGTGAAAAGCGGGGTCGAAACAAGCTTAACGGCATGCAAAACAATGTACCACCGCGAAGGTGCTCGTAATTGCAGGTTAGGCAAAATGGCTGGCGCTTGCCCGAATTAGAAAGGTCTGGGACCTTAAGACGCAACATGATTTGAGTCCAACTTGGGACGGGAGAGCTTGGACGAACGAGGGATATGGCGAAGGAGACGATCTGATGAAAAAAGGGATGACGAGACGGGAATTTATCGCGGTATCAGCAGCTTCTGTAATAGTTACCCAGGCGGGGAATTCGTCGGCGCAGACTTCTGCGTCGGGTAAGCCCTGGTATGCCACCATGCGCCGGTGCGGCCAGCTTAACTTGAACGAGCGTGACCCTCTCACCTTGAACGCCGATGCCTGGATGGACTATTGGGCTTCGCTTAAAGTGAATGCCATCCTCATAAATGGAGGCGGGATTGTCGCCTTTTATCCTACGAAGGTCCCTTACCAGCATCGAAGTGAGTTCTTGGGCACTCGTGACCTGTTTGGCGACTTGGCCGTTGCAGCTCGGAAGCGCGGCCTTAGGGTTGTCGCCCGAATGGATCCAAATTATGCATACCAGGAGGCACTGGACGCACATCCAGAGTGGTTTGAGAGAAACAGAGATGGGTCCATCCGACGGCAAGGCGAGTGCCCATGGCTCTTCAAGACGTGCATGTTCAGCACTTACTTCACGGAGCAAATGCCTGCCATTTACCACGAGATGAACGAACGCTACAATCCCGACGGCTTTTTCACTAACGGCTGGCCAAGCACTGGCCCTCTGGAGGTCTGTTACTGTGCGTCGTGTCAGAAGATGTACCATGAGGAGACAGGTGGTGCCCCGCCTGGAACGACCGACTCGTCGAATGCTGCGTTCAGAAAATATTACGATGTTTATATGGACCGTGTTGCGCAGATTTGGAAGCTCTGGAACAGTATAGCGCAGGAGAAGAATCCGGATTCAGTCTATGTCGGCAACCTAGGTGGAGGGATCCGAACGGTTAAAGACCTCAAACGCCTCGGCGAAATGGCAGCCTGGTTTAATGCGGATCACCAGGGCCGCCGAAACGATGTGCCAATTTGGGACTGCGCTCAACAGGGCAGAGTGGCACAGTCTGTCATGGGCGGTCGCACCATCACGAACGTTATCGGTTCGTACAGCACGAGCAGCCCGCTATGGCGCCATTCGAGCAAACCAAATGCGGAAGCAACGCTTTGGATGGCCCAGATCACGGCCAGCGGCATGGTACCGTGGTATCACCGGCTGGGCGGGTCACCTGAGGATAATCGCTGGCGTGAGAGCGGACGTGCATTCTATGACTGGCTGGCCTCGAACGAACCTCATTTTTGCAATCGGCGTTCACTTGCAAACATTGCTGTACTTTACCCACAGAGTACCATCGCGTTCTATCGTTCAAACGGCACGAGGGAACGCCAGCTAAATGGCGAACGCATTGACCCGACCGATTATCTCCAAGGTCTCTATTACGCCCTCCTTGAAGGCCGCTTCCTGTTTGACTTTGTCCATCAGGAAAACCTTACACCAGAAGCTTTGAAGCCATACAACGCCCTCCTCGTCCCCAACGCTGCATACTTAAGGGACA
>OBLQ010000290.1_pt1 | contig 18732 bp, 13 predicted proteins | sample 1519881 | NCBI WGS metagenome assembly OBLQ01 (sample SAMN01911456, study PRJEB22533) | soil metagenome | biome: Soil | place: Malaysia | collected 2012-04-30 | depth DG_metagenome m | reverse complement strand
GGGTGACGACGGCCGGCAAGATCGCCTTGTCCTCGGGCGGATCGTTCGTTACGATCTCCAGTTCCATATCGCGCAAAGGCGCAGGCAAGGAGAGGGTGAAGTAGTAGTCCTTGTACTGCACCAGTTTCTGTACACCGTCGATGGTCTTGAACTCGCTCGAGTTCTGCCAGCGTTCGATGAATTTGATGCCGTTGATCTCCGTGTCGGGCCCGAACGGAAACTCAGCGAGCGTGACCCACTTGCCGCCAGGGACTTCCAGCGTGAAGGCGAACTTGTCCTCCGTCGTGAGCGGTTTGATGACTCGCGCCTCGCCGATGTAGTCGTCGAACGTGCGAGTTGCCGCCATCTGTGAGAGGAACGACTTCTTCTCTGTTTCTACGACGTTGACGGCATTTGTCAAGTTCTTCGACAGACGGAACGCCATTGCGAAGGTGCGGTGCTCCGGATCTCCGCCGTAGACGCTACGCACGAAATCCTCGCTTGTCGGACGGTGCGGATCGGGCTTCTCGCCCGTGGGGGGCTCCCTTCTGTCGTCGAGGATCTTCCAGAACTCTTCTCGCTTTTGCCTGTCGACTCCCCGGCCGTCCATGCCCCAGGGGATGCCGCTGTCTTGTTGTAGGTCGAAAGCGCCGACGAACTCGATCGTCTCGCCGGGCGCAAGGGCTGCCTTTCCGTCCGTCGTGGTGATCGTGACGTTGGGCGAGAGGCCGTACTTCTTGAGGACGTCCTGCGGGGGGTCCTGCGGGACGAGGGAGAGCATCGCGAACGCGCTCAAGGCCAGCATCTTACTTATCGATTTTAGCACTCGGCGCCAGGAAGGCTTGTCCAGGTGCGGAACGGACCAGACATACTGGCCAAAAATGCTCAGTTGGATTGTCGCAGTCTCAGTCGTTCTCGGACAGAACCAGAACCACCCACCCGTCAAGCAACCGCCCGCGAAGATCGACGAACTCAAAGAGTTCAACCTCCCCAAGGTCGCACCCATGCCAGCGTCGGTCCGGCTCGACGCTTTCGCGAAGCGCATGCAGATGGAGGCTGACAGCCCGTTCCAGAAGGTGATGTGGCGCAGCGTGGGCAGCGAGATCCAGGGAGGCCGCGTGGTCGACGTGGAGAGCCCGATGTCAGAGCCCCGCACGCTCTATATAGCCTACGCTACAGGCGGGCTTTGGCGGACTGAAGACGACGGGATCTCGTGGACATCGCTTTTCGACAAGTACAGTTCGTTCGCGATCGGCGACCTCGCAGTGACGGATGACGGCAAGACGCTATGGCTGGGCACAGGCGAGAACAACTCGGCGCGCACGCACTACACGGGAACCGGCGTGTTCAAGAGCACGGACCGTGGAGCGACCTGGCAGCCGATGGGACTCGCGGACACCCTCGCCATCGGTCGGATCGTCATCGACCCGAAGAACCCGAACATCGTTTTTGTCGCGGCGATGGGCGGCCAGTACAGCGAGTCGAAGGACTGCGGCGTCTACAAGACAACCGACGGCGGCAAGACCTGGAAGCAGGTTCTGAACGTCAACGACATGGCGGGTGCAATCGACCTCGTCATGAAGCCGAACGACCCCAAGGTCCTCTATGCGGCGCTGTGGGGCCGCGACCGGCGCCCATGGAACATCCTGGAGGCCGGGCCGGGCGGCGGCGTGTACAAGTCGACTGACGCCGGGGAGACATGGACGCTCATCAAGGACCTCCCGAACGACTACGAGGCGGGTCGGACCGGCCTCGCCGTGACTCCGGCCGATCCAAACCGCGTGTACGTCTACATGGACGTCTACGAGGGAGACCAGGACACCCAGTGGCAGGACGAGCGGACGGCAAGCGGAAAACTCACGCCCTGGCGACTGTGGCGGATGAACGACGACCTGCTCAAGCAGGTGCCCGAAGACACGTTGAACGAGTTCCTGCAGCGTCGCTTGCCCGAGGGGACGTCGCTCGACGACACTGTCAAGAAGATCAAGAGCGGCGAGATCGGAGTCGTGGCGCTCGGAGACCTGCTCCTCAAGCGCGACCCGAACCTCTTCGAACTGCGCAATACGCTCTACAAGGTCTTCGTCACCAAGGACAACGGAAAGACATGGAAGCCGATGGCGACGCTTGGCGAACAGATGAACTATTACACCGGGCGCATCACGGCGAGCCCCAAGGATCCCGACGAGATCTACGTGACAGGAAACCTGATGCTCCACTCGACGGACGGAGGGGCGACGTTCGAATCGATGACAAGGGGCATCCACGTCGATAAGCACGTCCTCTGGATCGACCCGCGCGACACGGACAGGATCATCGATGGCAACGACGGTGGCCCGTACCTGAGCATGGACCATGGCAAGACTTGGCGACACCTGAACAACATCGCCGTCGGTCAGTGGACGACCCTCGCGCTCGACACGAAGAACCCGTACAACATCTACGGCGGCCTGCAGGACAACGGGACCAAGAAGGGATCGATCAATTACCGACCGGGAATCGACGACCTTTCCGACTGGACGAACGTGGGCGGAGGCGACGGGAGCCAGGTCGCGGTCGACCCGCGCGACGGCGGCGACCTCATCTACGTGTCCTCGCAGTTCGGCGCGTTTATGGCGTACAACCAGAAGACGGGGGAGCGGTGGTCGGTGCGACCGAGGGGACAAGACCTGCGTTTCAACTGGCTGGCACCGATCAAGATCAGCAACTTCCACCCGGACATCATCTACATCGGTTCGCAGTACCTGCACCGGTCCTTCAACCAGGGGCACACGTGGGAGACGATCAGCCCGGACCTTACCAAGAACCTGCCGAACGGCGACGTTCCGTTTTCGACGCTGACCGCCATCGACGAAAGTCCGTTCAAGTTCGGCGTCATCTACACCGGGGCTGACGACGGCTCGGTCAAGGTGACCAAGGACGGCGGCGTCACATGGACGGACATCCCGACTCCTGCGCCCGACCGCTGGGTCACGCGCATCATCGCGAGCCAGCACGACGCAGCCACCGTCTACTGCACGCAGAACGGTTACCGGGAGGACGAATGGACCCCGTACGTTTGGAAGTCGACCGACTATGGCCACACGTGGACGTCCATCGCGGATGGGCTTCCTTTCGAGCCGGTCAACACGATCCGCGAGGACCCTAAGGACGCCAAGCGTCTTTTCGTCGGCACGGACCTCGGCGTTTTCGTCTCGATCGACGGCGGCAAGTCATGGATGACCTATGGCGGCGGGCTCCCACACGTAGCGGTCCACGACCTCGCGATCCAGGACAAGGCCAGGGACCTCGTCGCGGCGACGCACGGGCGCAGCGCCTGGGTCATCGACCTCGAGCCGCTGGACGACCTGACTCCCGAGATCATGGCGTCCAACCTCCATGTGTGGTCTGTGGACGACTTGACACGGCGCGACTCTTGGGGATACGACCGCAAGCGCGACTGGGACAAGAGCGAACCGAACGAGCCCAAAGTCAGCGGACGGTTCTGGAGCAAGGCGAGCGGCAAGGCGACGATCAAGATCATCGACGAGAGCGGCAATACGGTCAAAGAAGAGCAGATCGACGCAGTGCCCGGGTTCAACTTCTACGAGATTGGAACCCAGACTAAACCGCGCGCATCTGCCGATCCCAACAAGGTCGCAGACCCCAAAACGCTCCAGCAGGCGCTTGCAGACCCGTACTCGCGGCCCGAATACATCCCGAAAGGCAAGTACACATTGGAAATCTCGATCAACGGCAAGACCGGATCGACCGAGTTCCAGGTCCGCTAGCGAGAACGGCAGGCCGAGGCCATCTTGAGGACCATCTCCTCGATGGTCTCGGTCGGGCTGTAGGCGGGGACGAGGCCCTTGGTCTTCGCGTCGGCCTCTACGAGCGCATCGAAGACCGCGCGGATCTGTTCGAGGCTGATCTTGCGTGCCGCCCGCACCGCCCTGTTCCTCGACCAGTCCCTCTCCTCGTTGATCCTCGGCTTGCTCGGCAACATTGAAAGCACTGCGGGCACCGGGTCGCTCGCTGGGCAGTCTGCGTCGAGGCACAGCCTTGCCTGCCAAATGACGCGGAACTGCCGAGCGATCGTCGGAAAGATCCTGCTGAACATCTGCCCCTGGATCTTGCTGTTTCTGCTGACCAGCGTGCGCACCTGCTTGAGGGCAGTGCCCGAGTCGCCAGCGACGATCGCGTCCACGAGTTGGTAGACGTTGTAGTCCTGTTCCGGCGCAACGGCCTCTAACACGTCGCGATCCGTGACGGTCTGAGAGTCGCCGACATAAAGCAGGACCTTCTCCAGTTCCGCCATGCCGATCGTCGCGCTGCCACCGACCATCTCTGAAAGCAGCCCCGCCGTCGCCTTCGTCATCTGCTTGCCGCGCTCTTTGGCGATGCGCTGCATCTCAGCCGAGACGTCGCCCTTCTTCGGCTCAGTCTCAGGAATCTCTCCACCCGCCGAGCGGACGATCTCGATCCACCTTGCGCCGACAGACGTCAGGCGCCTCTGTTTGTCCTCGTCTCCCGCTTCGTCGTCGAGCACGAGGATCAAGAGCGCCGTCTCAGGCAGCGCGCGAAGTTCCTTGACGAACGGGTGATCCTTCGACTTTGGCTTTTCAGTCCACTCTTTGGCGGGATCCACACGACTTAGGTTGCGTACAACGACGACGCGCCGGTCACTCAGAAACGGCACGCTCGATGCGCTGCCGACCCACTCGAGCGGGCTCTTTTCGTCGGCCGTGAAGACGAGCGCCTCCTCGTCGTCCTGGCCCTCGAGCACCGCGGAGAGGATCTCTTCCAGCGCAGCACGGCGATAGACGCCCTCTGTCCCAGTGAGCAAGACCAGCGGCTTTTTGCAGACCTTCTTCGCGTCGAACGCCACGTGCCGATTATGCCTTGTTGGAGGACCTACGGCTCAAAGCCGACTTGAGGTCGGCGATCGCCTTCGACAGACGTCCTAGTTCGTCCCTCGATGGGATGTCCTTCGCGAACATCGCGACTTCGAAGTCCTTGACCATCGACAGGGCCGACTGGTAGGTCTCACCGAGTCGCGGGCCGACTGCCAAAACGTACTCCCTTGTCGTCTGGCTGAACCGTTTGGGCGTACCCACGGCCTTCTCGATCAAGCGATAGAAGTTTGAGTGCAGCCGCGAGACCTCTCCCGCAGCGCGAACCGCCTTCGCGTCCGCGGTCATAGTCCTATGGCGGATCATGTTGACGACCGGCAGCGCCAACGCGATCAACAGCGCTCCACCAAGCAAGATCTTGAACCACGTCGTTCGGTAGAACGCCAGCGTGTTACCTGCCGAGCCGCGTTCGCCGCCATCGAAACTCGGTGCGCCCTCAGTCGGGTCGAACACCACCCACCCTGCGTCTTGGAAATAGATCTCGCACCATGCGTGATAGTCGCGCGCCTCGACGGTGAAGAACCCCTCGCTGTCGCGCTCAGGGTTGTTGATGATGTAGCCGATCGTGTATCGCGTCGGCAGACCGACCGATCGCGCCATCAGCGCCATACTGCTGGCGAAGAGGTCGCAGTAGCCCTCGTGGCTCTCGAAGAGGAAGTACTCGACCGGGTCTACGTCCCGTGGAGTGCGCGGCGCGAGCGTGTTGTACTCGACGCGGCCCTCGATCGCCTTCTTGATCGCCTCGGCCTTTTCTAAGTCTGTCTTCGCCCCCTCTGTGACGCGGTAGGCGAGGTCTCGGACCTTGGCCGGAATCTTGGCCCTGTTGAGCAAGATCGACTTGGCGAAGGTCAGCGATTTTGGAAGTACCGCCTTTGCGTCTTCCTCGGGCTGGTTCGGCACTTCCGCGTAGACCTGCAGCCTGTCGTTCGTCTGCAGAGGCTTTTCCAGCGACACCCATCCCTGCGGCAGGACATTGAGTTGCGAAGGGTCTGCCATCACTTCGACGACCGGGCCGGGAGCCATGATCGTCTGGAAGTCGTTGTTCGCGTGCTTGAACTCGAACGAAATGGTCCGCGGATTCTTGATGACCTCCTGGGGCGGGCCAGGCAGCCCGGGCCAAATGAGGGTGCCATCGTGCGGGCCGACGTCGCTTGGCGAAGGCTTGCGGATCTTCAAAGGTGAGTCTGCCGGGATGCTGACCGGCGTCGCGCGCCAGCCGGTCCCCGTGTAGGTCGAAAACGTGTTGAGGCGCAGATAGCGGGGCTGGTCGATCTTGACCTTGATCACCGTCTGCGTGGTGAGCGGGATCGCACCTGTCCCGATCCTCACGTCTGCGGGCTCTTGCGACTGGGATGCGGCGTTCCTCTGCTGCGTCTGCGGCATCGCGACCTGGACCTGTCCAGCCACGTCCTGCAGCGAGTTTTGCAGGAGCGGTCCTCCGATAAAACTGAAGAGAATGATTGCGAGGGCCGAAGCGAGCGCCCACTCGGGGCCCGCCATCCACTTCCAAGCGCCGCGCCTGAGCAGTTCAGGTTCTGACGCCCCTGCAAGCATCGCACGATCAATCATCGCCCTCTGGTGCACCCGCGAGTACAGGAACGCGATTGTCACCATGAAGACGAAGAACAGACCCGTCGCCGCCGGGAACGTGTCGAACGTGCCGACTAGGCCAAACAGAGCGATGCAGGGCAGGGTCAGGAAGAGCAGCGTCTGATCGCGCCACGCGAAGAAGTTCCCAACGACGAGCACCCAACAGAGGACCGCCGCGGCGATCAGTGCAGACGGAAAGCCGCCGCCCGGCAACATGTCGTTGAGTTGGTTGACGAGCGCCGTCGTCGCCACGCCGCCGAGCGCCCAGAAGTAACTGTCGTAGTTGACCAGTCTGGTCTTGCGCGCAGAGCGCGCAATCGCATAGCCTGAGAACGCCGTCACCACCACCGCTATCGAGAAGAACGTGGCGAGCATGGCGTTGCCCAGGCTCATGCCGATCGAATAGACGGCCAGAATGCAAGCCAGCGCAGCCAGCGCGTGGTCGAGGGGCCCGATGTTGGTGTCGAACTTTCTCATCCCAGCGTCTCCACCCGCGGCATCATGTGGACCTCGGCGCCCGCCGCCTCCAGCCGCGCCAGGAACGTCGGGTCGGCGGCGTTCGCCACGCCAGACTTGCTAGCCCGCTCGTCATAGTCGTTGCAGTCGTAGACCAGGCAGACGAAATGGACGTCCGGGAAGGACATGATCACTTCAGGCAACCGCGCGTCTTGCACTGCGATCATCGCAATGACGGTCATTCCGGTGGTGAGTTGGCGCTTGCTGTCGTCGATGTCTTCGCTGATCTGCTTCTCGGAGTCGGCATGGAGGTCCGTCAGGATCTCGCGGACGTCGCGTATACGCGCCTCTGGGTGGGACGTCGCCATGTTCGAGTCCTCTTGAACCGGGAACCCGATGAACGCGCCGCTTTGAAGGTACTGCTCTGAGAGATAGAGCGCATGGCCGCACATCGCCTCGAGGGTCGACGCCAGTTCGTTGCCTACCTCGGTTCCAACCTTGCGCTGGATGAAGAAACTCATTGCGACTCCAGAGCCAGTCTCAAACTCCTTCACCATCAATTTGCCGGTCCTCGCGCTGGACTTCCAGTGGACATATCGCAGCGGGTCACCTGGCGAATACTCGCGGATCGTGCGCGGCTCAAGCCCCGCACCCTTGGCACGGCCGCTCTCCATGTCGCTCACTCCCCAGCCGGCGACCGGCGATATCTCGAGCGAGACGGGGATCGGCGCAGGGTAGACGGTCAGTTCCACCGGATCGCTCTTGTAAGTCTTTTCGCGGTTGACGAGGCCGAGCGCGTCCGTGCCCCGCACGCGAAGACCCGACCACTTGTATCTCCCTCGACGCATCGGCCTGAACGTGTACCGAGTCTGGATCGGCTGGTCGTACGAAGGTGCGATCGGGAGGCTCGGCCGGACGCCCTTAGCAACGAGGTTCTTGGGGAGGCGGTCAAAGACCGTGATCAGCGGGCGCATGATGCGTCGCTCGCTCCAGACCGTGATTTCGACAGTCACCGGCTCGCCCACCTGCACAGCCGGAGGCGCAAACCTTTCAAAACGGAGCGACCTGACGGAGAGCCACGCCTGGAGCGTCGACGCACCGAGCGTCGCAAGGACCGCCGTGACCATGTAGAACAGTGGTGGCGAGTTCACCAGGATCGCCATCACCATAAAGAACAGTGATGCGATGGACAAAGCAAACGACGCGTACCTGTTCATGAAGCGAGCCTAGTGGGCAGGGACGGGGGTCGGAACGACCTCCAAGACTTGTTTGACGATGTCTTCGCCGACGAGGCCGCGCGCACGAACCTCACCGCGTACCATGAGCCTGTGCCCAAGGACCATCGCTGCGACCGCTTTGACGTCGTCCGGCCTGACGAACTCGGAGCCCTCGAACGCCGCGTGCGCCTGTGCTGCGTGCATGACGTATAGCGAGCCGCGCGGAGAGGCGCCAAGGGTCAGTTGGCTGTTCTCGCGCGTCGCGCGGACGATATCGACGCAGTACTCGCGGATCGACTCGTGGACGAAGACCTCGCGGACGATCCGCTGGGCATCCATGACCTCTTGCGTGGTTACGACCTGGCCTACCTTATCCAGGGGATTGTCGACACGCTGGTGATCGAGTATGTCGGTTTCGGCGGAGCGGCTCGGATAACCAAGCGAGACCCTGGCGAAGAACCGGTCCAACTGCGCTTCAGGCAGCGGATAGGTTCCGGTCATTTCGATGTTGTTCTGGGTGGCGAATACGTAGAAGGGCTCTGGCAGTTTCCGCGTCATGCCGTCGCTGGTGACCTGCCGCTCTTCCATCGCCTCCAACAGCGCCGACTGCGTCTTGGGAGTCGCGCGATTGATCTCATCGACGAGCACGACGTTGGCGAAGAGCGGGCCCTCGCGAAACTCGAAGTTGCCCTCCTTCTGGTTGTAGATCGAAGAGCCGGTGATGTCGCTCGGGAGCAGGTCGGGCGTGAACTGGATGCGTCGGAACTCGCCGGCCATCGTCTTGGCGATCGCCTTTGCGAGCGTGGTCTTTCCGACGCCGGGAACGTCCTCGATAAGCAGGTGCCCGCCGCACAGGAGCACGAGGGTCGAGTCAATGATCGTTTCTTCTTTGCCCTCGATCGCTCGGCCCACTTCTTGGACGATCGATTGCGATAGTTTGCCGATGTCAGATGCCTTTAAAGCCAAAACAGGTTCCTCACTACAAGTATCTCCGATCCAGGCTCTCTCATGGGTAAATGAGCAGGAGCGCCAGGGGTTCCAGAAAGACTACTTCGGAGAGTCGCGCCTGGGTTCCTATCGGTCTTCCAGGCTGGGCAGGCTCGCCGCCGCGACCGCCTGCCCGACCCTCCTGGTCTTATCGTCAGGGAGAACAGTTTTGATCTTGGACGCAAGCCGTGGGAACTCGGTTTCTAGGACCCGGTCGGCTTGCTCGAGGATGATCGCCCCTCCCTCCCCACTGACGACGCGGCCGAGCACCAGCACCGTCTCCAGATCGTAGAACTCGGCGTAGTGCGCAAGCGCGTACCCACAATAGACACCGATCGTCTCCCAGACCCGTCTTGCGCCCTCGTGACCGGATTCGAGAGCGTGCTGGGCAATCTTCAGTTTTTCGGCGAGAACGTCGCTACCGTGGAGGTCGATTCCTGCTCGATCCGCAAGTCGGAACACCGCCTGTTGGGTCAGGTACTGCACACCGCACCCGACGTCGCCCGACCATTCGTCGGCGGGGGCGTCAACCGCATAGTCGACCGGGGCGAAGGCGAGTTCGTTGAGCCAGCCAGTGATGTTGCCCTGTGCGTCGACGTAGCCAGCCGCCTCGCTCGACCCCATCGCGATCCCGAGCAGCCGCCCTACTCCGAGCGACATCGCTCCGGCGAGCGCGGTCACGTCGCCGTCGTTGGCTACTTCGACCGGCACGCCGTACTCCTTGGCGACGCGGAGAAAGATGTCGCGCGCCTTCGGATAGTCGCGCTCGCTGACGCCGCGGAAGAGCGACGACACCATGATCTTGTTTTCAACGAGCACGCCTGCTGTGCTGCCGCCGATTGCGTCGATCTTTGGCAAGTGCCTCGCTGCCGCGTCGATCCCGGCCTTGAGTTCGCGATAGTGGTACTCAGGGTCGCTGTTGCCGCGCGGATCCCAGACTGTCTCCTCGGTAAATACTGGCTCACCGTCGATCAGCGCAGCGACCTTGCGATCGCTCGCCCCAAGGTCGAAGCCGATCCTACAGCCCTCCAGGTTGCGTCCGATAGGCAGAGACGACATAGTGGATAAAGGAACATCTTCCGGCGAGGCGCGCACGACCTCGATCGGCTTGCCGTACATCCTCTTGCCGACGGTCTCGACGTCGAACGCGAGACGTCCCTTGGCGGAATAGGTTTGCTTTACGTGCTCGTAGGCGTCATGCGGGCCGCCGATCGTGACAGTGTGGCCGCCGCGCTGCCAAAGAAGGAACTTGACCGTGCGCTCGACCATCGCTGCGTTGAGAGGGGCGGCCTGATGGCCCTCCGGAAAGAGGTCCAGGTCGTGACGAGTAAACACACCTTCCCCTCTTTCAAGTCCGATCGCACATGGAACAGGGCCCGCTTCATTAGCCATGCGCCGAAAGTTCTCGTTCGCGACCGACGCCGGAGCGAAGCCGTCGTCCAACGGCGGTTTCACACGTGGATAACCGAGTTGAGCGAGAGACTGAGCCATTCCGGCAGGCGAGGTTACCATCAGGCATAATCAGCGGGTGCCAGTGACGAGCGTCGTCGGAGTCGACCTGGGCGGAACGAACGTGCGCGCCGCCGTGTTTTCCAGCCGTGGCGAGCGGCTGTCCCCGGTCTCGAGCAGGCCATCGCACGCAGAACTTGGGGCGAACGAGACGCTCGCAGCCGTCGCGGAGAGCGTGGAAGAATGTACGAAGGGACGCAAAGCCGGAAGGATCGGGCTCGCGATACCTGGACACGCGGACGACGTCGCAGGCGTCGTGCGTTGGTCACCTAACTTTGGCGTGCGCAAGGACGGCGTACTGCACTATTGGAAGAACGTGCAGGTGCGCAAGCCTCTAGAACGGATGACCGGGCTCCCCGTGACACTGGCCAATGACGCAAACGCGGCCGCGATCGGCGAGTACCGCTTCGGCACGGGAAATGGAAACGCGTCTTGCCTCGTCATGCTCACCTTGGGGACCGGTATCGGCGGTGGGGTGGTGCTGTCGCCGAAGAGCGTGCAGGGAAAGGCGAGCGGTCCGCTTGTTCTGGTCGGCGGCAACATGGGCGGAGCGGAACTCGGACACGTCATGGTCCAGCGCGGGGGCCTTGACAGCAGCGCAGGGATCTACGGCACCCTCGAGGCGTACTGCCAACGTGACGCGATCATTGCCCGTGCGCAGCACAAACTCGTGCGCGGGAGGACTTCCCTGTTGAACGACGTGGCAGAGGCTGACCTGGGCCGACTCACGCCGGAACACATCACCCGTGCAGCCAATAGAGGGGACGAGGTCGCGCAGGAGGTGTGGCGAGAAATCGGCGGCTACCTCGGTGCGGCAGTCGGCAGCCTGATCAACGTCTTTGCTCCTGACGTCTTCGCGATCGGCGGCCAAATCTCCGGTGCGGGCAAGTGGCTCTTCGAACCACAAGGAGGAAGCCCGGAACGTCGCTGTGCCATCGCTGTTCAAGGACTGCCGCATCCTCAGGGCCAAGCGCGCCTCCGACGCCGGGATGATCGGGGCCGCCGCGGTCGCATTGGAGGTGAGATGAATAAGGAACTTTCCTTCGAGCGGACTGAGGTCGAAATAGAAGGCGGCAGAACTCTTTACCTCTACACCTTCGAGGAGGAGAGTCTAGAGGCTGGGGACGACGACCCGGCGTAGGTATCCTTTCAGGCCAGGAACCGAAAGAAATGACCGAAGTGATCATGCCCAAGATGGGCGATGGGATGGAAGAAGGCACCCTGCTCGAGTGGCTGAAGTCCGACGGCGATGCCGTCAAGAGCGGCGAGGTCATCGGCAACATCCAGACCGACAAGGCGACGCTTGAACTCGAGTCGCCTGGCAGCGGCACGCTCACCGGCTTCCTCATTTCGGCGGGCGAGACCGTCCCGGTCGGCAAACCGATCGCAGCGATCCTCAAGTCCGGCGAGTCTCTGCCAGCCAACTGGGGTTCCGCGGCCGCGCCTGCTAAGACTGAAAAGAAGGAGGAGAAGAAGGCGGAGCCAGCACCGCAGGCGGCGGTGGAGCCCGCTGTCGCGGCGGTCGTCGGCGCACCGAACGGACAGAGCGGACGCGTCAAAGCGAGCCCGCTCGCAAAAAGGCTCGCGGCGGAGTCCGGCGTCGACATTGCCAACCTCGTGGGGTCGGGCCCCGGCGGACGGATCGTCGCAAAGGACGTGCGCTCCGCGCCCACTCAGACGACGGTACCGGCGCCAACGATCCTCGCCGTGACGGCCGAGGACAAGCGCGTCCCGCTCAACAACTTGCGCCGCATCATGGCCAAGCGCACGCAGGAGAGCAAGCAGACCGCGCCGCACTTCTACGTCACAGTCGAGGTCGACGTCGAAAAGATCCTCGCACTACGGGAGTTCTTCAAAGAGGAGGAGAGCGGGAAGGTCAGCGTCAACGACTTCGTGGTCAAGTCGTGTGCGTTGGCGCTCGTGCAGATGCCGCAGGTCAACGCGACGTTCCAGGGCGATTACGTGCTGCAACACGGAGCGGTGCACGTCGGTGTCGCCGCTGCGGTGGACGAAGGCCTGCTCGTGCCGGTCATCAAGAACGCCCATACCCTGACCCTGCGACAGATCGCAGACGCTTCGCGCAGTTTGGTGGAGAAGGCGCGCGACGGAAAACTGCTCCCGGACGAGATGGACGGCAGCACCTTCAGCATCAGCAACATGGGAATGCTCGACGTCGACAACTTTGCAGCCATCATCAACCAGCCCAACGCGGCGATCGTGGCGATCAGCACCGCCAAGCCGCGCGTCGTGCCGGTCAATGACGAAGAGGTCGAAATTAGGACGATGATGAACATCACCGGCTCGTTCGACCACAGGGTGGTCGACGGCGCAACTGGCGCGCGCTTCATGAACGTCGTGCGGGACTACCTGCAGAACCCGACCCGGCTGCTCAACTAGAGCATCGACTTGAGGACGCGGCAGAACGCCGACCCCGCTTCTTGGAGCGCTGCTGGTCCTAGCATGCTGTAGGAAAGCACTACTCCGCCATCGCCGGTTCCGGCGGAGTTCAGATAGCGACAGGGCATGACGGCTGTCTTGCTCTTTAGTGCCCTCCTGAACAGCTCTTCGCCATCGACAGGTTCTTGTGTCTTGACATGGACGCAAAACCCACCCGAAGGCAGTGCAAAGTTGCACTCTTCTGGGAGGCTTGCCGAAAGGACTTCGCACAGCGCTTCGCGCCGTCTCCGATATTCACGGACTATGCGCACAAGATTGGACTGGAGGCTTCCCGACTCAAAGTACTCCGTCAAGACCAGGCGCTGAGGCTTGGCTAGCGCATGCCCTTGACGGAACACAGCCCTCATGAGTCCCAGTCGCCCTGCCGGTGACACCGAAACGAACGACATGTGCAGTCCTGGCGCGACGCAGAACTGCAGTGAGAACTCCGATGCACAGAGGTCGGCTGGCATCAGCGACGATAGAAGCGGCGGCTGATCGTCGTCGAAGGCAAGGACCGACATCGAAGTGCGCTCGATCAATTTGACGCCATAGCGAGTCAATATCTCTGCCGCACGTTTGCGGTTTGTGCGGCTCCACCGGACTCCGTCCCCAAAGCCGAAGTTCGGTGCGGCGACAAACGCCTTCGGCTCTTCCTTCTGGCACACTTGCTCGAGAGCCCTAGTGTCGATCCCGTCTGAGGCCGTCGGCACGCCCACAGCGCGATAACCGTGCCGGTGGTAGCGAACGGCGGCATTCAACGAGTGCGGCTCCTGAATCGCGATCGTCGAGCCCTCCGGTGCGAACAATGGCAGGAGCAGAGTCAAGGCGGGGTTCACTCCCGACACAGGAACGACAGAGTTCGCGCGGAACTGCAGCCCGTAGGGCCGCGCAAAGGCCACGAAGGCCCGTCCCAATCGATGGTCTGCGATCTCGTCGGGAAAGTAGAACGACCACGATTTGTCCTCACGGAGCACTTGCGTACACGCGAGGTACTGGTCCACGTCGAACAAGCGCGGGTCGGGCACAGGGGACGCCATCGAGCGGACGTTCATCCTCTCGCAGATCCTCTCGAACTCCGCGAAGGGCCCCTTGGTGACGAACGACATTAGGCGGTCGATGCCGGCGTCCTCCTCCGCAATCGGCACGACGACGGTGCCGCGCCTTGAGCGCGACTCGACGATACCGATCTTCTGCAACTCTTGGTATGCCTTGTGGACGGTCAGGCGCGAAACGCCCAACTCCTGTGCAAGCGCGCGCACTGTGGGCATCGGATACCCAGGCGCCATCGCGCCTGTCGCGACCAGCGATCTAACCTGTTCGACGATCTGCCGGTAGACGGGACTGGCGGCCGCAGCATCGACTGAAATCTTCAGCACAAACTGGAAGTACAGTCCTGTAAGCCCAGAAGTGTCACAACCTCTTCTTTCGACGTTTCAACAAGAGCCCGGAACCAAGGGCAAGCACCAATAGCGACGCGGGCTCCGGCACCGGACCGAACGTAAAGTTGTTCGGCTGCGCCAGACCGCCACCACTGGCAAATGTTCCGATAAGGGCACCGGTCGTCGCATCGTACTTGTTTATGACGCTGTTGGCAAATGATCCAACGAGCAGTGTCCCGTCCGGGGCGATCTCCTGCCCCTGCGTCGTCCCCAGTCCGGTGATGAAATTGCTCTTGAAGAGACCTGTCACGCCGTCGTACCGGATGACAGTCCCAGTCAGGAAACTGTTGACGTAGACGTCGCCATCGGCACCGCGCCGGAGGTCGAGCGGACCGCTCAGGTTCACACCCGCGAACGTACCCTCGAACGACCCGTCGGGCCTGTACTTGCGGATCGTGTTCGTGCCCCAACTAGATATGAACAGTGAGCCGTTCGGATCCCAAAAATGACCGTCGGCTCCGCCAGGAACGCCTCCCTGCGTGAAGAATCCCTGGAACGCACCGGTAGTCTGGTCGAACTGCACGAGCCCGTTGCTGTTGCCAAACTCGGCCGCGAATAGCGAACCGTTATGGAACGTGAGGTCTCCAGGAAAAGCAAAGGTATATCCGCTCGTAAAGACCCCGAGGAATGCGCCGGTGGTACCGTCGTATCGAAGGACGTTACCGGTATCTCTACTCGAGACGTAGAGGTTCCCGTCTGGCCCAAAGATGATTCCTTGGGGCCTGCTGAGGCCCCCCAGGCCCGAAGGGACGAAATCGCCAAGGTACGCGCCGGTCACACCGTCGTACCTCTTTACGGAGTTTGTATTCTGGCTGCTGACGAAGAGGTCTTGTGCAGCCACGGCGGAAACGACAATGAAGCAAAGAAGGAGTGTTAAAAGTCCACGGACGTATGTTCTCATCTCAATTACCAAGCAAACGAAATTAGTGCAAGGACGCGAACGCGCCCTCACGCACATTAAACGCAGACACGCGGGATGACAAACACGCGAAAGTAGACCGGACAATGAGGCCAAGTATTAATGTCAGGCCTGGACGGTGAGCGACTGGCTTAGGACTGAATGCAGTGTGGGACCGGACGTGGACGAGCGGGAAGCAAGCAGGTGGATCGCATCGACCCTCAGGCTCCCGATCTCACCGACGGTCGCCATCTTGAGCGCACGTCCCATCTCGGTCCGGGCGCGATCGTCGAAGCGCCGCAGCGCACCGATTTCGACCACGGGCTCAAAGGGCTTTTCATCCATGGCGGTCTGTACGTTGCCGATGCATTGAACGACGTCCTGTCTCAGTGCGGTCATCCTCTGCACGTCTCCAGCGAGGCCGAGCCAGGCGGACTTAGGCATGGTCGCATTGGGAGAACCTCCCGCGCCGGAGACCGTGAGCACCATCGGCGCGTGCCGCGAGGCGACGCCGGCAAGGATCGGTTCGATTCGGGCCATTGTCGCGGGCGACACCTCTCCGACGGTCGCGAGCAAGAGCGCAATCTCACCAGGAGGAACCCACCGTATGACGTCAGACCCGGCCCTTCGCCTGATCTGCATCTGGGCCTCCTTGATGCGTTCCAACAAGGAGGGGGGCAAGGGGACGCCGATCCAACATCGGTTGAGATCTTGCACTGCCCTATTGTGACAGGGCCCGGCCGTGTTATCCGCAGAGCTTTTCGCGCAGGGCGTCGGCTCGCTCGAGGGGCACCAGCGCAACGACCATGTCGTCGGCGTGAAGGACCGTCTCGGGCGTGATCGGCATGCCTTGGCCGTCGCGAACGGCATAGACGACGAAACTGTCGTCCGGGAGATCCATGTCGGCCATCGTCTTGCCGACGAGTGGCGATCTGGCCGAGAGCACAATCTCGACGATCTCAACGTTTCCTCGGTGCAGCGCGCCGACCGGGACAAGGTCGTTGCTGGAGATCTGCTGCACGATGAGGTTGTAGATGATCGCCGTCGCACTGACGGTCTCATCGATCCCGATCTGGCGGAACGTCTCCTCGTGGCTGGGGTCGTTGACCCGGGCGATCACCCTCTTAATCTTCCAGACCTCCTTCGCCAACTGCGAAACCACAAAGTTGTCCTCGTCTTCGCCCGTCACGGCGACGATGACATCGGCACGGTTGAATCCTGCGTCCCCCTGGGTATAGATCTCGCAGCCGTCACCATGCATCACATACTCGTCTCCGAGCATGTTCGCGAGTTTGCCTGCAGTCGAGGCGTCCTTTTCGAGGATGATCACCTCTTCGCCGCGAGCGATCAGCCTCTTGGCCAGTTGGATGCCCACGTTACCGCCACCGATGAGGATCACGTACATTGTTAGATCTTCAACTCCGGCGCCAGGATGTTGTACTCGTTGATCGGAAGGTACGGTTCGTCGGTCAGCCAGTGCCTGCACATGCCAGAGAGCAGCGCGCTCGCGTTGATGCAGAAGAGGCCCATCTTGCGGTAGGCGTCGGCCCGCTGGGGATCAGCGACCTTCACGCAGACCTTGTCGAGTTTGTACTTGCTGCGCACGACGTGAGCGGCCATCAAGTTCGTGTTGTCCCCGCGCGTGACGGCGAAGAACGCGTCGGCCTTCTCGATCCCCGCTTTGGAGATGACGTCCTCGTCCAGGCCGTTGCCGAGCACGATCCGGCACGGATACTCCTTGCCTAGCCTTCGTAGCGACTCTGGGTTACGCTCAATGATCGTGACTTTATGGCCACGAGAGGAGAGTTCTAGGGCAAGGGTCGCACCGGTGCGTCCACAGCCTAAGATGACGACGTTCATGAAGGCGTCCACGACTATACCCCCCGCTCTCCGAGGGCCCTAGCCACCGTTTCCTGGCCCACGTCGGTGCCGTCGTCCATCAGCACGTAGAAGGCCGCCGTGCCTGTCCCGGCCCACTGGCCGACCCTTGCACCAACGATGTCGACGCCGACGGCAGACAGTTGCCGCGAGAGCCTGAACGCGAGCCCCCGCCCCCTAGGCGCTTGGACCTCGATGATGGCCGGGCGTCCTGGCAGGAGCCGGTATTCCAGCACCTGCTGGTGACGCTCAGGGTCTTTCTTGGACAACCGTATCAGAGCGTCTACCTCTTCGCCGCCCGCGATCACAGACTCGATCTGCGCGGCGATGCGCGATGCCTTGCGCTTTTGGATCGGCCGACCAGAAGAGGACGCAGTAATCGTGTCGAGCGCGACAGGAACCTCGCCTTCGGAGGTCGATGCGCGGATCGATACGATACTGACGTCGTTCGCATACAGCACGCCGAGGATCCTACTGAGCACACCTGGGGCGTCGCGGCAACAGACCGTTACGTCCGTGCCACCGACCTGCGGCACGTCGTGGAAGACGACAGAAACCGAACCCTCCAACGCAGACCTGTACAGGCCGTAGTGCGCAAGGGCGAGCGAAGGATCGGTGCTGAAGAGGTAGTTCGACGGCATCGCCTCCAAAAACGCCTCGTACTCCTCGTGCGGGACATCGAGCCCCTTCGACTGCCGCAGGAGCCTCTGGCGCGTCAGCGCACTGTCTGCAGTAACGGTCTCGTCGGTCGTCAAGAGCGCGAGCGTCCGTTCGTAGAGCGTCTGCATAAACGTCTCGTGCGCCGGCGTCCACGTTCCTGCGGCGACAGCGTTCACGTCGGCCCAAGTCAGCGCGGCAAGCATCGCAAGGCGTTCTGGGCTAACGACGAGCGCTGCAAACTCTTGCACCGTATCGGGGTGCATCACGTCGCGCATTCGGATGAAACGGCCGAATTCGAGGTGGTTGCGAACAAGCCAGCACACAGCCTCCCGTGTCGCTCTGTAGACGTCCCAACGGTCGCAAACCTTGGAGGCGACCTGTTCTCCGACCTCTGCGTGGCTGTCCTCCGACTCCTGGCGGCCAACGTCGTGGAGCAGCGCGGCGAGATAGAGCGGGCCGAGATCCTCGATGCCCGCGAGAACGGGGGCGATAAACGAGTCCTGCGGGGGACTGTCGAGGTGACGAACGACACGCAAAGTGTGCTCGAAGACCGAGTAGTCGTGCGACGCGTCGACGGGCATCAGCGTGCGACAAGCCGTAAGTTCAGGCAGCAGCGCCTCCAGCACGCCGCACTTGTCGAGGTTGCGAATTGTTTCTTCGCCAGAGGTCAGCGCAGCAAAGACCTGGCTCGCGCTCGCACCACCGCCCGCGCGGGCCGACGCGGACGCGACGCGCAACCCCAGTTTCGTTGCATACGAAACACCGAGGGCCGCTTCGCCTACCGAAGCGTC
>OBLQ010000289.1_pt1 | contig 18803 bp, 18 predicted proteins | sample 1519881 | NCBI WGS metagenome assembly OBLQ01 (sample SAMN01911456, study PRJEB22533) | soil metagenome | biome: Soil | place: Malaysia | collected 2012-04-30 | depth DG_metagenome m | reverse complement strand
CAAACCTACCAATAAGTTTTCAGTACAATTCAGAAATTGTTGCTAATGCAGCGCGTTAATTTATGGAGACATAGAAAAAATAAAGCCGCTAAATCAAAAGTAATTTTCTCTCAGCAATTTCTTATAAATTTGTCGATTGCAACCCGCATTCTCATTCTCATGATAGCCTGAGAAGGAAACTCAACCTTCCCACCCTCTTTCTCCGCGGCGGCTCTGAGCCACAGACCTTGAACGCTGCAAAAGGTGGTAAGGTTGGTCGTGTGGGGGTTGCAACCTAAAAAGGACGGTAACCCCCACTTCGGCTTGGTACGAAGGAGCTAAGGGGTTAGTTACGCATGCTCTGGCGGGAACGCAAGCTCTCGAGCGGAATTCTGACCTCTATGGAGCCAGTTTCGAGCAATTCATCGGAATGGAATTGAGGACTTATTTAAGCTATACGCGGAGCAAAGATCCCCTCACTTTCTGGAGAACCACTCACGGCTTTGAGGTCGATTACTTGATCGGAGATCACACTGCCATGGAAGTCAAGGCCACCGGCAAAGTTTCTGAAAAACACATCAAAGGCCTCAAGGCGCTTTCGGAAGAAAACAAACTCAAAAAGATGTTCTTGGTCACCCATGATCCTATCGCAACAAAAAAAGAAGGAATTCATGCCATGCATTGGGAGAGTTTTTTAAAGGAGCTTTGGATGAAAAAAATGATTTGAATGCTTGTCCATCGACACGATCCATAGAGCAGGGTTGCGGGAAGCGCCCCAGATTGCATATAAAGTCAAAATGGAAAACCAGCACGAGCGCGAAGGCCGAACCGCCACCCAAACCAGGCCCAAAGTCCAAAGACCGGCCCTCTACAAGGTCTTGCTGCTCAATGACGATTACACGACAATGGAATTCGTCATCGAAGTGCTGCAAAAGTTTTTCCAAAAATCGCTCGAAGAGGCTACCCGTATCATGCTCCATGTTCACCATAAAGGCAGCGGGGTTTGCGGTATTTATCCTCGGGAAATCGCCGAGACCAAGGTCACGAGAGTACTCGACTATTCCCGAAAGCATGAGTTTCCGCTACAATGCATCATGGAGGCCGCGTAGCGTTTGGCGCCGGACATGTCACGATGATAAGTCAAGAACTGCAAAAAACCCTTAATTACGCCTATAGCGAAGCCCGAAAGCGTCGGCACGATTACTTGACGCTCGAGCACGTTTTATTCGCCTTGCTACAGGACTCCACCATCATCAAAATCATCCATGCCTGCGGCGGCAGCGTGCAAAAGCTGCTGAAAGATCTCGAACACTTCTTCGACGATCAATTGATGACCGCTCCGGCCGATTCCGAGTCTGAAATCCACACTTCGCTCGCCGTCCAGCGCGTCCTGCAACGCGCTTTCTTTCACGTGCAGGCTTCGGGTAAAAACGAGGTGACGGGCGCCAATGTCCTGGTGGCGATTTTCAGCGAAAAAGACAGTCATGCGGTTTATTTCCTCACCAAGCAGGGCGTGCACCGCCTTGACGTGGTGAGCTATATTTCCCACGGCATCAGCAAAATTCCCGAAAATACCGAAGCCGAATTTCCGGAGACGGCCGGAGAAGAAGGCGAAGAAACGGCTCCCACCGAAGCGCTCGAACGTTTCGCGGTCAATCTCAATCAAAAAGCGAGGGAAGGAAAAATCGATCCCCTGATCGGACGCGAGCATGAGCTGGAACGCACCATCCAAGTGCTGTGCCGCCGCCGGAAAAATAATCCACTCTATGTCGGAGAAGCCGGCGTGGGCAAAACCGCCATCGCCGAAGGCTTGGCGTTGAAAATCACGGCCGGAGAAGTTCCCGAAATCCTGCAGAACAGCACCATTTACAGCCTCGATTTAGGAGCGCTGCTCGCCGGCACGAAGTTCCGCGGCGATTTCGAGCAGCGCCTGAAAGTGGTGCTCAGCCGCCTCAAAAAGGAAAAAGGCTCCATCCTGTTCATCGACGAAATTCATACCATCGTCGGAGCCGGCGCCACCACCGGCGGCACCATGGATGCTTCGAATCTACTCAAGCCGGCGCTGACTTCGGGCGAGCTCAAGTGCATCGGCTCGACGACCTATCAAGAATTCAAACATTTGGAAAAAGACCGGGCCTTGCACCGCCGTTTTCAAAAAATCGATATCCCCGAGCCCTCCGTCGATGAAACGATCAAGATTCTCGAAGGGCTCAAGTCGAAATTCGAAGAGCATCACCAAGTGCGTTACACCCACGGCGCCCTGGTCGCCGCTTCCCAGCTTTCCGCCAAGTATTTGACCGACCGTCATTTGCCGGACAAAGCCATCGACGTCATCGACGAAGTAGGGGCCGCCTTGCGGCTGCGACCCAAGTCCCAGCAAAAAAAGACCGTCACCGCCCCGGACATCGAAGGCATGATCGCCAAAATCGCGCACATTCCGCCCAAAACCGTTTCGGTGAACGACAAAGAATCGCTGCGGCAACTGGAGCGCGATCTCAAGCAGCGGGTCTTCGGACAAGACACCGCCATCGAGCAATTGGCGTCGGCGATCAAGCTTTCCCGCTCCGGTCTGGGGCCTTCCGAAAAACCGATCGGCTCTTTCTTGTTCAGCGGTCCCACCGGCGTCGGCAAGACCGAACTGAGCAAGGAACTCGCCCGCGTGCTCGGCATTCAATTTTTGCGCTTCGATATGAGCGAATACATGGAAAAACATACCGTCTCGCGGCTGATCGGCGCCCCTCCCGGCTATGTCGGCTTCGACCAGGGCGGCTTGCTCACCGATGCCGTCAACCAAAAGCCTCATGCGGTATTATTGCTGGATGAAATCGAAAAAGCTCATCCCGATCTGTTCAATATCTTGTTGCAAGTGATGGATTACGGCACCCTTACCGACAATAACGGCAAGAAAGCCGATTTTCGCAACGTGATCTTGATTATGACCAGCAATGCGGGCGCGAGAAATCTCGCCAAAGCTTCCATCGGTATCGAGAACCGGGCCGCGAGCCAAGGCAACGACATGAAGGCGATCAAGGAACTGTTCAGCCCGGAATTCTTGAACCGGCTTGACGCGATCGTCTCCTTTTCCGGCCTCGATACCAAGACCGTGCTTCATGTCGTGGAAAAATTCCTGGCCGAGTTGGAGATGCAATTACTCGAGAAAAAGGTCGACCTCGAAATCAATACCGAAGCCAAGGAGTGGCTGGCGCAGCACGGCTATGACGAAAAATACGGTGCACGGCCCTTACAGCGCGTGATTCAGGAAAAAATCAAGCGGGTGCTTGCCGACGAAATATTATTCGGCCGACTTGAAAAAGGCGGAAGCGTCAGTATCGGCGTCGAAAATGAAGATTTGTCTTTTCACTATGCGCCGCGTGAACAGCCGGCCGCCGAAGCCGCTGAGCTAGAGTCCTAAATTACCCTACCCAGCGACGCGACAAACGGCCGAATTCTGCTTTTAATTGTCCATAGAGTTCTTCCGCGCTCTGCGGAAAATTTTGGAGGGCCTGCATGCCGCGATTTTTGAGACGCAACAAAAAAGTTCGGGCACTGGTCAATTGCTTTTTGACTCTTTTCTGTTCGCGGTCCAGATAAGCGAGAGAACGTCTGACCAGCACGCTCTTTTTCTTGATGACTTTCAGCAGATCGCTGAGCCGGTTGATTTCGGCTTCAAGCAAGCGATAGCTGATCGCGGATTTTTTGGGAGCGCCTGCCGAAGCTTTTCGGCGAGCGGCGGATTGTTTACTTTTTTTCTTAGCCATGCATTCCCCCTTTGGGTTGACGTGTTCAAAAACGACGGGATATCTACAACTTTGTCTACCGGGAGTCACGCAGAGAAAAGCTTTCCTCATGATTTTTTTAAAAAGTCTTGAATTTTCAAGGCCGCCAAGGCGCCCAGGCCAAAGGAAATTCCCAGACCATGCCCCCCCAATCCGGCCACCCAAAAAAATCCCGGGGCTTCGGGTTCGGCTTCGAGCAAATAAGGCCGCGGCGGCCATTTTGTCCGCAAACAGGCCCAAGCGCGTCGAAGTTCCAAATCGGCTAAAACAGGAAAATATTGACGCAATTTATGACGCAGTATTTTTTCTATTTTTGCGTCAATTTCCGGAGCTCCCGCGGGGTGAGGCTCTTCATCTCCGGCGCAGAGCAAGAGTCCGCCGTCCTCGGGTCGAAAGTACAATTCTTGTTCGATGTCCCAGACAAAGGGCAGTTCGGGGTCCAAATCCGGAAGCACCTCCGAAACATACAGATGACGCCGCAACGGTTGCAAACCGCGAGGCGCCAAACCCGCGCGACATGCGACTTCATCGGCCCAAGCTCCGGCGGCATTGACCACGGCCCGCGCCGTATAAGCACCCGAGCCGCATTCGACCCGCCACCTCTCCCCTTCGCGGCGCAGCGTCAAAACCTCCGCGCCGCTTTGGAAGCGCGCGCCTCTCGCTTGGGAGGCCTCGAGCCAATTTTCCAAAAGCTTTCGTACGGCGACAACGCCGTCTTGCGGACAATACAACCAGGCTTCGGGAGCGCGGTCGAGCAAGCTTTCCCGCCACCGCTCCGGCAGCAGGTGAAGGGGAATTTCCGCCTCGCCGGCCATGAATTCCGCTCCGCAAGCCAGCAATGTTTTGCGCAGCGCCGCGATCGTTTCGCGTTGGCCGTAAAGCAAAGAACCGTAGGGATGATAAATATCGGAATGTTTCCAAGCGCGAGGAGGCTGTCGAAGCAAGCGCAAGGTTTCTTGCACCAAGCCCGCCGCGGCCGCATCCGGCAACGCTTGCCGTAGCAAAGCCGCGTTTTTTCCGGAGGCATGGGCCGCGCAGTGAGCTTCTTTTTCGAGCAAGAGGAGCGAGACGCCTGGAATCCGGGACAAGTGCTCCAGCGTGGCCACGCCGGCCAAACCCGCGCCGAGTAAAATAACGTCAAAATCGGTTTTCTCAGCCGAGGTCATTTTTCTTTCCTATCCGCCTAAGGAAGAAATTTCCAGTAGGGAGGACCTTTGGGTCCGACACGGGGCCGAAGGCCCCGGCTAAGCCGGGGTATGGTGTCGGACCTAAAGGTCCTCCCTACGGGCCACTCTCTCGGAATCCCTCGAATTTTCTCGATTTTTTTGCAACAGCTCCCTTGACAGAAGAAGGCCTAGTGGTTTAAAAGCCCAAAAGGTGGATTGTAGTGGTTTAAAGTGGTTGACTAATTCAATAAAGGCGTACTTAAATAGCGTCCATGTTTCGTGGGCGCTTTGAATACATCATTGACGAAAAAGGGCGAACTTCGCTGCCGGCGCGCTTCCGAGAAGTCTTAAGCGCCAATTATGACGAACGGCTGATCGTCACGACCTTTGACAATTGCTTGTGGGCTTACCCGGTCAAGGAATGGACGGCGATCGAGGATAAAATCGCCGCCCTGCCTCAGTTCAAAATCGAGGTGAAGGCTCTGCAGCGGGTATTTGTGAGCGGGGCCGCCGAATGTCCCCTCGACAAGCAAGGCCGCATCGTGATTCCGCCCACGCTTCGCGATTATGCGGGGCTCAAAAAAGATATCGTCTTCGTCGGCATGACGAAACGCATCGAGATTTGGTCGAAAGAAAAATGGGCGGAAATTTTCAGCGCCTCGCAAGCAAAAATTGAAAGTTCCTCCGAGGATTTAGCGAATTTAGGGCTATAAACGATGTTTGAAATGACTACTTTCGATGATGTCGCCGTCGTTCATTTGAACGGCGAGGTTTCTCACTTCGAAATGAAGGAATTAGAAACGGTTTTGGGGAAGCTCATGGACTCGAGGAAAGTCAAAGTCGTGCTTAACTTTCGCAAGGTCGAGCACGTCAATTACAAAACCGTCGCCCGCCTGCTGGAACGGGCGACGCGGCTGAGGCGGCTGGACGGCGATCTGAAGTGTGCTTCGCTGAGCAGCTATACCCGCAACATCTTCCGCTTCACCGGAATCGACCAGATCGTCGAGTCCTACGACTCGGTCTATGACGCGGTGATGAGTTTTAATGGAACCCAAGAACAGCATCGAACCTGGCATTGAGATTCCTCCCGAGGAAATCCATCGGCCGGTGCTGCGGGATGAAGTTTTAGATCTTTTACAAATTGAGCCGAACCAAGACTTTATTGACGGAACCTTGGGTCTCGGCGGGCATGCCGCGGCGATCCTGGAGCGATCGGCACCTGAAGGCCGACTGCTCGGCATCGACCGCGACCGGCAAGCGCTCGCCTTGGCCGAGCGGCGTCTGGCCCCTTTTGCGAAGCGGGTCATTTACCGGCATGGAACTTTCGACCGTAGCGCCGACTTGCTTCGCGAACTGGGCTGGACCGAGGTCCACGGCATGATTCTCGACCTGGGCGTCTCGAGCTTACAGCTGGACGATGCCCGAAGGGGTTTCAGTTTTTTGCAAGATTCCGCACTGGATATGCGGATGGACCTGGAAGAAGAGGTGACGGCGCGGGAGCTTTTAGACGACCTCCCCGAAAAAGAACTCGAGGCGATCTTTCGCGACTACGGAGAAGAGCGGTTCGCGAGGCGCATTGCCCGACAGATCGTCCGCAGCCGCGAGTCGGCTCCACTTCGAACGACTCGCGAGCTGTGCCAAAGGGTTTCCCGCGCCGTACCTTTTTCTAAAAGCCGCATACACCCGGCAACCAGGGTATTTCAAGCTTTGCGCATCGCCGTCAATCGCGAATTGGATCTGCTCAAAAAGTTTTTAAGCCGAGAGCCGGATTTTATCCGGGTCGGCGGCGTGTTGGCGGTGATCTCGTTTCATTCGCTGGAAGATCGCATCGTCAAGCAGGCTTTTCGATCGTTCAAAAATTTTCAGATTTTGACCAAAAAACCCTTGCAAGCGGGCCCGCAAGAAATCCAAGCGAACCCACGATCTCGAAGCGCCAAACTGCGGGCCGTCCGGCGAATGAGCTAGAGGGTGGTAATGGCTTAGTTTCATTCTTTCCGGGGTCTGCGGAACTCGCGATTATAGATCAATTGTCGTTTTTCCCGAGGGAAAAACGACAATTTTAGGGAGCGCTCGAACAGTCCTCGACCCCTCCAAGAACGAAACTAAGCCATTACAAGGGGGTGACTTGTGTCCATGGCTCATGATGCTTCCATATTATATACGGCGCAAAGCGTGCGTCGGCAGCCTCATTTCTCTCCGCTGGATAAATCGCGCCGCGTTTTTCTCTTTGTGTTCCTGACTTGGGTGATCCTCGCCTGCTCCTGCGCCATCTTTTATATCAGTACCCACGTTCAAGCCGTCAATCTCGGCTATAAAATCAATGAAGAATTGCAAAAAAAGGAAACGCTGGTCGAAGAAAGCAAGCGGCTGCACCTTGAAATCGCCCGGCTCAAATCCCCGACCCGCATCGAAAGCGAGGCGCGCGACGTCTTGGGCTTGACGCTTCCGGCCGCGCCGCAAGTGTTCCGCCTCAGTCAATGGGAAAGTGACGTCATGCCCCGGCTGGCCTCCCTGAGCCCTGTCAAAGCGAAACTGATGACGGAGCTTTCGGCGACACTTCCCCAAAAAGAAAGCAAGACGCCGTTTCAAAAAACCGTGCAAATCAAAAAACCGGCGGCTCCATCCAAAGGAATCACGACGCAGCCCAAAATAGTCGTCGCTAAAATTATTCCCGCGGCCAATGACGTCGATAAAAAATCGCTTAAGTCCGGTACCGGTCTCGCCGTCAACCCAAAACCTAAAAAAGTCCCGGCAGTAATGCTCGATCCCTTGCCTTGATTTCCATGATCTCCGCTCCGCTCCAGTCCAGCTTTTCCTTCAAGAAAATTCGCTTGAGGATCGCGGTGATCGGCTTGGCTTTTTTCTGGGATTCTTGCTGATCGGCGCCCGCGCCTTCGAGTTGCATTTGACCGATAATCAAAAACTGACCCGCCTGGTGAAAAATCAATACCACCGCAAAGTAGTGACGGCCCCGAAACGGGGCAGCATCGAAGATATGAACGGTGATACTTTAGCCATCGACCTGCAAGTGGACAGCGTTTATGCTTCCCCTTACCTCATCGAAGACGATTCGACCTTCGCCGCAGCGCTGGCTTCAAAGCTAGATCTCAGCAAAGCGAAAATTCTCGAAAAAATTTCCGACAAAAGTAAAAAATTCGTCTGGTTGAAGCGTCGGATCAGCGAAGAAGAGAGCCGGCAACTGAAAGATTTTCAGTTGGACGGCTTGGGCACTTTGCCTGAATACAAACGCTTCTACCCCAACGGCATGTTGGCGGCCAACGTGCTCGGAGCGGTGGGCTATGACGCGGAAGCCCTCGCCGGCCTCGAAGTGGCGCAGGATGACGTACTGAAAAGCTCCGACCCGCCCAAGCTGATCGAAAAGGACGCCCGCGGCCGAACTTACTCGCCTTTCGCGCTGATGGGTGTCGAGCATCCGAACGATATCGTCGTCACTTTGGATAAAACCATTCAGTACATCGCCGAACGCGAGCTGAAAAGCGCCGTGGAAAAAAGCAAAGCCATCGGCGGAGTCGCGGTCGTCATGGACGTGCACACCGGCGCCGTGCTGGCGATGGCGGTACAGCCGACCTTCGATCCCAACGAATACTATAAATTCGATCCTCAGACCTGGCGCAACCGTGCCGTCATCGACAGTTTCGAGCCGGGTTCGATTTTTAAAGCCTTCACCGCGGCGGCGGCACTTGAAACCGGAAGCTTCGATACGAAAAAAACTCTCCATTGTGAAAACGGAGCCTTGCAGGTCGGCAAATTCACCATCAATGACACGCATCCGCACGGCGCGCTCAATCTCAACGACATCCTCAAATATTCGAGCAATATTTGCAGCTATAAGCTGGCTCAATTGGTCGGAAAAAAACGCTTTTATGAATTGATGCGGGACTTCGGCTTCGGCCAAAAAAGCGGCTTGGAGGTCCCCGGCGAGACCTCCGGTCTGATGGCGAGACTTCCGGAACTCGGGACTCTGCAACTCGGCACCATGGCCTTCGGTCAAGGGATTTCCACCACCCCCATTCAAATCGTGGCGGCTTATTCGGCGATCGCCAACGGCGGCACTTTGATGAAACCCTACCTGATTCGGGAAATCCGCGATTTCAAGGGCAATACCCTGCAAAGCTTCGAAGCCACGGCGTTGCGCCGGGTGATCCGCGAAAACACCGCCAAGGAAATCGCGCGTATGCTGGAATCCGTCGTGGAAAAAGGGGGTACCGGCACCGCGGCTCATCTTAGCGAGTACCGCGTCGCCGGCAAGACGGGCACCGCCCAAAAAGTAGCTCCGGGAAGCAAAGCTTATTCGAAAAATAAATTCATCGCTTCCTTCGCCGGTTTCGCTCCCGCGCGCGCGCCGCGGCTGGCGATCCTGGTCTCTATTGACGAACCCAAGGGGGATTATTATGGAGGGCGGGTGAGCGCCCCCGTTTTCCGAGAAATCATGGGACAAAGCCTGGCTTATCTTAAAACTCCCCGCGATCCCGCGGAAAATGCATCCTCCGTCGCGCAAGCGAAGGCTGATAAAAAATCCGTGGCCGCCAAAGCTTTGAAAAATGTCCCCAATTCCACACCCAAGACCGAGCTTCCCGCAGCGCAGGAAGAAACAGCCCTCTCTGTGGATCCCATTTCCTTTGCTGGAGCCGGAAAGATTCCTAATTTTACCGGACTTTCCGTCCGCGAAGCGCTGCGCCTGGCCCAAGCTAAAAATTTCCGCCTTAAGATCCGCGGCAGCGGCATTTGTAAGCGGCAAGAACCCCTTGCCGGGGAGAGTGTGGAAACTTCCATGGAAATCGTTTTGGACTGCGAGCCCTTATGAAACTTTCCGAACTGGTGCACGATCTTTCCTTTCTGGAAAAAAGGCATTTCTCCGACGTCGAAATCCAAGGCGTGACGTCTCATTCCGGAGAGGTGAAGCAAGGCTCGATATTCGTGGCCATCGTCGGCACCAAAGTCGACGGCCATCTTTTTATCGAAAAAGCCTTGCAAAACGGCGCGGCGGCCTTGGTCGTGGAACGAGAAATTCCAAGCGCGAAAAAAATCCCGGTCTTCAAAGTCGAGAACAGCCGCGCGGCGCTCAGTTCGCTCGCGGCGGCCTGGTACGGGCATCCTTCCGCCGAATTGCCGGTCGTCGGAGTCACGGGCACCAACGGCAAAACCACCATTACTTATTTATTGGGACATATTTTCAAAAGCGCGGGAAAAAATCCCGGCGTGCTCGGCACCATCGGCTGCCGTTTCAACGACCGACAATTACCGGCGGCCCACACCACGCCGGAATCGACCGAAATTCAACGCCTGTTTCGGGAAATGCGACTCGGCGGCGTGGACGTCGTGGCCATGGAAGTGAGTTCCCACTCGGTCGATATGAGAAGGGTGGACGACGTGAGATTCGACGTGGCGGCTTTCACCAACCTGACGCCGGAACATCTCGACTATCATAAGAGCATGGAGCTCTATTTCGAGTCGAAAAAGCGACTCTTCCAACACTTATTGCCCCGGGGCAAAGGCGTGAAGCGTGCCGTGGTCAACGCCGACGACCGCTATGGACTTAAATTAATCGATTCTCTTCACTCGATGCCGGTCTGGACTTATTCTTTGCAGGCGCAGAGCAAATGGGATTTTTACATTCGGGAATGGCGTTCCGATTTGCAAAGCATGAGCGGTGTCTTGGCGACTCCGCAAGGCGTCGCCGAATTTCATTCGCCGCTGATCGGAGCTTTCAATCTCTCCAATATTTTGGCCGCGACGGCTGCGGCTTGTGCCTTAGATATTCCCTTGCCGACGATTCTGGAAGCGGTGGCGAGTTTTACCGGTGTTCCGGGACGCCTGGAAAGAATCGCCAACGAGCGCGGTCTGCATGTTTTCGTCGATTACGCCCATACCCCTGACGCTTTAAAGAACGTGCTGCGCGCCCTGAGCCGTCTCAACCCCGCCAAGATCATCACCGTTTTCGGTTGCGGAGGCGACCGGGACCGCGCCAAACGTCCCATCATGGGCCGCGAGGTTGCCCGGCTCTCGAACGTCGCCATTCTCACCAGCGACAATCCACGCACCGAAGACCCGCAAAAAATCATTCAGGAAATCATTCCGGGAGTGGAAGAAGGCGGAATGACCTTGAACAAAGAATGTTTCGTCGAGCCGGATCGAAAAAAAGCCATTGAACTCGCTATCGGCATGGCCAAATCCGGCGAAGTGGTGTTGATCGCGGGCAAAGGTCACGAAGATTATCAAATTTTAGGCACGGAAAAGATTCACTTCGACGATCGGGAGGAGGCATTCAAGTGCCTAAGTGTCGAAGTGTCGGAGTGTCGAAGTTAAAGACATCTGACTCTTCCAACTTAGACACTCCGACACTTCGACACTTAGCTAATTATGATTTCTGAAACCTTAAAATGGGCTTGCGAAGCGATGGGAGGACGCTTTTTAGGGAGCAACCTTTCAGCTCGATTTTGCGGCGTTTCCACCGATACCCGGGAGCTGCGGGCCGGAGAGATTTTCTTTTGTTTGGTCGGCGAGCGCGATGGACATTCCTTTGCTGCACGGGCGGCCGATTTGGGCGCGGCCTGTATTGTGATGGATGAGTTTCATCAGGCCACGCATTCCGCCTTGCCCGCGGACGCTCAAGTCCTCGTGGTCCCCGACACACTGCGCGCGCTGGGCGATTTGGCGCGGGCTTGGCGGCGGCGTTTTTCCATTCCGGTCCTTGCCATCACCGGGAGCAACGGCAAAACCACCACCAAGGAATTGACCGCCGCGCTGCTGCGCCGGCGCTACCGGGTTTTGGCGACGGAAGGGAACTTCAATAATCTGATCGGCGTTCCCAAAACCCTGTTTCGTCTTTCCCCCGAAGACGAAGTGGCGGTGGTGGAAATGGGCATGAATGATTTCGGCGAAATCGCCCGCTTGACCGAAATCGCCGAGCCCACTTTCGGCTTGATCACCAACATCGGCGCCGCCCATCTGGAAAAATTAGGCGGACTGGACGGAGTCACCCGAGCCAAAGGCGAGCTTTTCGCGGGTTTGAACCCGGAGGCGGTCGCCATCATCAATACCACGGACTCCCGGCTCGCGGCCTTGCCCGTGTCCGCCAGGGTTTTCCGTTTCGGAGGAAAGGACACGGAAATCCACGGCGAAGTCTTGCCGAATCCTCCCGGCGATCCACATCCGTTGCACCTGCGTATCTTCCTCGGCGGCCAAGAAATGCAGCTCGCGATGAAAGTGCCCGGGCCGCATCATCTCTCCAATGTGCTGGCGGCGCTGAGCGTGGCGAAACTTTTAGATATTCCTCCACTGGAAGCCCGCGCGGCGCTCGAAGCCTTCGTTCCCTCGGCTTCTCGCATGGAGCTCGTTACTTTGCCTTCGGGCCGCCACCTGCTCGACGATTGTTATAATGCCAATCCCACTTCGACCACCGCCGCACTGCACACCCTCGCCCAATTGAAAGAAAAGAACCAAGCTCTGGCCATTTTGGGAGAAATGTTGGAACTCGGCGCCTCCAGCGTCGAAGGCCATCGGGAAGTGGGCCGCGCGGCCGCAAAAACCGGAACCGACTGGCTTTACGCCATCGGCCCTCATGCCGAAGATATCTTGGCCGGAGCCCGTGAAGCGGGATTTCCGGAGCAAAGACAACGCGCCTTCTCCGACACCGAAACGGCCGCGGAAGCATTGTCGGAATTGCCCGGCGAAGTGAAATGGCTTCTCGTCAAAGGCTCGCGCGGCGTCCATTTGGAAAAAATCGTCCAACGGCTTAAGGAAAAATTTTAAGATGCTCTATTACCTTCTCTATCCTCTGCGCAGCGACTTCATCGTCTTCAATTTATTCAAGTACATCACCTTCCGCACTTTCGGCGCCTTGCTCACCGCTCTGTTGATTTATTTGCTGCTCGGCAAGCGATTCATTCGCTATTTACGGCGCAAGCAAGTCGGCCAATTCATCCGCGACGAAGGCCCGCAAACGCACTTCAACAAAAAAGGCACGCCGACCATGGGCGGCTTGCTGATTTTGTTTTGCCTGGGAATCTCGGTACTCTTGTGGGGGAACTTGGAAAACGCCTATCTCTGGCTCGTGCTCTTCGTGTTTTTTTCCTACGGCGCCATTGGATTCTACGACGACTATAAAAAACAAATTAAAAAAGTGAATCTGGGACTTCAGGCGCGGATCAAATTTCCGCTGCAACTCTTGATCGGAGCAGTCGCGGGTTTTATTTTGCTGAACTATTTGGATTTTTCCACGCGCTTGGTTTTTCCCTTTTTTAAAAGCATTCAGCCCGATTTGGGTTGGTTCTATATCGGCCTCATTTGTCTGGTCGTGGTCGGAGCCTCCAACGCGGTCAATCTCACCGACGGCCTCGACGGCTTGGTGGCGGTTCCCAATATCATGGCCTTTTCGACTTACGCCGTCTTGGCTTATGTCGCGGGCAATGCGCGCCTCTCCGATTACCTGCAAGTCATCTTCGTGCCGGGAGCGGGTGAGCTCGCGATTTTTTGCGGCGCCCTCGTCGGCGGACTGGTGGGCTTTCTCTGGTACAATTCCTACCCGGCGGAGATTTTCATGGGCGATACCGGTTCGCTCAGCCTCGGCGGCGCCTTGGGCATGCTCGCCATTCTTGCCAAAGCGGAAATTCTGCTCATTTTGGTCGGAGGAATTTTCGTGTTGGAAACGGTCTCGGTCATGACTCAGGTGATTTCTTTCAAGCTGACCGGAAAAAGAATTTTCAAGATGGCGCCGATTCACCATCACTTCGAGCTAAAGGGATGGCCGGAGCCGAAAGTGATCGTGCGCTTTTGGATCATCAGTTTTATTTTGTCGCTCTTGTCGCTGGCGACTTTGAAGATACGGTGAAGCGTGAAGAGTGAAGCGTGAAGCGTGAAGCGTAAATATTATAAACGCTTCACGCTTCACCAGTTTACCCATTATGACGATCGCAATTTTAGGCTTGGGAAAAACCGGTTTATCCGTCGCAAAATATTTCGCGGCGGAAGGTGAGGAAGTTTGGGGCATCGACGACACCGTTTCTTGGAACTCAGGCGGCGGCGAAAATCCTTTCCACCGAGTTTTCCTCGGCGGAAATCTGCCGGATTATTCGAGCGTCGAACGTTTTTTCATCAGCCCCGGCGTCGATCCCCGGCATCCCGCCGCGCGTGCGGCATTGCGACGCGGGCTGCCGTTGGAAGGCGAACTGGAACTTGCTTTCGGCCTTTGTCAGGGCGAGGTCGTCGCCATCACGGGAACCAACGGCAAATCGACCACAACTTCTTTAGTCGGTGCCTGTTACCAAACCGCGGGGCTTTCCGTTGGAATCGGAGGCAATCTCGGCACTCCATTTCTCGATTTGGTGCGCGATCCGAAAAATTTCAAAAAATTCGTCGTCGAGGTTTCCAGCTATCAGCTCGAGACGATCCGAAGTTTCCGGCCGAAAATCGCCGCCTTACTCAACGTGACGGAAGATCATTTGGATCGCTATCCGACTTTTCAGGATTATCTTGCCGCCAAAGCGCGAATCTTTGAATTTCAGCGGGAGGAGGATTTTTCCATTTATAACGACGACGACTTGTACTGTCTTCAAGCCGTGGAAAAATCTCGAGGCCGCCGTCTGCCCTTCAGCACCGCAAAAAAAATCGCAGCTTGTTATTTTTCCGAAGGAAAAATTTTATGGGCGCCCGAGGGCAAGCTCAGCGCCGAATTCGACCTTGCCCGCAGCAAGCTGGTGGGACTGCATAATTTGGAAAATATCGCCTGCGCCGTCGCCTGCGCCAAGGCCGATGGAATCCCAGACGACGCCGTACAAAAAGTTTTGGACGAATTCACCGGACTTCCCCACCGCATTGAGTGGGTCGCGGAAATCGACGGGGTGAATTATTACGACGACTCCAAGGGCACCAATGTCGGCGCGGTGGTGATGTCGCTGGCCAGTTTCGATCAAGACGTGATCCTGATCCTCGGCGGCCGGGACAAGGGCGGCGATTATGCGCCACTCAAGCCGCTCCTTAAAAATAAGGCACGGGCGCTCATCGTTTTGGGTGAAGCCAAGGATAAAATCACGACTGCGCTTGCAGGCAGCACCGAAATCGTGAGCGTCGATTCGATGCGCGAAGCGGTGAAAGAATCCCGCCGCCGCGCCGTGCCCGGCGGAGTCGTTTTGCTCAGCCCGGCTTGTTCCAGCTTCGATATGTTCAAAGACTACCATGACCGCGGCCTGCAGTTTCAAGCGGCGGTTCGGGATCTCGCCGCGGGAGGCTGCTCTTGAAAATCGAACGGCGCCCCATCGATTATGCCTTGCTCGTCGTCACTTTGCTCTTGATGGCGATCGGCATGCTCATGGTCTACAGCGCTTCGGCAATTTACGCTCAAGATCTTTACCGGGATTCCTACTTCTTCTTGAAAAAGGAAGTCGTCTTTTTAGCGGCCGCCTTGCTTCTGATGTTCACCTTCAAAAGCATCAACTACCACATCTATTATAAGCTGACTTATCCTTTGCTCTTCGCGACTCTCGCTTTGCTGCTGGTCACCTTTGTTCCCGGCATCGGACATCGTGCCGGCGGCGCCCAACGCTGGATCGGCGTGGGCGGTTTCACTTTGCAGCCTTCGGAATTGGCCAAGCTCGCCGTGATCGTTTTCATGGCCTACACGCTGGCGAAAAAGAAAGAGAAGATCAAAGATTTCAAAGTCGGCTTCTTGCCCGCCATCTGCATCGTCGGTTTGACGGCGGGGCTGGTCTTGCTGCAAAAAGATTTGGGAACCACTTTTGTCATCACTTTCGTCGCCTTTTTATTGCTCTTCATCGGCGGAACCCGCCTCGCTTATTTGGCGGGCGGACTTCTCGCGGCGCTTCCCGCCCTCTACTTTTTAATATTCGCCGTGGAGTTTCGGCGCAAACGTATCCTGGCTTTCCTCAATCCTTGGGAGCATCAACTGGACGAAGGCTTTCAAATCATCCAATCCTACGTCGCCTTCAATGCGGGCGGCTTGACCGGCGCCGGCTTGGGTCAAGGCAAGCAAAAGCTGTTTTATCTTCCGGCGGCGCACACGGATTTTATTTTTTCCGTGCTCGGCGAAGAACTCGGCTTGATCGGCGTCTTCAGCGTCATCTTGCTTTTCATTATTTTCATGTGGCGAGGCATCAAGATCGCGACGCGCGCGCCGGACTTATTCGGCACTTATCTTGCGATCGGCATCACTGCGCTCATTACGGCCCAAGCCCTGCTCAATTTCGGAGTCGTGATGGGCTTATTACCCACCAAGGGACTGCCCTTGCCTTTCATCAGCTATGGCGGAACTTCCCTCTTGGTCTTGAGCATCATGGTGGGAATTCTTTTGAATATCGCTTCACAAAGTCAAAAAGATTACCAAGAGGAGTCCACTTAAGACGATGCCGATCCCCGGCCAAGAAAAGCTTAAAATTCTATTCGCGGGCGGCGGCACCGGCGGCCATCTCTTTTCGGGTATCGCCGTCGCCGAGGAAATCCGACGCCGCATGCCTAAGGCCGAAGTTCTCTTCGTCGGCACTCCCTTCGGCCTCGAAAAAAGCATTGTTCCCGAAGCCGGTTTTCCGCTGCGTTTTATCGAAGCGACCCCGCTCAAAGGTTCCGGATGGAGCGCACGGCTGAAAAGTCTGCTCCGCCTGCCGCGGGCTTATGGACAATCCAAAAAAATCCTGAAAGAATTTTCTCCCGACGTCGTGGTCGGCATCGGCGGCTACGCGAGCGGTCCCTTGACCTTGGCCGCGCATTTTTCCAAAATTCCTACCGCGATCATCGAACAAAATTCGATTCCGGGCTTCACCAACCGGCAACTCGGCCGTTTCGTGGACAAGATCTTCATCGCTTTTGCGCGCGCCGCCGCTTATTTCAACGCCAAGAAGACTCTGTTGAGCGGCAATCCGACGCGCCGCTTTGAGCTTCCCACCCTTGAAAAAGAATCCGACCGATGCTGCATCTTCATCCTCGGCGGCTCCCAGGGTGCTCACACTTTGAATGTCGCCATGATGGAGGCTTTGCCTTTGCTGAAGGCCGATCTCTCTCGCTTTCATTTCATTCACCAAAGCGGGCCGCAGGATTTCGCCGCGGTGGAAGCCGCTTATCAAAAATACGAAGCGGCGGCGGAGGTCTTTGCTTTTTCCCAAAATTTATCTCCCCACTTTGCACGTGCCGACCTGATGGTGTGCCGGGCGGGAGCGGGAACCATCACCGAGCTGCAAAATTTGGGGTTGCCCGCTATTTTGGTGCCTTATCCTTTTGCCGCCGACGACCATCAGCTCGGCAATGCCGAGGAAATGGTCGAAGCCGGAGCGGCGGAGGTGATTTTAAATAAAGATTTTAACGGTGCCCGACTCGCCGAGCGGCTCCGCCATTACTTGACTGCCCCGGAACTGCGCCGGCAGATGAAACAAGCTGCGTTACGCCTGGCCAAACCGGAAGCGGCGGCAGAAGTTTTCCAAGCTTGTTTGGCTCTCATCCGTAAAACCCAAGCCCAGTCCTGAGACCATCGAATCGCGGCAATTTGATTTATTTTACTCGACATATTGAGTAAATTAACTCAACATCTCTATTAAATTAACTCAATATATCGAGTAAAATTATAAGCTATTGAAATCAAATGTTTATTCGTCAACAAATGGATCTCTTCTCCCGCCGACTTGAAGAGCCTCGGCGTTTTTTACAAGTGTTGATGGGTCCTCGCCAGGTAGGCAAAACCACCTTGGTCCGGCAGTGTTTGGAAAAGCTGTCTCTCCCCTCCCAATACGCCTCGGCCGATGAACCGCTGCCGCCGGGATCTGTGTGGATTGAGCAGCAATGGGAGGTGGGAAGGAATCTTCTCAGCCAATCCCGCGGCGAGGCGGTATTGGTTTTGGATGAAATTCAAAAAATTCCCCATTGGTCCAGCTTGGTCAAACGTCTTTGGGACGAAGACAGTGCCGCGGGCCGCCGATTGAAGGTCGTCTTGTTAGGTTCTTCTCCGCTGCTCATCCAAAGCGGCTTGACGGAAAGCTTGGCGGGCCGCTTTGAGATTGTGCGTATTCCCCACTGGTCTTATTCCGAAATGGAACAAGCTTTCGGCTGGAATCTGGAGCAATTTATTTTCTTCGGCGGCTATCCCGGCGCGGCGGCTTTGATTGCGGAAGAAGAACGCTGGCGCCGTTACCTTCAAGATTCCCTGGTCGAGACGACGATCTCGCGGGATATTTTGCTGCTCACCCGCATCGACAAGCCCGCGCTCCTGCGTCGGCTTTTTTTATTGGGTTGCGAGTATTCCGGCCAAATCTTGTCTTATCAAAAAATGCTCGGACAGTTGCATGACTCCGGCAACACGACGACCTTGGCTCATTATCTCGATCTCTTGAGCGGCGTGGGCATGCTCAGCGGTCTACAAAAATACTCCGGCGGCAAAAGCCGACAGCGCGGCTCCAGTCCCAAACTATTGGTGTTGGACACCGCGCTGATGAACTCCATTGCTCCGCGCTCTTTTCAAGAGGCTCAAGCGGATTCCGCTTATTGGGGCCGCGTGGTGGAGACGGCCATCGGCGCTCACTTGTTCAATCGCTGCTGGGAAACGGACTGCCGGCTTTATTATTGGCGGGAAGGAAACTACGAAGTGGATTTCATCATCGAAAAAGGCAAATCCGTTACCGCCATCGAAGTGAAAAGCGGAAGAGTGCGGGAAAATTTACCGGGCATGGAAGCCTTGACTAAAAAATTCAAGATTCAGCGCAAACTATTGGTGGGCAACGGAGGAATTCCGATCAAGGATTTTCTCTCGCGGCCGCTCGAAAATTATCTGGAGTAAAAACAAGGCGGCATTTCCAGTGGATGAACTCCATTTTCCAATTCTTTGAGAGCGGCACAAAAAAGTCTTATTCGAAAGAAACGACTTTCA
>OBLQ010000288.1_pt1 | contig 18850 bp, 15 predicted proteins | sample 1519881 | NCBI WGS metagenome assembly OBLQ01 (sample SAMN01911456, study PRJEB22533) | soil metagenome | biome: Soil | place: Malaysia | collected 2012-04-30 | depth DG_metagenome m | reverse complement strand
GAGTGCCGTTCCCCAGTCCTCTGCCCCACAGGCCACCCGAGCCAATTGCGATCTTAGTTTGGGTTACCTGGTAGCTGGAGCCTTGGGTGTTCTGCTTGGGATGAACAAAAGCTTCCAAACGCTCGCGCTGGTAAGGACGCAACAAATGCCAGCTGGCGGGCAACGCTAATATCCCTATCAGTCCCAAAACCATGATCTGCCGGCGCCGGATCCCAGCCATGAATGCCCCTGCCGCCACAATGGGTAGAAAGGTCAGTGCAGTTCCGAGGTCCGGCTCTAGCGCAACTAAGATTCCTGGCACACCGGCCAGGAGCCCCAGCCTGGCTAATTCTCCCCAGGTGAAAGCCCGGTTTCGCCTCTTCGCGAACGTGGCCGCCACCGCTAGTATTATAACTAACTTGGCAAGTTCTGACACTTGCAAAGTGAATCCGCCCACCTGAATCCAACGGTGGGTTCCCGCCAGGCGTGGCCCCACCAACAGAACGGCACCCAGGGCCAGAAGGGTGAGTAGATAAATCCAGGGAATGTGGACCAGGACCAGATGGTAATCCGTCTGGCTTACGATCAGGGTCAAGGCACACCCCAGCAGAAGCCAGTAAATCTGCTTTTGAAACTGGCCGGCAAGGGGCGTCTGGGCAGTGGTGCTGTAGATTTCCAGGAGCCCTATGGCGGCAATCACCAGCACCAGCCCGAAAAGGACCCAGTCGAAATCGTGAAAATTAAATGAATTTCGCATTACATGCTACCAACTTCAGGGCTCCCGCGGCGCGGCCCCGGGCTTCGCCTTTCCTGCCACCTGGCTCACCAGTTGGCCGGGAGTGGGGACCTTCCCTTTTTCACGGTAATGGGCCCTGATTATGTCTGCGGCAATGGGCACCGCCACTGAGGAGTGCTCACCCTGCATGACCAGAACGGCCACCACAATATCGGGGTCCGGGGAGGGCGAGTAGCCGACGAACCAGGCATTGTTCCTGTAACTCTCCTTGTGTGCGGCCGCCCGCAGACTGGCGCTGACCACCTGCGCGGTCCCGGTCTTTCCGGCCACGCTCAACCCCTGGCACCGGGCGCCTGCACCGGTTCCTCCGGGTTCGTTCACCACGCCCCACATGGCATCGGTCACCGCCTGCACGGTGCTTTCGTGAAGCGGAAAGCGCATGGTTGAATTGGGGGGCGGATCGACACCCAGATTTTCCAGCTCCTGGCTGAACGCCAGGTGTGGCCGGGGGAAATTGCCGCCAGAGGCGATGCCTCCAATTACGTAAGCGACCTGCAACGGTGTAGCCTGGACAGCTCCCTGCCCGATGGCAACCGACATGGTGACTCCGGGCCACCACGGATGGTGAAACACTCTCTGGACCCAGCTTGGTGACGGTATCAGGCCGGAGTCCTCGTCGGGCAGGTCGATGCCTGTCCTTTGGCCCAGCCCCAGGCGTTCGGCAAAGTAGTCAATTTTCTCGATGCCCAACATCTTGCCCAGAGTGTAAAAGTAGACGTCACAGGAGACGACGATCCCCTTGTGAAGGTCCACAGTCCCGTGGCCCCCGTGAAGCGTCCACCACGTCCAATCGTGATAAGTGTGCCCATAAATCGTCACCTGGCCATCGCAAAGGACTTTGAAGTCAGGCGTGATGGTTCCCGTTTCCAACGCCGCAGTGCCTGTGATGATTTTAAAAATTGACCCTGGCGCCAACTGCGCCTGGATCGCCTTGTTCATCAAGGGGTGCAGTGGATCGCTGGTCAACTGCTTCCAGGTGGCAAGAGGAATGCGGTGCATGAAGTCGTTGGGGTCAAACGTGGGATGGCTGACCATGGCCAGCACTTCACCGGTGCGCGGGTCCATTGCCACCACGGCGCCCGGCTTGTCTCCCAGCGCCGCTTCGGCCGTGAGCTGGAGATTGAGATCGAGAGTCAACCGCAGGTCATGGCCCGGCAGAGCGTTCACCGTTCCGAGGGTCCCAACTTCCTGGCCGCGGCTGTTGACCACCACACGCTTCATTCCGTCGCGCCCGCGCAGAATGGAGTTGTATTCCTTTTCGATACCGAATTTCCCGATCAAGTCTCCGGGGCGATAGTTCGCTCCGGGCCTCGCGAGATCGGCCTGGGATACTTCGCCCACATAGCCCAGCACGGCCGCAGCGACACTATGTTTGGGATAAAACCGTTGTTGGGACTGGATGATATCAATTTCAGGAAACTCGGATCGGTGCGCGTCAATAAAGGCAACATCTTTCAACGTTGCCGCCTGCTTCAGCACGATGGGCTGATATCGTGGCAGCTTCGCGGTGCGCTTGATCAGGTCCTGCACCTCGTCAGGATCAAGCTCCAGCGCCCGGGAGAGCTTTTCGAGGTGAGCATCACTAAGCTGCGAAGCGTTTTCGCGATTCAGCAGGATGGTAAAGGACGGGAAGTTATCGACCAGGACGTGCCCGTTGCGGTCCAGGATGCGGCCTCGCGGGGCAATGACGGGAAGGTCGCGAATCCGGTTGTGTTCCGCCTGCTCCAGTAGTTGCCCGTGCTGCCCGATCTGCAGGCGCCAGTAACCCACCAGCAGACCCAGAAAGGCCGCCGCAACAAAATATTCCAGGAAGGTAACCTTCCAGGAGGGAAACCGCTCGTCCTCGGGGAATCGAACCTGCATTACGAATAAACTTCCGGCAGGCACCCTTCAGACACAAAAGGGCCCCCGCTCCTCTCGCGCGCCTTAAATTCGCATCTATCACCGGCGATGCAAAGAGGATTACAGAATTTCCCCCTCCCGATAAGCCCCCACGATATCACACCATGCTTAGCAAAATAAAGAAATTATCGCGGTGTGTCCATTTTCGGGCATGCCTCTTATGGCTTGGGCGCCCGGTGGGGAAAGAATGGCCTGAGCGGATTGGCCTTGATTCGCGATCCGGTTTTTCATGCCTGCTTCTTCAGACGGTCAAACAAGGGGAACAGAATCAGGCCGAGGGCGACATTCACCATAGTGCTGGTCAAAATGTGGAGAGGCTCAAAAGGGGCCGGCAAACCAAGTAAATGGTGGGTGAGAATATAGGCAAAAGTATTGTGAACAGTAACCAGTGCCGCGATCAGGAAACCCCGCACCAGAAGGTTGTCAAACTCGAGTTTCAGTCCCGCTGTTGCTGCAAGATACCCTACCAGGGCTTTTGCCATGCCCATCTGGCCCAGGTATCCGTGTGACAGTGCATCTTCCAACAGGCCCACGCTCATACCAAACGCCGTGCCGAAGATCTGGTTCTCACGAATCATCGGGAAGTAGATGGTCACCAGCAGGGAAAGTTGAAATAGCCGGGCGACCGGCCAGGTGGGTGGCAGCGTTACTTCCAGCAGCAGGCTGGCGAAAACGATCAGCGACAGGATTGCAGGGTGGGCCCGGAAAGCCTCTTTGGGTCGATGGCGATAGAGGTCCATTTCATCCACTCGTGATGCATCGGCATGGAACGCGCAACAGGACGTCCGAGACGAACAGCCTATCCGCCTCAAAAAATACGAACTTGTGGGAGTTTCGCAGACGCACCCGGCCCCGCCCTCAATGGTGCCGGTGCTGTGCCACTTCTTCTTGTTGCTCGGTCGAGGTGGACTTGAAAAGGACCAGAACACTCTCAAGCCGGTTGAGAGAGGCCGCCGGCTTGACCGTAATCTGCCGGTAAATGTTGCCTTCTTCTGAGCGGACGACATGCCCCACCAGCAGGCCCTTGGGATAAACCTGGTCCATGCCGGACGAGATAACGGCCTCTCCGGCGGGCACATTCTGATCATCCATCACATAGTGAAGTTCGCACTGGTTCCGGCCGCTGCCCTTCAAAACCCCCTGGATGCGGCTCTGCTCCAGCAGACAGCCGACTCCGCTGGTTGGGTCGGTAATCAGAAGAATCTGCGCCGTATGGGCGTAAACAGCGGCGATCTTGCCCACCACACCTTCAGGCGTAATCACAGGCATATCGGCTTCAAGGCCTGCATCACGGCCGCGATCAATAACCACCGTCGTGGAAGCGTCCTGAGGGCTTGCGGCAATCACTTGTGCCGCGACGGTCTTGTAAGGCGATTGCTCCTTGAATTGCAGCAGGGCTTTCAGGCGGTCAACCTCAGAAGCTTTTTCAGTGAGTTGCTGGATCCGCGCCCGCGCAACAACAAGTTCGGAACCCAGTTCCTTGTTGGCTTCTTTGTACGCCCAAAGGTCGTGAACGGCCGCCCATGCTCCCACCGTGCTTTCAATGGCGCCGTGGAAACCGCGTTCAAAGGGGCCGAAAACTTCGGCGGCCCAGATGTTGATGAGCCTGACGTTCTGGTTCCGCGTAACCTGAATGGAGAGAAGCAGTAGCTGACCGAGCAGGACTCCCAGCAGAACACAAAATGACGTGTGCCTTGCCACAATCGCCGGCAGCCAGGCGTTCTGGTCGAATTGTGTGAAGGCAGTTCGTTTCAACGCAAGTCGCTTTCGGCCGGCCCTCGCTTGCGGTACCGGCCACGAGCCTCCAAGCCGTGGAACTCCAGTCCAGCGGGCCGGGAGAGCCTTCTATTCTATAGCAACCCGCCGCAGGAGGTTAAAATCAGTTAACATTCTTCCCGTTCCCAGAACCACCGAAGCCAGCGGGTCCTCGGCAATGGAAACGGGCAGTCCGGTTTCCTCGCGAATGCGCTTGTCGAGATTTTTCAGCAGCGCGCCTCCGCCGGTGATCACAATGCCACGGTCCGAAATGTCTGCGGAGAGTTCCGGCGGCGTCCGCTCCAGCGCCACACGGATGGCGTTGATGATGGTGGCAACGCATTCTGAAAGAGCGTCCCTGATTTCGGAATCGTCGATGGTGATGGTCTTGGGAACACCTTCCAGCAGGTGCCGCCCTTTGATTTCCAAGGTCTGCGGTTTTTCCAGCGGAAACGCGGAACCGATTTCCATCTTGATTTGCTCGGCCGTGCGCTCGCCCACCAGCAGGTTGTAGCGGCGCTTCAGGTAAGCGGTGACGGCCTCATCCATTTCGTTGCCGGCAACACGGACGGAACGGCTGTACACAATGCCCGAGAGCGAGATCACAGCGATGTCGGTGGTGCCCCCGCCGATGTCCACGATCATGCTTCCGGAAGGTTCGGTAATCGGCAAGCCGGAACCGATGGCGGCCATCATGGCCTGTTCCACCAGGTAGACTTCACTGGCCTTGGCCCGGAATGCGGAGTCCTGCACTGCGCGCTTTTCCACCTGGGTGATTTCCGAAGGCACGCCGATCACAATGCGCGGATGGACGAAGACCTTGCGGTTGTGCGCTTTCTGGATGAAGTGATTGAGCATCTTCTCCGTCACCTTGAAATCTGCAATCACGCCGTCTTTCAAGGGGCGGATGGCCACGATGTTGCCGGGCGTGCGGCCCAGCATCTCCTTGGCGTCGCGTCCCACGGCCTCAATGTCGCCGTTCAGCTTGTTGATGGCAACAATCGAAGGCTCGTTGACAATGACGCCTTTACCCTTCGCGTAAACGAGAGTGTTGGCCGTGCCCAGATCGATGGCCAGGTCCGAAGAAAAAACACTGAAGAGAGAACGAAAACTCATTCCTTTCACGAATCCCTTTCTAAGAACAAATGGCAACCTGGCTCTTGTTACTCAATCACGACCGTTTTGCGGATGGTCTTGGTGTTGCCCTTCCTGTCCTGCGCCGTAATCGTGATCTGGTTTGAACCCTTTCTGGGCAGCGGAGACGTAAAGTGCCGGAACGTGCCGTCCGCCGCAATGTTAAACACCTGCTGATTGTTAATGATCACCGTGGAACCCGGTTCGGTGCGGCCAACGACTTCCACGACGCGTCCATGCTGGGTGATGTTCGTGACTTCAAGAAACGCCTGGTGGTTCTGTGAAATCTGCTGAACCAGGTCGAACCGGTTGGGCATGGACGGCTGGCTTTCATTCCCGTTCCCGTCGATCGACTTAACAAGCCAATAGTAAACCCCTTCGTCAAGTCCGGACACTTCCGCTGATGTCCCCTCTACCTTCCGATTCACCACCAGGTTTGAGAACATGCCTGAGGGCGAAATCTCCAGCACGTAAGCCCGGGCCCCATCAACGGCTGACCACCTGAATTCAATGTGCGTACCCCGCGTGTTCTGCACAACGTTCAAGGCCATGTTGGCGGGCAAAATAAGGTTCGGCGGCGCAATTACTTTTTCACGGAGCAGTCCCGGCTGGTTTGCGGAGAAAGCTACCTTTTCATATTGCCCCAGCTGCACGGTGGTTGAGCCGCGAGTGACTCGCGCGTCGCCCTGGTCCATCGTCATCTGGTGGATGTTCCGTTTCGGATCGTTCTGCACCACGGCCCGGCTTTCTTCTCCCAGGTTGGCCATCGCATCCGCGAAGGCCACCTTGGAAGTGGAGCCCGGGACGTCAAATTTTCCCGTAGAAAGGTCCACGGTTCCGGAAGTTACCTGCACGGCCACGCGCGTCGCACGCGTCACTGGGTCTTCACCGCTTTCCTCCACGGCAATCAGAGAGTCAGGTTTGATCACGTAATTGGTCCCATCCGCAAAAATAATCCTTGCCACTCCGTCGCTGCCGGTCTGGATGAAGTCCCCGGTCACCAAGTTTGTATTGTAATTCGCCTGCACCCATTGTGGCGACTGAGCTTTCTTTACGCGGACCGTCCCGTCAAGGTTGACGAAATGAGCGTCGCGCCTGGAGGCTGTAACGTTTGCCGTGCCGTTCTCCACCACCCCCGCCGTCAAGGCGTGGAGCGCTCCCCGGGCTTTCTGCGAGAAATAATTAGGAGCAATGAGGTAAAGGATAAAACCCGCCGCAACGATGCCGAGAATGGCATAAAAAGCGATGGTTCGGTAACTGATAGTTGTCCATTCGACCTCGACTTTATGTCCTTGCTCGGGGCCTGATACCCGTGATTTCAGAGCCATTCGGCCAATACCCTAGAGCATTCTTGACCAAAGGTCAAATTGGGTCAAGCTGTTTTCCCTGATTTGCCAGGTCTGGAGGCCCTGAACCCGATTTGTCCTTCAATCCGCTCATTCCTTTCAGTTGTTAGCCCTTACGGGCTGACATATAATGGTTAAGATCGACACTATAAGTCCGGAGCAATAATGTTCAGACTCTTTAAAAAGCACCGGGAGAAGGTGAAAAAGTACCTGCTTGTCTTTTTCCTCAGCATTGTTTCTCTCGGCATGGTCCTGGTTTTCACCCCGCTCGGCGGCGGGAATTTTCAGCAAAGTTCGGGCGACGTCCTCGCCAGCGTGGGCGGCGCCAAGATCACAATGCAGGATCTCAGGGAGAGGATCGATACGCAGTTGCGCAACTCCTCGCTTGGGAGCAACCCGCAGATTATTCCTGTCATTGCCGGCAGCATGCTGGATGAGATGGTGCTGAGCCAGGCCATGGCGATGCAGGCTAAGAAGATGGGACTGGAGGTTTCAAACCAGGAACTGATGGCCGCGCTGGAAAAGTTTCCCTGGCTTTATCCCAACGGCAAGTTTATCGGCATGACGCAATATCAGGCCTTCGTCAGCCAGCAGATGGGCATCAGTACGCAGGAGTTTGAGGACCAGATTCGCCAGAGCCTTTTGCTCCAGAAGATCCAGGCGGTGGTGTCCGACGGCGTCGCGGTCACGGCTTCCGAGGTGCACGAGGCTTACGACCAGCGCTACATGAAGGCCAAAATCCAGTACGTGGTATTTGATCCCAGCAAATTCCTGAAGGCCGTCCCCGTCACCGACAAGGACCTCGAGGACTTTTTTAAGAAGAGCCCCGCGCGCTACGAGCAAAAAGAACAGCGGCAGGTCCGGTACGTCCTGATCACTCCCGACGATGTGCGCGCAAACATCAACGTCACCGATTTCGAATCGAAGCAGTATTACACTGACCACCTCTCCGACTACCGCATGCCTGACCGCGTGAAGGTCTCTCACATTCTTTTCAAGACCACGGGCAAGACCCCGGAACAAGTGAAACAGCTGGAAAAGACCGCCGCGGACGTGCTGGCCAAAATCAAAGCGGGCGCCAACTTCGCGGACATGGCCAGAAAGTATTCTGAAGATACCAGTGCATCGAACGGCGGAGACATCGGCTGGATCACGCACGGGCAGACCGTGAAGGAATTTGAAGATACGGCGTTCAACATGCAGCCGGGACAGGTGAGCGGGCTGGTGCACACAACCTATGGAATCCACATCCTCAAGGTTTTGGATAAGCAGACCGCGCATCTGCAATCATTCAATGATGTCAAGGATGCAATCCGAGAGACGCTCACGAAGCGGGCGATGGCGGCGGCCCAGCAGGACTATGCGGACAAGCTCGAAGCCAAACTCAAGGCGGACCCCAAGCAGTTTGCGTCGATCGCCAAACAGGCCGGGCTTGAGGTCAAGCAGACTTCTCTTTTCCAGTACAACCAGACTATTCCGGATTTCGGCTCGAACGACGCCTTCCAGAATCTGTCATTTCAGCTGCGCCTGGACGAAGTCGGGCAGCCCATCACCGTGCCCAAAGGCACGGCCATCATACAGGTGACGCAGATTGTTCCTGCCCACACCCCCAAGCTCGATGCCGTCCGCGCGATAGTGGAAGAGGATTACCGTGCCGCGCAGTCGCAGACCCTGGCGCACCAGAAGGCGCAGGCCTTCGCCGAGGCTGCAAAGAAGGGTGACTTTGCCAGGCTTGCCAAGGCCGGCGGTTATGACCTGCAGGTGAGCCAGGACTTTACGCAGCAGGATACGGTCCCCAATCTGGGACCCGGCCAGGGCGTGCCGGAAGCCTTCTCCCTCCAGCCCGGCCAGACCAGCGGGGTCCTTACGGCGGAAGGCAATGACGTGGTCATCCACGTCCTCGCTCACACGCCTCCGGACGAAAGCGGCTTTGCCTCACAGGAAGGCCAGATCCGGGAGCAACTTCTGACCCAGAAGCGCGCCCTTGCCTATGAGATTTACCGCCAGAACCTGAAGAAGGAACTCACGCGTGACGGCCAGCTTAAGATGAACGAGGATGGACTGAAAACCTTCCTGGCTTCGTATTCAACTCAGTGATGCCCAGAGGGCAGGTCTTCATCTGCCCCTACAGAACCCGAAACGTTACCGGTCCCTGCCCTCGCCCCCGGGGAGGGATTTGCCCCGCCAGCGAAAAGCCTCAGTATTTCAGTACGCTGAAACTCTATCCAACGCGCACGGAGGTTCTGGAGCCCGAAGGCTTGAGGCTGCGAAGAGGAGTTTGTTCCCCACACAGTCTTGTTCTTGATATTGATAACAGTGAAACGCCGCAATCATGCCTTCCCGCTGTGATAGAATGCCGCCACCCAGGTGCACGAACATATCTTGAAGAAGGCGTAATGGTCATGGGCGCACGGCTTGTTGATTTCCCCTGTCTTCCTGCCACGGCAAAACGCGAGCTGTTACCTTTGCTTCGCGCATGGATGCCGAGTTGGCCTTCGGCCTGAGAAGCCTTCTGCGGGAGGAACCAATGGCGAATTGGACGCGAAGAGGATTTGTCGGATCACTTTCCGGGGCGGCGGCAGCAACGGCGCTTGGCGCTCAGCCGGGCGGCCTGGCGTTCCCTGAAAAGCGCACGGGGCCGGTATCGATCAAGATCACAGATCTCAAATGCGCCATCATCGGCCGCAACCCAACGGTTCGGGTGGTCACGGACCAGGGAATTTCCGGCTACGGGCAGGCAGAAACTGCCAAGCCGTACCTCAAGCCGATGGTGCTGTTCTACAAGCAGTATCTGCTGGGCGAAGACCCCACGGACGTTGCGCGCGTGATGCTGAAGATCCGCCGCATGGGTGCGTTCAAGCCTTGGGGCTCAGCCGTGAGCGCCATCGAAATTGCGCTGTGGGACATCGCAGGGCAGGTGGCCGGATTGCCGGTTTACAAGCTGCTGGGCGGCAAAATTCGCGACCGCGTCCGTGCCTACAACGGGGCCGTGCGTTTCCCCATGAACGGCCAGACGCCCGCCGACTACGCCGAGAACATGGCAAAGATGAAGGAAGCCAAGGAAGGCTTTACGCTCATCAAACAGGCCGTGGGTTTTCACAATCCGGCAATGATGGCCGCTGTGCCCGATGGCTGGTACGACTATCCGCCGCGGTCCGGGCCGCCGCACGCCAACCGCGGTCTGCTCACAGAGCGCGGGCTCGAACACGTCATCGCCTGCGTGGAAGCCATGAAAAAAGTTCTGGGCGATGAAGTCGGGCTCGCGCTTGATTGCGGCCCCGGCTGGACCGTCAAAGATGCCATCCGGTTTGCGCGGGCGCTCGAACCGCTCCACATCACCTGGCTTGAAGACATCATCACCGGCGACTATACTCCTTACCCGAACGCACAGGTTTTCAAGCAGGTCACCGACAGCACCTCAACCCCCATCCACACCGGAGAGCAGATCTATCTGCGCGAGAACTTCAAGGACCTCATTGAAACGCAGGCGGTGAATGTGATCGGCCCCGATCCGGAAGACGTGGGTGGCATCGCCGAACTGAAATGGATTGCGGAATACGCCGATCTGCACGGAATCCTTGTCGCTCCCCATGGCATTTTCGACGGGCTCTTCGGGCTGGCCGCGCACGTCCACATGGCGGCCACCCTGCCGCAGAACTACATTGCCTTCGAGTACCCCATCGGCGACCCGGCATGGTGGTATGACATTGTCGAGGGCCTGCCCGACCCCGTCATGAAACGCGGTTTCATCGACGTTTGGGACAAACCGGGCCTCGGCGTCACGTTTAATGTGAAGGCAGCCAAGGCGCACCTCAGGGACGAGGACCGCGACTTCTTCGACTAGTGTCGTACTATGCAAATCGGTAAACTACATAAGGCGCCGCCGTCATGCTGATCCCGCGGGGCGGGAGAAGCATCCCCGTATTTCGCGGCAAAGAAATGCAGAGACCCTTCGCTGCGCTCAGAGGGACAGACCATCGGAGAGAACATTCTTCTCCGTAACGCGAAACGAGGCCCCCGCCAACGCCTAAAGGAGGAATGGAAGAATGATTGTGCAGGTAGTGCGCTTCAAGTCGGGATTGCCCTATGAAGAGGTTGTGAAGAAGTGCGAAGAGCGTGCTCCTCAATACCGGGCGCTGAAGGGTCTTGCGCAGAAGTATTACCTCAAATTTGGGGGAACGAACGAATATGGAGCGGTCTATCTGTGGGAATCAGAGGCGGCCATGAAGCAATTCCAGGAGTCTGAGCTTCGACGCACGATTCCTTCCACCTATCAGGTACAGGGCGCGCCGGACATCCAAACCGCCCAACTCATCATGCCCCTTCGCGCCGCGAAGGAGACCGCTTCTTGATTTTGAAATCAGTGAATGGCTGCGGAGGACCCGCAGGCTGACAGTCTGTGTTAACTGCCAGGGGGTGAGCAATCTTGAGTGACTCGATGTTCGATTATAAGCAGAGCCCGGGATCGCAGGGAATCTTGAAGCATCCGAGGTACGTCTTTACTTTCGTTTTGATCGTCATGGTTGGCGTGCCCGCTTACCCCAGGGATTCGAAGGGCAGAACCGCACCGCATCCACCTCCTGCCACTCGAGGAAATTCTTCCCGGGATGCCGTCGTTGCCGTGTTCAGGTCGTTGGAAAAGGCCGAACAAACAGGGGACGGGAAGTTGTATCTGAGTGTTCAGTCCAGGAGAAAAATGGGTGAAGCAGGGGAGAAATTCATCCAGCAGTTGAGTAAAGGATTTCCCCCTGATCCATCGGTTCGCTACACGTTGATTGGTGTCCGGATCAGGAATGACCACGCCGCCGTATTGGGGAAAATCACCCGTTCGACGAGCTCCGCTCCACAGTACTACTTAGGGAAACTGGTATTGGAAAAGGGAGCCTGGAAAATTGCGGAGGACCTGCTTGACCAGCGACCCATCGACGCCTCGGCCCTGGAAGCGGCGATTCCGCCTGTCGGCGGCGCTTTTTCACACTCCGGCTCACCCTGGAAAAAAGTCCCCTATGCAGGGATAAACACAAAATGGTTTAAAGAGAATCAGATCGATTGGAAGCTGCAGGCGACGGCAGATGAATCTTTCCTTTATATCCGGTTCGAATCGAAGACGCCATTACCTGCGCCAGGCACGGAGATTCCACGGACGGATAAGGCCGAAGGAATTCCGCCGTCTCCGAATGTCATGGTGATCAGGACTGCAGGCGGAAAGAATTTCTCACTTGTCTTAAGCTCCAATCCGATGACCCGTGCGACTTTCGATGAGGCAGGCCGCGCGACGAGCAATCGTTTCTTTGTCCAATACTCGTTCGCCCTGAAGAACCCCGCAGGCGCAACCCTCTTTTCCGACAGCACCCGCGATACGTTTGATCCGCTGATTGCTGTGCAAGACCGATTCTTGGACCCGCGGCTTCCGCTCAAGTGTCTGTCGGTTGAGACTGCAGGCAGCAGCATTGAAATCAAAGAGGCGAATTCACTGGCAAAAATACTTCCCTACCAGGTAGCCACGTTCTTACGGTAGGGATTGGCAGCAGACGCATGTTTCTGGGAGTTCAGCTCTCACTCGAGGCACAGCGTGGGCGAAGCGATGGGGTGAGGCGCTTCGCAGCGATGCACTTCAGCCCGGCTATTCCTTCTACCCCTTACCCCGCTGATTACCAGTTAAGCCCACCGGAGGGCGGTGGCCAGGCACCCAGCATCTTCCGCAAGAAAACTACCTGTCCGCCGTGGTAGCTGTTGTGCGAGGCGATGACGTGGAGCAATCTCAGGCCGGTATTCTTTCCACGTTTCGCCAGCAGGTCTATTTTGCGCGCCCGCTGTTCCAGGCCAGCCAGGCTGCTGCGGAATGCCTTGGCCGCCTTCATCCAGTCTTCCGTGCTGGCTGGGGCGGGGCTCTTCGGCCAGCTCCCAGCAGCGTGTCTCGGAACCGGAGGCTTTTCACCGTCCAGCCACTTCACGGCCCAATCCTGCCAGAAGGTCATGTGGGCAATCAGATCGAATATTGTGTGGGGAGCGCCCTCGGGCCGCATCCCGGCCAGTTTCCAGTCGAGTCCCTCAAACAGATTCCCCGTGGCAGCATGTGCGCCCTCGCCTGACAAGGCGTTGCCCACCGCCTTTTGTATCACCTTATGATTACTCTCCATTGGATACCTCCCAGGAAAAGAGCGGGACAGGCCTCGCGATTTCAATCGGGCATGCGGTAACCGGAAATTGCCAGCAAGAGCTGGCGCCTGTATACACCCGCATTATCCCAATTGCAAGCCAGGGAAAAGGCGATGAACTGCAACGGTTAAGGATCAAGCAGTATTAGCGCTAACCTCCGGTTTCGAGGTGCCTGGATCTTCTGTACGGGCAGCCCGGCTCGGGCTGGACCACCGCTCTCATTCCCCTGCTGTTGTTGTTATTCACATCGGGTGAAGGCCTCACATTACAAGCAGGTTACAACTCTGCCCTGCGGAGCCGTGAGTTCCACGGTCCTGCTGGAAATCAACTTCCAAACTAATCAAGTATGCCAAGGGCGACTGCCCTCGGCAGGAGGAGTGGAACATGATTTCTGTGGAAAAAAGGACAATTTTCTTCGTTTTGTAACCAATCTGTAATACAATTGTAACATTGCTGTAACATGGAGCCCATCCGATGTGGCAGCGTGTAGCAGCGGCGTTACTGGTAATCGGATCGACTCTCACTGGCCTTCGGGCGAGTGACGTCGGTTCAACCCCCGCTCCGGTTGCGCAGCGTGATCTGGTAGCTCCATACTGCCATTACTCTTTGAAACTAAAGCAGTTCTGTCCGGTTCCAAACCTGGTGTCCGGTGTCATTTTGCGGGTCCGCATCAATGGGGGGCGGTCTTTCGATATGCTTCTCGACAGCGGCTCAGACTTAATCGTGCTGGGAAGCAAGGCCGCGCGGTCCGTGGGCATTTCCGGCGAATCAGCGAAGGATTTGGTGGGTGTTGGAAGCAGGCCGGTCAGCGTGGGAATGGCGAGGACCGTTGATATTGGTCCCGTCTCTTTCAGAAACTGCCGTGTGGGGGTTGTGGAAGGCCAAGTAGTTGAAGGGGCGGATGGTGTGATTCCCTTGAGCCTGTTCTCCAAGTTCCGTCTGCGCCTTGACCTGCATAAGAAATCGCTGGAACTCATTCCCTATCCGGGTGAGCCGGCTCCCCCGGTCCTCCCCACGCGTGGCGATAACAGGGACTATCTGCTGCTGGTGGCCACGGTCTTGAATGGAACCCACAACGGATATGTGTTGTTGGATACCGGCGCTTATTGCAGCGCCGTCTCAAGCAAAGTCGCACGCACTTTGAACGGTTTCCCCATGATTTCAGATGTCCCGCTTGCGACTGGGACGGGCGCCGCAACCGGCCAGCGCGTCTCCTCTGTGGTCCACTTCGCGATTGCAGAGCAGGACCTCATTCCGCAAGAGGTTCTGGCACTTGACCTTTCAAAGGTGAGCCGTCACTACGGGGTGGAAGTCATGGGGGTCCTCGGGTTTCCGGCACTGAGCAACTACGTTTTGACCATTGATTATCGTGACGGATGGGTCGAGATCGAGCCGCCGCAAAGCCTCTCCGCAACCGAGCCGCAAGCTGGTGACAAGACCAAACCACTAGCGCGTCTTGCATTCCGCTAGTTCTTCCTCGAAACAAATTCGTTGGCCGAGAGAATTGCCGGCTCCGAAGTCGGAGGCCACAGGCAGCGATCTCCTCTCCTTGAGGCTAAAGACATGGCGAGAGCTGACGGTAAGAGAAATCACTGACCCGCGCTACCCGTTACGCGCTCGATCTACCCGGTTCGTCAGATTCCCTGTTATCATTGGGCGGTTTAGGCTTGATGCAAGTTTCGGCGGGACGCGAATTTCACGGTCTGCTAAGGACGCGCCACCGGGAGAGGCAGGCAATGATTGAATCTCTGAACGTCATTCGGTCCCTGGGCCTGGCGCCTGTGTTTGAAGACTTGTATTTCGGCAGGGACGTTCCAGACGGCCTGGAGACCTACATGCGGTATCCGGCTGAGTTTCGGAACACCAGCCTGGACGACTGGCAGTCTCTCACCTCAGGCGGGCTGGTCCCCATCGTGGATGACGGAAATCTCCAGGAAGTTTGCCTCTTCGACACTCAGCGGCGCCGGTTTGTGACGAAGCCGATTGAGGAACCGGCGGAGATCGTACAAGAGTTTGGTTCCTGGCAGCAATACCTTGCGCAGAGGCTCCTCGAAATTGCAGACTCGGGGCTGGACGACACCGAATTGGAAGATGTGGCAAGCACGGTCGGGTTTGAGCGGACAGCGGAACTGATTGCCCTGCTCGATGAAATGGAAAGCATGACCGATGCGGAAGCCGAGGAGCGCGCGGCGCGGTTTATCCGGGAGTCTGCAGCCTGGCGCCGCTGCCGCCACCTGCATCGCGGTGTTTGCGATGCGCGCACTCATCGAGTGCCACCCGACAAAGCGAGTCTGGCGCGGACGATTGCCTCACAGCGTCGCGGGGCCACGCCAGCGTTCTTCTAGCCGCGGCTTTATTCCGGTTCGGGCTCGGTAGATTTTCTTCTGCAATCTGGAATCTTGATTCTGTAATTCTGAATCGCGCGCGTCCCCTCCGCCGGATTTTTCTCTGTGGTTCCTGATATTGAAACCAGCGAAAAGCCACAACTGATAGCTACGGACAGTGCCTTCATGTCCGTGGTTTTTGTAACCCGGCAAGGGCTCACATTCAGAAACATTGCCGCCCGTGGCCCCCATCCGAGAGATGTCTGGTCGCCAGATTGCCTGGACTTCGAAAAACTGACATCTCGGGCCGGCTCCAATTCTAAGATCACTCGTCCATTGACAACATCGCGCGGCTTTGATACATTATGGACTGTCCAGTCCATAACTGGGTGACGAAGGAGTGGAAGACCGAAAATGCGCCCGAGAGAGTTCGAACCAGAGGATGCACTCGACCGGGGGATGCGTGTCCTTTGGGCCCGAGGTTATGAGGCGACTTCCCTCGAAGACCTGCTCGAAGCCATGGATCTTAGCAAGAGCAGCTTCTATGAGACGTTTGGCAGCAAGCACGATTTTATGGTAGCCGCTCTGACGCGCTACATCGACGTCGTGCTTGGCCAGCTGGCCAAAGATATGCGGGAAGGATCGGCTCGTGATGCCATTTTCCGGACGTTTGATTGCATGATCCCGACTCGTGGCATGCCGGCGAACGGATGCTTCATGCAGAATTGCACGATTGAATTGGCCCAACACGATCCCGAAGCCCGCGCGAAAGTCCGCGAAGGTTTGAAACGCCTTGAGGAAGGTTATTACCGCGCCGTTCTGCGTGGCCAGGAGAACGGCGAAATCGGGCGAGAGCAGGATGCACGCGAGCTTGCCAGGTTTCTGGTCAGCAGCCTTAATGGCATTGTGGTGCTTTCGCGTGCCGGGTTCGACAGGAAGAACCTGCTGGGGATCGCTGAGACAACACTGGGTGTTCTTAGGTAAATTTTTTTGCCATATTCTGGACCAATCGGTCCATAACGAAACACGACTTTAGCGGGTGCAGGAAAACATGGCCAGCATGTTGAGCACGGCTACATCGATTACGCACGTATCGAAGGGGTTTCCCATGAAGGCATTGGAAACCCCCCGGACGCGCCAAGCAAGTGAAAGCCTGCTGCATATAGAGGCGGCACCCTGATTTTGGGCCCTAAACACGACGAAGTTGTCAAACTAACAAGGAGGAAAAGCAAATGAAGTATTTTATGGACACGCACGACAAGACCAAAGGCACATTCCCGGCGCAGGCGCTAAGCGAGCAGGAATTTTTCGATCAATTCGACGCCCTCGATAGAGCTGCCGAGCAGTTTCATGTGGTCGGCCATGCCGCGCACGTGAATCTGCAAGAAGGCAAGGCGTTCTGCCTCATGTCCGGTCCGGATGAAGAATCAATCCGCAAGGCGCATGCGGCGATCAACTTGCCCTATGACTCGATCACCGAAATAAAGCGTGTAACGGGTGCGGACTTGCGCGTCAAGTCGCATCAAACCTCCCGCTGAGCATTGGGATTAGCTGCTGCACGCCAGACTCGCAAACCACAAACCGGGGCCGCGAGAGCTTCGCTGCATTCGAAGCTGTCGGGGCCCACACATCCTGGCTTTCGGAAGGCCTATCGCGAACCTCCGGCACTCAAGTCCGCGGATTTTCTGCAGCGGCAGTGTCCCCACCGCCGGTCACTTGCTCTGCTGTTCCTGATTTTGACATTGGCGGAAAGCCGCAATTGTTAGCCATGGACTGTGCCTTCCCGTCCATGAGCATTCTCGACCCGGCAGGAACCCACATTCAGAAAAATCGCAGACCGCGGCTGCCGGCCTTCGTGCCTACTTGGTGATTTCGCTGAGCGGGACCGCGGTTCCTCCACGAGCCATGCTGAGATCGGCCGCTTCCATGAAGGCAAGTGTTTCCAGGGACTCCATCGGATCAACCGGGGGAACTCTGGTTTTAAAAAATTTGGTGATCTGGTCCAGGAGACCTCCGTAACCCTCAGTTTCTTCCCCGGAATGCAGAACGCCTTTCTCGCCGTAGACGGTGATCGAAAAAGCATAGAGTCCACTGCTGAAGCCGCGCACCACCCCGAGCCGCCCATCTTTCCATTTCCCTATCACCACGTCCTCGTTGCCGGAACTCTGCATGCTCACCGATTCACATCCCGGCCCCATCAACTGGTAGAGCATCTCGACGGCATGCACGCCGTAATTGAACAACGACGGGACGTGCGGTTCTCTGCTGGTTGGTCCCAGAACATCGTAGGTGAGAACCTGGCCGATGCCTTCCGGATGCGCCAGGCGCTCGGTCTCGCTCCAGAAGCGCAGGCTGGACGCGGTGAACCATGGATCATTCGCGGCTTTGCCCAGCTCGTAGATCTCCTTACCCTCCCGGTAACTTCCAGCCAGGGGCTTATCGACAAAAACCGGTTTGTGCGCGGCGAAGACAGGTTTCACCTGCTCGAGGTGCTTCCTGCCGTCCACGCTTTCGAGCAGCACCACATCCACTTTGGAACAAAGAGTGGGTATGTCATTCACAATCTCCACATGCCACTTGTCGCGCACCTCCGCCGTAAACTTGTCCACGCGGCTCCAACTGCTTTCCACGTCGGGGCTGCCTCCCTTGTACGCAGCCACCACCCGGAAGCCGGGAATATAGTTTTTGTCGCTGGGGTCGTTCAGGGCCCGCGTGAAAGCGATCACGTGCGAAGTGTCCAGACCAATAATGCCAACTTTGATCGGGGCCTTCGCGGCAGTCTGCGCAAAGCCACAGACAGGAATCAACATCGCAAGGGCAGCCATCTGCCACAGTCGGCGCACTACAAAAGAAAACAGATTCATCATGTCCCCTCCTCGAGACCCTGGTTGAAACTCCAGTCCGGCCCAAGAACGGCGTGCCGGATTGGCCGGACCCACGAGCGCGTGCAGCCGCTCGGTTGGATCAGCTGTGGGTGATTGTCCGAATACCCGGGTCTCACCTTCCGCGCGACAGTATACTGCAAGAGCTTGGGAATGTAAGCAGGCAGCGCGCGGGTATTCGGCAAATAATCAAAGCCCTCTCCCGCGAGGAGAGGGTGGCCCCTCCCGCAAGGCGGGAGGGCCGGGGGAGGGGTGTTTACGCCGCAGGATCGGCCGGCAGGTCGTGATGCTTTTTCTGCCGCGGGTTCGACGGTCACGGCCTACAAAAACCCCACAGCGCAAAATCGGTGGCGAAGATCGGTCTTCACCGTTGTCAGCGCATTGCCCTGACAGTGGAGGATGTGAGCGCCTGGGGTTGCCTATTCCAAGCGGCTCTGGATGTTGCTGGTCCCGGCGGGATGATCTCCCGGGGTGATGTAAATTTGAGTGTGTAAAAGGGAGGGGGGTGTAAGTTGGTATCGCCTGCAAGCGAGACCGAATCCTTAAAGAAGGAGACTTACACCCTGATGAGAA
>OBLQ010000287.1_pt1 | contig 18890 bp, 13 predicted proteins | sample 1519881 | NCBI WGS metagenome assembly OBLQ01 (sample SAMN01911456, study PRJEB22533) | soil metagenome | biome: Soil | place: Malaysia | collected 2012-04-30 | depth DG_metagenome m | reverse complement strand
CTTCAAGCTTCGTGGTTCACAAAGGGGAGCACGGCGCGCCCGTCAGTGCCAGCGCGATTCCGTTGATGTGCCTGATTAAGGGGTTACTCGACAATTGGTCCCTGGCAAGCCTTTAGGGTGAAATGAACATCTGGGTCGTCTTGGAAGTGACTAAAAAGAGGCCTGCAAAGAAGTGGCGCGCCCGGAGGGATTTGAACCCCCGACCCCGTGCTCCGGAGGCACGTGCTCTATCCATCTGAGCTACGGGCGCGTCGCCGCAGGCTGGTAGAGTGTCGCCGCCCACGACAGGCAAGAAGCCACCGCATTTCGATTTTACCTTGCCGGGCAGTTGGTAGCAAAAAAATCCGAATTTGCGGCCAGATGGATGGTCTCACGAGTTTAGGCGCGATGGCGTGGCGGCCCGTGAGTGGTATAATCTCGCCCTTTCTATCTTATGCTCGAATCGATCACGCACTGGATTGAGACCGCCGGCACGCGCGGCCTGCGCGTTGTGGTTATTGCCGTCATCGCCTTTCTCCTCATTCGCATTTGGAAGGCTCTGACGGCCCGGCTTGTGCAGATCTCCAAGACCCCGACGCGCGTGGCCCAAATGCGCGAGCAGCAGACACGGACGGTGGCTGGTTTGCTCTATAGCGTGGGTGCTACCATCATCGTCGTGGGGGCGGTGCTGACGGCGCTGCCGGAGTTCGGCTTCAAGATCACGCCCGTGGCGGCGGTCGCAGCCGTGGCCAGCTTGGCGATTGGTTTCGGCGCGCAAGGCCTGTTGAAGGACGTTATCAACGGCTTCTTCATCGTGCTGGAAGATCAGTATGCCGTCGGCGACCTCATTCAGGCCAACGGAGAAACAGGCCGCGTCGAATACCTCACGCTCCGCCGCACCGTGTTGCGCAACGTGAACGGCGCAATCGTCACGATCCCGAACTCTCTAATGGGTCAAGTATCCAACCTCAACCGGGATTGGTCGCAGGCGTTCGTCGATGTCACCGTGCCCTCCGAAGAAATGGTCGGGCGTGCCTTGGCTATGCTCGAAAGGGTTTCCGGTGATTTCCGCAACGATCCCACGTGGTCGCAGGCCCTCGTGGATGGCCCGCGCGTCCTGGGCGTGGAGTCCCTTTCTCTGGATGGCACGGTTCTGCGGCTCCAGGTCCGCACGGCCCTTAACCGCAAAGATGACGTCGCCCGGGAACTACGACGGCGGATCAAACTGGCGTTCGAGGAATCGCGCATCCCATTGAGGCAAACGCACAGGATCGAACTCGAGGGTACAATCTCGACGCCAGAGCCGTGATCCCCGCCAAGGCGAAGCTCAGAGCGCAATTGATATTTCACAAGGAGGAAGAGATGGGAGAGGTGACGCACGAGCAGGTGAATCTGATGCTGAGGCTCTACGACATTCGGCGTGAGCCCGTTCTGCGCGAAGCACGCGGATGGTACGTCGCCAACTTCCATCCGGCGTCCATGGAGGACGTGAATCGCCAAGCTCCCATGGGCAGCAAGCAAAACGCCTTTGTTCGCATGGTCCTTAGCTACTGGGAAATGGCGGCGAGCATCGTGAATCGCGGACTCATCGACGAGGAGTTCTTCTTCGAAAACACGGGAGAACAGTGGGTGGTCTGGGAACGCGTACGGCCGATTATCGAAGCCTGGCGTTCGAGCTATGGGAATCCGCACCTCTTCGGACATCTCGAAAAGCACTTCCGGCGGCTCGACGCCTGGCGAGAACAGCGCTCACCTGGGCTGGGAGAGAAGATGCGCGGAATCATGGCCCAGCGCCCGCAGGCCGCTTCCAAGCCGAAACCCGGAAAGAAGAAGTAGCAAGCAGGTCACTTCAGCGAAGCCGCGGCGCGGGGGATTGGTGGTGTTCTCCCGCCTCGACTCGCCAGGCCGCGCTGGGCTGAATCTCGCACTGCCTTTTACTCCCCGCTACAGTGCGTTGGCATGCTTAAAGAAACGAGCGCACCGGATCTTTGCCGTCCCAGCCGATCGTCGCTCGATAGAAGCTGCTGAAGATCGGATCGAACGACGCGCCGAGCTCGATGAACTCGACCATGCCCGGCAGATGCGCCGTGGTGTCCATGTAGGAGACGCGGCCCCCACTCGGAACGCGCGCCAAAAACGCTTGCTCATAGCCCGCGGCGCGATACCGTTCCACGTCGCGATCGAAATCCCGCGTAGCCACGCCCCAATGATGAAATCCGTAGCCGCGCTTTTCGATCGTCTCCCGATAGACGGATGGCGCGTCGTTGAGCGGCTGAATGAGCTCGATCATCATGTGTCCGGCAAAGCTCATCGCGAGGGCGACATCGGCATGGGAGGGCCCGCCGCGATAGCGGGGCTCTTCGCCGGTGAAATGCTCCAACAGAAACCAGGGACCTACCTTCAGCTTGTTAACCCACCGGTCCATCGCCTGCCGGATGTCTTCGACGACGTAAGCCGTTTGGATAATGCCATCGTCGGGCTGGCCGAATATCACAAGACTCATTTCCTCACCTCACGCTGAAATTTTCGATACGGCTCAAGGCGAACGCAGACAAAGCACTGCGAGACCGGCGATGTTAGCACAGCGCAATCGCGCGACGTCTTAATTCCCGCCTCGCCCAGGCTCTCTTGGGGCCTGCTGGTATCTTGGAAGTGTGCCAGCGCATTCGGCAGCTGGGACCGCTGGGGCACGCAGATAGCCGTCGTATCCCTGGTGCGGCGGATAGCAATTGGAGGGGCGGCCAGAAGAACGATCGGATGCCTGGGGGGATTCCCGGAGGCGAGCCGCGAAGGGATGCAACCGACGGCCAAGATCGGTCGCACGACGGCCAAAACTCGCCTAGTAGCTTTTCGGATTGTGGTCTTCGCCGTGGCAGCGGAGGTAGCACGTTCCCTGGTGCAGCCCGGTGTGCTGGAATTCGAGCCGGCCGCTGCTACTAGGCGCCACGATGTTAAGGTCGAAGTTGATCAAGGCCGCGTTTCCGCTTGCCGTACCACCGGGCACACCATGAGGGTCGTGGCACGTCGAACAGGAGGAAAATTGCATGTGATCATCGTGTGCGGAAAAGCTCTCGTTGTTCCTCAGGCTTTGCTCGCTATGGCATTTGAAGCAGAGCGCGTAGTTCGACGACGAGTACGGAAGACTAGCCGTATAACCGGGTGTTCCCGTTGGACTCTCGATCACGTAATTACGCTCGAGGATGTGGTTCACGTTCGAGCCATGCGGTCCTGCCGGGCCAGTGTTTCCAGCCCCCAAATTCCTTCCGGTATCGCTCGAATGGCAGTCGATGCAATAAATCTGGGACGAGGGTGACAGCGGCCGCGAGACGATCGGCGCTCCGGAGCCATCCACCACCGCGCTCAATAGACTCGACACGTCTCCGCCCGGCCCGACGCTCAGGCCGCGCGGGTTAATCACCGGATGGAAGGATGCGGTTGAAGTGAAGGCCTGCCGCAAATCGGTGGAAGGCAGCTGGCGGTTTGGCAGAGGGCCGTAAACCTGGTAGCCGGGGACCTGGGGCTTGGTGGTGTTGTAGCTGTGGCACTTCAAGCAAATCTCGTACTCAAAGACAGCTTCGCCGGTGCCGCGCTGCGGGTCGAGCGGGCCGCCAGTCTCGCTGATGCCGCTCTCCCCCAGGAGGGTTCCCAAGAGCTGTGGCGGGACAGGCGTGGTCGCATCCGGCCGTGCGGCATGGGGATTGTGACAGTCGTCGCATGCGGCATGGCGGGTCAGAATATTGTCCGGCGCCTCGGCTGGGTCGTGGCCACCCTGAGGACCGAGCGAAGGGTGCGTATAGATCTTCAGCGTGAATTCCGACTTTAAGTCGGGCAAGCCTGTGGTGGGATTTCCGTCGTGGCACTGAAAGCAGACTTGGTCGGTTTCTCCCTTGAGCAATTCCTGGCTTCCTTGCCCAGAGTGAGGGCGATGGCACGATTCGCAGCCATTCGTCGCAACGGTCGGGTATCCCGTATGCGATCCGAGATACGGGATGCCGTCGTTTGTATTTGCGGCATAGGAGTTCGGGGCAATGCTATGGCTCGACGGTGAGCCCTGTGTCCCGCTCCAACTCCATAGATTCTCGCCGATACCGCCCTGCAGCACGTGACAGGTGGTACAGATCGCTGACGAAGAATTGTTCTTCACCAAGAACCGCTTTTCAATCGGATCAAGGAGCTCGTTGTGCGGATCATGGCAACTCGTGCACTGCACGCGTCCCTGTGAGTCAAGCTTGACTGCGTCTCCGTCAGGAGGCAGTCGAATCTGGGCGTCGCTTAGGTCCGGAGCGAACGAGAACGGGTGGCTATTGGCAAAGCTGAGGGAACTCCCAGCGATGTTTGCCGTGGCGCTGGGCGGAAGCTTCTGATCCGTAGGCACATTTTGGAAGGGAATGAGCCCGTCATTCACGGTGTCGCCCAAAGCGACCGTTCCGTCGTGACAGCTCAGGCAGAGTTTAGAAGAGTCGCCGGCCTGCGGCTGACCCTCCGCCGCTTTCATCGTGGAGCTCTGGTAGATCTGGTAAGTAAACCCTTGGGACAACGTCTGATTCCAGAGCGGCGCAACGGGACTGGCATTGTGGGGAGTATGGCAGAAGACGCACCGCTGATCGTCGGCAGAGGCTTTAATTGTAGCTGCACTGGTAACGCTGAAGTCGTGCTTGGAATCCTTGATCTGGCTTATGATGCTGTCCTGCGGCGCGGCAACGGTGGAGCACACCGCCAGAAATAATCCCAGCAGCACCCACCGCTTCACTGGGCACCTCCCGGGGCGGGAGGCAACGCTGCGTGCCGTTCGGGCAGGTACCGGAAAACCTCCACGCGACGCTGGAACGGATCGGCCACGTAAATGTGATCGCTCTCGTCTACCGCCACTCCGGCAGGAATGTAGAATTCTCCGTTGCGCTTTCCACTCTTGCCGAAGCTGAGCAAGTACTCACCGCGAGTATCGAAAATCTGAACGACGGAAAACAGCGCCTCGGCTACGTAGATGTGCCCCTCCGAATCGAGCGCCAATCCCTTCGGACGATTGATATTCCCCGAGCCATCGCCCAGGTGCCCGAATTGCGCCAGGAATTTTCCGTCGGGTGAAAACATCTGGATGCGAAAATTCAACGTATCGTTGATGTAAAGTCGTCCGGCACGATCTACTGCGACGAATGTCGGGAAGTTGAACTGGCCGGGACCGGCTCCGGACTCGCCAAACCTCCGGATGAAGCGGCCTTCCGTTGTGTAGGTGAAAACAGCTGGCCGCGCGGCATCCACCACATAGACGTCGTGGTTGGCTGGAGAGAAAGCCACGGCAGCCGGGCGCTTGAATGCACCCTCTTCTCCACCGATGTACAAGAGAAATTTTCCGTCTCGGGAATATTTCAAGACACGCCCCGCTGCCGAATCGCAGACATAGATGTGTTGCGCATCATCGACCGCCACGCTGACGGGAGAGCCGAAGTACGTCTTCTTGTACCCGCGCACGACTTTCACGGATTTATCCCGAGGGTCGAAAATCTTCACGTCTCGCGCGCCCGCGTCGGCGACCACTATGCGGCCCTTCGAGTCGACCGCAACTCCGTAGGGTTGCTTGAGCAGCGAAGGGTCGGTATCGCTCTTCGCCCAGTCCAGAAACTTCCGCCACAGCGAGCGCTTCCACCCGAAATCGCTGGCCCGCGAGAACGTCTGGACAAACTCGATGCGCGGTGGCTCGGGTGGCGACGGCCAGACGAGAGCGTCCTCGGCACCCTTCCCGTCGCGGGCCTGCCCGGCCAGAGCGGGGACGGTCAGAAGACACAACGCGCCAAGCACCAGAAGCGACACTTTCGTTGCTCCGGCAAAAGCACGCTGTAATCCATTCCCGGTGCCCATCCGACCCTTCCTCCGCAATCTGTTCCGCACTAAAGAATATCGGAGCGCTAGAGAATGTGGAAGGGGAACCGAATGCGGAAGATGACGCGGTTCGCGTGCTGGTTGAACTGCTTCGCCTGGGAGTTGGCCCTTCCATACCCGGCGTACATCGTGAATCGTCCGAACTTATACTGGACGGTGAAGTCCAATTGGCGAAATTCGTTCCGCGTTTGCTGCAGGAACGCAAAATCGTAATTGCTCTGCCAATAGCCACCGCCGATCTGCAGGTTAATTCGAGGACGCCAAACCACGCCCACGCGGTCGCTGGCAACCTGGGAAAGAATCAACGGATTGAACGGCTGGTCCGCTGCAACAGGCTGATTTTCCGCCGGGATACGAGGTTCAGCCAGGGGGAATGCAAGACCGAAAAGAAGCTGATCGGAATTTGACGTACTGTGGGATCCGTAAACGCTCAGTTGGCGCATCGTGGCCGAGACCATGTAGTTGCGCAAGTCGAGCGTCAGGTGAGAGCTCGTCAAGTCGAGGCTGGTCTTGCCAATTTCCGCGATGGCCTGCAGGGTGAGTCCACGAAAGTGGGATGTCTCCGCATTCAGCCTGACGTGGTGATCCGAGCTGGTGGCGAGGTTAAAGAAGATTGGATTCGATCGCTGGCTATACCGATAGGCAGCCCCGTATCGAAGGCGGCGAACGTTTCCACCGTAAATGCCGTTGTCCAGGCTGAACCCGAAGCCCGAGTCGGATCTTCCGCTGGCCAAAGCGAAACGCTGCCAGTTGACCGAACTTGCGCCGCGGTACTCGAACTTCCATATCTTATGGCGATAGTTATAGCCGACGTTCGGGCTGAGGGATGACGTCGTGAAGAAGTCGAGCGTGCTGGGTGGCAGCGTCGAAAGCGTAGCGAGAGGCAGGCTGTTGTGGCTGTAACTCAAACCGGCCGTGAGGCTGAGGTTTTTCGTGGCTCGATAGTTTGAGCTGGCTGCAAACGATTCGGACGTCGTATCGACCGCCTGAGCATTAAACGGCAAGGGCGCCGAGGGGCCTCCTTGCGAGGACAGAATGCGCAGCGCATTGACCGCATTGTGATTGATACTGGCATTGAACGATGTGTCGAGTTTCGACGTTACACGCCACTGCAGGCTGCCATTTGCAAGCAAGACGTCGGATTTCGAGGAGTTGGCTCCTGTCAGGGTCCCAAACTTAAAGGCGGAATAGCCGACGCCCAAGTCCAAACGGGCGTTATTACCCAGTGCCCGGGAAGCGGCAGCGCTCAGCGTGTTGTCACGCTCGAGGTAGTCGGAGTAGGTACTGGTTGTGCGCGCGTAATCCTCGCTGAAGCGCATGTCCCACCCGACGAGCCTGCGCTGCGCCGTGACGTTCGCGAATCGCTGCTTTGAATCGAAAACCAAGTTGGGAAATAGGTCGTTCGATGTACTTCCAAATCCCAGGTTATAGCTGATATATGCCAATTTCGGCTGCTTCAGCTGTCCCCTTAGACCCCATTGGGATGTCCTCGTGGTGAACGGAGGGATGAGCGAGCCGCTCTGATCGCTGGTGCCCCGCGAGAAGTAGACACTGAAGGGAAAGCTGCGCTCCGGCAGAAACGAAAGGCTGCCATTGAAGTTCAACCCGTTGGCGCTGGCGCTCCCCTGGTCCACGCCCGTGCTGTTGCGGTCCCAGAACGTTGAAAACGAATAGTTCATCAGGCGTGGATCATAGAGAAAGCCGCTGGCGTCCAGCCCAAGCTCACTAATCAGATCGCGCGAGTTCGACGTGACGAGTCGGCCGTCGCCCGATCCGATGTTCGTGTAGTTGAAGCCGAAGCCTCCCCAACCGTTGAGTCTGAGGGAGTGACGCGCGGCCTGTGCCCAGAGCGGTGCAGCAGCCAATGCGATCCAAGCGACTGCAATGACGATCACCCGCCTTATAACCCAGTTCGCCGAGATTGATGTGCCGGAAATCATTGCGCTGCGTGTGGTGCGTGCTTTTCCTGCACGATCTCGATCTGCGCGCCGTTCTTCAGTTTCGCCACCCAGGCCTGGCGGAGTTCCTGTAACTTCTTCTGCTCCAGTTCCGCCTTCAGCATCTGGCGGACCTCCTGGTACGACATCTGGTGGGCTGGCTGGCGCTCCTCCACCTTCATCACGCTGTAGCCGTACTTCGTGTGGAAGGGCTCGCTGAATTTGCCCACCGGAAGGCTAAAGGCGACTTTTTCAAATTCCGGCTCCAATCGTCCGCGGTGCGCCCAGCCGATGTCGCCTCCTTTCACGCGGTAGAAGTCGTCGGAGTACTCTTGAGCGAGTGACGCGAAATCCTTGCCTGCCTTCAGCTCGGCGTACACCTTCTGTATCTTCTCTTTTGCCTTTCGATCGGAGTCCGGCCCACCCTTGGTATCCACTGCGGCGAGGATCAGACGTGCGTGCACCTGTTCAGGCCGCAAGAATTTTTTCCTGTTTTGCCGATAGTAGGCGCGCACAGCCTCCGAGCGAACGCGCGAGGGAAGGTAAACGTCCCGCTTGAATTCCTGCTCGAGGGTCATCCGGCGCTGGAGCACACCGAGGTATCGCTCCCGCGTCAGATCGCTTGCTTTCATGGACCGGTCAAACGCTTCGGCGCCGTACTTGACGCGCAAGCGCGCGTATTCGGCACGAGCTTTCGCTCTCGGCACGACCGCGTGAGTCTTCACGGCCCGCTGCCACGCCAGCTCTTCGACGATGACCTCTTCCAATGCTTTCGCGCGGATTTCTACCATTTTGGAGGGCGTTATGCCCCCATGCGCAGAGTTGCTGGGGTAGAGATTCTCGATTTCGTCGGCTAATTGGCCTTCGGTGAGGGCAGTCCCGTTGACGCGCGCGACTACCTGCTCGTCCTTCGGCAATGCCTGCGATGAGGCCTGCGATAAAAGTCCCGCCCCCGCAAGAACAGCGAACAACAACCACCGAGTAGCGAGAGCCAGCCTGCTTGCTCTGATGACACCTTTCCCGTTCATCGTGACCACCTCCGTCCTCCTACCCGAAGGGGAGGCTCCGCCCCCTCTCGAACAGAGCCTCCCGATTCGAGGTTACTTACCGTGACAACCGAGGCAAAGCTCGCTCCCATTTGTCGAGGCACGCAGGAACGGTCTGCCATTCGCGTTGCTGTGAACGTTATGGCAGCTCGGGCACTGCATTTTGCCCGCGAACAGAGGAAGGAACTTGCCGCTGGAGGTGGTCAAGCCAAGCCGGGCCCCGCCGATCCCGCTGGTGTCCACCGCTGGCACCTGAAGGCTGATTGACTTCGCAGCCAACGCGGCGTCATAGGTGAAGTTCAGCGGATGGGTGCTGGAGAGGCCGTAAACGCCCGCCCCGATCTGGGTATCGGCCATCATGTATACCGGGACGTTAGGGCCAGAGACTGCGCCGGTGTCGTCATAAAACGACGGCGATTGGCGTTCTCCGGTGGCGGAGACGTACTCGCCCTTGTACAGTGTGTTCACACCCACCGTGCCGTCGTGGCAGCTTAGGCAAAGGTTCGACACGGCTGCCGAGCCGGCCACCGCACCGCCAAGATCGCTGATGTCCGTACCCATGGCATCAAACGATGGGCTGCTGTAAACCCCGTAGCTCGCCTTCGCGGAGAGATAGTGGTTCCAGAGTGGCGGTTGGTTCGCGGGCCCCGAGGTGACGGCGGGGTCGGTGTTGTCTTGTACCTGGTGCGGAACGTGGCAGTAGAAGCAGATTTGTGTTTGCGTCTCGGCCTTTATGCTGCCGGGGCCGGTCGCGGACAAATTGTGGTCTGTGCCCACGATGTCCGCGATGCGCGAGTACTGTGCTTGAGCGCTCGTGCTCGCAAACAGCAATGCAACGAATGCGAGAAGCAATATGACAGTACGTTTCATAGTATGGATTTCTCCGTTGAGAATTTACTGCTACAGCCCTCTATCGCCCGTGTGTTCGGGGCCACCTCCTTTGCTCAAATGAGTGGGAAGCTGCGAGGGAGCGGCCGAAGCCTTCGCGGCGCCCCCGTCGTTGGTCTTTCCATTCAAAAGCTGGAAGATCTGAATGCGGCGGTTGTTCTGGTCCGCCACGTAGATAAAGTTCTGCTGATCGATGCAAATACCGGCCGGGAGCCAGAAAGTCCCAGGCCCCTGTCCATAACTGCCGAGAAACATCAGCAGCTGTTTCTTCTGATCGAAAATCTGAAAGTTGTCGAAGTCCGCATCCACGACGTAAATGTTTTGATCGCGATCGAGGGCCACGCCCTTCGGCTTCAGCATGTCGCCCAGATGGTTGCCCTGCTCGCCGAAGGTATCCACGAATTTGCCCTCGGGATCGAAGATCTGCACGCGGTGGTTCAAGGTGTCGGAAATGTAGATTCGCCCGGCTCGGTCGAGCGCGATGTTCGTGGGAAAGTTGAACTCTCCGTTGCCGATGCCTCGTTTCCCGAACTTGCTGAGATACTGGCCGGATTCGGAGTCATACATGAGCACGCAGTGCTGCCGGGAATCGACAACGTAGAGGCGGTGGCGCGCATCGTCCACGGCGACATCGGTGGGATTCACCATCTCGTCTGGCTTCCCCAGGGCAAACAGAACTTGTCCCGAATCAGGGTCGAAGGCATAGACATGCTGACCCAGCGAGTCGGCGACCCACACACGATCCTTGCCGTCCACGACGATTCCGATGGGAACGCGCAGGCGCACCTGTGGGGTACGGCCCAGGAAGGTGACTTTCTTCTGCTGGCGATCTAATACAAAGATGATGCCTTGACCGCTATCGGCCACGTAGATCCGCCCGTGTGAATCCACCGCAATCCCGTAGGGTTTTACGAACCCCGGTTTGAAATCCTTTACCCGAATCCCCGCAAGCCGGTCGAGAAAGTTCGCTTTCTTCGCGGGCTCCACGTCCATCGCCCCGTGAATCGATTCGATGTACTTAATCCGCGGCTCCGCCGGGGGAAGGGGCCAAACCAGCTGAAGAGCTTTTCTTTGCTGGCCTTTCTTGTGCTTGTCCGCGGCAGTTCGAATTGCCACCGCAGGAATGAGAAGCACAAGCGCAACGGCCCCGGCGGCCCATCGGTTGCGGATGATTCGCAGGTCTGGCATTTCCTTGTCCTCACTTATGGCACTGCGTACAGAGGTCGATGTCGCTCTTCACTTGTTCCGGCATCAGCGCCGAGACGTCCGAACTGTGCTGCGCATGGCAACTCACGCAGCTCAACGGCGTGCCCTTCTTGCGCGGATCGTCGCGCCCTCCGATAGGGTGACCCATGATTGGGTGGCCGGACATCCCGGAGCGATCGAGCCCTATCTTCGGTGCTTGGCGGTATTCGTCCAAGGGAATCGTCTGCCCGCCTAACACTGTGACGACGCCGTCTTCGGCTTTCACGCCTGGCTGATTCACTCCGTGGCAGGACAAGCAAAGAGTGTCCACCTCCGCCCGCGTGTGAAAGGCGTAATCGCTGCTATGAGGGTTGTGGCAGGCCAAACATTGGCCCTTCTCATAGGGGCCGTGCATCACCTTTTTCTTCTCGAGCTCGTGGCAGGTCGTGCAGATCTCAGTGGGCGGGGCCAGCAACTTGATCGTAGTCTCATCGTTCTTCGTCTCGATTTCGTGGCAGGCGTTGCAGCCCATCACCATCGCCGAGTGGACATATTTCCCTTCTGTCTTATCCGTGTGGCAATCGGTGCACTTGGCGACGTCGAAGTCGCTGGGAAGCGGTACCGGGTGTGTGCCGCCTTGCTGCGCGAAGAGAAAACCAAAGAAGAAGAATAGGACGGAGAGGGCGCCCATATTCAATTTGCCTCAGGCGCAATATACGCACACTCCCGACCTCCCGCTTGTGACCGTTGTCACAAGCGCGCGAATTCTACGATGTGCATGGTGCGGCTGCCTCACTGGATTCGGGAAGGGTACCGGTACTCCTGCAGCGCGGTTTCTCCAGCGGCGTCCCGCGGCGTCGTCCGCTCGACAGCCCTGCTCGCTAGGGCTTGACGTCATACGAAGCGCCGTTTCGACGTCACTCGGCTTGCGCTGGGGCCTAGCCTAGTGCGCCCGCTTCCGGCTACTTGCTGCTGACCGTCAGAATCAACGAGGACGGCTCCGCGGCATACAGTTGATCGACAAGCTCTGCGCGGCGTTGAAGCACGGCTCGCTGATTGAACGAGCCTTTGTCCGTGATCTCTCCGGCATCGAGCGACGGAAGTTCTTCCGCCAGGATGGCACGCATGACCTTGTTCGAACTACCTGTCGATTCTTTCAGGAAGCTTTTCAGCAGCGACCGAAAGCGCGCGCTCACGGCGGGATGCCTGACGATTTCGGCGGGCTGCGCGCCTCTCGGCAGTTCGGGGGCGAGCGCGCGGCAAGCCTCCAGATCGGCGAAAATGATCGCTGCGGCGTAGCCGCGGTTAAGGCCGGCGACCACGACGTCGCGGATGAAGGGCGCGAAGTGGGCAATCATTCTCGCCCGGAGCGGGCCTACGCTGACCCACGTTCCGCTCGCCAGCTTGAAGTCCTCGGAGAGACGCCCGTCGAAGAGCAAACCTTTATTCACGTCGTGGGGATCTACAAATCGAACCGCATCTCCGAAGCAGTAAAAACCTTCCTCGTCGAATACTTTCTGCGTCAGCTCCGGCTGCCGCCAGTAGCCCGGCGTGATATTGGGCCCGCGGACTCGAGCCTCGAGCTTCGTACCACACGGGACCAGCTTTAGTTCCACGCCTGGGACGGGGATGCCGATGATGCCAGCCCTGTCAGTTTCCCAAGTTGTCTGGACAGCCATGGGCGCCGTCTCCGTGGAACCGAGTCCCGTGGCCATAATGATTCGCTCGCCGCACGTTTCGAACGCAAGATCGCGGTAGGCATCCCAAACTGGCTGCGAGAGTCCTGCTCCCGCGTAAAACATCAGCTTCAGCCGTCGGAAAAAAGTCTCGCGCAGCTGAGAATCAGCCCGCAGGAACGGCAAGAGATCTTCGTATCCTTTCGGAACATTGAAATAGATCGTCGTGGAAATTTCGCGCAGGTTGCGGACCGTCTTTTCGATCGAACCGGGGCCAGGCTTTCCGTCGTCGATGTAGAACGTGCCGCCGTTGTAAAGCGAGGCGCCAACGTCGTTATTTCCCCCGAAGACATGATTCCAGGGTAGCCAGTCGACGATCACCGGCGGCTCGTCTTCGAGAAAGCCGAATGTCTGTGCGATCATCTGCTGATTGCTGCAGATCATCCGGTGCGTGTTGATGACTGCCTTGGGCATGTCGGTCGATCCCGACGTGAAGAGAAATTTGGCCACCCCGTCAGGATCGATCTGGTCGTGCGCTGATTCGACGCCCGACGTAGGATTTGTCGCCAGCAGATCCGCGAAGAGGTTGGTGTTGCGGCGGTCCGGTGGCGCGGTCGTGGCGACAACTTCCACATGCTCGCCAGCCACGGCTTCGATGGCGGGCGCGTAGCGAGCGCCATCCGAAACGAAAACCATGCCCGGCGTTAGAATCTTGAGCGCATGACGCAGCTTGCCGAAATCCTTGGAAACGAGCGAATACGAAGGCGAAAGAGGCGCGACGGGAATGCCGACGTGCTGGCCCGCCAGCGTCAAAACGAGCTGTTCGAGATCGTTTTCCGAAAGAATCGCCACCGGCCGCTCTGCCGAAAGGCCGCGATCCAAGAGGGCCTGGCCGACGCTGCGAACCGAGTCCCAAACCTGCGCGTACGTGAGCCATCGCCACTCGTCATTCGGGCCGCGCCGGGCGACGCAGACTTTGTCTGGACACACTTTCGCCCAATGAAAAGGGCGATCGGTTAGCACTTTGGGATAGGGTCGTAGCGCTTCCCCCGGCCTGATCAACATCGCGTCGCCGGCGAGGCGTTCCAGCGTCGCTCCAGAAGTGCGCATCCGAACCCGACGCACGCCCCCGCCTCTGCCCGGAGTCGTCCGGTTGGCCCGAGCCCGTTTGACCCCTTCGCTTGGGGACGAACCGGCCCTGGCGGCGCCCGAGTGCCGTGGCTGAATCGGGTCCCTCATCGTTCACGCTTCCTGATTCGCCGCTTCGTGCGAAGAAGTCCCGCGCGTCGCAACGCTAGCGAATATCTTCCCACAATCTCTTCAGGCGCTCGATTTCCGCCGTGGCTGAGACGTCGCCCGTTGTCGTCACGATTGCCGGCCGCAAGCGGGAAACCACGCTGCGTATGGATTCGTCAGGGCCGGGACCGCCGGGCTCGAAAGCCTTAGGAGGCAACGCGATTCCCAGTCTTGCAGGTCCCAATACCGCGAGTCCCCCGAGGGCACTCGAACCGGCGCCATCCAAAACGGGACATATGACGCAATCCCAGGCCTGTTTCGCGATGACGTCGGAGCTTGCTGCCACCGAGCGCCCGCATGTGAGCAGAACCACCGGAAGCGCCTCGTAAAAGCGAATGATATTGATCGTCGCACCGAGCCTTGACGCCCACTCTTCAGCGTCCTCGGCCGCGAGAGTTGGCAGAACATCTTCCCGAATAAAGACCACGTTGGCGCCCGCTTCGACGAATGCCTTAGCGATAGGAGCGATCGCCGCAGCCGCGAGATCAATAGCATCGGGCGAAATGTCTTGAGGGCGGAGCTCGTCCCGGGGTTCGACTTGCGTCAACTGCGCGGCCAGCGTGAACACGCCGGTGATGCCGACCGTCAGCAGGCAGTCGTCGCGGACCATGGGTTTGAGGCGCCGGACAACTTCGGCGGCCACATTGGTTCAGACGTGTGCTCTTCCGATCTCGGCAGAGCGAAGCCCGCCGGGAAGTTCGCCTTGCGCCGCCTGCCGCGGCCAGCGAAGCGATGCCGGCTGCCCTTCCGCTCCCCACTGCACGACGCCGCCCAGGGCTTCTGCTTCCAGGAACGGATCGAAGTAACACGTGATGCCATCCGAGCGCAGGTGCGCGCGAACTTGCCGAAGGGAGTTCGAAATCTTCGTCGGGTTCGTGAGGAACGCGCGCAGGGACAAATTTTCGATGCGCGCGGCGTGGGAAAACACAATCGGCAAGAAAAGCGGCCGCGGCGGCGCGACCCCCTGCACGAGTCCTTTAACCATTTGCCTGGGAGTGAGATTCTCAGGCATTTCTCGCTATCGGACGACGGGCCCGAGCGGTTTCGCGTCCGGCCAGGAGCCATACCACTGCAGAATTTCTTTCGGGGGGCTCTGCTTGCTCCATTCTTTCTGGAACTCGGCGAACGCCTTGCCACGCGCCAACCGGGCACGCCGTTCTTCGTCTCTTTGCTGTTTGGTCTTTTCGATGTCGATCTTTCGCCGCTCGGGATCGTAGGCTACGCGGTAGATATTCTGCGCCGTCCAATCCGAGATGATCTGCTTGCGCACGTCGTCGATAACCTGCTCCGGGTCGCGCTCCAACGGGTCGCCGTAGCCGGGGCCGCCGCCGCTGAACCCGAAGATTACGTCGCCTTCCTGATAGACCTTGGGCGCGCGCGCCACCAGATCGTACGTCCAATCACCATGGATCGACCCCTTCTCCACAATGGACCGAAAATCGAGCGTAAGATTCGGATCGCCCTCCCTCATCTCCCTCAGCAGATCGGCTTTGCGAACGCTGATGCCCGGAATAGGCGAAGAGGCGTAGCCGCCGAATAGAGGCTGGCCGAGCGGCACTTTGCTACCGTTGCCCATGCACATCGACACCACTTCCGGCACCTTATGGACCATCCAATGTTGCGCGCCGCCGGCGCCGCCGCGATGAAGCCCGGGGCCGCTCGAATCTTTCCAATGCTGAGACAGAGTAACCGTGATCGGCAATTCGCTCTCGACCTGCTCGGAATCGGGAGCCCGGCCGAATGCGCACCACGCGAATCCGTACGCATCCATTCCGTCCGACTCCGCGCGGCCGCCTTGGCCCATGGTGTTGAGCGCAAACGAAAGCACGTCGGAGACCGCGAGCTTCCACTGCGAAAGTCCCGCGCAGATCTGAGAGGTATGCTGGCTTCCGGGAGGCGCCGTAGCCTGCTGCCAGAGAGAAGCGTTGGAAAAGATCATCTTCGAGAAGCTGTTCTGCGTTGCGTTGCGCGCCTGCATGCCGATGTAGACGCAGCAACTGGTGGCCGCCATCTTGTCCGGATAGACGATGCTACCCTCTGGGAATACGAAATCAATCGGCGCGAACGTGGAACTGCAAATGGGCAGGTCGTGGAACATGTACTCGTACATGAAATTCGCCACGTGCCCGACCACGGCCTGCGGGTGGACGTTGTACGACGATGGATTCTCTGGCGAGGTTCCGTGAAAATCGAAGACGATTCCGTCGTCCTTCTTGACGAGCGTCAAATAGCACGAGCGCACCAGCGCCGGCGTCCATCCAATGGCGTCGTTGAAAGTTACGGCGCGAAACTTGCCATCGGGGAGCGCGCGAATCTTCTTCCGCGCGCCCGCCTCCGCGGTGTCCAACATCTTGCGCATCAGTCCAATCACGAAATCGGCGCCGCGCTTTTCCACCAGTTCCAGCACGCGGACGCGGACGCGGTCCGCCGTCGTACAGCGCGCCCGCAAATCGGAAATGAACATGGCCGGAGCGCGCATCCCGTAGGCGGAGTACATTTCCAAGAAATCGTTCCGGATTTCGAAATTTTCAGCGATCTTGATCGGTGGGAGATTAAGGCCTTCTTCAAACCGGTTCTTCGCGCTCACCGGCATCCCGCCCGGCTCGATGGCGCCCGTTTCGGTGGTATGCAAGGCCGCCGAAGCCCACGCCAGTAGCTGGCCTTTGTGAAAAATCGGCATCAGCGCCACCTGATCCGGGTTATGGATGCCCCCGTAAAGAGCGTCGTTCGTGTACCAGATGTCCCCGTCGCGAATCCCCGGGTTCACCTCGTAGTATTTCTTGACGAACTTGATGATGATCGGCTGGATGATCGCGTGCAGATAAGTTCCGCAGGATCCGTTGATCAGATCTCCGTTCGCCGTGAAGATGGCAACCATCGAATCGCCGGAGACGCCGAAGTAGCTCCGCGAGGCGCGAACGAATACCTCCATGGCTTCGTCGAGAATGTCGTTGGTGACCTGCACGCCGATCTCGTAATCGCCCTGCTGTACTTTGGCGGCGCATTCCCGTTCATACGGGGTGGTGGGCGCCGGCTTCAGCCATTCCAGTTTTTCCGCCAGTGTCGGGATAGGCATAAATTTCCTCGATGCTTGAAGCTGCTTACTCTTCCAGTATACCGAGCCCGCGCTCGTCAATCGAAAAGCGCATGAGGGGCGGTACGACCATCGTCGTGTATTCTCCCTCGACGATCGCCGGACCCTCGACCACGTTGCCGGGGCGCAAGGATTCGTATGCGAAAATCGGCGTCGTCCGGAAGTCCCCCGCATCGGGCCAGTATGCGGGGCGTTCGCCTTTGCGCGCCGCCGAGGGATCGCTCTTCTCCAACGGCATTTTCGGCAAGTGAACCTTCGGAGTCGTCACGATCGCTTTCAAGATAAAGCTCTCAATGAAAATGCCGCCCTCCGGATTCACGACGAACGGGCTAAAGGCCTCGCTGAACTCCTTGTTGAACGCGTCGCACAACGTGCGCACGTCCTGGCCGGATTTCAGCGCGAGGCGCGGTGAAAGCGCCCGTTTCACGTGGAATTGTCCGCCGTACAGCATGTCCAGCTCCAGCACAAACGTCGCCTTCTGCGGATCCATGCCGTCGCCCACCAGATCCTTGCGAGCCTGCGCGAGCAGCGCCTCGACCGTGGTGTTGAAAGCATCGTAGTCCTGCGTTAGCTGTTGATCGCCCGGCGTCATCAGCGTGATCTTCTTGGAGACCTCATAGACGTGCATGATGTCCATCGTCGACGAGCCGTAGGCGCAGAAAACCGGCGAAAAAGGAAACATCACCGCCTTGGGGATATCGCCCTTGAATCCTTCGGCGTGCGTGGGTCCGGCGCCTCCGCCGACGAACAGAATGAACTCTTCCGGGCTGTATCCGCGCAGGTGAACTTCCTTCATGATGGCGGACGACATGTTGCCGTTGACGATCTTTCGAATGATTCCAGCGGCTTCCTCAACGCTGATTCCCATGGGTTTGGCAATTTTGTCGCGAATCGCCTGAATCGAGCGATTCCTGTCGAGGCGCATCTTGCCGCCGTAGTAATACTCCGGGTTGATGTAGCCCAGGACGACATCCGCATCGGTGACCGTGGGCTCCGTTCCCCCCAGGTTGAAACAGGCAGGGCCGGGCATCGATCCGGCGCTTCGCGGCCCGACCTGCAGGCGATTCTGCAAGAGTCGGTTGAGCGACGCGATCGAGCCTCCGCCGGCGCCCACGGAAAGCGTCTTGATCATCGTGATGCCGACCATCCAGCGGTCGATGATCGGGCGGAAATCGTAGCTGCGCACGCTGTCCTTTACCACGAGCCCCACGTCAAAGCTCGTCCCTCCCATATCCGTCATCACCACGTTCTGGTAGCCGAGCGATTTGGCCACGTGATGGGCGCCCATGAGCCCGGACACTGGGCCGCTATTGAATGTGCGGCTGGCCGAGGTGCGGAAGACTTCGGCGATGCCGCCAGAGCTCTGGATCATCAGTAAGGGTTTCTTGTAGCCACGCTCGCGCAGCTTGTCCCACATAGCGGAAAGCTCGATCTGCATGGAACGCTGAAGATAAGCGTCGAGGATTGCGGCCAGCGTCCGCTCGTATTCCCCCAGCTTCCCGACTACCTGTCCGGCGAGCACGACAGGCATGTAGCCGATATGAAACTCTTTGTATTCGTCGCGAATGACTTCCTTGATTCTGCGTTCGTGGATCGGGTTGAGAAAACCCCACAACAGCGACACGACAAAGCCGCGTGCTCCTCGGTTGACGAGGTAACGCACCTTTTCGCGAACGTCGTTTTCATCGAGCGGCCGTATCACGTTTCCGCGCGAATCGACCCGCTCCTTCACGCCTACAATCATCTCCCGGGGAATCAGCGGGTCGGGCTTCTTCTGGACCGCCAGGTTCCGGCGCTCGGCGACGCGCGTGCCGTCGATCCATTGCGCGCCCCGCCCGATCAGGACAACGTCTTCGTGTCCCTCGGTCGTGATCAGCGCCAAGCGCGGCCCCTTCCGCTCGATCAGCCGGTT
>OBLQ010000286.1_pt1 | contig 18891 bp, 17 predicted proteins | sample 1519881 | NCBI WGS metagenome assembly OBLQ01 (sample SAMN01911456, study PRJEB22533) | soil metagenome | biome: Soil | place: Malaysia | collected 2012-04-30 | depth DG_metagenome m | reverse complement strand
TGGATTGGCGGATCGCATTTCGAAGGCGATGAATTCGGCGCGCTGAACGATATTCTGGAAGCGGCCTCTGGGGCGACGCCGTTTGGGTCCGAAGTAGGCGTCATGACCTCGATCAATGACTTCGCCTCGCGTCCGGCCCGCGCATTCAAGGACGGTGAAGAGTTTTCGATCGGCAGCCGCCGGATGAAGTGGCTCTATACGCCGCATGTTCCGCACGGCTGGGATTGCGGCATTCTGTTCGATCTTTCGTCAAAAACGCTGCTCTGCGGGGATCTCTTCACGCAGCCGGGAGCGAACATGCCGCCCGTGACTGAATCAGAGGTGCTCACGGCCAGCGAGGGGATGCGCAATATGATGGACTATTACGCGCACGCCACAAATACGATGGCTACTTTGGAGCGCTTGGCGAGTCTCCAGCCGTCGACGCTCGCGTGCCAACATGGGAGCGCTTACCGTGGCGACGGCGCCGCGCTGCTCCGCGAACTGGCGGCTACGATCGAGAGGGGGAACGCCGAGCTGTCTGCGTCCGCATGAAGGGGCGGCCGAAGCAGATCGCGTTCAGATCGCTTCCTAATCGCTACGGCTCTACCACGCTCGCTTCTTCGCGAGTTCTTCGAGGGACGGGTAGGAGTGCGCTTCGACGAATGTCTGCTCGCGCGGCTGCGTTCCGCTCTTAATTGCTTGCACCATCATTTCGAGCGCCCGGTCCATCGTCAAGGAAGTCAGCACGGCAGCGCAGAGCGTGCCCTGATCCACGAGCGGCTTGGCCTGGCCGGGCACACCCACGCCCGCGCACGGCAGGGCGAGCCATTTCGTCCGCGCGGGCTCAGGCGTGTTTGTCTCGAACGCTTTTCGCGCACCGAAAATAAAGTCGGCATTTTGCGAGACGATCATTTGTATCGCCTCCGGGCGCACAGTCGCCAGACTCAGCCAGGAGCAGACCGCTCCGCAGGCGTTTTCCGCCGTCGCTCCCTGGACCTTCAGACTCTTCAACTCGACATTCTTGGGTTTGCCGCTTTCCACTCCCTCGAATCGTCTCGACGCTACCGAACTCATCCCGGGCCCGCGCAGATAGAGAACCGAGCCCCCTTCCGGCAACAGCGCACCGAGCTGCCGCCCTTGAATTCGCCCGATTTCCACGTGGTCCTGCGACACGAGGAAAACGGGAGCCTTTGCGTTTCCGCGGAGCGCTCCCAGATATTCCACCTGCGCATTGCTCACCAACCATCCAATTCCCGCGGCAGCAGCCGCCTCGGCCACGCGGGGCAAACCGGCGGCGGTGACCGGCTCGAGAAGGATGCCGTGCGGCCGCGATTCCGCGGGCGATTGCACGAACTTCAGCAATTGCTGGCCTTGTGTCACCGGGTCCATCTCCGCGTTCACCACTTGCAGTTCCACGCCCAAACGGCCCGCCGTCGCTTTCGCGGCGGCCGTCTGCTCGCGCAGATACAAGCTGTCACCAGGAATCGCCAGAACAAATCTCCATGTTTTCACGGGTTCTCCCGAGGTTCGGATTCGAATTTGCGCGGCCAGGTGCGGAGCATGCTTCGAAGCTAAGGAATAGCACTACCGACCCGGGGCGACACAGGAAATGCGCTCTGTGCGGTCTGCTTGCTATCACCGGAAGAGTAAATAGCCGCGAATGGAATAATCAGCGAATTCCGCGCGAGGCCGTCGCAGCGGATCTTGGCCGCAGGCGCCTGCGGAAGCATTTGGAAACCGCACGATTCGCGACGCGAGGACCAGCCAGGTTGGAGACGATAAAATGGCGTTCGGAGGAAGCGGGTGGATGTATAGTTCGGGTACGGCCAGCGAGAGACAGACGGGAGTTCCGGTCAATACAACCGGTCAATGCAAGGATACGGGGGAGAGTGATGGAACCGAGCGCCGCGCCAAAGAGAAATCCAGCTGAAGTTTCGCCTGCTCCGCTGCTTTCGGGAACGTTCGGCTTCGCGATTACGTGCGTGCTTGTGAGCGCGGTCGAACTCGACGTATTTACGGCGGTCGACGACGGAGCGAACACGGTGGAAAGGCTGGCCGAACAAACTTCCTGTTCGCCGCGGGGATTGAGAATTTTGCTCAACGCGCTGGCCGGGATCGGATGTCTCGCGAAAGAGGACGGGCGCTACGCTCTCACTCCCTTTGCCGCGACTTATCTTTCGAAGAAGAGCCGCACGTACGCAGGTGCGGTGGCGGCGCACAGCAAGATGCTCCGGGACAACTGGGATCATCTGACCGACGTCGTACGCACCGGGAAGACCCAGCGCGCCGTGGAAGGAGGCCCGGACCGGGGCGAATTCTTTTCCGAGTTTGTGGGCTCTCTGTACGGCATGAACACTCCCGCCGCGGAAGCCGTTGCCCGGCTGCTTTGGAAAGCCGAACCACCGTCGCCTTGCCATGTCCTGGACGTTGGGGCAGGCTCGGGCGTCTGGAGCCTGGCGCTGGCACGGGCGGTACCGCACGCCAAGGTGACGGTGGCGGACTGGCCCGCGGTGATCGAGAAGGCGACGAAGAAGTTTGTGGCCGTGGGAAAGATGGAGGATCGCTACAGCTATCTGCCGGGAAATTTCCGAGAAGTGGATTTCGGCGAGTCGGCCTTCGATGCGGCGTATCTGGGCCACATCTGCCATTCCGAAGGCGCGGAAAACAGCCGGATCTTGTTTCAACGACTGCATCGCGCGCTCAAGCGGGGCGGCAGGCTCGTGATCGCCGACATGGTGCCCGACGAAGCGCGAAGCGAGGCGACGTTCGCACTGCTGTTTGCGGTGAACATGCTGGTGAACACGGAGGAAGGCGATACGTTTACATTCGGCGAGTATCGCCAGTGGCTGGAAGGCAGCAGGTTCGGCGAAGTTCGGATGCTGGACGTTCCGGCACCGTCGCCGGTGATCGTGGCGACGAAGCTGTGAGCGGTTTTCTGCGAGTTCCCTGACCGAAATTGGCGACGGGCGACTTTGAAGATCAGGACATGATTTCGCCGCCGGCGATGGCGATACTCTGGCCGGTGACCGATGCGGCACTTTCTCCGCACAGCCAAGCCACGGCATCGGCGACCTCGCGGGGTTGAATCAGGCGCCCCTGCGGGTTGTGCGAAACGAGGCTGGCGATGGCCTCTTCGCGGCTGCGCCCGGTCTTGCTGACGATGTTGGCCACGGTTTGAGCCGTCATCTCCGTATCCACGTACCCTGGACACACCGCATTTACCGTGACGCCCGTGCGAGCGGTTTCGATGGCCAGGGCGCGCGTCAGCCCGATCATCCCGTGCTTGGCCGCGCAGTAGGTGCTGATGTAGGCGTAGCCGGCCACGCCAGCGGTCGAGGCGATGTTGATGATGCGGCCCCACTTCGCTTCGATCATGGCCGGCAGGACGGCCTGCGTGCAATAGACCGCGCCCATCAGGTCAATGTCGAGCACCTTGCGCCAGAAGGCGGCGTCCGACTTGAGGAACGGCGCGGAGATGGCGACGCCGGCATTGTTGACCAGGATCGTGGGAGCGCCAAGCGCCGCCTTGAGCGCGGCTATGGCTTTCTTCACGGCCGCCTCGTCGGCTACATCGGCGGATGCGGTGGCTACGTTCGCGCCATGATCCTTGATGAGGCGATTCGCCGTAGCCTGCAGGACCTCGGCGTTGCGGCTGATGAGCGAAACGGAAGCGCCCAGGCGCGCGAGCGTTTCGGCGATTGTTGCGCCGATGCCGCGGCCTCCGCCGGTGATTACGGCGTGGTGGCGGGCGAACGGGGCGGTCGTGTCGTTTGGCATGAGAGTGTCCCGTGTTTTGAGCGATCAGCTCTTCTTGCACGAAGGGCCTGCGCTGCCTTCGGCGCTGCCCGCTTCCAGCACCTTCGACGCGATAATCAGCTTCAGCACTTCGCTCGCACCCTCGTAAATGCGCAAGGCGCGGATTTCGCGGTAAAGCCGCTCGACAGTGATGCCGCGGACGACGCCCAGGCCGCCGAAAATCTGCACGGCCGCGTCGATCACCTGTTGCGCCGATTCAGTGGCGAACAGCTTGGCCATGGAGGCCTCGCGCGTGACGCGCGTGCCGAGCACGTCCTTGGTCCACGCGGAGCGATAGATCAGCAGCGCTGCTGCGTCGACGAGCACCGCCATGTCGCCGAGCTTTTCTTGCGTCAACTGGAACTCGGCCTGCGCCCGGCCGAACATGCGCCGCTCAAGCGCGCGAGAGGTGGCTTCGTCGAGCGCCCGGCGGGCGAAGCCGAGCGCGGCTGCGCCGACCGTGGAGCGGAAGATATCGAGCGTGGCCATGGCAATCTTGAAACCTTCGCCCGGCTTCCCGAGCTGCGCGCCGGCGGGAACGCGACAATCGGTCAGGCGCAGCAAGCCAAGAGGATGAGGCGCGATCACGTCGATGCGTTCGGAGGCGTCGAGGCCCGGTGAATCGGCATCCACGATAAAGGCAGAGAGGCCCTTGGTCCCCGGACCTTCTCCCGTGCGCGCAAAGACCACGTAGAAAGCGGCGATGCCCGCGTTCGAGATCCACGTCTTGACGCCGTTGAGGCGCCAGGAATCGCCGTCGCGCGCAGCGGTGGTGGAAATGGCGCTGACGTCGGAACCGGCGTCTGGCTCGGAAAGCGCAAAGGCGGCAATCGCCGTGCCGGCGGCCACCCGCGGCAAAGTGGAGCGCTTCTGGTCCTCATTGCCGTAGAGGGTGATCGGCGCGCTGCCCAAACCTTGCATGGCCAGAGCGAAATCGGCCAAGCCAGACGCCCGGCCGAGTATTTCGCGGGCCAGGCACAGGCTGCGCACATCGAGATTACTGCGGCCTCCGCCGTAGGCGCCCGGAACGCAAACGCGCAGCAGGCCTGACTTGCCGAGCGCTTCAACGATCCGGCGAACGCACGTGTAGACAGCATCCAAGTTTTCCTCGGAGCCCTCGAGCAGTGGCGGGAGAAATTCTCCCGCCCACCGCTCCAATTCGGCGGCTAGAGAACGATGGCCGTCGTCGAAGAAGGGCCAAGTGAGGAAAGTCTTATCAGGCATCAGTTGCCCTCGAATACAGGGGTTTTCTTGTTGGCAAACGCATTGTACGCGCGTTCGAAGTCGTTGGTCTGCATGCAGATTGCCTGGGCTTGCGCCTCCGCTTCGATGCACTCGTCGAGGCCCTGCGCCCACTCCTGATAGAGCATGGTCTTGGTCATGCCGTGGCCGAAGGTGGGACCATCGGCAAGGGACTTGGCCATGGCCTGGGCTTCTTCGAGCAGCTTCTCGGGCTCGACCACGCGATTGTAGAAGCCGTAGCGCTCCGCTTCGTCGCCGGTGATCGCGCGGCCCGTGAACAGGAGGTCCGCGGCGCGCGACAGCCCGATCAGCCTCGGCAGCAGCGTGCAGGCGCCCATGTCCGCGCCCGCGAGACCCACGCGCACGAACAGGAACGCGACCTTGCTGCGCGCCGTGCCGAAGCGCATGTCGGAACCGCAAGCAACCATGGATCCCGCGCCAGCACAAACGCCGTCGATCGCGGAGATGATCGGCTGCGGGCACGAGCGCATGGCCTTGATCAGCTCGCCCGTCATGCGGGTGAACGCCAGGAGTTCAGGCATGTCCATCTTCACGAGCTTGCCGATGATGTCGTGGACGTCGCCGCCGGAACAGAAATTGCCGCCCGCCCCTGTGAACACGACCGCCTTGATGTCCGTGGCGTAGGCCAGTTCGCGGAACAATTGCCCCAGTTCGAGGTAGGACTCGAAGGTGATGGGATTCTTGCGCTCGGGACGGTTGAGCGTAATCGTGGCGACTTTGCCGTCTACCTTCCAATCGAAATGAGCGGCTTTGTAATTTGCCATCTGAACTGTTTTCATTTTCTCTCGCTCCTTGTAGGTAAATTAGCCAACCATGGTCAGGCCGCCGCTAACGCTCAACACCTGACCGGTGATGTAGTCGGAGCGAGAGCTGGCGAAGAATAGAATTGCGTCGGCGACTTCGTGGGGTTTGGCGAACCGGCGGAAGGGAATGGCCCGCTTGAAAGCCTCGAGGTGCTTCTCGGGAACGGCAAACAAGAGCGGCGTCTCCGTGGGGCCCGGACACACGCAGTTGACATTGATCTTGTAGCGCGCTACTTCGCGGGCCAGCGATTTGCTGAAGGCGATGATCCCTCCCTTGGCGCCGGCATAGACGGTCTCGCCCAAACTGCCCACGCGGCCCGCATCGCTGCCGACGTTGACGATCTTGCCGCTATTGCGCTCCATCATCTTCGGCAGAAAGGCCTTGACCAGCTTCATGGGGCCGACGAAATTGAGCCGCACGATCTTGTCCCATACGTCAAACGGCATCTCCCAAAACGGCTTGACCTGGCCCCAGCCGGCGCCGTTGACGATGATGTCCACCGCGCCGGCCTTGCCCTCCACCGCTTGGGTGAACGCGGCGATGGAAGCATCGTCGGTGATGTCGAGGTGAACGAAATCGGCCTTCAAGCCCTTCTGCCGGATGGCGGCAGCGGCGGCCTCGCCTTTTTCGTCGGCGATATCGGCGATGACGACGCGCGCCCCCGCCTGGGCCAGAGTTTCGGCGGTTGCCTGGCCGATGCCAGAGGCGGCGCCGGTGACAATCGCAGTCTTATCGTTGAGCTTCATGTTTCCTCCTAAAATGACACGCTACTGCATTATGAAAACTGAGAGTATATTCCGCTACTTTGCACTTCGTTTGAGAAATTCGGACACCCTGCGTCGGGTCTCCGGATCTTCGTAAAGAGTTCGAGTGGCGGCGAGTTCCTCCGCGTAGCCGTCCCGAGCCGGATCACCCGACGCGGCGATGCACCGCTTGTTCGCAGCCAGCGCCGCCCGGGGCGCGCTGGCGAGGCGTGCCGCCAGTTCTCGGGCCCGCTCGGCCAACTGCGCGCGCGGGTAGGCCCATTGAACGACGCCCAGGCGTTCGGCCAGCGCGCCGTCGATTGTTTCACCGCCGAGAATCAGGCGGTTGGCGATGCCGCGGCCGCACAGACGGGTCAACCGCTGCGTGCCGCCGGCAGCGGGCAGCAAGCCCAGCCCTACCTCCGGCAAGCCCAGCTTGGCCTCCACGGCGGCGACGCGCAGATCGCAGGCCAGAGCGAGTTCCAACCCGCCACCCATCGCCGCGCCTCCGATCTCGGCAAGCGTCACGAGGGGAGCCGCCTCGATACGGGCGAACAGTCGCTGCATGCCTCGCACCATCTCTACCATGGCATCAGGCCCGCCCGGTGTGGCAAAGCAGGACTGCATCAGAGCTAGGTCGGCTCCGGCGCAGAACGCCTTTTGGTCGCTGCGAAAGTGCAACACCGAGACTCCTTCATCGCCAGCGGCTTGATCGAGAACGGCATTTAGGCGGGCGACCAATTCATCATTGAAAGCGTTCACCGGAGGGCGAGACAGCGTCGCCACCAGGACGCGGTCTACCCGTTCGATCGAAACGATGTCTCCCATTCCAGTCTCTCTCCTGCCTCAGACTTTGGTCGCCAGATCGTAGGACGAAGCAGAGCTCCATGCGCCGATTCCGGCCACGAATACTCTTGTCTTCTGTGTTTCTTGCCGCCCTCCTTCACCAATCTTAGGAACAATGACTTGTTTGTTGCATCGCAACAACTCTTCCAGTGTGAATTCCATCGGCGCCCTCACGGCGGTTCCTTACCCTTTCGAGATGATGATTCTCGCGTCCACAGCCATGCAGCCATCCGCGTAGGGCAGGGTTGGATTGAGATCCACCTCTTCGATTTGCGGTTGCTCTTCGAGCAATCGTCCCAGAGAAACCAAAGTGTTGGCGACGGAATCAAGATTCATTGGCGCCCCTCCACGCACGCCCTTTAGCAGGGCAGGGGGAAGCGTCTGACGGATCAATTCCCTCGCCTCCTGAATTCCAAGCGGTGAAAGCCGGAAGCCTACAAGCTTCAGGGCTTCAATGTAGATTCCGCCAAGCCCGAACATGACTGTAGGGCCAAACGATTTGTCTCTGACGGCGCCCAGCACCAGCTCGGTTGTCGCTGGCATCATCTTTTGCACCAGGAACTTCAGGTTTCCGACGCGCGGAGCGGTTCTGGCGATATTCTCGACAAGTTTTCTGTGGGCCGCTCTGAGGGCGTCGTCGGAACTGATTCCGAGCATCACGCCTCCGACGTCCGTCTTGTGCAAAATCTCCTCAGAGACAACCTTCAGCACGACGGGATACCCGATCTCGTTGGCAGCATGGATCGCGCTTTCCACCGAATCCGTCAGCCGGAAGGGCGGCACGCGAATGCCATAGTCGCGGCACACCTGATACGCCTCGGGTTCGAGCAAACTGACGCGTCCCTGTTTGGAGGCCGCGGCGATCAGCCCCGCAGCCGGCATTCTCTTTAGTTGGAGATCGCTCTCGACCGCCTTTCGGTCTTGCGCAATCGACGCAGCCAACCGGCGGTTCGCCGCAAAGCTTGCCACATTCCCTACGACTCTAGCGAGCATGTCGGGATACACGAAGGTAGGCAGGCCGGCGTTCTCCAATCCCTGCCGCACTTCTATCGCGAAATGACCGAACACGACCCCATGAAATAGTGGCTTTTTCTTGCCTGGCTGCGATTGATAGGCGTCTAAGATCTCCTTCACGATAAGCTTCTGGTTGATGTGCGCGCTCGGGGCCAATATCTGCACGACCACGTCCACGTTTTCGTCCTGGAAGAGAATTTTAAGCACCTGGTTATGTAGTTTCTCGGTATGAGCAGCCGTCAAGTCTATGTATCCATCGGGTCGGCCGATATTGGCCATAGGAGCACAGATACTCTTGAGGGCGGTCTGGGTTTCGGGTGAGAACTTCGCCAATCGCAAATTCCCCGTCGCCGAGATCTCATCTATGCAGATCGTCCCCGGCCCACCCATGTGCGTGAGCACCGAGACACGGTTCCCCTCCGGAATCGGCTGCCTCTCGAAGGCTCTCAACGTGTCGAAGAACTCGAGAACGCTTCTGGCGCGTATGATGCCCGCCTGTTTGAAGGCGCCGTCATAGATCGCATCCGCTCCGGCCACGGCTCCCGTATGAGACAGGGCGGCCGCCGAACCCACATCGCTTTTGCCCGTTTTCATGACCACAATGGGCTTGACCGCGCTGACTTCGCGGGCCACTTCGAAAAATTCCCTCGGGTGGGGGAGGCCTTCCATATAGATGGCAATGACCCGTGTGGACTCGTCATCCTTCAGAACTGTGAGCAATTCAGCCATGCTGACGTCGGCCATGTTGCCGATGGAGGCAAACTTGCTCAGGCCGATCAGGCGCAAGTTCTCCGCCCAGTACAGGAAGGAATTTCCGAACGCGCCGCTCTGCGTCAGGATGCTCAATCCGCCCTTCGGATAGTGAGAGATATCGAAGTTTGTGTTGAATCCCGTATAGGCGTCGATAATTCCAAGGCAGTTCGGACCGACGAGCCTTATGGAAGCGGATCGTAAAGTCTGGACGAGTTCCTTCTCGCGCTGCTTCGTATCGCTTACGTCGAGTTCTCCGAAACCCGCGGACATGCACACCGCTCCCACGATGTCGTTGAAACGACTCTTCCTTTGCACAAGTTCCTTTGCGACCTGCATCGTGAGGTCCGCGGACACCAGCAGCACACAAATCTCTACCGGTTCAGGGATATCCAGGACGCTCTTGTAGCAGCGAAACCCAAGAACGGAATCCTCGTGCGGGTTGATCGGAAATATCTTGCCTTGGTACCCCATGGAGACAAGATTCTTGAGCACCGTGTGGCCCGCTTTCTTGGGGTCCGTGGACGCTCCGACGACCGCCACACTTTTCGGCCTAAAGAATGTTTCTACAGCAGAGACCTCTTGCATAGCTCCGATCCTTGGTTTCGTTGCCATTTGCGACGAACCCCACGCCACTGTTTCCGCCTGCTCGATCCAGCCCACTCACGCGCCTCATGCCTTTTCATACGGCGAAGCGCGCAGCTTATACCGCTGCAGCTTTCCGGTAGACGTCCTCGGCAGCCTCTCGACGAGACGAATCCATTCGGGACACTTGTAAGCGGGAAGCCGACTGTGGCAGAAGGCGCGGATATCCTCAACGGTCGCCGTGGAGGCATCCGCGGAATCTTTCAACACGATCCAGACTTCACTCTTGACGAGGCCCCGTTCGTCGGCCCGGCCAACCACCCCCGCCTCCAGCACCTTGGGATGCTGTACGACGGCAGATTCGATTTCAAACGGCGACACCCATCTCCCGCTGACCTTGAACATATCGTCGCTGCGCCCGCAATAGATGTAGTAGCCGTCTTTGTCTCGGACAAACGTGTCGCCGGTATCATACCAGCCGTTGACGATGGACTTGGCCGTTCGCTCGGGGTCGGCCCAATAGCGCCGGATTACGGATTGTCCCTTCAGCAGCAAGCGGCCCGGCACACCATCGGGAAGGTCGTCGCCGGCGTCATTGACGACTCTGACTCGATAGCCGGGAACGGGCTTGCCCGTTACGCCCGGCCGGATGTCGTCAATTCGATTGCTGATGTAAATGTGGCCGCCTTCGGTCGAACCGATGCCTTCGATCACCGGCACGCCGGTCAGTCGCACCCAATGGCGAAGCAATTCTGCGGGCATTGCCTCACCAGCGGAGATACACCGGCGCAGCCCTGCAACGTCACTGCGCGTGAACGCGCCTGACGCAATGAACCGGGCGTAGAACGTGGGCACGGCGGCAAATATCGTGGGCTGGAAGCGCCGGAACACTTCGATGACCGTCTCCGGGCTTGGTCGCCGAGCGTCGAGAACAGCCGTGGCCCCGACCCACAGCGAAGCGGTCATGCTTACGCCCAGGCCAAAGGCAAAGAACAGCCGTGGCACGGAGAAGATGACGTCGTCCTCCCGCGCACCCAGAACCTCCACACTGTACAACTGGCAGATGACGATGACGTCGCCGTGGCCGTGGACGACGCATTTCGGCTGGCCCGTTGCGCCGGAAGAGTAGAGAAAGTAGCAGTCGTCGTCGGCGCGCGTGGCAGCCGCTCGAAGATGGGGCGAAGCGCGTCGCGCCCGAACGGCCAGTGAGTCCTCGTCGCCGTCGAGGCAGAGCGCAACTCTAGGCTGCCACGAGCACGACGCGAGCGCGATCTGAATCTCGCCGGCAAATTTGGACGCGTAGATGAGACCCGCGCACTCCGAATGCCGAATGATGAACTCGAAGTCGCGGGCCGGGGCCAGAACGTTCAGCGGAATGGGAATCATCCCCGCCTTGGCCGCACCGAGGAACAAATAGAAGAATTCGGGCCGATCCTGCAGGACCATCAACACCCGCTCACCGGGCTTGATGCCGAGCTCCGTAAGCGCATTGCCGTAGCGGTTAACGCTTTCGAGCAACTCGGAGTAGTTGACGTCGCGTTCGAGGGTGCGCACGGCCACTTTGCCGCCGCGCCCTTCCGCAACGTGGCGATCAACGAGGTACTCGGCGACATTGAACGGCTCGGGGAAACGCAACACGGGCTGGCCTTCGTCATCGGGTTCCACCGTCACACCCATGCGGCGCGCCCCAATGGGCACGTGATCCGCTAGCTCTTGCACGCTACTCATGAGATGGGTGCGCAACGTGTCGCCCGCAACGGTGAAGGCCGTCGCAAAGAATACCGGCGGTCTGCCAGGCTTATGTTCGCCGGAGCGCGGTAAGCCATCCGGCGCTGTGTCTCTCTCGTCCCGAGCAGACCCGAATCAGCCAGCGCTTCGAGCCATCGCGCCCTTCGCGGACCTTCACGCGTAGGCGGGAATACCCGTGATCCGCTCGCCGATGATCAGACGCTGAATGTCGTGGGTGCCTTCGTAGGTGTAGACCGACTCGAGGTTGTTCATGTGGCGCATGATGCAGTAGTCGTCCACGATGCCGTTGGCACCCAGAAGTTCCCGCGACTTACGCGCCGATTCGAGCGCCATCCACACGTTGTTCATCTTCAACATGGAGACGTGCGCGGGATCGGCGCGGTTTTGGTCCTTCAGCCGCCCGACGTGGAGAGCCAGGAGCTGCGCTTTCGAGATTTCCGTGATCATCCAGGCCAGCTTGTCCTGCACCAACTGGTGGGCCGCAATCGGCTTGTTCGCAAACTGCTTGCGCGACTTGGCGTACTGCAGAGCGGTATCATAACAGGCCATGGCCGCGCCGATCGCCCCCCAGCCGATGCCATAGCGCGCCTGCGTGAGGCAGGAGAGGGGTCCGCGCAAGCCCTCGATGCCTGGCAGCAAATTTTCCGCGGGAACTTCGCAATCCGTAAACGAGAGTCCGGAGGTGATCGAGGCGCGCATCGACCATTTGCCGTGGATGTCGTAGGGCTTGAAGCCCTTCATGCCCTTCTCCACCAGCAAACCGCGCACGCGCTCGTCTTCGCATTTCGCCCACACCACCGCGACGTCGGCGATGGAGCCACTGGTGATCCACATCTTTTCGCCGTTGAGCACGTAGCGATCGCCGCGGCGCACCGCACGCGTCAGCATGCCCCCGGGATTCGAACCAAATTGCGGCTCGGTGAGGCCGAAGCAGCCGACGGCCTTGCCGCTCTGCAAGCGCGGCAGCCATTTGTCTTTTTGCGCGTCCGAACCATAGGTGTAAATGGGGTACATCACAAGCGCGCTCTGCACCGAAACGAAGCTGCGCAATCCCGAGTCGCCACGCTCAAGCTCCTGCATCACCAGGCCGTAGGCGACGTTGGACATCTCCGCGCAGCCATACCCCTTCAGATTCGAGCCGAAAAATCCCAGCTCGCCCAGTTGGGGAACCAGATCCAGAGGAAACGTTGCGTCTCGGTAGTGCTTCTCGATGATCGGAATCAGCTGTTCGTCGACGAACTGCCGCGCTGTCTGGCGCGCGAGGAGATCCTCATCGTTGAGCATGGAGTCAAAATCCAGATAATCCACGCCGGGAAACGCGGGCATTCCATCCTCCTTGCATCGAATCGATACGGGACTCGATCATCCTTCGAAGAAGGACACGGCAGATGTTCCCGTATCGCGCAAACCTTGCCAAGCCGCCATCTCTCGATCCAAGCGGTCAGGTGGCGGCTGCATCCTCGCTCCGGGGGCCGCATTATGGGAAGCAGCGAGCCGGCGCGACATCACCGTCTGGCAAAATATCGGTTCGCTCAGACGGTACCGGTCTGCAGGTTCGAGACCTGATTCGGAGCGGCGGACAATCCGGTCGAGGCAGGTTTCGCCGTGCCTACCTGGAGCCGCTTCATTCCCAACAACGCTGCGCCCAGAGCGCACACATATTCAGGGTGCTCCGGAACGCGGACCTTCGTCTTAAGCTTCGCTTCCAGGGCCTTTACCATGCCCTTCTGCACGGCCACGCCGCCGATCAGCACTACCTCGAGTTGCGTGCCAGCACGCTTGAGCAGCATGGCGGCGCGGTCTGCCAGCGAGGCGTAGATTCCGCCGACGATATCTTCAATGCCGACGCCGGCACTGACGTGATTGATGATTTCACTTTCCGCGAGGACCGCGCAGATGCTGCTGATCGCCTGAGGGTTGGTCGACCCCAGGGCAATGTCGCCGACCGTTTCGAGCGGAATTTGCAGGTACTTCACGGCGCGCACGATAAAGCTGCCTGATCCTGCCGCGCACTTGTCGTTGGTCTTGAAGTGCTCGACCTTTCCGTTCGCATCCATGGTAACGGCCCGGGTCGATTGACTGCCGATATCCAGCACGGCGTTGGCCTCGGGAAACAGGAAGTGAGCTCCCCGCGCACCGCTCGTGATTTCGGTGATTTGGATATCGCGGAAGCCGACCGTCGTCCGCCCAAATCCCGTCGTGGCCACGTAGCCCACGGCCTCTTTCTTCAGGCCGGCTTCGGCTAGGGCGGCATCGAGCGCCAGGGTGGCGGCCTTTTCGAGGTCGGTACCGGTCACTACGCGACCACGCCCCAGGACCACGGGCTGGGCGCCCTCCTTTTTCGGCGGATCCAGAATCACGGCTTTGGTGAAGCCAGAGCCTACGTCAATCCCCGCTACGCGTTGCATTGGTCGCCCCCTTTACGTCGGTTTCGGAGCCGAGTCCCATCTTCTCCAAAGCGAACAGCGCCGCCCCAATGGCTCCGGTATAGTGCGCCTCAGGGCTGACTTGCAGCGTGGTATCCAACACCTGTTCGAGCGCCTTCACCATGCCAACGTTGCGGGACACGCCGCCCGTCATAGTGATGGCCGGTTCGATGGGGACGCGCCGGGCCAGGGAGACGGTTCTCTTGGCAATGGCCAGGTGCACGCCCTTGAGGATGTCTTCGGGTTTCTTCCCCATGGAGAGATACGAAAGAATGTCCGATTCCACAAACACCGTGCACACGGTGGTGATCTTGACCGGGTTCTTGCCCTTTTCCGAAAGCGGCCCGATATCGTCGAGCGTCACGCCCATCACGTCGGCCGCGTTCGAAAGAAACCGGCCCGTGCCGGCCGCGCACTTGTCGTTCATCACGAAATCCAGCACCTCCCCGGTGGCCCCCACGGAGATGGCTTTCGCGTCCTGTCCGCCCATGTCGATCACGGTGTGAGTGTTGGGATAAAGAAAATGCGCGCCCTTCGCGTGGCAACTGATCTCCGTCATCTGCGTGTTGCCGAAGGTGATCTTGTAGCGGCCGTATCCCGTGCCCACGACGTATCCGACATCCGACGGAGAAATTCCGGCCATCTTGCAGGCTTCTTCGAAGCCATGTTCCGCAGCCTTCGTCACGTTCGCGCCGGTGTCCACCAGGGCGCGCCCCACGATCTTGATGCCCCCGTTGTCCGACATGATGATCGCTTTTCCCTGCGTCGATCCGACGTCAACTCCCGCGGCAAATCTCATGTTTGTTCCCCTTATTCAACGACCCTCAAGCCCTGCGCGCCGCCGTGCCCTGCTGTCGCCCCTTCTTTGAAAACCAGTGTTCCGGTTTCCTTGGCGTGCGCGAGCGCTTCGAAATAAGCATCCACGCGGTTCTTGATCTGGGCCTCGCCGAAGTAGCGCGGATCTTCAATGTCCGATTCCAGGTACAGCGTCGGGATGCCCAGCGTCCGCGTAAAATAATCGCGCATGTCGCCCTGGCCCGCCGAGAAGAGCCGGCAGCTCTTGACGAAGTGGATGATCAGGCCGTCCGCCTTCCATTCCTCGATGTACCGGCGAATCTGCTCGTAGCGCTGGAGCATGCTGCGGTTGCACAGGTTCTGCTCGAGCATGTGCAGAGCCATGGATTCGAACGGATTATCCGCGTCGTGCCGCGCGCCAAACTCCCACAGGCCGCCCACCGTCGAATAGGTGGATTGCACGGCCACGGCTTTGCGTGCCGCCAGCATGTCGCGGAACACCCGGAAGTACGGATAGGGCGGCGGCCCTTCCATCACCAGGCGGAACTTCTCCTGGTCGTAGACACCCTCTCCACGGTCCACTTTTTCCTGCAATTCCTTGAGGGCCACTTCGAAGAACTCCACGCCCCGCGGGTTTGCGCGGTACGTGTAAAGCGGACCCATCAGGGTAATGGCGTCGAAATAGGCATCGTAGGGAGACGGCTTGTTTTTCGCCAAGTGCTTGATCCGCGACCACATCTCTTCCACCTGGCGCGAGCACCTGACAGCTTCCTTGAAGCGGTCGTAATCGAATTTCTTGCCGGTGATTTCCTCGAGCGTCTTCACCACGTCCTTGAGCTGCCGGACGATATACTCGATGTCCTCTTTTCGTGGCGAGTCGGTCCGCATGAACGGCACATCCAGCATGTAGAGCGGCGTGCTCTGAAATTCCGCGAGGTGCTCGAACCATTTCGTGTAGACATTGCAGCCGACGAAATTGCATAGCGCGAGCGCCGGCTTGGGCATCTTCGTGCCCATGGGCGTGATGCCCTTCATGATCGCTCCGACATCGGCCTTCACGTAGGCGCAATTGTCCGTGGCGTACCCGATCTCTTCGGCGTACAGAATCGGTTCGAGCGATTCGTGCCGGATCGCCAGCTGCAGCGAATTGACCTCGGGATAGATGGGCACGGCGTCGAAAGCCTCCACCAGCTCCACGCACGCGCCGGAAATCAGCAGCGAAACAGCCTTTGGGCTTCCGGTGCGCGCCGATTCGTCGAGGCGCTGGTACCAGTGCGTCATCAGCTCCCTCTGGCGCTTGTGAATCTGGCCGCGATATTCGGATTTCGCTTTTTCGGCCGCCGGTTTTTCCGCTTTGGGTTTATCGGTCATAAGTCCTCACTCAAACAGCAGCGATTCAACGAATGTCTCCACCTCGGTCCGCAGACGCTCGAACGTGAAGGCCTTCTCCTCGAATTCCAGGAGCAGATGCGGGATATGCTGCGCCTCCAATTCGCGCTTGAACAGGACGTAATCAAAGAGCGCCGGCTCGCAGAACTTGGCGATCAACATGATGACGGCCCGTGCATTCCGGCTGCGCACCTTCTTCACAAGCTCTTTGTGCCGCGGTTTGCGATAGTCGTGCCGCACCGAGGAATATACGGAACGATTCACGTAGCTATCCGCCAGCGCGAGAAGCGGATTCCCGTCGACCGGCACGTCCTCGGTGAACCAGCGCCGGCCGAGAATGAAGTCGTCATCCACGACGTAGCACCCGGCATCCTCGATGATCTTGATCAAGTCGAGAGGAGGCTGCTCGCAGAACGATCCCTCCACCACGACGCGGATCGAGTCGCGCGGCTTCCCCGTCTTCCCGCGCAATTCCTCCAGAGCCTCGGTCAGCCACTGGTTGTGAGTCTCGACCGGAATAAAATTGCCGACGCGCATCAGCACGTATAGCTCCGACGTGCGCAGCACCTCCGGCTTTTCGCTTCGCAGTGAATAGAGATCCCGAATCAGCGACCGATTTTTGTTGTAGAGAGCGATGGACTTGCGCAACTCATCGTCGGTGGCCGTCTTTCCTGTCATGGCCTCGATTTCTTTCTTGACCCGCGTGTATTCCTCCGCGAGAAACTGCGCGACGCCCGACCCGGGCGCCGGGTTGTGGGGGAGGTGCATGAAGTCCAGGTACATGTTGGGATAGTTGCGCTTCATCACATAACAGAGGTTGCGAGCGGAATCGCAGATCGTGCTGAACAGGATGCCATCCATCACATCCAGATGGTTCGTCATGCCCATTTCGAGCGTCGTCTTGACGATCGAGCAGATGAAGGATCCGAATCGCGCGTCGGCGTGCTGAATGTCGAGCCGGTCGCCTGCTCCGTTCAGGGAAACGGGAAACGCACCGCAGGCATGAATGAGTTCCACTGGGGCGTAAACCGGGAAGTGCGCGATCGCTTTGCCGCCGGGATGCTCTTTTTTCCATCGGCGGACTTCGGGGAAACTCAGATCTCCGATAATCTCCGCGCAGCGTTCAAAAGTCGAATCGGTCATTGCGAGCGTCATTGCCCACTCCTAAAGTTCTTCCGGAATTCTCGGTATCAGGCCCGGCATGTATTGCTCCCGTGCCTCCCGCTCGATCTCGATAAGCCATCGCGCGTCCGCTGGGTCAGCGCGGGCACGTTCGCCGGACGGAGCATTTTCAATCGAATCGAAACGCGGCAGGCCCCTGGTCACCAGCTCCACCTTGTTCAATCAGCTCAGGCCTCACAACACGGCTTCTCTTGTCGGCGACCAGCGCGCTTGTCATAAAAAGCAGCCTATTGAAAGGCTCCTGCACACGCTGTGACTTTGGTCACACTGACATGCGATCGCGCAGAGCTGACTTTAGGAGGCGTTCAATCTCTAACAAAAGCGCCCCTCTGTCAAGCTACCAAGCGTCTGCCATGCAGCTTCTCGGACCCGTGACGATCGGAGGGATTGTCCTCCCTCCCGCTCCGTCGTTGAATCCTTCACATCTATTATAGACGCTCGCGTTCGGAACTACGTCGAGCGCGCCAGACTGGCGCTGGGCGATTGTGACTTAAGTCACGGCATTTCTAGGAGACTCCGGCGAGCATAGTGGCGTTATGACGGCAAGGACTCGCAAGGGTCCCGAAGAAGCGAGGATGGAGCATGGCAACGAATGCTGAAAGAGAAGTACGCGACCTCGTGCTGGAAAAGCCAGCGGCCGCGCGAGTTTTCGAAAAATTCGGAATTGATTACTGCTGCGGCGGAAGCCAGACCCTCGGCGACGCCTGCAAGGCGGCCCACCGCTCGGTAGAGGAGGTGACCGCCGAGATCGAAAAATCCGAACCCGCTCCCACCGAGAGAGACTGGCGAAACGCATCCCTCACGGAACTGGCGGAATATATTGTGGACAAACATCACACATTCACACAGACGGAAATAAACCGCCTCACGGATCTGTTCGCGAAAGTGGTAACCGCTCACGGCAAGAATCATCCCGAACTCGCCCGCGTCCAGTCGATCTTCGAAGGGCTTTCCCAGGAGCTGAGGATGCACATGACGAAGGAGGAGCAGTTGCTCTTCCCCTATATCGCAGACATGGAAGAAGCGGCTCGCTTGAAACGTCGCCCCCCTATGGCGATGTTCGGGACCGTGCAGAACCCCGTGGCGGCGATGATCATGGAGCACGAAGCGTCGGGCCAGCAGCTCGAGAAGATGCGCGAAATCACAAACGGCTATAGCGTGCCTCCCGATGCCTGCATGAGTTATCGGACGCTCTTCCAGGCGCTGCCCGCTTTCGAAGCGGACCTCCATCAGCACATTCATCTCGAAAACAACATTTTGTTTCCCCGGTCGGTTGACCTGGAGAGCGAATTGTCCTGAGGTGTTTCCTCCCCTGACTGCATAGCCTCGGCGCCGCCCTTCGGGGTGGGCGGCGCCGAGAGTGATGCCTTTTTCCGGAAGCGTCCGGCTTCGAAGGCAAGCTTGTCGTGGGGCGGAGGAAACGCGCCGCCTTCCTCTCGATTTCCATTTGAGCGTGAACGTGCGTGGCTGAAATTCCGGGCGTACGGGGCGAGCCGGGAACCTTCTGAAGATCTGGCGGAGAGGGGGGGATTCGAACCCCCGACACCCTTTTGGGGTGTAACTGCTTA
>OBLQ010000285.1_pt1 | contig 18893 bp, 17 predicted proteins | sample 1519881 | NCBI WGS metagenome assembly OBLQ01 (sample SAMN01911456, study PRJEB22533) | soil metagenome | biome: Soil | place: Malaysia | collected 2012-04-30 | depth DG_metagenome m | reverse complement strand
CCGCACACCGTATAGCCCCAATCTTGGAGGGATCTCAATCTATGGCAGCATTGACACGAAGTCTCGCAGAAAAGTTCTAAGATCGTCCCTTCGGGAACGCCCCTCCTTTTCTCGCCACATCGAAGGGCACTCAGCGTCTCCAGCAGACGGAGAACTTGGGGTACCGCGATGCCGGTTCAGACTCCGTAATTCGGTGGTAGACTCGCTCGCGAACCAAAAATGAAATGGGAGGAGTTCGATGAGCCGTATCGTTTGCAAGTGGATCGTGCTCTCGGCCGTACTGTTGGCGCCGGCCCCGGGTTTTGCGCAGGTGGCCTGCACGCGGGACGGCCTGCAAGCTGCGACCAATCTCTACGTTGAAGCTCAAAGCAAGGGCGATCCTTCCGTCATGCCGCTGGCGAACGGGCTTGCTTATATCGAAAACATGCAGGTGGTCGACATCAAATCGGGTGTCATTCAGAAACCGCTGAAGATCGATTTTCATCGAACCTTGATTGACCCGGCGACGTGCCAGACGTTTACCGAAGCGATCGTTACGGAAGAGAACCACCCGTACGTCATCGGCACGCGGCTCAGGATCAATCACGACAAGATCGCAGAGATCGAATCGCTGGTCACGCAGAAAGGCGACTGGCTATTCAACGCCGACAACTACTTCAAGTGGTCGCCCACTGAGGATTGGGGAGTGATTCCGCCGGACCAGCGCGATAGCCGCGATACGCTGGTTGCCGCAGCCAATGCCTACCTCGATGCTTTCTTGGAAAAGAAGCTCGATCTAGTGCCGTGGGGATACCCGTGCGAACGGACCGAAGGCGGGATCCGGACCGGTAAAGGTGTCCCGGAAGACACATGCGCGGTTGGCGTGCCAAGCGGCGTCAACATCGTCGCGCGGCGCTTCATCGTCGACGAGACGACGGGAGCAGTTGTCGCATTCTGCACTTTCGGCGTCGGCGGATTGCCGGATACCCACCTCTTTCGGATCGAGAAGGGCAAGCTGCGTTTCGTGCATACGCTGACGCACGTGCCGCCGGGCAGGCAGATTCGGGTTGGTGGCCGAATGGTCGGGCCCAACGGCGCGCCGAACAACCCGACACCCAACAGCCCTGCACCCAACACGCAGAAATGAAATAAAATCGCGTCCCACTCTCACGTGTGAGGAAAACGGTCGCGGGACCCCGCAGTTTGGGCCCCCGACTTGGCGGCCGCAGAACACGTTGGATGACGAACCGCGTAGGCAACCCAAACTGGGGTAAGGCTGCCACGAAATCGCCGAGGAAAGTTCTAAAATCGCCCCGTCGGGCGCGTTACTTACTTTCGCGGCTACTTTTCAATATCTCCCAAGACTACCCCGTTTCTTATTTCTTGGATCTCACGGCCCGCACGGAATTCTTGCGTGGGACGAAAGACCGAGGGGACAGAGAAACACAAGCGCTGATTCAGGGGCGTTGAATCAGCTCAAGGCGGTTACCGGCCGGATCGATCGCAATGCCTATGACGATGCCGGTGTTTCCGAACGCACGAGGCTCGCCCGCCATCGAGCCGCCAGCCGCCTTGACGGCGGAGACCGTCGCGGCCATGTCCTTCACGTTCAGGATCACGTGCGCAATCGGGTCCTTCAGGTCGTCGGAATCGCGATGAGCGATCACGACTGGCTCGCTTTTGTTGGCCTTGGCGGCATCGACCGTCGCACCGAAGTTCAGGAAGATCTCCGGTCCTCCGGGCACATTGATCCGATTGACCTCCCACATGCCGAACGCGGCCTCGTAGAACTTCGCCAATGCAACAGAGTCCTGCGCGCCGACTCGCACAGAGTTCAGCGTCACCTGCGCGTGCGCGGCGCTCGCGAGCAGCAGCGCGGCGGTTACCGCCATCATCGATGTGTAAATTCTCTTCATTGAAGTCTCCAGTGGCGCGCGTCATTCACGATAGACCGCGCCGGGATCAATCGTTCACTCGTACGTCGCCAAAACACCGATCAGCTGTGAAATCGTATCCGCCAAAGCCTGAAAGTTCAACCAGGTTCAATAGGGTTTTACGGCCAGCGCGCACGGAAGCGATTTCTCAAGTGCTCCTAGCCGCTTCCCCGCTTGACTGTGCGCCAAGTGGGAGAACGATCACGAAGGTTTCAGGGTCCACACGCGGATGGCTTTGACCGGGGACGTGGGGCACACGACTTGGCATGCCCCGCAGCCGTTGCACTTATGGAGGTCGACCGCGGGGTAGGCGAGGTACTGTTCCTCATCCCACTTGATTTTGATTGCGTCATACGGGCAGGCCAGCTCGCACGCGTCGCATTCCTTCTTGCCGAGGGTGAGAAGGCAGACATTGTTATCGACGAGCGCCTCTCCGATGATGTACTTGTTCTTCGGCTGAAGGTCCAGCGGCGTCAACGCTCCGGTGGGGCAAACCTGCGTGCAGGCATTGCACGTTTCCAGGCAATACTTGTAGTTCCTGTCGTAACGAACGACGGGCGCGCCAAAGCCCGCCAGGCCCGCCTCATGTCCCGTATCCGGGTGAATGATTTTCGACGGGCAGGCGTGCACGCAGTTGTTGCAACGGATGCACAGCCCGGCAAAACGGTCCTCCGGCACAGCGCCGGGAGGGCGCAGCAGCGTGTCGCTTTTGCGGTATCGCGCCGCTCCGGCTCGGCGCGCCCAAAGGGCTAGCAACACACCGCCCGCCCCGGCGAAGAACGCGCGCCGAGCGGCACGGAACTTCTGCGACGAGGGGCTCGCCGCCAATCGGGTCCAGAGCGCTTTCCTGGCCGAAAACAGCATGTCCTGCAGTCCGCTGAGCGGGCAAATGCGGACGCACCAGAGCATGCCGAAAATCAAAGTGGCTCCCACCAAAATACCCAGGCCGAGGCTGACCAGAATGACCGTGATCGGGTTCGTCGCCCTGTTCATGGCGAAGGGGCTGCTGAAAATGCACAGAGGATCCATCCACAGCAGCACCGGATACCCTGCCACGGCGCCCACCACCGTCAGGATCGCGACATATCTCCCGACGGGCGGGCACTTGCCCCACCAGCGCGTCTTGCGCAATCCCCTGCGCGAAGCATTTTCGAGCAGGAAGCCGGTCGGGCAGAGGTACAGGCAGAACCAGCGCTTCTTGAACGAACTCGCGACGGCTACGATGAGCGCAAGAACCGCTCCCACGCCGATGGAGCGCGCGGCGATACTCGATGAGAGAACAACGAAGGGACTCACTTGCTGGAAAAACCTTGGCGCGATGGCCCAGGGCAGCAAAGGCCAAATCAGCACGACCGCGCCGACAAAGCAAGTCAGCTGAATCAGCCGCCGCGGCACGCGCCGGAGAAAAATCATCCTAAATACGCCCCTTGCTGCCGAAGCAGGTTCTGCAGTTTCGTTACGCTCACGTTGCGAGGCTTGCATTTGTCTTGGATGCACAACGCCGCAGCCAAGCCGGCAGCCTGTCCGGTAACCCAGCAAACCGGAATGAGCCGGGTGATATCCGCAACGTCGAATTCGGCCGATATGCATCGTCCGGCCGCCAGCACATTTTCAACCTTCGCAGGAACGAGGGAGCCGTAAGGAATCTGGAATGCGGGTGCATTGGCATACGCGCCGGAATAGCCGATGACATCTCTAAACTTCGCGCCGCTCCGAATGTCCTTGACTGTCAGTTTCTTGACGCCATCAAGGAGCCTGCTGAGCCGAACACCCAGCTGCGGGGCTGTCTCCGCCAAGAAGACCTGCTCGTTTCCGGGCTTTCGCTGGAGCTTCTCGACGTTGCCCCAGGTTCCGAGGCGATGCCTGAGCTCCAGAGCGGTCAGTTCCGCGACGTCCAGGGCATCGCCGACGGGGCCTTTCATGTTGAGCCAGTTCACATGGGGCGCAGGCGTCGAATTCCCGGCGTGGCCGTTGAGATCGCTCACCCTGCCCCTCGAGGGCCGGCCTGTCCCGACCTTGCCGACCACAGGATGCTCCGGGTTTTCCGATCCTCGTCCCGGGGCCATATCGATCTCATCGATGTTGCCGATTCGGCTGATCAGACCGATGTTGGTTTTAACTTTTTCAAAAGCCGCGCCCGCGGCTGCGTAAATGTCACCGTCTCCCGAGCAATCGATCACGATATCGGCGAGGATTGCCTGGCGTCCCGACTTGCTCTCGAAAACAGCGCCGCGCACGGCGCCTCTGGCATCCACAATGGCGTCGACACCCCAACAATCCAGGTAGGCAGTTATTCCCGAATCGAGCGTCATCTTGGCCAGCAGATATTTGAAGGCCTCGGCGTCGATGGTCGGGTAAACAGGCGCCTTGTTGCGATCGATGATTCCGAACTTGAGCACGTCCAGTTTCTTCATCATCTCTTCGCCGATGCCGAAGATGACCTGCTTGTTATTCCGATCGTAAAGCGGAAATATTCCCAGGACGAGACCGCCGGTCGCGAGCCCTCCCAGATACCCGTACCTCTCCACCAGAGTGACGTCGACGCCCAGCCGCTTGGCCGAAAAGGCGGCCGCCGTCCCCGCCGGACCGCCTCCCACGACCAGGATGTTGGTCTTGTGCAAAACCGACAGTTCCCTTCGGGGTTGCACCACCTTACCGTCAACGATTCTCGCGGGGACCGCGGCGTCCGCATGAGTAGATGATTGTCCGGCGGCTTCATTGGCTAGCGTCGACGAAATCGGCATCAGTGATCCGGCCGCAAACAAGCCGCCCGCAGCGATCGAACGACGCATTAATTCTCTTCGTGTGAGGTCCTTTGACATGTTTCCACCGTCCGTCAGTTAGCCGATCCGAACCCAATGTCCGGGCTCTTGATCTATTCGGCGCCAATACTATCCCAACCCTGAGGAGCAGCCAACTTTTGGTTAGGCCGGATTGTCGGACAATTGGCCGCACCGCCCCGAACGGCTATAGGCCCGGCTCAAGAGTGATGTCGGTCTGTGGCAAGGCTGCCACGATAACGTCGAGAAGAGCATTAGGAACGTGCCGTTGGGCGCGCTCTTTTCGTAGGGATAACGCAGTTTCGGGGCGGGGAGCGTTCAGCGGCCGGTTACTTGGTTACCTTGGCCTTGGCTGCTTGTCTCAGGCGGTCGTGGAGATGCTCCAGCGCGTGATGAAGCTCGTCGACGCCTTTGGATTCGTTCCTGACGCGGCCGGCCTCTAGATCGGCAACCACTTCCAGGCAGAGGCTGTTTGTGCGGCGAACGCGGTCCGTAGCCAGATCGGACAAGAGTTCGCCATCGTTCAACCCGCGGAGCTGGCACTCACGGAGCTGTTGAAGTGTCCCCGCGGCCGTGCGGATTGAATTTACCGCGTCGCGGTATTCCTTCACGAGACGAAGATCCATGTCCTCGGCTTGGAGGGCCTTTTCGAGATTTTGAAGCTCGACGATGGTCTTCTTGAGCTGCAGATCCACGCCCCAAAAACTCTCGTCTGGAACGGTCAGCTCGACGACGATGCCGTTCGCGACTCCTTCGCGCGCATTTGGCGCGGCAAGGACTCTCGCGTCCGCCGTCTTCGCCGAAAGAAAGTTGGCGAGCGTCACCCTGCTACCCAAGTCCGGATAAGTGGACATCTTCAGAAAGCCGCCGTTGGCATTCACTTGCCGAGCGACGGCGTCCTCCTTGACCGCGATGCCGTCGGGGCCGCGCCAGCTCACTTCAATGGGAACCACTACGGGGAAGCGGCGGGTTTTCCGGCGCTCTGCGTCTGTGCCATCCGCAGTCATGGGGCGCTTCTTGATCGTCACGGGGTTCCTCTCGGCCGCCGGACATCCCGGGCTGTTGGCGTTTCTCGCCTAGCGGATCACGGAGCGGGCGTCCTTCGAATCCGAAAGTAGATTAGACCGCGGGCTGGCTGAAATACCACTGTACTAAAGGACAGGTTGCCAAAAACGGTGCACAGGCAACGCCCGCAAGTGTGGCACTAGCAGCGCCCTGTGCCGGACGAAGCGTTGTGCCGGCCGCGCGGCGCGGCGCACCAAAAAAGCGCCTCGCCCGCCACGGGATCAGATGGCGTAGACGAGAATGGCGACTGCGGCACCGGCGACAAGGAATAGGAAGTCTTTGAGATCGGAGCCGCGCGTCACCGGATTCTCGTAGCGCGGGTCGTACCAGAATTCGTGGATGGCGGCGTATGCGAGGCACACGGGCGCGACGATGGCGATCCCGGTCCAGCCCCAAAACTTTCCGAAGCTGAGGACGATTCCGTAGGTGGCGGAAAAATGGGCGACCTGGGCCACGAGATCGAAAAACTTGGGGTCGATGACGTTCTCGCCAGCTTGGGCTGATTTCGTTTTCCTCATTTGCCCTCCCGTGAGCTGCCTATGGATGTTCGAAAGCCATTCTATCGCCTGCCCCGCCGCACGCCACCGGCAGGTTGGGGACGGCGACTAGAGCGTATAATCCCTGCCATGAATACGCAGGCGTTCGATGGGGCGATGCGCGAGGAGCGCTCATGAAAGCACTCGTGAAGAGCCGCCGCGAGCCGGGGCTGTGGCTCGAAGACACGGCTGTTCCGGAGCATGGCATCAACGATGTGCTGATCCGCGTGCTGAAGACCGGCATCTGCGGGACAGATATGCACATCTACGAATGGAACGAGTGGGCACAGGCTACGATTCAGGTGCCGCTGGTGATCGGCCATGAATTCGTGGGGGAGATTGTTTCGGTCGGCTCGAACGTAAACGACTTCCACCCCGGCGAAATCGTGAGCGGCGAAGGACACGTGGTCTGCGGGCGGTGCCGCAATTGTCTTGCCGGCCGGCGCCACCTTTGCGCTCACGCGAAGGGAGTGGGCGTCAACCGCGCGGGCGCGTTTGCCGAATATATTGTGCTGCCCATGAGCAATATCTGGCGGCACAACGCGAAGGTGGACCTCGAAATCGCGGCCATTTTCGATCCATTCGGCAATGCCGTGCATACGGCCCTGTCGTTTCCGGTTTTGGGCGAGGATGTGCTCATCACGGGAGCGGGACCGATCGGAATCATGGCTGCCGCCGTGGTGCGGCACGCAGGCGCCCGCCACGTGGTGATTACGGACGTGAATCCGAAGCGGCTCAGGCTGGCCGAGAAAATAGGCGTTACGCTGGCCGTCAATCCCAACGACACGAGGCTGGCGGAGGTTCAGAAGCGGCTGGGGATGCAGGAGGGATTCGACGTGGGGCTCGAGATGTCCGGCAATGCCAGCGCGTTCCGCGAGATGCTGGCCAACATGAGTCACGGCGCCAAGATCGCGATGCTCGGAATCCCTTCAAACGAGATCGCGATTGATTGGCAGCACGTGATCTTCCACATGTTGACGATCAAGGGCATCTACGGACGCGAGATGTATGAAACGTGGTACAAGATGACCACCATGCTCGAATCGGGGCTCGAGATCAAACCCGTGATCACGCACCGATTCGCCTGGCACGAATACAAGAAAGGCTTCGAGGCCATGAAATCGGGCGAGGCCACCAAGGTGATCCTCGACTGGCGCGAATCAGGCCGCGCATAGAACGGGCCGGCCGGGCAGGAGCTGAGAAATGTTCGATCGCGTGAGAGCGCAGTATGAATCGCAGCTGCGTGAGATTCGCGAGGCGGGCCTGTACAAATCGGAACGCATTTTGGCAAGTCCGCAAAGTGCGCGCGTGGATCTTCCGTCGGGCAAGGGCGTCCTGAATCTGTGCGCCAACAATTATCTGGGCCTGGCCGACCATCCCGAGGTGGTGAAGGCCGCGCATGAAGCACTGGACCGGTGGGGGTACGGGCTGTCGTCCGTGCGCTTCATCTGCGGCACGCAGGAAATTCACAAGGAGCTGGAGCGCCGGCTCAGCGAGTTCCTGGGCACGGAAGAGACGATCCTCTACGGCTCCTGCTTCGACGCGAATGGGGGACTGTTCGAGGCAATCCTGGACGCGGAAGACGCCATCGTGTCCGACGAGCTGAACCACGCCAGCATCATCGACGGCATTCGCTTGTCCAAGGCGCAGCGCTTCCGCTATCGCAACGGAGACATGCACGATCTCGAGGAGCAGCTCAAGGAGGCGTCGAAGGCGCGGCGCGTTCTAATCGCCACCGACGGCGTGTTTTCCATGGACGGCTACATCGCCAATCTTCCGAAGATCTGCGATCTCGCAGAAAAATTCGGCGCTATGGTGATGATCGATGATTCCCATGCGGTGGGATTCATGGGCGCAAACGGCCGGGGCACGCACGAGCACCACGGCGTGATGGGACGAGTGGACATCCTGACAGGAACGTTGGGCAAGGCGCTGGGCGGGGCCAGCGGCGGTTACGTCAGCGCCCGCAAGCCGATTGTGGACCTGCTGCGCCAGCGCTCCCGGCCATACCTTTTTTCCAACACGGTTGCGCCGGCGATCGTCGGCGCGTCGCTCAAGGTTCTGGAGCTTGTGACGCGGACCAAGGATCTCCGCGACAGGCTTTTCTCGAATACTCGATTCTTTCGCGAGAGGATGTGTGCATTGAATTTCCAGATTCTGCCAGGCGAGCATCCCATCGTGCCGGTAATGCTGGGCGACGCCGTGTTGGCGACAAGCATGGCCGAGCGTTTGCTGCAGAAGGGCGTGTACGTGGTCGGTTTCTCCTATCCCGTCGTTCCCAAGGGGAAAGCTCGCATCCGGGTGCAGGTTTCGGCCGCGCACACTCGCGAGGACCTGGAGTTCGCGGTCGCGCAGTTTGCAGCCGTCAAGCGGGAACTCAAGCTACCCTGAGGCGAGGTAGCGGGCAGGCTCTCAAGACACCCACGACGAGAAAGTTCTTGGGGCGGTCCGGCGCCGTGGCGCGCTTGCGCTTTCTGCAGCCGGAGCCGAGGCTCGCTCGCTGTGGGTTTCGTATAATGCCTTAATGACCACGCACGCACTCGATCGTGCGACACACGAAAAGCGGATGGCGGCGCTGGGGTCGGTCGGCTCCGCGGTGCTGCTGGTGTCGTTGAAAGTGGTTCTCGCGGCGGTCACGGGCAGCCTGGGAATTCTCTCGGAAGCGCTGCACTCGATTCTCGATCTGGTGGCGGCGGTGATCACGTATCTTTCCGTGCGGGTGGCGGACAAGCCGGCGGACGCCCAGCACCTTTACGGCCACGGCAAAGTGGAGAATTTTTCGGCGTTCGTCGAAACGGGCCTGTTGCTCCTGACGGCTCTCTACATCATCTGGGAGGCTTTTCAGCGGCTGCTCTTCCGGACGGCGCACATTCATCCCAGCCTGACGGCGATTCTCATCCTCGCGCTGGCCATGGGCATCGACCTAGTGCGGTCGCGCGCGCTGAGCCGCGTGGCGAGGAAATATCCAAGCGAAGCGCTGGAGGCTGATGCGCTGCATTTCTCGACGGACGTGTGGAGCACGTTCGTGGTGATCCTCGGCATTACCGGCGCATGGCTGGGAATGAAGTTCGGAATGCCGTGGCTCGACCGGCTCGACGCGGTGGCCGCGCTGGGCGTGGCGGGCGTGATCGTCTGGATCGCCTCGAGCCTGGGAAAGCGCACGGTGGACGCGCTGCTGGACGTGGCGCCGCACGGCCTGCGCGAGCGAATCGTCAACGCCGTGGATGAGACGGAAGGCGTGCTGCAAACGGAGCGCGTGCGCGTGCGGCGCGCGGGACAGCACTATTTCGTGGACGTGACGATCAGCGTGCCGCGCACGGCGAGCCTCGAGCAGGCGCACGCGGCGAGCGAGGCCGTGGAGCGCAATATCGAACGGATCGTGCCGGCGGACGTGGTCGTTCACGTGGAGCCGCGCGCGCGAACCGACGAGCATCTCTTCGAGACGATTCGCGCCATCGCGCAGCGCCGCGGCCTGCCAATCCACGAGCTTTCGGCGCACCAGTACGACGGCAACCTCTTCGTCGAGCTGCATCTGGAAGTGGACGAGGAAGCGAGCCTTCGCGACGCGCACCGCCGGGCCACGGAGCTTGAAGACGAGATCCTGCGCGCCACCGATGCGGGAACGCGCGTCAATATTCACATCGAGCCGCTCGGCGCGCGGATCGGCGGGGCGGAAGAGATGCGGGAGCTTTCGCGCGCCGTGCAGGAGTTCCTGAATTCACTGCCGACGGAATATCGCGCGCTGGTGGATTGCCACGAGGTCCACGTGCGCAGCGTGGAGCACCGGATTCTGGTCTCCTGCCATTGCACGATGGACGGAACCTTGCCCATCACCGAAGTCCACGACATCACCGCCATCCTCGAAAACCGCGTGAAGGAACGCTTTCCGCAGATTTTCCGCCTGACGATTCATCCCGAGCCCGTCGAGGAGAGCTGACGCCTGCCCGCGAAGGCTTGCGCGGCGAGCGCGATCACCGCTGGAAAACATTCGAGGACGTAGCGCGGTTCGACAGCCTCGGCAAAGGCGCTGATGAACGCGGTCCGCACGACGATGAACGCGATCAGGAACGCTAAGCTCGGCCGGCGCCGAGCCAGCCACGCCCCGGCCAGCGCCAGCGCGATGAAAACGGCGTTGACGACGACCAGAGCGAGAGACGCGGAAAAATCCACATGGTCGTTCCTCCACTGTTCGGCGATGGGGAAAAGGTGGCCCGAGAAGGGAAGCAACTCCACCCGCGGCGTGAACCAGAGCGCGAGCGAGCGGAGCAGTGGGATTTTCAGATAGGTTCGCAAGGGATGGCGCGCGGTGCGTTGGGCGGCGATTTCGCCGAAGGCGCGATCCTGCTGGCGCGACAGAATGAAGTCGTCGTTGTACTCCTCGAGCAATCGGGCGACGCGGGCGCGCTCCTGCGGCGAATCGAACGCCGAAGCGGGAATGTCGCGGAGTGAGATCGGCTCGTCTCCCAGCTTCCAGGGAACGAGATAGGCGTCGCGGAAGCGCCACATCCAGGTATGGTTCCAGGCGTCGAATCCCACGGGGGGATGTTCCCCAGGCAATTGACCGTAGCGAGGCGCGAGGAATTGCAGCTCGTGGAGCGAGTGCCAGTTGCGCGCGGCCCAGGGGACCAGCGGCAAGAGCAATCCCGCGCTCATCAGCACGCCCACGCGCAGCAGCTTCCGCCAATCGGCGGGGCGTCGCCATTTGGCCATCAGCACTAGACCAGCCGCGAAAAGCAGCAGCGGCGTTTCCGGCCGCACGAGCGTGCCGAATCCGACGAGAAGGCCCGCGAGAAACCACGGGCTCAAGCCGCGCTGCGCCCAGTGCCGCGCGCCGGGAAGAGGCGGGTGTCCGCCGAGATCGGTGGCGAGCAAGACGAGAATGGCCAGCGCGGTGAGAAACGTGATCAGTGTTTCGGTGAGGACCACGGCGGTATAATTGGCTGTAAACGGGCAGAGTGCCGCGAGCCACAGTCCGGCAATTGCCGCGCGGCGTCGGGACGATTCCGGCGCGAGCCGCGCCGCCATCAGCGCGATCAGGAAGCAACTGGCGAGGTCCACCGCGATTTGCACGAACATGACGGCGCGCGGGGAGCGCCCGGCGAAGGTGAAAATGGCCGCCAGAAACGCGGGGTAGCCGGGCACGCGCATGTCGACGGGCGTGAGTTTGCCGTCGACTGCAAAGCCGTAGATGCCGTGTTTCAGCCAGTTCCAGGCGAGCTCGATATAGAATGGCGCGTCGCCGGATTCCTGGAAGGGAAACTTGAGAACGAAATAAGCGCGTAAGGCCAGCCCTGCAAGTGCAGCGCCGAGTACGTTTGCGCGCATCTTAGATCGAGGTGTCATTGACAGCTTTTCGATGGACGGCTAGCTTGGATTGTCCTGATGCCTGAAGGCAAGCCCATTTTCTACGACCGGGAGCGGCGGCGCTGGAAGCGGACGCGGCTGACGCTCGAAATCGCGGGCGGTATTTTCACGCTCGTGCTGGTTGTATTCCTGATCAATATATTGCGCAATCCGAACCTGCCGGCACTTTTGCACGTAGACACTCGTGGCGGCCTGCATGCGGTCCGCTCCCGCCACAAGCTGAAGATCGTACGGCCGAGCCGGAAGCGCAAGGTGGCGGCGCTGGGGAAGGTGCCCGCGCATTACGATCCGCTGCGCGCCGCGTTCTACATGGGCGACGACTACACGAGCCTGGCGTCGCTTCAATTGCACTATCACGATCTCGACTTGCTCATTCCCGATTCGTTGCACGCGGTTTCGGCCGATGGCCGCCTCGCTGTGGATCAAGACCCGAAGCTGGTGAACTTTCTGAGCTCGCTTCGGACGCGGAGCATCGAGCTGCCCGTCATGCCGATGGTCAACAATTACGACGCGAAGAAGGGATGGTGCCCGCCGGAAATGTTGCAGATGCTGGCGAACCGCGCGGCGCGTGCGCGTCTTGCTGCACAACTGGAGGAATTTGCGGTTGCACAGCGCGAGCCCGGCATTGTGGTGGACTTCGAATCGCTGCCTGAATCGAGCCAGGCGGATTTTCGGCATTTCATACACGATCTCTCGGTGGCGCTGCACGCGAAGAATTTGAAATTGATGGTGGCGCTTCCCGCAGCGGACTGGAGCTACGACTACAAGTATTTCGCCTCGCAAGCAGACGCCATCATTTTGATGAACTACGATTTTCACTGGCCCACCTCAGCGCCCGGGCCGATCGCGCCGCAGGATTGGTTCGAGCGGAACATCCAGAATATCGTGAAGATCGTGCGGCCGGACAAGCTGATCATGGGCATCGCCAATTACGGCTACGACTGGCCGGCCAAAACGAGGCGCGTGCCGCGTCCCGTGGCGAGCGCGGTGACGTTTCAACAGGGCGTAATTACAGCGGTCGAATCTCAATCGGACGTTGTCTTCGATCCCGATACGCTCAATCCACACTACTCTTACGAAGACGACAACAATCAAGTGCACCAGGTGTGGATGCTCGACGGAGTGACGGCGTACAACCAGATCCGCGCCGCGGAGCGCGCCGGCGTGCGGGGCACCGCCCTGTGGCGCCTGGGCACGGAAGATCCCTCGATGTGGTACATCTGGGACGCGATCCATGCGGACAACGCCACGCGTAACAAGCTCGAGGAGATTCCTCCGGGTTACGACCTCGTTCTCGAAGGCAACGGCGACATTTGGCGCATCACCGCCACGCCGGAAAGCGGCAGCCGGACGCTCGATTACGATGCCGACAGCGATCTGATCGACGACGAGAGTTTTCAGACTTACCCGCTTTCCTGGCGGATCCAGCAGATGGGCGCCGCGCCGCACAAGGTCGCCCTCACGTTCGACGACGGACCCGATCCGGAGTGGACGCCCAAGATCCTCGACGTGCTGAAGGAAAAGCATGCGCCTGCAACGTTCTTCCTGATCGGTGAGTCCGCGAACCAGGAATCGGCTCTCGTAAAGCGGGAGTATGCGCAGGGCGACGAGCTAGGAAATCACACGTTCACGCATCCGGAATTCGATCTCGAGCGCCTTTCGGAAACCGAGCTGCAGGTTCAGTTGAACCTGACGGAAATGCTGCTCGAAAGCGATCTCGGCGTGAAGACCACGCTTTTTCGCCCGCCATACGGCATCGACCACCAGCCGGAATCGGCAAGCGAGGTCGAGTTGCTCCCGATTCCGCAAGCGATGGGTTACGTCATCATCGGCGCGCGGATCGATCCTCACGATTGGGGCGAGCCCAACGGCGCCCCGCCCGCTCCGGCGGACACGATCGTGCAGAGAGTTTTCGATGACGCGGCAACCGGCAAAGGCAACATCATCCTGATGCACGACGGCGGCGGCAACCGCAGCCACACCGTCGAAGCCCTGCCGAAAATCATCGATGGGCTGCGCGCGAGGGGCTACGAGTTCGTTACCGTCTCCGACCTGCTCGGCAAGACGCGCGCCGAGGTCATGCCAGCGTTGACTTCCCACGAATGGCTGATGGTGCGTGTGGATGCCTTCATCTTCGACGTGTTCCGATGGCTGCGAGCGGGAATTGCTTTCATTTTCATCGCGGGCATTCTGCTGGTCAGCGGACGCGCGCTGATCATCGGCTTGGCGCTCGCCGAAAAGCTGCGCCCCGCCCCACAGGACCATCCGGATTACAAACCGAAAGTCAGCGTCCTCATTCCGGCTTACAACGAAGAGGCTGTGATCGCCGAGACGGTGCGCGCGGCGCTTGCTTCCGATTACCCGAAACTGGAAATCCTCGTGGTGGACGACGGTTCCGCGGACCGCACGGCCGAGATCGTGCGCCAGAGTTTCGGCCGCGATTCTCGCGTCCGGCTGCTCACGCAGCAGAATTCAGGCAAGCCTTCGGCGCTCAATCACGCGCTCTCGGAAGCCACCGGAGATATCGTTGTTTCGATCGATGCGGACACAGTTGTCGATCCCGAAGCGGTTCCACGGCTCGTGCGTCATTTCGCCGATCCTAGGGTGGGGGCCGTCGCGGGCAACGTGAAGGTGATGAACCGCAACCGCTGGATCACGCGCTGGCAGGCCCTCGAGTACATCACCAGCCAGAATCTTGAAAAGCGCGCCTTCGACTTGCTGAACTGCATTCCGGTCGTGCCGGGAGCCGCGGGCGCCTGGCGAGCCGAGCTACTCCGGAGCCACGGAGGATTTTCCGGCGATACGGTAGCCGAAGACACCGACCTGACGATGACCATCCGGCGCCACGGCTCGAAAATCGTCTACGATGAAGACGCAATCGGCCGCACGGAAGTGCCTGAAACCGTCGACGCACTCGTGCGCCAGCGATTTCGCTGGACGTTCGGGACGCTGCAAGCCGTCTGGAAGCACCGCGACACGGCCGGTAAACTACGCTACGGAACGCTGGGCTGGATCGCCATTCCGAATATTTTCCTGTTCCAGATCATTCTGCCGCTCGTTTCGCCCGTCATCGACGTTTTGTTCTTGCTGTCGCTCGCGCTGTGGGGGCTGGCGCAGCTTCGCATCGCCCGGCTGCCACAGCTGTGGACCGCGCAAGACGTGGAGCGTTCGCTCATTTTCTTCGCGATCTTCATGCTGATCGACCTTCTCACCTGCGTGGTCGCGTTTGCGCTGGAACGGCACGAGGATTGGACGTTGCTCGCCCCGCTGATCATCCAGCGCTTCTATTACCGGCAGATGATGTACGTGGTGCTCTTCAGGGCACTGAAGGAAGCCGTGCGGGGACATCCGGTGGGCTGGCGCGGCGTGGAACCGCAGGTGCCCGCCCCGCCGCCTCCGGCCACGGTTGCGCAAGCCTGAAGCAACGAGCTTCACTCTCGGGGAGGATCTTGGGAGGGTGCCGCTGGCCCCGCGTCGGAACGGTCACCGGAGTCAGCGTCCTCAGCTTCGATCCGCAGCTTCTGTTCCTGAAGGTACTCAACGCGGTGCCCCGGGTCGATGACTTGTTGTAACCCGATCATGGCGCCACCGATAAGCGAGCTCCGCTGCGCTTCGGCCTCGAACTCTTCCTCGGTCATGTTGGAGTAGCGGTCCGCGCTCGCTGCCTTCACAATCCCGCAAACGAGCACGATAACAATTCCGATCACGATGACGTAGATCATTTCGACCTCGAAACCGTGCGTCCGTCAGATGGCGACCACATATTAGCTGGCCCGAACGACCGCCTCAATTCGCATTTACAGGAGGCTTCGTCATTTGATAGCATGAGTTGGTGAGTAGGGCTGCACCCCGGTTGGTCAGGGGGCGGCACCGGAGGAAAAAATGAGCGTTGCACCGCGTGCGGGCAACGGTAAGATTACCGTGCCTGACATACTTTCCCGCAAGTCCTCTGTTTTCCCCGATTCTCCTGAAACGAAGCGGAAAATTACCTGCCTGACGGCGTACGACTATCCCACGGCGCGCCTGCTGGACGAGGCCGGCGTGGATATCCTGCTCGTCGGCGATTCGCTCGGCATGGTCGTGCTCGGCTACGACAGCACGCTGCCGGTGACGCTCGACGAGATGCTGCACCACGTGCGCGCCGTTCGCCGTGGGACGAGCCGCGCGCTGGTCGTGGCGGACATGCCCTACGGCAGCTTCCACGTGTCGCTCGACGAATCGGTGCGCAACGCCGTGCGGCTCGTGAAGGAAGGCGGAGCCGAAGCCGTAAAAGTGGAAGGAGGCGAGCGCCGGATCGAGCTGATCGCGCGCCTGGTGGAAGCCGAAATTCCGGTGATGGGCCACGTGGGCCTGACGCCGCAATCGCTGAACGCCCTGGGTGGGTTCCGCGTGCAGGGGAAAACGGCCGACGCGGCCCGGCAGGTCGCGCGGGACGCGCGTGCCGTGGAGGCCGCCGGGGCGTTTGCCGTGGTGCTCGAATCCATGCCGCGGGAGCTGGCCGCCAGCATCACCGCAAAACTGCGCATTCCCACGATTGGGATCGGCGCGGGCCCCGATTGTGACGGCCAGGTGCTCGTGTTCCACGACCTGGTGGGCTTGACCATGGATCACACGCCGAAGTTCGCGCGGCGGCACGCGAATCTCGCGGCCGAGATTTCACGCGCCGTCACCGAATACTGCGACGACGTGCGCAGCGGGCGCTTCCCGTCGGACGCGGAGTCGTATCATTCGGCCGCCGAACTGCGCGAGCCATCGCGGGTTCGCGAACGGGCCGAATCCAGGTAAAATCTCACAGCCGGTGTAACCTGTGCCGAAGGGAGCCATGCGCTATGGACGTCGCAGACTTTCGCACGCTTTACGATTTCAACTCCTGGGCCAACCGCCGCACGCTCGAAGCCTCTGCGGCGCTGACGCCCGAGCAGTTCACGCGCGATCTAGGATCGAGCTTCCGCTCGGTGCGAGACACGCTGGCGCACATCTATGGAGCCGAGTGGGTGTGGCTCGAGCGCTGGCACAACCGCACGCCAAGCGGCCTTCCCGTAGCGGCCGATTTCCCCGATTTTGAGAGCGTGCGCCGCCGCTTGACGGACATCGATCGCAATCTCATCGACTACGTCGCTTCGCTTACGCCACAGGACATCCAGCGCATCGTGCAGTTCAAGACCTTGGCCGGAGTGGAGATTTCACAGCCGCTCTGGCAATGCCTGCAACACCTCGCGAATCACGGCAGCTACCATCGCGGCCAGGTGGCGACGATGCTCCGGCAATTGGGCGCGAAGCCCACCGGCACCGATTTGATAGGCTTCTATCGCGAGCGCTCCGCCCAGGCCGGCGCGTGAGCCGAATGCTTCATTTCCGGCGGCCGCGGTCGGGTAGCGCCTGAGCGAATCCCATCATCGGCAACCCCATGGAAACCATTCACACGCTCGCGTGGATGAAGCAGGTGGCGCGCCAGGCGCGCAAGAACGATCGGATCCTTGGACTGGTCCCGACAATGGGTGCGCTGCACGAAGGGCACCTTTCGCTGGTTCGCGAGGCGAAGAAGCAGTGCGCGCCCGTGGCGGTTTCGATCTTCGTGAATCCGAAGCAGTTCGGCCCCTCCGAGGATTTCAAGAAGTATCCACGGACGCTCGAGGCGGACTGCGCGGCGCTCGAAAATCTGGGCGTGGACTACGTGTTCGCGCCGCCTCCCGAGGAGATCTATCCCTCCGGCTTCCGCACCGCCGTCGAGGTCGAAGGCTTGGGCGAACGCCTGGAGGGGCGTTCACGGCCCGGCCATTTCCGCGGCGTTACGACGGTCGTCCTGAAGCTTTTTGAAATCGTGCAGCCCTGCTTCGCATTTTTCGGGCGCAAGGACGCGCAGCAGGTCCGCATCATCCGGCAGATGACGCGCGATCTCGACCTTGACACACAGATCGTGGTCTGCCCGGTCGTGCGCGAGGCGGACGGCCTGGCGCTCTCTTCACGAAATGTCTATCTGAAGGGCGACGATCGCCGCGCGGCCACGGCACTCTACCGCTCGCTCGACGCCTTGCGCCTTGAAATCTCGGCTGGCGAGCGCGATCCGGCGCGCTTGCTCGCGGTTTTGCGGCGCGTGATCTTGACGGAACCAAGTGTGTCGCTCGACTACGCGGAGATGGTGGACGCGGACACCTTCGAGCCAGTCCTGTGCATGCGCAAGACGTGCTACGTGGTGCTGGCAGCGCGCGTCGGCGGCACGCGGCTTATCGACAACGCTCTGATCGAACTCGAGGGCGAGTCGCTTCGAATTGCGATCTAGAGGTTTCGCTGTAGGAGGGACGGCCCGCCGGACCTGCCCTTCGTTTCCCGGCTGGCGCCGCGATCCCCTCGTCAGCCTGCTTTGACGGCTGCGAGGACTTCGGCAGCGTGGCCCTTTACCGTAACCTTGGGCCACACTTTGCGGACTTTCCCGTCCGGGCCGATCCAGAATGTGCTCCGCACGATTCCAAGGAACGACTTTCCGAAGAAGCTTTTCATGCGCCGAGCGGCGTAGGCTTCCACGACTTCGAATTCCGTATCCGCCAACAGCGGAAAATTCAGATCGTATTTCGTCTTAAACTTGGCTTGCGCTGCGACGGTATCCCCGCTGCAGCCGACGATCGCCGTATTCGCCGCCTTGAAATCCTTGAGCGCGTCGCGAAAACCGATGGCTTCGTGCGTACAGCCGGTCGTACTGGCCTTGGGATAAAAGTAGAGGATGAGGTTCTGTCCGCGGAAGTCCGCCAGAGAGACCGTCCGGCCGTCGTCGGCCTGCACGCGAAAATTCGGGGCCTTGTCGCCTTCCTTGAGCACGTTCGTGCCTCCATTTCGGCGCGCCGCCTACGACCCGGCGAGCACGCGCTTGAGCACTTCGTTGACGACTTGGGGATTGGCCTGGCCGCGCGTCTCGCGCATCACCTGCCCGACGAAAAATTTGAACACGCCTTCGTTCCCCGCGCGATATTTCGCCACGTTGTCCGGGCTCTTCGCCACGATTTCGCGGGCAATCTTTTCGATCGCGCTCGTGTCCGTGATCTGCGCCAGACCTTCGGCTGCAATGATCTCGGCCGCGCTCTTTCCGGTCTCAAACATCGTGGCGAACACCTTCTTCCCGCTGGCAGCGGTGATTTCACCCTTCTCGATTTTTCCGAGCAGCTCCGCGAGCGCGCGGGGAGCGAGCGCACAATCGGAAATATCCTTAGATCGGAAGAGCACACGTCTGAACTCCAGTCACT
>OBLQ010000284.1_pt1 | contig 18903 bp, 11 predicted proteins | sample 1519881 | NCBI WGS metagenome assembly OBLQ01 (sample SAMN01911456, study PRJEB22533) | soil metagenome | biome: Soil | place: Malaysia | collected 2012-04-30 | depth DG_metagenome m | reverse complement strand
ATGCAGCCCGCCGGCGCGGTAGCGTTCGCCGGCCACGATGGTCCGCATCCGGGGCGGCGATGCCGCGCTGCTGTCCGGCGAAACCGGGTTGGAGCGCGCTTCGCGGGCCGGCGCCCCCAGGGCCACCGCCGCAAGCACCAGTCCCCATGCCCGGATGGCGCGCATCCTCTCAGTCCGACGGAATCGACCCGGCATCCAGCGCCTCCATGAGCCATCGATTTCGTTTCCCGATCCCCACGACCACGAACAGCCATACGACAATCAGCACCATATTGATGATGGCAAAGTCGCGGGGCTGAAGTGCCAGCAGCGTTCCCAGAAACACCAGACCGGCGGATGAAAGATCACCCGCGCGCACAAAGAACGTGTCGATGGCGGCCTTGGCCTTGTACTTGGCGTCGCGCGACGTGGGCAGAAACAACGCCTGGCGCGCCGTGTTGTTGAGCGAGTAATCCAGCGAGTTCTCGCTGATCTTGGCGACCCGGATCAGGGCCAGCACGGGCACAAAGGCCAGAACTCCGTAGGCACCCATCGCCACCACCGGAAGCACGTACAGCGCGACGCGCGCGCCGAAACGCTTCATGATGCGCGACACCAGCAGAATCTGGATCAGCGCGGTGACAACGCTCACCCACGTGATGTAGTCGGCGTAGAACCTGCCGATGAACTGCTTCACGAATTCATCGGTGGAAAGGCCGCCGGTGTTGCCGGCCGCGGCCAGCCGTGTCGCCTGGCCCGACACCACGCGCCCGAGAATGTATTCGCCGTTGGTGTTGACGACATTGAGCAACAGCAGCAGCAGGGCGATCAACAGGAGGTACCGGTCCTTCATGACCAGCGCGAAGCCCCCGCGGCGATCCTGCATGGGCGCCCCGGCGACGGCCGCGTCGTGCCCGGCTGGTTGCATGCGCCGGTTTACGACCTGGACCAGCAGCAGGTATCCCACCAGCATGACCGCCGCCACCAGCATGAGCGTGTAGACGTGCATCTGCCCGATGAGCAGTTTGGCAATCAGTCCCCCGCTGGCCGCGCCCAGCGTCTGACCGAACCCGACGATGCCGAACAGGCGCCGGCCCTGCTCCGGCGTGTAGACGTCGTTCGCAAACGACCAGAACTGGGCAACGATCATCAGATTGAAGATGCCCACCCACACGAAGAAGGCGGCCCCCAGCCCGCGCGTGTTGGCCAGCGCGAGAAAGTAGAACACTACCAGATTCACGATGAAGAACAGCGATACCACGCTGATGAGGCGGACGCGATTGACGCGGTTGGCCACGGCCCCGTAGGCCGGAATCAGGAGCAGCAGCAGAACCGCCTGGGCGGCGGCGGTGTAGCTCTTGAGTTCCGCGCCCCCCGCCGCGAGGATGAGCGGTTCGCGGACGACCTTGAGGACGTAGTAGGCCGTCAGGAGCAGGTACACGCACAGCGTGAGCAGCACGGCGTTCGCCCCCTCGCCGGCCTGGATGGCGGCGAAGGGCGAAAGTGCCCGGTCCAGAAAGCCGCGCTCGCGGGCGATGCGGGGCTCCGTCATCGGCGTGACCGCTCGCTGACGGGTCTGGCTTCCCTGTGGCGGCGTTGGTTCGGGAGGAATGCCACGATCGTCATGGCGGGATTGTACCAGCGCCTGTGAAGACACGGTATGGAAAGCACGACGACGCGCCTCGCGCCCTGTGCTACTCTTGCGCCGGTACACGTCCCGCACAAATGAGGTCTGTCATGCCCGAGAAACTGATCAGAACCGGAACCGCAAGCCTGGCCGTATTCTGCGACTTCGAAAACATCGCGATCGGGGTGCGGGAGTCCCGCTACGCCGCCCTGGACATCAGCCGGGTGCTGGAGCGCCTGCTCGCCAAGGGAAGCATCGTGGTCAAGAAGGCCTACTGCGACTGGGAGCGGTACAAGGACTTCAAGAAAACCATGCACGAGGCGGCGTTCGAGCTGATCGAGATCCCGCATGTGCGCCAGTCGGGCAAGAACTCCGCAGACATTCGTATGGTGGTGGACGCGCTGGACCTGTGCTACACCAAGCCGCACGTCAACACCTTCGCCATCATGAGCGGCGACTCCGATTTCTCCCCCCTGGTCACCAAGCTGCGCGAGAACGACAAGGTAGTAATTGGTGTGGGGGTCAAGAACTCCACTTCGGACCTGTTCACCTCGGCCTGCGACGAATTCATCTTCTATGACGACCTGGTCCGGGAACACGAGAAGCGGGTCAAGAGCCGCCGCAAGCCCGCCCCCAAGGCCAAGGCCGCGGCCCCCAAAGGCGACACCAAGGGCGACGCCGATAGCGAGGACCGCAAGCAGAAAGCCTTTGATCTGGTGCTGGATACCATCGACCTGCTGTGGGACGAGCGGGGTGAGGAGGACGATATCTGGGGGTCAATGGTTAAGCAGGCAATTAAACGCCGCCAGCCGGGGTTCAACGAGTCCTACTACGGCTTCCGCGGCTTCAACGAGCTGCTCCGGACCATGGAACAGGACGGGCTTCTGGAACTGGAGCCCGATGAACGGTCGGGTGGCTACATCATCCGGGATGTGCTGGCGGGCTGATCTGCCCGAAACCGGACCAAATCCTGGCCACTCAAGGTACCCCCGAGTGGCGTCCGTATAAGACATTGTGTTATCATCGGTCATCGTTACGGGGTTTCGACCGCTGGCAACCGGCCGGAACACCCGGGTGAACTATTACCCCCGTCGTAGTCGGGCAAGGGGCTATGCCGTCCAGAATTTTGGTCGTGGACGACGAAATGGACCTGGAACAACTGGTTCGCCAGAAGTTTCGTCGTAACATTCGCGAAGGCGAATTCAATTTCTTCTTTGCCCACAGCGGGGTTGAAGCGCTCGATACGCTCGAGCGCGAGAAGGACATCGACGTTGTCCTGACCGACATCAACATGCCCGAGATGGATGGGCTGACGCTTCTCTCGAAGCTCTCCAACCACAACGGGATACTGAAAGCGGTCGTGGTTTCGGCGTACGGTGACATGGATAACATCCGCACCGCGATGAACCGCGGCGCGTTCGATTTCGTCACCAAGCCGATCAACCTGGATGACTTCGAGACCACCATCTTGAAGGCGCTGCGCGAAGCCGACGCCATCAAGACGGCCCATCGCGTGCGCGAGGAGCTGGTGGCCATCCAGCGCGAGCTGAACGTGGCCACGGACATTCAGCTCTCGATGCTGCCGCAGGTGTTTCCGGCCTTTCCGGACCGCGCGCAGATCGACGTGCACGCGCGCATGATCGCGGCCAAGGAGGTCGGCGGCGACTTCTACGATTTCTTCGCGATCGACGACGATCGCATCGGGGTGGTGGTGGGCGATGTCTCGGGAAAAGGCGTCCCGGCCGCCCTGTTGATGGCCATCTGCCGCACGTTGATCCGTGGCGCGGCGCTGGAAGGCGACTCGCCGCACGACTGCATGGCGACGGTCAACAACGCCATCTCGGCCGATCTGGCGCCGGGGATGTTTGTCACCGTGTTCTACGGAGTGTTGAACACGAAGAGTGGAGAACTGGACTACTGCTGTGCCGGACACTTTGCGCCGTACGTGGTTTCGACCGGCGGCGTGCGCGCCCTGGAATCGGTGGGCGGGCTGGTGGTCGGCGCGGTGCCAGGCTGGACCTATCAGAGCGCGAAGGTCCAGCTCAATCCGGGAGACGCGCTCTTTGAATTCACGGACGGCGTAACGGAAGCGACGAACGCCGCCAATGACGATTTTGGGGAGAGCAAGCTCGAGGCGTGCCTGGCCGGAACGCACAGCCAACGAGCGGAAGAGATCGTGGAACGAGTGATCAGCACAGTACAGGAATTTTCAACCGGCGCGCCGCAAGCGGATGATATAACCTGTCTTGTGGTTCGCTATACGGGATAAGCAGCAAAGCCACGCCACGAACGCAGAGCCATCGAGGCGGCAGAGAGGAATCATTATGCGAACCTGGAATCGTCCCCCCATTATTGCATTGCTGTTCTCCATTGCGCTGGCGTTGCTGGCGGGCTGCAGCCAGCAGGATGCACCGGTGTTCTCGCCCACGAAGACGTCGCCGGTCCTGTCGGCGGACGTCTCGCCGTACACACTGGTGTTCATCTCGCGCGCATACGACAGCGAGAATAACCAGACCACCTTCACCTACCAGCTGCAGAATACGGGCTCCACGACCAGCGAGCCCGCCTCGGGCGTGCTGGGTGTGTTCACTACCGTGATGCTGGAACTGCCCTCCTGCGCCCCGGCTCCGGATTCGTACGCGCCCTCTGACGGCGCGAGCATCTATACCAATGCCAACGGCATCTACGGCATCGAGTGGGGCGTCGGGTACGACAACAACCCGGACCTGTACTTTTCGGTTGTGTTCCCGGGTGACATTCCGTCGGGTGTGGTGCGCGACATGGTTTCGACCGGCGGCTACAACTACATCCAGAACGTCACCGGGCCGTGCGAAGGTACATTCTCGGTGGGCGGCTACGTCTTCAGCGACGGCAACAGCAACGGGTTCAAGGATCTGAACGAGTTGGGAATCCCCAACGTCACCGTGACCCTCTCGGACGGCGTAACCACCGAGCACGTGAAGACCGACTCCGACGGCGCCTATCTGTTCGTGGCCATGGCTGGAAACTACACTGTCAGTGTGGACTCGATGACGGCCGACAGCGACTTCAATGAGACGCTGTACCAGACGTGGAGCGCGACCACGCCGAAGTCACACAACGTCAGCGTGGGGCCGGATTCGTACTCCAACAACTTCGGCTGGGAACCCAACATCGACAACATCATCGCGGGTATCGACGATGGGACCTATCCGACCGATGGCAAGTCGTACAAGTGGTGGCGGAAGGAATTCCTGCGCGCCATCGACGGCAATACCAATACCGCCTACACGCCGGAGCAGTTGGTGGACTTCGCGCATCAGATCCAGGCGCTGGCATTGCTGGATGAGTACAACTTCACGCCCGGCCATGAGCTGGAGGAGATCTACAACATCCTCAACAACCACGCCTTCGGTGACGATGACGGCAGCAGCATCATGCTGCAGACCAAGGTGGATAAGCAGGGCCGTCACGACGCGTATGCGTACCTGGTGCGCGAGTTGCTGACCACCGAGCTCAACCACGTCAGCGGACGTGGCCTCGACGACAAGGTGCTGCAGGCCGTGCTCATCGGCTGGGGCGAAGAGGTGCTCAACGACAACGCGCCGTCGGCTCTGGTCATCGGAGACGGATTCGATCCGAACCTCAACTACCAGCCGCTGGATGGGGCCGGCACGACGTTCACCAAGATCAACGGCGCCACCGGCGGCGGCGGCACCGGCAACTAGCCTTAGGGTTAGCGCGCCCGAAAGATCGTGTTATGCTGCGCACCAGCCGGAGGGACTGATCCCTCCGGCTGGTGTGTTACATGATATCCCGTCTCTACACATTCATATTCCTGGCTCTTCTCCTGGCCGCCCCGGTGGCAGCGGGTGCGCAGGAACTTCCCTTCACGCAGTACTCGCCCCTGAGCGAAACCCATCCCCTTCCCTCCGCGGAAGTGAACGCCGTCTACCAGGACCGCGAGGGGCTGGTGTGGTTCGTCATCTTTTCGTCCGGGCTCGTCCGCTATGACGGCCACTCCACCGAGCTCTACACCACCGCCGACGGACTGGCCGACCAGAACGTGTGGGACGTCGTCGAGGATCCGGCCGGACGCCTGTGGGTAGGGTCGAATGCCGGGCTGGTGGTGTCGGAAAAACCGCTCGGCAAGTACGCGCCCGGAGAGCGCATCCATTTTTCCGGCACATTCTCGGGACATACGCTGCCGGGTGGCACGGCCATCTATCCCAACCGCATGGCGGTGGATCCGTCCGGGCGCCTGTGGGTGGGCACGGTGGGCGGAATTGTCCGTATCCAACCCGACGGTGGCATCGACAGCCTGAGCACCGAGGTCAAAGGCGCCGCGAACCACGACGTGCGCTCGCTGGTGGCCCGGCGCGACGGTTCGGTATGGGTGGCCATCGGCGGCGGTCTGATTCTCTCGTTCGCGAAAGACTCCACCACGCCGGTGCGCGTGACCACCGGCGACAACACGCTCACGGAGACCAACGCGCTCTACGAAACGCCGGACGGCGTCCTCTACGGCGGCTGCCGTGACGGTCTGCTGTGGCGCGCCGAGGAGCGCGGTGGACACCCGGCCATCGTGCCCGTGAATCATGACCTGGCATCCAACATCGGTGGCATCATGAGCACGCCCGACGACGAGTTGTGGGTGGCGAGCGAAGGCACCGGCGTGATGCGTGTGAATCTCGCCGCGCCGGATCATCGCGTGATCATCGCGCGCGCCAATGGCCTGTTGAGCGATACGGTGCACCGCATCCTGCGCGATGCGGAAGGCAACCTGTGGTTCGCGCAATCCGGCGGCGCGTCGCGGCTGCGGGCCAACTACCGGGCGTTCACAAACTATCCGACCGCCGCCCAGGGCGGCATCCTTCCGGCGCCCATCACCGCCGTGGTTCCGCCGGCCCGTCACTTTGATACCAACGCCATCTGGCTGGGCACGTCGGAGAGCGGCGTGGTGGCGCTGCGCGACGACCAGCGGGTGGAGAGTATCGGCACGGCGCAGGGGTTGCGGCACGACTGGGTGAACAGCCTGGTGTTCGATGACCACGGACGTCTGTGGGTGGGTTCGGTGGGCGGCATCAACTGCATTGCGCCCGACCACAGCATGCTGCAACCGGGCGCGCCCCGGCGCGGGCCCGCGGTCAGCGAGGCCCGTCTGTTCGACCGCCGCGTGACCATCACCAGCTACGTGCACCGCGCCATGTACATGTGCCAGCGCGTCGAGATTCCATCGGGCGCACAGGGCGGCACGGTGGAGAGCATCTGGTTCTCCGGTTTCCGCGGACTGATTTGCCTGGTGGACAACACCTGGTACATGCTGCGCGACGCGTGCGGACTCCCGAACACCGCGTTTCAGGGGGTCGATTTCGACGCGGACGGACGGCTGTGGGTCGCCACCCGCGACCACGGAATTTATCGCAGCACCGAGCCGGTCACCGCGGCCCTGTTGAAGTCGGCGGCCACCGTGGTGGTTCCCTATCCGCCCGACCAGGGAACCGGCACATTCGGCATGGAAGTGAGCACACCGCTGTTCGAGCCGGCGTGGTCCGACGCCGCCGAGATCGACGCATTGATATGGAATGACGGCACGCTGTGGGTGGGATCGCCCGACGGTGTATTCGCCATCGACGGCAGCACGCTCAAGACCGCCGTGCGTTTCGACGCGACGAACGGTCTCGGGGCCGACAACGGCACCAGCATGGCGTTCGCGCCGGACGGGTCGCTGTGGGTGGGCACCAACGGCGGCCTCTCCCTCATCGATCCGCACGCGCGCACCGTGCAGCACACGGTCACGCGGCAGGATGGGCTGGTGGACAACGAAGTCTGGTACCTTTCGTCGGCGCGTTGCGGCGTGGACGGCACGGTGTACTTCGGCACGGCCAAGGGCCTGGCGCTGTATCACCCGGATCTCGATGCCACCAACCCGCTGCCACCGCGCATGTGTTTCCGCCGCACCGCGTTCACCGAAGACAACAACGGCAACAACGAGCTTTCGCTCGAGTATGCCGCCCTGAGTTTCGCCGACGAAAAGCGCGTACGCTATCGCACGCGGCTGGCCGGCTACGACCACGACTGGTCGGCGGCCACCAGCGACTTCAAGACGCGCTACACCAACCTGGGCGCGTTTATGGTGCCGCGTACCTACACTTTCGAGGTGATGGCGTGCAACAACGCCGGCGTGTGGACCAAAGAGCCGCTCACGCACCAGTTCTCGGTGACGCCGGCGTGGTGGTTACGCTGGTGGTCAATGCTGAGCCAGTTTGTGATGCTGGTGGGCATCGTGATCGGCGCCGGCGTGTACCGCACGCGCGCGCTCGAGAAGCGCAACCGGCAACTGGAGCAGACCGTGCAGGAACGCACCGCGGAAGTGCGGGCCCAGGCGCAGACGCTGCAGGAACAGAACGTCGAGCTGGATCAGAAGAACCAGGAAATCGTCCGCACGCAGCAACAGTTGATCGTGCAGGAAAAGCTGGCCTCCCTCGGTCAGCTGACGGCGGGTATCGCGCACGAGATCCGCAACCCCCTGAACTTCGTGAACAATTTTGCCCAGCTCTCCAACGGGCTGATCGACGAGTTGCGCGAAGACATCACCGCCAACAAGGAAAAACTGGGCGACAAGTCCGTCGACTATATCGAATCGATCATCCAGGACCTCGAGGGCAACCTCAAACGTATCAACGAGCACGGCAAGCGCGCCGACGGTATCGTGCAGGGCATGCTCATGCACTCGCGCGGGCAGAAGGGCGAGCGCGCGCCCACCAAGCTGAACGCGCTCATCGACGAACAGGCCCAGCTGACCTATCTGAGCGTGCGCAACGCCAAGCCGGATCTGTCGGTGGTGTTCAAGAAGGAGTACGACAACTCCATCGGTGAAATTCCCGCCATCCCGCAGGATCTGAGCCGCGTGTTCATCAACATCATCAATAATGCGTTATATGCCGCCGAAAAGCGCAAGGCCTCCATGCCCGACGACTGGCAGCCGTTGATTACCATGAGCACGAAGGACATGGGCGAGACGGTGGAGGTCCGCATCCGTGACAACGGCACGGGCATGCCCGCCGATGTGCGCGAGAAAGTCTTCCAGCCCTTCTTCACCACCAAGCCCACGGGTCAGGGAACCGGACTGGGACTGTCGATCAGCTACGACATCATCGTCGCCGAGCACAAAGGCACCATCCGGGTGGAGTCGCAGGAAAACGATTTCACCGAATTCATCATCGAGCTGCCGAAGAAATAGCCGCCTGCTGCAACCGATATCGGATGAGATTTTCATCTCTCACTCCGAATTGCCTGTGTCCCGACATATATAATTGAGTAGCAGCACCATCATGAGCGGTGCGGCTGCTCCGTTTGTTCCTTCACGCACCGCATCGTTCTCCATGTTCCTCGTCTGCATATTCGTGAGCTTCTGCGTCATTCAATTCGCACGATGCGTGTCGTCGGTTCGCATTCATGCGGTCGTGCGGCCAAACCAGGTCGTAATTATGAGAACGGCGTCGCCACGCTGAGAACTCTGCCTCCCGCCCGCGCCCATGCACGCCAAATAGTGCGGCGTCGGGCACACATCTCGCTGCACTACCACCCACACACTCTCCCGTTGTAACCGTCGAAGGACGGGGTTGACGAGTCGTGGAAAACGCAAGCGCGTGCTTTCCCATCGATCGTTCGTGAGGTGATATCGTGCGAAACGCCCTCAATCAGCTCATATGTTTCGTGTGTATTCTGGCCGTGTCCGCGGCCGGCGTGCTTGTGCCGCGCGCCGCGTTTGCCGGACCCTACACGAAGCTCCAGGTACTTTTGCCGGGTGAATCGCCCGCGCCCGGAACCGGCACCGGCAAGACCGGGGCCCCTACGGGCCAGACGGTCGGTGTCCCGTTCAACGTAACCGTACGCGCGTGCGACGATACGTGGAACACCGTGACCGCGGTGACGAACGCCGTGGCACTTTCGTCCACGGATGGGAGCGCCTCGCTGCCGCCGTCCTTCTCGCTCGTGAGCGGAACCGGGACGGTGCAGGTCACCCTGAATTCCACGGGATCCTTCACGGTTTCGGCGACGGACAATTCCGACGCGACCATTCCCGTGGCCACGTCATCGTCTGTGGCGTCCATGCTGCTCCAGGGCTTCACGTTCTCGAGCATCAACCAGAAGAACCAGTACGCCGGCACGTCGATGACCATCACGATTCACGCCGTCAATCCGAGCGGCCAGCAGGTGGCCTATAACGGCCCTGTCAGCCTGCAGGAAATTACCAGTTACGGCGTCGGTCGCATTGCACCGGCCACGATCACGATGTCAGGCGGCACGTGGTCGGGTTCGGTGACGTGCTACCGCGCCGACGAGACCAGCATCAATCGCGGCAACGTGAACGTTTATGCCTACCTTGCCGCGGATCCCAGCATCAACGGCACCAGCGATCCGTTCACGGTGCATCCGGGCTCCTTCAAGAAGCTGCTGATGATTTTGCCGGGTCAGGATCCGGAACCCGGCAGCGTGACGGGCTTCACGGGAACCCCCGCGTCGCAGGCCGCCGGCCAGCCGTTCTCGGTGGACGTGTACGCCACCGACTCGTATTTCAACCAGGTACCGAGCAGCGATGTGGCGCGCATCACGTCCAGTGACGCCAGCACGCCGGTGAGCGGCGCGCTGACCAGCGGGTTCCGCCGCTACACCTTCACGCTCAATACCGTGGGCACGCGGACACTCACGGTGGTGGACCAGACCAACGGTGCCATCACCGGCATGACATCGGACGGCATCGCCGTGCTCGCCAACTCGGCCAGCCAGTTTGTCGTCGACGCGATCGCGTCGCCGCAGACGGCGGGTGTGTCGGTGAACGTGCACATTCGCGCCACCGACATGAGCGGGAATACCGTCCCGGGTTTCGCCGGCAGCGCGGTGCTGCTCGCCAACACGGGTCCGGGCAGTATTACGCCCGAGTCGATCACCTTTACCAACGGTGAGTGGCAGGGTCCGATTACGTTCAAGGGTGCGGGCGGCGCGGTGTCGTTTACCGTGTCAGACTTCGCTGCGCCCCCGCACACCGGAACCAGCAACAGCTTCGTTGTGGATGCGGGACCGGTGGCGAGGATGTTCATCTACTACCCGGGCATGACGCCGCAGGGCGGCACCGCGACCGGCTGGAGCGGCACCCCCACCGATCAGCAGGCGGGAGCCACCTTCAACATGACCGTGCGCGCGGTTGACCAGTACTGGAACCGCGTGACCGGCAATACCGACACCATCGACCTGTCGTCGACGGATGCATTCGCCAACATTCCGGCGCAGATCACCCTCGTCAACGGTGAGCTGGTGGTGCCGATCAAGATGTACAAGGCCGGCTACCAGCGTGTCAGCGCGTCCGACGCCGACAACTCGGGTGTCAGCGGCTATACATCCACACAGATTCGCATCGTCGGTGGCACGTATTCTCGCATCGTGGCCCTGTGCCCCGGCGAGACGCTCGCTCCGGGCACGGTGGATGGCCGTACCGGCACCGCCACCGATCAGTCGATCAACTATTCGTTCGTGGTGACGGTGCAGGCCACCGACCAGTGGTTCAATCCCGTCACGGGCGTCAGCGACATGATTCACCTCACGTCGGGTGATCCGCTGGCGCAGCTCCCCGCCGACCAGGCCATGGTCGACGGCGTGGCCGACATGAACGTGCGGCTCGCGACCGGCGGCTTCCAGCAGATTACGGCAGCCAACGTGACCCAGCCTGCGATGCCCACCAGCACCACGCAGGTGCGCGCCATCTCCAGCGGTTTCCATCTGGAAGCCGCGGTCACGCCGCTCAACGTGCAGGCGGGCGAACAGTTCACGCTCACGGTGAAAGTCACCAACGACGCCGGCAGCGTGATCCAGGAAATCAACTCGTTTGTCACCGTCGAAATACAGAATGCGTCCACGCAGAGCGCCGGCAAAGGCACGCTGCTCAACACGCAGTTCCAGTTGCTGCAGGGCCAGCGCAGCATGGCGGAAACCTACACGTTCGCCGAGCCGATCATTCTGATCGTGCACGACGACGCCGGCAACGCCCCCGCGGCCACCGAGGTGATTACGGTCACACCGGGTGCGCCCTCGCAGCTGAAGCTGTCCAGCAATCCGAAATGGGTGGGCGGTAACAAGCACGCCACCGTGAGCGCGCACGTCATGGACGCGTTCAACAACGGCGTGGCCGATCGTCCGGTGGACTTTTCGATCCTCTCCGGCAACGGGCAGCTTTCGCCCCTCGATTCGCTCACCTCGACGAGCGGTGTGGCCCGCTGTGACTTCAGAAGTCCGCGCGAGCCCGAAGTATCGCGCGTGCATGCAACGTCGGGCGCACTCAGTGCCGATCTGGACATTCAGACCGCGCTTGTCGACCCGAACGCCAACGGCGGGTACATCACCAACTATCCCAACCCGTTCCATCCGGGTGAGGCGCCGACGACGATCGCGTACAAGCTCGACGACAACGCCACGGTGACCATGCGCATCTTTACGCTCACCGGTGGACTGGTGTTCGAGAAGAGCTTCGCGCCGGGCTCGCCGGGCGGAAGTGCGGGACTAAATCAGTTCGTCTGGGATGGCCGTAACGGCAAGGGTGACGTCGTCGCCAGCGGCGGTTACGTGCTGCACATCGAAGCCGCCGGCCAGGGCGAAACGCTTCACAAGATGAGCCGCAAAATTGCGGTCGTCCGCTAACCGGGAGGACACCACATGCATCGCAGGAAACGATCTTCATGGTTGCTTCGCGCGCTGACGGGTGGGCTGTCCGCCCTGGCGCTGGCCAGCACCGCCGCCTTCGGGGCGGACGCCAACAATGGAATGCCGGGCGACTGGCTCGCACGCTACGCATCGGCACGGTCCGTGGGTCTGGGTGGCGCATTCGTCGCCGCAGCGGATGATCCGCTGGGCGTGGTGTGGAACCCGGCCGGTCTCACGCAGTCATCGCAGAACGAAGTTCACTTCGAGACTGCCCGCTACTTCGAAAACACGTCCATCAATGGACTGAGCTTCGTGGTGCCGGCGAGCCATCTGCCGACCGTGGGCATCAGCATGCTCTCACTCAGCTCCGGCGGATTCGAACGCACCGACGAGCTCAATACCTCGCTCGGCACGTTCAACGCCAGGAACATGGCGTTCCTCATCAGTGCCTCCAAGAGCCTCACAGAGCGGCTCTCGGTGGGTACCAACCTGAAGATCGTCAACGAACAGATTGAGGACTTCAAGTCATCGGGTGTGGGCGTGGACCTCGGCGGTCTGTACAGCGTGACGCCGCGCGTGCGCCTGGGATTGTCGTTCCTGAACGTGGGCGGTCCTTCGCTCAAGCCGCGCGACATTTCGGAAACCTATCCGCTCGAAGTACGCGGCGGCGTGGCCGTCTCCTTCCTCAGTGGACGCGGCCTGTTGTCGCTCGAAGCCGACCACCGCAACGGTCCGGGCACCTCGCTGCACGCCGGTACCGAAATGTGGTTCATGGATTCGTTCGGTCTGCGCGCCGGTTATGACGACACCGACCCGACCGGCGGTTTCAGCTACCGGCTGAATCAGCAGATGCAGTTCGACTACGGTATGAACGACCACGAACTGGGCCTGGTCCACTACATCGCGATTTCCTATCGCTTCGGTGGCTTCTTCGCCAATTCGTACGCGACACCGGAAGTATTCTCGCCCATCGGTGAGAACTCCGTGACCAAGATCAACATTAAATCGCGCACCAAGGCCGAGACCAAGCAGTGGCAGCTCGATGTGGTCGACAAGCACAACGAGATCGTGCGCACGTTTGGCGGTCCGGGTGTTCCGCCCGCACATGTCATGTGGGACGGCAAGGACGAGAACGGCATGACGTTGCCGGACGGCTTCTACACCTACCGTCTGGTGGTTACTGACGAGGACGGACGCGTGCTGCGCGCCGAGGACCACAAGGTTGAAATCACCACTGCGGGTCCGCAGGGTGGCGTGCCCGTCATCGTGAACTAGTTGGAGACACGGTCATGAAACGTATCAACTTCCTGGCGATTGTCCTGGTGGCCGGGGCGGCCGGTGGAGCCATTGCGGGCTCCACGCCCACCCCGACCACGTCGCTCGCCGAGCTTGGCATGACGTTCGAAAAGGCGCGGACACTGGCGCCGGTCGAGCGCGGCGAAACCATGGCCGATCTCGATCAGCGCCTCGGCGCCATGATCGGTGATCTCGACCACGACCAGAAAGCGGCCGGCTACTTCCTGTGGGGCGAGATCCGCTTTGCCAGCGGCCGCTATGACGACGCCGCCCAGGCGTTCCGGTCGGCAGCGAAGGAAGCCAAGGATTCCCCGCTCGCGGCGGACGCATCGCTGGCCGTGATCCAGTCGCAGGAAGCGGCGGGACACGACACCGACGTCGAGAAGCAGTGGTCCGATTGGTTCAAGGACAACGGCAAGGCGAATGTGGCGGCCGAGGCCATGCTGGCGCGTTCGTGGAGCGCGATCAGTCACGACAGCCTGAGTCTCGCAGACCGTACCTTGAAAGCCGCCGGAAAGCAGTATGCGTGGATCACGCGTGACCCGCGCTATGACCTGGCCACCAGCACCACTGCGTATCTCGAGGGGCGGTATGCTGACGTCCACGTCAAGCCCAGCGGCTCACCCCTCGATGCGGCGTGTGTCTATCTGCAGGCGCTCACCGACGAAGCCATGAAGCGCCCGCTGCAGGCGGCCGCGCACTACCAGGACGTGGTGGACCGCTACAACGATCCGCATCTGCGCGATGTCGCGATGCTGGCCAAGGCCAACGTATTTCTGAAGAACGCATCCTACAAGAGCGCTGCCGAGGAATTCGCGACGGTCGCGACCAGGGCACAGGATCCCGGCGTGGTGGCGGAAGCGAAACTGCGCGGAGCGGCGTGCATCTATCTCGCGGGCAACACCGCGGATGGCATCGATGCACTGCGCGCCGTGACGTCGGCGTACGACGGCAACGCGGTGGCCGCGCGCGCGCAGGCCGTACTGGGCGAAGTGCTGTTCCAGTCCGGCCAGTACGAAAACGCCATCGTCGAATTCAACAAGGTGCTGACGAAGTATTTCCAGCACTCGCTGGCGTCACTGGCGCAGTACCGCGTGGGCCGCTGTCTCGACGCGCTGGATCGCGGCAACGAAGCCACCAGTGCATACCAGGCCGTGGTTTCGGGTTATCCGACATCGCGTGAGGCCCCGCCAGCCGCGTATCTCGCGGGCGTGGGCCTGATGACACAGAACAAACCCATGGCCGCGGTTCCCTATTTCCGCCTGGTGCTCGATCGCTACGCCCAGGACAAAGGCACGGGCACCATCGAGTTCGCCACACCGGAGCGTCAGGAACTGGTGGAAGCATCGCTGTGTCTGCTCGAGCTGTCGTATCACGACGCCGGTCAGCTGGGACTTCTCTCCGGCGTGCCGCACCTGATGCTGCAGCGCATGCCTTCCAGCAAATCGCCGTGGCGCGCCAACGCGTTGTTGATCGACGCCGACGCGCTGGCCGCGCAGGGACGCCACTCCGAAGCGCAGACCATGCTCCAGCAACTGATCGCGGAGTTTGGCGGCGACGCCATCGGGGTACCCGCGTACCGGTTGCTGGCATGGTCATACTCGCAGCAGGGCAAGCTCGACCTCGCGGTGGAAACGCAGGACAAGATGCTCGCGCGCTACGGTGCGAGCGGTCACACCGAGGACATGAGCACCGCGTACCTGAACAAGGGACACATTCTGTTCAACGAAAAGAACTACAAGGAGGCGGCGCGAACGTACGAAGCGTTCCTCACCGACTTCCCCAATCATCCCGAGCGCCAACTCGCGCTGTACCAGGCGGGCATGTGCTACCAGCGCATGGGCCAGACCGGCGACGCCGTCGACCGCTGGGATGAAGTGACCAGCATCGATCCGACCTCCGCCGTCGCGGAAAAAGCGTGGACGCGGGCGGGCGACGTGTACTTCACCACCGCCCACTACGACAAGGCGCGTGACTGTTATCAGGGGCTGCTCTCCAACTTCGGCGACACCTCGGGTGCGGCCGTGGCGCTGCTGCGTCTCGCGCAGTGCGACTACAACACCGGCCGCTACTCGGACGCGGTGGAGTCGTATTCACAGGTTATTTCGCGCTTCCCCAACCACGCGGTGGTCGGTGACGCGAAGAAAGGCATCGAGCAGGCGCTTTATCAGCTCGGCCAGGGCAAGGACGGCGACGCCATGCTGGCGCAGCTGGTGGAGAAGTATCCCACCAGTTCCTTCGCCGCTCAGGCTCAGTTCGAAATAGCGCTGCGCCGCTACCAGGCGGGCGACTACGACGCGGCCGCCGAGGCGTTTCGCCGCGTGGTGAGCCAGTTCCCGTCGTACTCCGACGCGGACCGCGCCCACTACCTGATGGCGGATTCCTACAGCCGCGCCGGCAAGAATGACGAGGCGCGCGCCGCGTACGAACAGTTTGTCTCGTTCTTCCCCAACAGCGAGTACCGCGACCCGGTACGGCTGCAACTGGGCGCGTCGCGCTTCGCCGACGGCAATTACATGCAGGCCGCCACGGATTTCACGGCGGTGCTGTCGGATTCAACGGCGCCCGAAGTGAAATCGGCCGCGCAGTACAACCTGGCGCTGTGCCAGCGCATGCTGGGCGCGCCCGACAAGGCGGTTGAACTGCTGGAGGCGTATCGTACCGAGCATCCCAATGACGAACGCACCGCCGAAGTCGCGCACCAGCTGGGCATCATTCACGAGGAAGCGGGCCAATTCCACGACGCGGCGGTTGAATACAACCGTGCCATGCAGCAGAAACTTCCCGGCGCCACGCTGGTCGAAATTCGTTACCGGCTGGGCCTCTGCCGCGAGAAGCAGGGTGACGACAAGGGGGCGATCGCCGCTTATGCGCTCGCGGCAGACTATTCCAACAAGGCGGATACGTACCGTCTCTCGGCGATCGCCCGCAGCGCCGCGCTGCACGAAAAGCACAAGAATTACGCGCAGGCGCTGGCCGCCTATCGCGATCTGATCAAGAACGCCACGGACCCGGAGATCGTCGTGGCCGCCAAAGAGCGCGCCACCGAACTCCAGTCCGCCGCGAAGCAATAGCGGAGCAAGTTCGCCCGAACGACATGGCGGACTCGCGCTCCTGCTCGCCGCGCGCCATTTGTGATTCCGAGCGCGCGTCTCAAAGTCGCGCACCGTCCGCCATGGTCGTTCGCGCTCGCGACTGGTGAAACATGCGAGCGGGTGGCACCGGACGGAGTCCCGGCAACGAGCGGAGCGAAGTTGTTCCGGGGTGGCCGGTGCCAGGACCCGCGAGCACGAGGACTAGATAGAAGGAGGAAGAAACGTGTCGAACTTTGACTGGATCAAACTCATGTCCGAGAGCCCGGTGCTCGTGGCGCTGCTTTGCCTGAGCGTCGTGACCGTCGGCGTGTCTATCGAGCGCTTCTATTATTTCTGGACGCGCCGCGGCAACGCCGACCAGATCGCCCGCGAGGTGCTGCAGCATCTTCGCCACGGCGAGATGAAAGAGGCGTTCGCGACCTGCGAGCGCGCCAAACACCCGGCGGCGCCGATCATGCAGGTTGTGCTGGGCGCGCCGGTTGGAACCACCGCGGACCTCGACGAGCGTCTCGTGGTGGCGCTGTCCGAGCAGAAACTCATGCTCGAGCGCAATTTGAACATTCTCGGCACCATGGCGGTTACCGCCCCGCTGGTCGGTCTGCTGGGCACCGTGTGGGGCATCATGCGCGCCTTCCATGACATGGCGCTGGTTGGTTCCGCCGCACCCACCGTGGTCGCGGGTGGTATCGCCGAAGCGCTCATCACCACGGCCGTCGGCCTGGTGGTCGCAGTTCCGTCACTGGTTGGCTACAACCACTTCGTCCGTCGCATGAATGTCATGCTGACGCTGGCGGAGAATCATGCGCGCGCGCTGCGCACGGCCATCATCGACCGGGGCACGCCCGAAGATCGCGGTGGCACGCGTAAGCGCGAGGAACCCATTTCGCGTTCGATTCGCAGCGCGGCCGAACCCGTAAACGTTGGCTAGGAGCATCAATGCCGTTCAAGTCGTTTACCAAGGACAGCACGACCAACTGCGAAGTCAACATGACTCCGCTGATCGATGTGTCACTGGTGCTGGTGGTGATGCTGATTCTGGCCACGCCGCTGGCGTTCGAGTCGCGCATCGACGTGCGTGGCGCGTCCCAGAGTGGCAAGAAGGCGCAGACCGAAAAGCCCAGTGAACGTATCGAGATCATCGTGGACTCCGAGGACATGGTGCACGTGAACCAGAAAGCGGTTCCGCGCGCCCAGCTCATGGCCACGCTCACGCCGATGCTGGCATCCAGCGTCGACCGCGGCGTGTTCATCGGGTGCGACCCGGCCGTCAGTAACGGCGCTTTTGTCGATGTTCTCGACCAGGCCAAACAGAGCGGCGCATCGGATATCGCCGTATTCGACAAGTAATGGAGAATTCATGAAGCGTCTTCAAGCCGAAACATCCACGACCATTGCCAAGGTCAACGTGACGCCCATCATCGACGTCGCACTGGTGCTCGTCATCATCCTGATGATCACGGCGCCCATGATCGCGGTTTCTGATGTGGACGTGAAGTTGCCCGAGGCGCAAACGCGCAATCTCGAAGGCCATGACCGTGTCAGTGTCACGCTGGGCCCGAAGGGTGAGCTGGCGGTGGATGACACCGACATCAACGCGTCGGCGCTGCAGAGAACGATTGCGGCACACCTGGTCGGCCACGATGAGGCCATCGTCGTCATCCGCGCCGACAAGAGCGTGTCCTACGGATCGGTGCGCCAGATTGTGAACGCCGCGCGCGCGGCGGGCGCCTCCCGTATCGCAGTGGGCACCCAGCAGCGCGGCAACGCGGGAGCGAAATCGTGAGTTCACTCGCGTTGCAATACGAATCGGCGCGCAGCGCACGGCGCACCCGTGAGGGCATTGCGATCAGCACCATCCTGCACATGGCGCTGTTCCTGTGGCTGGCGCTGCACCGCGTGGGCGCCGCGGACACGGCCGGTCTCACCGAGATCAGCTTCGTGGAACAGACCGATCCTGCCGGCCTGCCCGACGCCGCGCCGCCCATCGCCCCCAAGACGACGAGCAGCGCACCCGTACAGCAGGTGTCGCTGAAGGCGTCGCAGGACGTGGACAAACCCGAGCACTTCGAGCGCGCCCTGGTGCGTGCGGAAAATGCGCCGAGTCCGCAGTCGTCACGCGCGGTCACGGACCTTCTCGACAAGCGGCTGGATGCCATCGACAAGACGGGTGAATCGACGACGCGCATCGCGTCGCTGGTTCCCGCGCCCAACGCCGGCATTCCCGCCCCG
>OBLQ010000283.1_pt1 | contig 19013 bp, 14 predicted proteins | sample 1519881 | NCBI WGS metagenome assembly OBLQ01 (sample SAMN01911456, study PRJEB22533) | soil metagenome | biome: Soil | place: Malaysia | collected 2012-04-30 | depth DG_metagenome m | reverse complement strand
TGCACGCTGGCCTACAACGGCGAGGTCTACAACTTCCAGGACGCGCGGCGCCGCGAGCAATAGCTCGGACCCAAAGAGAACTGCGGCGACGCCGAGCGCCACAGCGAATCGCGGCCCGCTGAAGCCGCGCCAGACGCCGTCGAGCGCGGCGAGCGCGACGATGGTGGCCCACACGGCCGCGGCCACGGAGAAACTCATCTGCCAGGATCTGGAATCGGCCGCCACGGCGAAGGATTTTACCCGAGTGAACGCACGCGCCGACAAAAACTTGATTTGTCCGTTTGCGTCGGCGATTCTGTCGGCTCTCGACTGCGATGGCTGAAGCAATGAAAGGGCGTCTCGCCTATATCGACTGGATGCGCGGCCTAGCCTGCCTGGTAATGTTTCAGACGCATTGTTACGACTCGTGGCTCGGCGGACCGGCGCGACACAGTTCCTTTTTCCGATGGTCGCAACTTGGCGGAACGCTTCCCGCGCCGCTTTTCCTTTTTCTGGCCGGCATTTCCTGCGCGCTGGTCACGGACCGGTCGCGCCGAAAAGGGGTCTCCGCGAACGACATCGCGAGGACGACGATTCGCCGCGGGGCGGAAATCTTAGGGCTCGGACTGCTCTTTCGCGTGCAGGAATTCATCCTTGGGCAGCCGTGGGCGCCGTGGACCGACCTGCTTCGCGTAGACATTCTGAACATCATCGGGCTGTCGATCGTTTTCATCGGCATCGTCTGTCGGCTGGCGCAAACGCGCGCGGCGAACGCAATTTGGGCCGCGGGCGCGGCGCTTGGAATCGCCCTGGCCACGCCGCTGCTCTGGACCACCTGGCGCCCGCGCTGGCTGCCCTGGTATCTCGAGTCGTACATCAACGGCGTGCACATCTACGATTCGCCGCAGCCGTGGCTCTTCCCCGTCTTTCCGTGGACGGCTTTGGCTTTCGCGGGGCTGGCTGCGGGTTTACTGCTGTTCGGCGAGCGGGCGGTGAAAAATCCGGCGCGAACGATCTTTTCGCTGGGCGCGGCGGGAGTGGGACTGTTTTTCCTATCATCCCGGCTCGAATCGAGTCCCGTGCAACTCTACGCCGTGCACGACTACTGGCACACGAGCCCTAATTTCTTTCTCGCCCGAGTGGGAGTTCTTCTGGTGTTGCTCTGCGCCGCCTACGCGTGGTGCCGCTGGAGGCCCGGCATCATCGGGTTCAGTCCGCTGATAAAACTCGGCCAGGCGTCGTTGCTGGTCTATTGGGTCCACATCGAATTCGTGTACGGGCGCTTCTCGATTCTGACGAAGAAGGCGCAGACGATCCCGGCGGCGACGCTCGGACTGCTCGTGATTTTCACGGCGATGGTGCTGCTGGCGACGGCGCGGACGCGCTGGAAAGGGCGAGGGGCGGAAATCCTGGCGTGGTCGCGCCGCGCGTTGGGTACCCCTGCGGAAGGTTAAGGCTTCTTCTGCGCGCCTGCGGTCGGCTGCGAAGGAGAGGCGTCGCCGGGGTTGGGTTGGATCTTGAAGATATATTCGCCCGGCCGCGCCAAGCCCATCTCTTCGCGCGCGATGCGCTCGATCGCATGCGGATCGGTTTTGAGCGCTTTCACGCGCTCTTCTAGCTGGCGGTTTTCCTCGTTCACCCGATTGATTTCGTGCTGCATCCGTTCGGCTTCTTTGTGCGATCGGCGCATCGCCAGCAGGCCATGCGTGCCGAAAATATCCTGGAGAAGCAGCAACGCGAGCGCGGCCAGCAGGAACCAATTGAAGTTGCGGAGCCAGAAGTCGCGCAGTTGTCCGGCGAAGCTCAGGGGCTGCTCGCGCGCGGGCTGGCTGTTCATTGCGTCACCCAGGCGCGCGCCTTCTCGGCGAGCTTTTGCGATGCGGCAGGCGTAGCAGCTTCCGTGTAGACCCGCACCACCGGCTCGGTGCCGGAGGGGCGCATCAGGAGCCAGTCGCCATCCTCGAAGATCAGTTTTAGTCCATCCACTCGATTCGTGTGGGCCACGCGCCGCCCGGCAAATTCCTTGAACTCTGCGTGCAGGCGCTTCGGAAGCTTACCCTGAACGTCCTGGGGAAGGTGCAGATTCACGCGAATGGGCCAGAACTCCCGGCCGACTCGGCGGAAGAGTTTGCCGAGCTGGTCGGCGAGCGACGACTGACGCGCGGCGATCATTTCTGCGACCAGAAGGCACGCCAGGATCCCGTCCTTTTCCGGCAGATGCCCCCGAATCGTCATGCCGGCGCTTTCTTCACCGCCGATCGCTATCTTGTCGTCGCGGAGAAGCGGACCGACGTATTTGAAGCCGACGGGCGTCTCGTAGAGCTGCACGCCGTGGAGCCGTGCAACGGCATCGATCAGGTGGGTGGTGGCCACGCTGCGGGACGCCCCGAGTTTGTATCCGCGCGTCTCGAGCAGATAGTCAAAGACGAGCCCGAGAATATGATTCGGCGAGACGAACGAGCCGTCGCGATCCACGATGCCGAAGCGATCGGCGTCGCCATCGGTCGCGAGTCCCGCGAGAGCCCGGGTGTCCGTAACCACCTTCTTCAATGCGGCAAGATTCTGTTCGGACGGATCGGGGCCGGTGCCTTCAAACAGAACGTCCCGCTCGGCGCGAATGGAGGTCACGGCGACGCCGCCTTCCGTAAGAATGCGATCGAGCCAGCCCGCGCCGCACCCGTGTACAGCGTCGCAGACGAAGCTTCCCTTGGCCGTGCGCAGGACGTCAAAACGAACCATGCGGCGGAGCTGTTCGAAATACGGCTCGCGCGGATCGATACGCTCGAAATCGTTCTCCCTCTCGTCATGGTCGCGCGGGGCTGGTTCATCCGGGATTGCGGCCGCCCGCTTCTCAATGTCACGCGTTATCTCGGGCAGGGCAGGACCGCCATCCGGCCCTGAGAACTTCAGGCCGTTGTAAGCCGCGGGATTGTGGCTGGCCGTGATGTTGACACCTCCGTCCAGCTTTCCGTGCAGGATGGCGTGTGCGATGGTGGGCGTGGGGGTAGCCTCGCGGCAGAAAAGAATGCGGCAGCCGTGCGCGCGCAATACGGAAGCCGCCGCCAGCGCAAATTCCTCGGAAAAAAACCGCGTGTCGTAGCCGATGATCAAGACCGGGGACTTTTTTTGTGCGCGGACGTGCCCCGCGATCGCCGCGGCGGCTCGGCGGACCCCCGAAAACGTAAAATCGTCGGCGATGATGCCGCGCCAGCCGGAGGTGCCGAAATGGATCGCTTGGTTCGCCACGGCGGGTATTGTATCTTGTCGCGCGAGGCGTGAGTATCCGAGAATCGGATGCGGGCGAGTCCCAAGAGTAAAGCCCCGCTACGATGGCAAAGATGGCGGATCGGGACGGCCCAGGAAAATGACCGACAAAATCGTTGTGTTGGTGACGTGCGGCTCGATGAAGGAGGGGCGGCGCATTGCTCGCGCCCTGGTCGATCGCAGACTCGCGGCCTGCGTCAATGTGCTGCGGGGCTCCGTGGAGTCGATCTATCGGTGGAAAGGCCGGGTGGAAACCGCGAGAGAGTCTCTGTTGGTTATCAAGACGTCCCGGAGACGCTTTGCGACGCTCCGCGCCGAAATACAGCGGCTGCACAGCTACGATGTCCCCGAAATCGTTGCTTTGCCGATCGAAGCAGGCTCGCGCGAGTACCTCGAATGGATCTCCGCCTCCGTTCGTGCAGCGAAAAGGTAACAAAAAGTATCACCGCCAGGATTAACGGAGGTCCTTTGCTTGTCTCTGGGTTCCCAGCAGGGTCGGCGTGAACGTGGGAAGTCGGGCTTGAGGGACATCCCTGATTGCGGTACAAGTAGAGTGGTATGAGGATGCGGACATTTTACCGACGGCTTGGCCCGGTTCTCGCGTGCGCTGCGATGCTGGCTGGACTGCTCTGCGCGGCCACGGTTTTCGCCCAGACGGAAGATCCCAATTCGTCCACCGGACGAGATCAATCCGATACGAAGGCTCAGAAGAACCAGAACTCGTCAGAGTCGCGCACTACGAGGATCAGGATTCAGGTCAACACAAAGGACGGCAAGCCCGTCGGCAACGCCAGCGTTTATGTCCGGTACTACGCGTCGGGCGGTTTCCTGCGTCACGACAAACTGGCCGAGTTGGATCTCAAGACGAATCAAGACGGCTCAGTGAAGGTTCCGGAGCTTCCGCAAGGTAAAATCATGATCCAAGTAATCGCCAAGGGCTGGCACACCTACGGCAGATGGTTCAACGTCGAGAAGGACGAAGAAACGATCACGATTCATCTCAAACCGCCGCCTCATTGGTATTAACGGACCTCGTGCAGACCTTCTCCTTTCGGGAAATTTCTTCGAAAGTCCTCGCATCTCAAGGAAAATAGCTTTGAAGGTGAATAGGCCGGCCCGTCCAAGCTTTCAGAACGGCGACCTCTGCCCAGAATTTGTGCAAAGAGGAGTAAGCCCTGTACTGACGAGCAATTTCGATTTCCGAGTGCGCCTTTTCCACACGGTTTTCAACAGAACTGTTGAAAACTTCAACAGAGCATTCGTGAGCATTGCGTGAGGATGGCGGGAGAATTGCTCTGTCGTGCGCACCGCTCGCGCGGAACGCGCGCGAACGACACTCCTTTCTTGTAGCAAGACACCGCGGAATGTGAAGTTCGGCCGAAAATCCGTATGGTCGCCTCGACGTGGTATCATCCCTGCCTGCCTCAAGATACCGTCAAAGCAACATGAAAGAACTAATCGTCAACGCAGATGACTTCGGCCTCACACGAGGTGTGAACGAGGGCATCGTCCGGGCCAGTCAAGAGGGAATTCTGACGAGCGCAACGCTGATGGCCAATGGGCCTGCGTTCGAAGACGCCGTCGATCGCGCTAGACAGTGTCCGCGACTGGGCGTCGGATGTCATCTGGCTCTTGTGGGAGGGCGGGTGGTTGCACCGCGAGAGAAGATTCCGTCCCTAGCGGATCGGGACGGACGCCTGCCGCGTTCCATTGGCGTGCTGATGGCGAAATTGAGTACGGGGCTGGTACGGACGAAGGACATCGAAGCGGAGTTCCGCGCGCAGATCGAAAAAATCTGTCGGGCCGGGATCGAGCCAACCCATCTGGACACTCACAAACACAGCCACGCTCATCCGCTGGTCACGAGCGCGCTCGGGCGGGTGGCGCGTGAATTCGGAATCGCGCGCGTTCGGAACCCTGTGGAGAATCTTCGAGATTCGTGGCGGACGAGCCGGCGACACAGCGCAGGTTTATTCAAGAGCCTGCTGGTATCGGTTGCTGTGCAAGTCGTTGCGTCGAGGTTCAAAGCGATTTCCCGGGAATACGGCTTGCGCTCACCCGATCATTTCTTGGGATTGGCGCTGACTGGGCGGTTGAGTGGCGCTGCCTTGTGTCGCTTGGTTGACACACTGCCCGATGGCCGAACCGAAATCATGGTGCATCCTGGTCTTTGCGATGCCGAACTCGCGGCGACCGGCTCGCGTCTGCAGCAACAGCGCCAGACGGAACTGCAAGGTCTGCTCGACCCTGAAGCCCGGAACGCAATCGTAAAGCAAAACGTTCGGCTGATCAGCTATCGGGAATTGATGTAGCGACGTGTTACCGAGGAGCCAGACGCGGGATGAACGGACTAAAGCATTCCGCGCTGTGATTCATGTCGTGTCGGTTGGGGAAATTATTTTCCCGAAGAGGTCGGACTTCGCCGGCAGCCTTTTGGAGATAGCTTTGCCGAAGATCGGATCGTCTTAAGCGTTAATGCCCGCTCGCCATGCAGGCTGGAATCTCGATATCGTTTATTTTGTCGAAAGAATAGTCGATATGCATGCTGCCGTGTCCCTGCGGATCGTTCATCTCGATGCGCAGGGGTAGGCCGGTATCTTTGGCCACCAGCAGATGGATGGGCCCTTGGAATTGATCGCCGTCACGTGCATAGAACTCGTAGGCCGCGGCTGAGACATCGCCCACGGACTGATCGCCCAGCGGCCGCAGATCGGTCAATTGGTTCGTTTTCTGATTCGCGCTTTGCTCGCCGCCGAGCTGCCCGATGCACTTCCAGGAGAAAAGGTCCTTTTCTTTCTTTAGCATGCGTGGGGCTTCGATATTTGCCATGGTAGTTAGTCCGGTAATCATGCCAGCGCTAATGGCGCCAATCGGCCCTTGTGCGGCGGCTCGCGCGATGGCCGCGCTGGCCTGCTGATTCAGTATCGCCATTTGCATTGCGAGCATCTCCGCGCTCAACTTCATGATTCGCGGCACGGCAGACGACGTGATCAATCGCGCTCCTTGCCCGTTTTGCACGACAGCGCGGATTTCCCAATCGTCGATCGTGCCCGGCATATCCATGGCGGGCATCTTCATATGCATGATTACCTGCCGTGTACCGCCCTTGACCACGGTTTCTGCCGGACTGAATCCCATGCCCATAGCCGCCATCTGGGCCATCTGTGGGTCGTTCGATTCAGCTGTCATGGTCATACGATACGCCGGCTGACTTTCGAGCTTCTTGAACGCAGCGAAGAGCGGGCTGTCTTCCGGAACCGGCACGCCGGCGGGCTTCGTCTGCGCGAGCGCAAGCGGCGTGCCCAGGCCAGCCGCCACCCAGACTATCAGCAAGGCGGGCGGGATAATTCGGGACATCAGCGCAAATCGTCTCATAAGCCCATCCTTTTCCAATTTGACCAAATCTCCGAGGCGGCCCTTTGGCCAGGCGGGATTATACCCTCTGTTTGCCTGTAGCGAATTCTCCCGGGGGACGCGCGACCGGAGACGCTGGGAAGGCGGGTACGGCCCGCGAGTTGTTGGGAGAAGCCTTTGAGCGAACAAATCTACTCCAAGTCCGGCGGAGTCACCTTCGCGATCCAAGAGTCGTAATCCGACACGTAGCCTGCTTGTTGCTGCAAGCCGTGAAGGCGCTTTTCAATCGCGGCGATCTCGCTCTCCGAAAGCGCGGGCAATTTCTGGACACTATCTTTGACCGCCTTGGCGCGTTCAGCGGCACGGGCTTCGGCGGACGCATACAGCGCAGAAAAGCTTGCGCCGTCCTTTCCGATGCCCATGTAACTCTCGATGAGCTGTGTGGTCACGTGCTGGCTATGCACGAGCGAAACGCGAATGTTTCCCTGGCCAGTGACGACGTTTCCGACTCCGAACACGCGGTCGCAGCCCGTGTAGCGCGGGAGATCGTGGTCCGTGAAGGTGTAGTATTCGCCTTTCATGGCCACGCCCGGAATGATTTCCGGTACCGACCCAATTGACGAAACCACCAGCGGGGCTCGCAGTTCGTGCTCGGAGCCGGAAATCGGTTCCGCCTTGCGCCCCTCCACTCTCGTTTCTGTCACTTTCAGGCCGACCAGGCGTCCGTTCTCCACAATCAGGCCAGTGGTGACCCTGCGGTCCTGTACCCGGAACAGGTATCGATCGCGCGCCAAGCGGATCATCTTTTGGCGGACCTGCTCTGTCTTTGCGATCTGTTGCGGTGTGGCATTCTCCGGGGGCTGAGCTAGCGGCATGTCCTGCTCGCGGCGGCGGTAGATAAGAAGGCATCCCTTCACGCCGAGGCTCGTAGGGTCTATTCCATGGGCCTTGGAGACCGCCGGAATTCCTTTTTCCAGTTCGTGCATGCTCGTTTGGATCCCGCGTGCCTTCAGCGCTCGCTCGTAGTTTTCAAGCTGCAGGACCTTCACGACGTCGATGGAGGCCAGCCCGCCGCCCACCACCACCGCGCCGTCCGGAGTTTCATAACGCGGGCCCGCGTAGCCCTTTTCGTTCTTGTGGTTGTACCAGTATATGAACGGATTCTGGTACACGAGTCCTTTGTCGATGAACTCCTCCGCCCCTGGCACTCCCAGGTCCCTGTCTCGCCAGGCGCCATTGGCCAGGATGACCGCGGAAAAGCCCCAGCTGTTGCACAGCTCTTGAAAGTCCAGGCCCCGGCCGAGCTTGGTCGAGGGGACAAAGTAGACACCGGGTTTCCTCAGGCGAGCGTCGATGCGGGCATATTCCTGCCGGCGCTGCTCGACATGCCAGCGCGGGAGCCCGTCTTCGATCTTTCCGTAAGGCCTCTTGTTTTGTTCAAACACCGCCACCCGAATTCCGTGATCCGCCAGTATTTCCGCAGCAACGGAACCGGAGACGGCTCCTCCAACAACTGCCACAAAGTATTGCCCGTTCCCAGACATTGACACCCCAGGATGATTGCCGAGTTGACACCCCAAACCGGTGAATTGTACACCAACGGGGTTTCGCTCTGGCTGGGTCGAATGGTCGGGGCCCGGCTCAGCTCCCTGAAAAGTCGACTTTTCGGGAGTCGCATCCTCTACTGCTATACTGCTGCTCATGCAGAAGCTTGTTGGAAAGACGGCGCTTATTTCCGGAGGTGCTTCCGGCATCGGGAAGGCCACAGCCTGCATGTTCGCCCAGGAGGGCGCACAGGTCCTGATCGCAGACTGCAACTCGGTTGGTGCTGCGCAGTTGAGCCACGAGATTGCGGAGTCCGGTGGCGTTGCCCGACCCTTTCCCCTGAATGTCACGGATGAGGCTGAGTGGCAGAAAGCAGTTTCTACCGCAGTCGATACCTGGGGGCATCTTGACATTCTGGTGGCGAGCGCAGGCATCTCCTTCGCCAAGCCGATCGTCGAGACTAGCTTGGAGGAATGGCGCCGCGTCATGGCGGTCAACCTCGACGGCGTTTTTCTCGGAGCTAAACATGCTGCCCGGGTCATGCGCGCAGACCGAGGGGGAAGTATCGCATTTGTCTCTTCGGCTTCAGGAATTAAGGCCGCTGGCGGCGCCAGCGCGTATTGCGCCAGCAAGGCGGCAGTAAACATGTTTGCGAAGACGCTTGCGCTGGAAATGTCTGCGCATGCACCTTACGTGCGTGTGAACACTGTTCTCCCCGGAGCCGTCCAGACCCCACTGTGGCATCAGATGGATTTTTTTCGAGACTTGGTGCGGCAACACGGGAGTGAAGAAGCGGCATGGCGGGAATGGGGTAAGACTTTGCCTTTAGGTCGTGCCGCTCAGCCTGAGGAAGTTGCGAGACTGCTCCTCTTTTTGGCCTCAGATGACTCTTCCTATATGACAGGCGCGGAAATAGCCGTGGACGGCGGCTATAGTGCTTGAATCCTCCTCACGGCGCGATCACCTCCAACAAACAAATTGATCGGAGACTGAACCGCTACTCAGCTGACAGCGATGGCCGTGGAGAAGGGAATCTGGTATAGTGCCGGCCAACGGTAACCCTACGAGGAGCGCAAAACCCGAATCGTGCTACGCACGAAGAGATTCGAAGGAGGATGACGATATGCATGTCGGCTACGGAACGGGATTTCAGCACTTGAGCGACTATCCCGACTCGCTCTTCATGCGCCGGGAGCTGGGACTCTGCGAGATGGCGGAATCCTTGGGGATGGATTCGGTGTGGGCCACCGAGCATCATTTCGACAGCTATTCGATCAGTCCCGACGTCCTGCAATTCTTGTCCTATCTCGCCGGGCGAACGAAGCGGGTGAAGCTCGGATCGATGGTGATCGTCGTGCCGTGGCACGATCCCATGCGCCTGGCGGAGCAGATCGTCCTCCTCGATCATTATTCCAACGGTCGCTATATCCTCGGCGTAGGCCGAGGCCTCGCGCGGCGGGAGTTTGAAGGTTTTCGCATCAATCAAAATGAGGGGCGCCAGCGCTTCGATGAGTATACCGAGCTGGTGCTGAACGCTCTCGAGACCGGCTACATGGAGGGTGGCGCGACCGTGAAACAGCCGCGACGGGAAATCCGGCCGCGTCCTTTCAAGTCGTTCAAGGGGCGCTCGTTTGCTGCGGCGGCGTCTGCGGATTCGGTGCCTGTCGTAGCCAAGCTCGGCCTTGGCATGCTCGTGATCCTGCAGAAGGCCTGGGATCAGGTGACTGCAGATTTTGCGCTCTACCACAAATGCTGGCGCGAGCATCATCCGAACACCGAGCCGCCCAAGCCGTTCTGTTCCGGTTTCTGTTTTGTGGACGAGAGCGCGGACCGCGCGGAGGAACTGGCGCGCCGCTTCCTCTCGGCAAATTACCGCGAAGCGCTGCACCACTACGAGATTCTCGGCAAGCATTTCGAGACCACCAAGGGCTACGAGCGATACGCCGACCTCAGCAAGTACATGAATGAGATCGGAGTCGACAAGGCGGTCGAGGATTACATTCAGCTCATGCTCTGGGGCACGCCCAAGCAGGTGCTTGACAAGTTCGCCAAGATGAAGGAACTGATCGACATGCAGGGGATCATGCCCAACTTCCACTTTGGCGGCATGCCTTATGAAGAGGCTGAACGTAACCTGAAGTGCTTCGTGAAGCACTGTATGCCGGAGTTGAAGAGCTGGCCGGCGGCAACTCTCGAAGAGCCGAAGGAGTTGGCACTGACGGCGGCCTAGTTCGCTGCGGCCTTAAACTGAATTTGGCGCGAGGGCAGCTCGTGGGGGCCGCCGCCTCCAGGAGGCTGTCCCCGTAATTCTCACTGAGGCTTGAAGTACATCACCGCAAGCGGCGGTAGCCGCAACTGAATCGAATACGGCCGGTCGTTCCACGGGATCGGCTCGGCATGAACGCCCCCCGCGTTGCCGACGTCCGAGCCTCCATAGTACGTCGAGTCGGTATTCAGGATCTCCCGGTAGAAGCCGGGACGCGGGGCGCCGACGCGGTAATTCTCGCGGAACACGGGCGTGAAGTTGCAGACGACCATGACGAAGTCGTCGGGTTCCTTCGCGCGCCGCAGGAAGGTTAGCACGCTCGCTGCGGCATCGTGGGCGTCCACCCATTCAAAGCCGGCCCACTCGAAGTCCACTTCGTGAAGCGCGCGCTCCCGCGTGTGCAAACGGTTTAAATCCGCCACGAGGCTTTGGACTCCGCGATGCGGCGGGGAATTCTCAAGCGACCATTCCACTGCGCCGCCCTCCCAGAATTCATTCCGCGTGGCAAGTTCGCTGCCCATGAAAAGAAGTTTCTTGCCCGGGTGCGCGAACATATATCCGAGCAGCAGTCGCACGTTGGCGAATTTCTGCCAGTCGTCTCCCGGCATCTTTTCGAGCAGGGAACGCTTTCCGTACACGACCTCGTCGTGCGAAAGGGGCAAAACGAAGTTTTCGTGAAATGCATAGAGCATCGAAAACGTTAGATCGTTGTGGTGATACTGCCGGTGAATGGGATCGAGTGAGATGTATTTCAGCGTGTCGTTCATCCATCCCATGTTCCATTTCAGATCAAACCCAAGGCCTCCGACGTATGTGGGACGCGATACCGCCGGCCACGAAGTGGATTCTTCGGCGATCGTGAGCGCACCTGGGTGCTGCGAGTGCACGACTTCGTTCAACCTCTTCAGGAACGCGATCGCCTCTAGATTTTCGCGGCCGCCGTACATGTTGGGGATCCATTCTCCCGGCTGCCGCGAATAGTCCAGATAGAGCATCGACGCGACCGCATCCACCCGCAGGCCGTCGATGTGGTATTTATCGATCCAGAAAAGCGCGTTCGACAACAGGAAGTTTTGCACTTCGTTGCGGCTGTAATTGAAGATGAGCGTGCCCCAATCCGGATGTTCCCCCAGCCGCGGGTCCTGGTGCTCGTAGAGATGAGTGCCGTCAAAGTAAGCCAAGCCGTGCGCGTCGCGCGGAAAATGCGCGGGTGTCCAGTCGAGGAGCACGCCTAGGCCCTCCTGGTGGCATCGATCGACGAAGTACATGAAATCGGCCGGGCCACCGAACCGGCTCGTCACCGCGAAATAGCCGACCGTTTGATAGCCCCAGGAAGCATCAAAGGGGTGTTCCATGATGGGCATGAATTCAATGTGTGTGTAGCCCATCCGTTTGACGTAGGGAATCAACTCGTCGGCCAGTTCGCGGTAGGTCAGCCAGCGATTTCCTTCGGCGCTTTTGCGCCGCCAGGAGCCGGCGTGGATTTCATAAACGGACATCGGGGCATGCAGCCAATCGCGCGAAGCGCGAGCCTCGAGCCACGCGGAATCATTCCACCGGTAACGGTCGATATTGCAAACGACGGATGCGTTGTTGGGGCGCAGTTCGGCTGTGAACCCGTAGGGGTCGCTCTTCAATCCCAGATAGCTGTTGAAGCGCGAGAGAATTTCGAACTTGTACAGCGCCCCTTCGTCGAGTCCGGGCACGAAGATTTCCCAGATGCCCGTGGCCCCGCGGCTGCGCATCGCGTGGACGCGCCCATCCCACGAGTTGAAATCGCCCGCCACACTTGCGCGGTGGGCGTTCGGCGCCCAGACGCCGAAATGAACTCCGCGCACGCCATCTATCTCGCGCACGTGCGCGCCCAGTCGTTCGTAGTTCCGATAATGCGTGCCCTCGCCGAAAAGGTAAAGGTCGTAATCGGTGAGGACCGGCGGGAAGGAATATGGATCGTGCGTCTCGGTCCGCATGCCGTCGGCAAACCGGAAGCGCAGGCGATAGGACGCCGGCGCGATCCCTTCTCCCTCGCGCATATCCGGAATTCCCGGTGGGAGGACGGCCTCGAACACACCGCCAGGATGAATCTGCGGCGCCGGATAGACGGCCTGGCTCGCAGCCCATACAACGCCGGCCTCCTCGGCGCCCGGGCGAAAGGCTCGTATCGCGAGACACCGCTTGCCGTCTCGCTCGACCCAGTGCGGGCCCAGAATCCGGAACGGGTCTGGGTGCCCTGCGCGAACGATGTTCTCCAAATCGTCCTGGAAGCTGTCGCGGACCGAGCTTGTTCCCCTAGAAAGTCTTTCCATCTCGCTCATGTGCTTGTGCCCGGCTTTTTTTGCCGCTCGACCATCTTACCGAAGCGGTTGGCCCGCGCCAAACCCATTCGTGATCACCGTGAAAGATAAATGCTGCTTGTGGCCTGCTGCGCCACCCGTCGGCTACTTTGCTCATATCACGTCGCAGACTGGTCCTTCCAACAGATGTCGGTCGCCGACTTCTGCTGTTAGTACGAATGTACCATTGTGAAATGCGCCGCCCGCCTATATAGATTGAGGCTGGGGTTGATCCACAGCGAAGCGGTCTGTTTACCAAAATCTGAGCCGTGCCTGGGGCCATGTCCAGCCAACCTCCGACGCATCGTCGCAAATGGGGTCTCCTTCCGCGTTCTGGAAATGGCGCGGACTGCAAAGCGCAGTCGGAGTCGCAATCGGGTTCCATGCCCGGACGCCAAACCTTGCCCGCCGCCGACACCGATTTTCGACTCCTATTTTCCCGCAACCCGCAACCGATGTACGTCTATGATCGCCAGACCCTCCGTTTCCTCGAGGTCAACGATGCGGCAGTTAAGGTCTATGGCTATTCGCGCGATGGATTCCTTCGCATGCAAATCCAGGATATCTGCTCTCCCGACGAAGTGGCGTGTCTACTCGAAGTTGTGCGGGGCGGCGCAGACTCCGTGGAATACCAGGGACACTGGCGCCATCGCCGCGAAAACGGAGATCTCTTCGACGCCGAAGTCATAAGCCAGAGAATTCTGTTTGCCGGCCGCGACGCCACACTTGTGGTGGCGCGCGACATCAGCTTGCCCTGCGCGGCGCAAGAACGAGCTGCTGAGCGTACTGCTTTCCTGCAAGCATTGACGGAGAACAACCCGCTGGCCATTGTGGTGCTCGATACAGGCCGCCGGGTTCAGATGTGCAACCCCGCATTCGAGCGCCTTTTCGGTTGCTCGCGCGCCGAAATTATGGGTTCCCGGCTCGAAGAACTCGTGGACCTTCCCACCCGGGAAAAGGAGCCGATCGGGCTCGTCGGGACCGTCGAGTGCGATGGCACGGTCTGTACCACAGCGCAGCGGCGACGCCGCGACGGGTCGATCGTGATGGTCCGAATCATCGGGGTGCCGCTCATCGTCGACGGGAAGCGGGTGGGCAGTTTCGCCATGTATGAAGACATTACGAAGCAGAGCCGCATCGAAGCAGAGAAGCGCCGCGCGGAAGAAAAATATCGCAGAATGTTCGAGAACGCCGTCGAGGGCATTTTCGAATCGACCCACGACGGGCGCTTTGTCGCGGTCAATCCCGCTCTGGCGCGCATGGCGGGCTACTCCTCGCCTTCGGAAATGATCGGCGCCATCCGAAACATTGGCGAGCAGCTCTATGCGAATCCGGAAGAGCTGAACGAGATCAGGCGGAGGCTTCAGGAACGAGACACCGTCGAGGCCTTCGAATGCCAGATGTTGCGGAAGGATGGCAGCAAGCTGTGGATTTCGATGAATGTGCGGCAGATCCGCAACTCGCGTGGCGAGATCGTCGCGCGCAACGGCACGGCCGAAGACATTACGCAGCGCAAACGCTCTCAACTCGAGCGCCAGGTCACCACAGATATCATTCACGCGGTGAGTGTCACCGACAATCTCGACGACCTTCTGCGCCTTATTCACGGAGCACTCAGGCAGGTGCTCGACGCGGAGAACTGTTTTGTTGCCCTGTACGATTCATCCAGCGGAATGTTCCATTTCCCGTTTTTCGTGGACAAGTTCGATCAAGTGTCGCCGCCCCAAGAGATGGAACGGAGTTGCACCGCCTATGTCTTCCGCACCGGCCGCGCAATGGTGATGTCCCAGGAGCTTTTCGATCAGCTTGCGGCCCGAGGTGAGGTCGAGCTCGTCGGTACGCCTTCCCCATCCTGGCTCGGAGTACCCTTGCGGACGCCCGCGAAAACGATCGGAGTTCTTGTCGTCCAGAATTATGAGACCGAGAACGTCTATACCGAGCGTGACCTCGAATTTCTCGCCTCCGTCGGCGGCCAGATCGCCCTTGCCATCGAACGGAAGCGCTCCGAAGAGAGCTTGCGCCAAAGCGAAGCGCGTCTGCGCGTCTTGATCGAGCAGTTGCCCGCCGTGCTGTGGACCGTGGACAATAACCTGCGGCTCACTTCCGGGGTTGGCTCGGGTCTGGCCCGGCTAGGTCTGAAACCAAATCAGCTCGTTGGCGTGTCGCTTTCCGAATATTTTGGCACTTCGGACGAAACTCACCCGCCGATTGTGGCTCACCTCCGGGCGATCGCCGGCGAGCCCGTGACGTACCATCACGAGTGGAAGGGCGGCTCCTACGCGTGTCACGTCGAACCCCTCCGGGGGGCTGGTGGAGAAGTGCAGGGCGCGATCGGCATGGCTCTCGACGTCACGGACCGCAAGAAGCTCGAAGAGCAGTTCCGCCAGTCACAGAAAATGGAGGCAGTCGGGCGCTTGGCGGGCGGCATTGCCCACGATTTCAACAACCTGCTCATGGTGATCCAGGGCTATGCCGATCTGATGGCCGAGCAGCTTCCGGCGGACGACTCGCTGCGCCGGAAAGCCGAGCAGATTCAGACGGCGGCCCAGCGTGCCACCTCGCTCACCCAGCAGTTGCTGGCCTTCAGCCGCAGGCAGATGCTGGCGCCGAAAGTGCTGAACGTGCAAGGGGTAGTTGCCGACATGGAAAAGATTCTTCGCCGCCTGATCGGCGAGGACATCGAGCTTCAGACTTTTTCCGAGCCGGATCTCTGGCTCGTAAAGGCCGATCGGAGCCAGATCGAACAGGTGATCATGAATCTTGCGGTGAATGCCCGCGACGCCATGGCACGCGGCGGACGTCTAACCATCGAAACCGCCAACGTCGATCTGGATGGTTCCACCTTGCATCCCCCGGCCGTCCTGCCAGGCGGGAAATACGTCATGCTCGCCGTGACCGACAACGGCTGCGGCATGGACGCCGAGACGCAAGCGCATATCTTCGAGCCGTTCTTTACGACCAAGGAAAAGGGAAAAGGCACGGGCCTCGGCCTTGCGACGGTCTACGGCATCGTGAAGCAGAGCGGCGGCTACATCTGGGTGTACAGCGAACTGGATCACGGCACCACTTTCAAGATTTATCTCCCCAAGACCGAGGTGGAAATCCCTGCGGTCGTCCGCGACCGTCCCGTGGATACGCGGTCGCTCCCGCGCGGATCAGAAGTAGTCCTCCTTGTCGAAGATGAAACCGGAGTCCGCGAACTGGCACGCCAGTATCTCGAGATGAGCGGTTACACCGTGCTGGAGGCCGAAGACGGCCATACAGGGCTCGAATTGGCCGGAATGCACGCCGGGCCCATTCACCTCCTGCTGACCGACGTCGTCATGCCCGGACTCAGCGGGCGCGAGTTGGCCGACCGCGTAACAGCGATCCGCCCGGGGATCAAGGTCGTGTACATGTCGGGTTACACGGACCAGGCTGCCATCCACCACGGTATCTTGGAAGGCGATGCAATCCTCCTCCAGAAGCCCTTCACGTTGGCTGCGCTCGCCGCAAAGCTGCGCGAGATCCTTGCGGTCGAGACCACCGTCTAGCGGCATTCCTTCATCGCGGGAGCGAGATTGTAACCCTTCCCGTGTCGGCGCGTTTCTCAGCGACGATCTCACCACCGTACGCTATGACCCTGGCTGGATCGGTGTGCGGAAAATTGTATTTTCAGGAATCCTCCGTTTACCCTGCACGGGTTGTCGTAGAATCCATTCGCGGACCGCTGCACCCAAGATCGATGCCTTCTTCGCCCAGCCAGACTCTGTGCCCGGAAAAGCGCCTGCTCGTCTGCTGCGCGCGAACGAACGCGGAGCCCGCCATCGCCGAAGAAATTCGCAAGCTGGCCGCAGGACCGCTCGATTGGGATTGTCTCCTCGCCGAAGCCGCTGAGAACTCGGTCACGCCGCTGCTCGCCCGCCAGCTTTCTGCTTGCGCGGGGGATCTTCTCGCGCCGACCCATCTGGAGCTGTTGAAGGAGGCTGCGCGAGCCAACGCCGCGCGCAGCCTGATGCTGGTCGCCTCGTTGATCAGAATCATGGACGCGTTTCGTTGCGAGGGGATCCAGGCGATTCCCTACAAGGGGCCGGTCCTCGCCGCCCAGGCTTACGGGGACGTGACGCTCCGCGAGTTCGACGATCTGGACATCATCCTGCGCCACCGCGATATGCCCAAAGCGAACGACATCATGGTCGCACTCGGCTTTCGCCCCAAGTTTCCCTGGACTCTATCGCCCGGCGCCGCCTCGGCCCCCGTGCCCGGCGAGTATAACTATCATGACGAAGATCGGAGCCTGCTGGTCGAGCTCCATACGGAACTCACTCTTCGCCATTTTCCCGTCACGCCCGATCTCGACAGCTTCGCGCAGCGGCTTGTTCCCGTTGCGCTCAGCGGGCACGAAGTAGGCACTTTCGCGCCCGAAGATGGGCTGTCCATCCTCTGCATCCACGGATCGAAAGATTTCTGGCAGAGAATTTCGTGGATCGCCGACATCGCGGAGATGGTTCAGTCGCACCGCCAACTCGATTGGGATCAGGTTTTCCGCTGCGCGGCATCTCTCCATGCAGAGCGCATGCTTCACCTCGGCCTTGCGCTTGCCGCCGAACTTCTCGCTGCGCCGCTGCCGGACGCGATTTTTCCGCGCGTGCGCAACGACCGAACGGCTGCGTCCGTCGCATCCGAGGTTCAAAGCAGGCTCCTCAGCCTCGCTTCTCATCGGCTCGTCGCCGCCGGACGATTTCGCTTTCGGCGGCGCATGCTCCCGGGGACGATCGCCGGATGGCGCTACGCCATCCGCCTTGCTGTTGTCCCCGCGGAAGAAGACTGGATGATCCTGCGTTTGCCTCGCGCGCTCTCCCCGCTCTATTTCGCGCTGCGCCCGCTGCGACTTCTGCGCAAGTACGGCTCGTGAGATTGACACGCCGCCGCTCCAGGCCTAACATCGCCCCCACAGGCCCGCTGTATTCCCCCATCTCGACACCAAAGGAGGCGTGTATGGTACGCCGAGCACGTTGGTGCATTACCTTCGTTCTGTTGTTGGGATTCTGCGTCGCGGCACAGGCTCAGGAAGGCTATCTCGACGAATACGTCGTGCACGTGAAGCCGGAAAAGCGCGCGACCTTCGAAGCGCTCATCAAGAAACTCGTGGCGGCCAACCGCGACAACCAAGGCGACAACTGGGTTGCCATGGGTACGACCTATGGCGACAGCAGCACAATCAGGTTTGTCAGCGTGCGTCCAAGCTATGCGGCGATCGAAAAAGGAAGCAGCGCCTTCATGGTCGCCGTCGAGAAGGCCATGGGGCATCCAGGAGTCGACAAACTCTTCGAGGATCTGGACAGCTGCATGGCGAAATCCCGCGGCCTGCTGGTCCGCCGCCGGCCGGATTTGAGCAGCAACTTTCCCTCTGATGCAGCCGAGCAATCCCGCCTGGTCGGCAATGCCCGCTGGGTGCGCACGATCCGGATCGTGGTTCGCATCGGCGAGGCCCCGCGCTTTGAGGAACTGGCCAAACAGGTGAAAGCCGCACAGGAGAAGGCCGATCCCAACATCAGAAGCTGGATTTCGCAATCCGCCGCGGGCGAGCGTGGCAGCGTCTACTACGTGAGCCAGTTTCGCAGCTCCCTCGCGGGATTCGACAATGAAGCCGACCTTCCCAAGTTAATGGGAGAGGACACGTTCCAGAAGTTCCTGAAAACCGCGTCTGAGGTCATCGAAACCGAAGACGTCACCCTAAACCAATTTCTCCCCGCCCTTAGCAATCCGCCGGACGACGTCGTCAGCGCCGCGCCCGATTTCTGGCGGCCAAAACCGTCCGCGCCCTAGCCCGCTGCGGACAAGGCCTGGCCAAGAGACAGCAGTACATCGCCCAGGCCGCGCAGACAATTTCGTTCCCTCAGGGCTCCGGCGCACGCCGCCGGAGCCCGGCATATCAGTGTGTAGTCCGTCTGTGTGAACGCTGCGTCCGCGACGGCGGCCTCGTCGGCCTGTGAAGTGTGTTAACGTTCGTGCGGCAAAAATCCGACAGGGGAGGATCTGCAAGATGGATCTTGGGGTGAGAGGTAAAGTCGCGCTCGTAACCGGTTCGAGCATCGGAATTGGCCGCGCCATCGCGCTGGCGCTGGGTCGGGAGGGCTGCCAGGTCGTCATCAACGGCCGCCGCGCGAAAGAGCTGGACACCGTTGCCGCCGAACTGCGCAGCGCGCACGCCGCTGTTCATGCGGTGGTCGCCGATGTCGTCAAGCCAGAAGGTGCGCAGCGCGCCGTCGACGAAACCGTCCGCCATTTCG
>OBLQ010000282.1_pt1 | contig 19075 bp, 14 predicted proteins | sample 1519881 | NCBI WGS metagenome assembly OBLQ01 (sample SAMN01911456, study PRJEB22533) | soil metagenome | biome: Soil | place: Malaysia | collected 2012-04-30 | depth DG_metagenome m | reverse complement strand
TGGTTCCCACCAGCGCCTTCTGAACATCCTTCCATTCCCGAAAGCGATCGACGAGCTCCTGGAGTTCTGCGTGGCTCTTGGCGGTCTTTTGATAAGCAGACGTGTCCCCCAGCACCTGGGGGTCGCTCAGCGCCACCGTCAGGTCCTCGTAGCGTTTCTCGATCTCTTCCAGTCTGGCTAGAAAATGCATTTCAGAAACCTTGCCCGTGGCCGCCGCGTTCCTTCCCGCACAAACCCCCCGCACAAGAGTGCTTTAAACTCCAGCCCACTCTCGTCCTGCTCGATTTCCCCGGAGGGTCGTGCTGGATTGGTACGCGAACCAGAACCTTTTATCAGAATATCCGGCGGGATTGAAGGTGTCAATTAACGGTGTTTTATAGCGCCGTTTGAGGTTGGTTTCCATATTCCTCCGCTGTTACACGCGGCTCCCACCGCAAATTGAGCCCGCCGCCCATACTGAATTTGGCCAAGACAGATGACGCTGGTCTTTAGCCCCTCACCGGATTTGCGCCGTCCGGGACCGCAAAGACCTTCGGCATTCGGTCCGCTGCCGGCGGCAGAGGCGGAAACTTGGCATGGGGCTCGGCCTGGTACCAGTAAGCAACAGAATAGAAGTCATCGGACCGGTCGTTCCCTGTGCCATGTTCGAGCGTGAAGCGAATGGACTTCTCGAATGCAAGCGGAGCGTCCACGTGCCAGCGGTACAGGCACCACCGGCCTCCAATTGAAAACGGATTTACCACATAGGGAACTCCATTATGAGGGTAGTCAAAGGCCTGGCCCTCAAAACCCCATGCGCCGTTGTAGTAGTCCTCAGATCCGGTACCCGTGGTCACGGGTTCTTTGCTACCGCCAACAAACAGCATGTCGTCGCCCTCGCCCCACCAGCCATTCTGGTTCAAGACAATCCCTTGGGTGACACCCACCAGATGCCCCCGTCCCTCGGCTTCCATAAATACGTAATTGTTTGTTCCCAGCGGGTTCTTCTCCTCCTTCGTTTTCCAGCCGGGACAGGGGGTTGACTGCCGGTATTGAGCGTGGAAATACGAAGCATTTTCAGGCAGGCTCGACAAGAGCTGATAGTCGATGTTCCAGTAGTACGCGTGCACAGGTTTTTCACACTCGCTGGTAACGGTGATCAACGCGGATTTTCGGAAGGGCATGGGGAAGTATGCGTTCAGCGCTTTGACAGGAGAAACAGTGAGGAGCGCCGACTTATAGAGGAAATACTCACCCAGATTCAGACCAAAGAAGTCGCCGACCGGAACCTCGACGCTCGGCTCGGCTTCGCCGTCCCAATACATGCGGAGGATCAATTTCTTCAGGTGCGCAGGGTCGTCGCTGGCAATTGTGAACCAGATGTGGCTCACCATGCCCGGGCCCTGTGAACTCAGCAACGTCATGGTCTCACCGGGCTCAACGGGACGAGCATCCCGATTACCGCCCGTTCGGTCATAGCTTGAGGCCTTGGCAGTCCGGTAGTTGCGAAGCAGGGCAAGGTTCAATTCCTGCGGAAAAGCTTCTCCGTTCATTTCTGGGGCAGCTGCAAGTGCGGTCTTACCGCCCAACCCGAGAAGTCCCGCTGAAGCAGCCCCGAACATGAGCAAGTCGCGCCGTTGCAGAGAACTTCCTTCTATTTTCTTCATTAGCCGTGTCCTCCCCAAAAGAATGGTCAAGTGTCAAGGATCCCGGTCACCTGATCAGGACCGGGACTGTTGATTGCGTTTGCGGTCCAGCAACTAAGGGCGGTCTAAGAATTCTTCCGACATCCCGCCACCACAGAACCGAAGATCCGTATGACCAGAGTAGAGCCTGTCATGAGCGGCGCCAACACCGGAGGCGCAAGATGCGTACATAATATAAGCGTTGTCCCTGCTCGACGCCCGCCCCTTCGCAAAATCGTGGACCACTCAGGCCATGGCCTATACCGGGTGGCACTTCCCTATCCAAATCTGATTCTTGTACGACACTCAACAGCGTGTGACTACGAATGTCTAAAGCCGTTCCGCCAGAAATTCCTGCCGGTTAGTTCTGGGCCGTTTTAAGAAAACTTGTCCTTCGTAATTACTTGAATATAACCTTAGGCTCAAAAAGTCCGGTTGGGAATCCGGGCAAAGCCTTGACACTGGACCAAAGTTGTCATATACAGTAAGTCATCAACTGAAAACCTGCCGTAATGGCATTGTTGGTTGCGTCGAACTACTTGGGTCTTTCGAAAACATGGTCGTCGAAAGCGAATTTGGGGCTTAGCACAATCTCGAAACCTGATCTAAGCATGGCAAGCCATTTGCCAGGGGCTCGTTTACCCTGGACAAAGGACTCTTTGTCAGTTCACGATTACGTCTGTCCGATATTCTTAACCTGAAATACACTTAGGCGTAACAACAGTGTAACGCTTCCGGTCTATTCTCTCACTCGCCTCGAGAAAACTTTGACCGGGCGATGACCGATGTTCCCCAGGGGCGCTCACCTTACCATTTCCCCAATGGGTGTTTCATAAGCCGAGTCGACTGCTCGGCCACGTTAATTGACGTTTACTTATTTCACTTCAACAAACTTCTAGGACTTCATGAAAGGAGCACAGAATGCGGAATGTTCAAAGGAAAGCTATTATCGCAGTTCTTTCTAGTATCCTATTATCTGGAGCACTTTGGGCCCAGTCGGATTTCGGAACTATATCTGGATATATCAAAGACCCCTCGGGTGCAACTGTCCCGGGGGCCGCAGTCACAGTGAGCAATCAGAGCGGCCTTCGACGCCAAGCCAGGACTGATGCCAGCGGCTTTTTCTCCATTCCCAACCTCCCACCCGGCTACTACACCATGACGGCCCAGGCGACCGGTTTCCAGAAGTTCTTGTCAAATAATAACAAGCTCGATCCGAGCGGTCGTCTGGCATTAAATGTCCAGTTGAAAGTAGGCGCAACGACGCAAACGGTGGAAGTGACGGCCCAGATTGCAACTCTGCAGACCCAATCTGCGGCCGTGCAAAAACTGGTTACAAGGCAGCAAATTGACTCGCTGGAACTCAACGGACGCAACCCGGTCAACCTGGCGCAACTCGCGCCCGGGGCTCAGGGCGGAAATCTATCGGGCTTGAATTTCAATTTTGGGCAGGGCCCGTCGCACTTCAACGGCTCCCGCAACTGGAACAACCTGATAACTTATGACGGCGCGCCTGCCACCCGCACGCGCGCCAACGGCACCAGTCTGGGGTCCGCCGACGAAGACTCGACCGAAGAGGTCCAGGTCTTGGGTGCAAACTACTCCGCTGAATACGGGCGAACTTCAGGTGGGCAGATCCGCATTGTCACCAAGAGTGGCGGGCCTCATTTCCATGGTGCCGCCTACGAATACGTTCGGAACACCATGTTGAACGCGAATACCTGGCAGAGAAATACGAACCCTAACACTGCCTTCACGGCGCCCGACCACTACAACGACTTTGGATACAATATCGGCGGGCCTTTCTACATCCCGGGACATTTTAATACCAACAAAGACAAAGTGTTCTGGTACTGGGGGCATGAATTTACACGGAACTACTATACGGACACGTCCAGCATGACCGTTCCGACGATGTTGATGCGGAACGGTAACTTCAGCGAACTGCTGGATCCGAACAACATTTTTTATGGCCATTCAGTGCAGCTGGTGGACCCGAAGACTGGACAAGACATTCCGGGCAACGTGATGTCTACCACGGGACCCGTCACTGCGGGTGGATCGACGATCAGTCCCAACGGGCTTGCACTCCTCAAGACGTTTCCACAGCCGAATCTTGTGGTACCTCTCGGCAGTGACAACTGGACCGCTTACGCGAGTCACCCACAGCGCCAGCAGAAAAAAACCATCTCAGTGGATGTGAACGTAACGCCGAATCAGCGGCTCCGCTACCGTGGCATTTACTACAGCTTTTGGGAGTACCAACCGCTCGATGGCGGCAGCGGTGAAACGCCGAAATATTTTGACCGGCCCAACTTTACCAACTCACTCGATTACACCTGGGTGCTCAGCCCAACCAAGGTTAATGAGCTTTTGTTCTCGGTCAGTCATGACCGCGTTTTGATTCCGGTCGATCAAGCCCATTTCTTTGACAAGACCACGGTCGGCCTCAATTTCCCTTACATCTATCCGATCTCGGAAAAACTCATCCCAACTCGTATCTCTACAATAAATATGTCGGAATTCTCAAGATTGAACGGCGGGCCGTATCCGTCGCATTCCGCGGGTCCCATCGTGGATCTCTCGGACAACTTCTCATGGGTGAAGAGCAATCACACCATCAAGTTTGGCGGCGTGTGGGAATGGCAGGGCGAGAACAACAACGATGAAATCAACGTCTCCGCCTGCAACACCTGCACCAATACCCAGAATGGCCAGTTCCTCTTCAGTGACAATGGGGGAAAATTCGTCCGGCCGGGTTACGTAGACGCCTCTTCCGGGGCCGCAATCGCCAACGCGGCGCTTGGCCTTTTTGACTCGTATTCAGAAATCGGCCACCGCGCCTACACCATCTTCCGCGGCAATATGTACGACTTCTTCGCGCAGGACGCCTGGTCCGTCACGAGCAAGCTTCATGTGGATTACGGCGTTCGTTATTCGCTTATCTACCCCTATCACGCCGATTGGGGGAATATGATCGTTTTCGATCCTAACTATTATGACCCGTCCAGCGCCGTCACGGTCGATCCTCAGACGGGCTTGATCACCGGGTCTCCGACCATCAATCAGCTTTACAACGGCATGGTCATTCCCGGCAGCGGATTCCCCTCTTCCGCACAGGGGCGGGTCCCCGAAGCATCTTCGGGTCTGTATAACGATCTGTTTCACGGGCTACCCAATTATTACGGTTATGTCCAGAAAAATGCGTTTCAGCCGCGCGCCGGCGTCGCCTATCGCCTCGATGACAAGACAGTTCTGCGCGCCGGGATCGGCCGTTTCATCACTCGCCTGGGCGACAGCGACTCAATCTTTCTGGGCGGCAACCCACCTTTCCAGCCGAACGCCAGCACGTCGTTTGGCATTGTTGATAACCCCGGAGGGACCGGAGTCAACCCCGTTCCCCTTGTAGTGACCACGGCAGCCAGGGACACCAAGAGCCCGGAGGCATGGACCTGGAACTTTACTGTCGAACGGCAAATGCCCTGGCACACCCTTCTTAGCGTAGCCTATGTTGGCAGCCATGGCCTGCATTTGCAGCGCCAGGCGGATATCAACCAACCTACTCTGGCCACGGTTGCTGCCAATCCTGGTGTTAACCTCAACGCTCTGAGGCCTTACAAGGGCTTTGGGTCCATCCGCCAATCGAACGGCGTGGCAACTTCCCAGTACAAATCGCTCCAAATTGGCCTTACACGCCCTTTCACCAAAGGCCTCCTGTTCAGTTTTGCATATACTCTAGCCAAGAGCATGGATAGTGGCTCGAATGTCCGAGATGTGGTCCCGAACACTTACGACACCAGGTACCTTTGGGGACCATCAGAGTTCGATGCCCGCGACAATGCGGTCGCCAGCGTTCTGTATAAGCTCCCGTTCTTCAACACTCAGAAGGGTTTCGCCGGCCAGGTGCTGGGCGGCTGGGAGGTCTCAAGCCTCCTGCAATTCCAGAGCGGGACACCTTGCGGCGTAGCTGGATCGAGCGACTACGCCGGCGTGGGTCTTGACTCGAACTTCGGCTGCGGCGTAAACGGCCAATACTGGGTTAAGAATGGTGACCCAAAGATTCTTGGCAACTTCGGATCAGGCAAGTGGTTCACAACCACTAACCCGGACGGGTCGCCCATCTTCACAGCACCCCCGGCGGGAACTTTCAACAATCAGTACGTTCGCGACATCATCTACCAGCCGGGTTTCAACAATTGGAACTTCGGGCTCTTCAAATCGTTCCCCATCCGCGAAAGCATGGGACTGCAGTTCCGCGCCGAAGCATTCAACTTTCTGAACCACCCGAACTGGGGCGGGTCGAGCGGCGGCGGAGTGAATTTCAATCCCACCAGTTCCACGTTTGGAGAGGTCACAACCAAGGGGAGTGAGCGCAATATTCAGCTCTCACTGCGTTTTTATTTCTGATCACCAGGAGGCGTTAACCCCTCGAAAGTCAGACCTCGGAGAACGACGAGTAATATTCAAAACTCTGAGTTGAGTTGCAGGGGTGGGCCAAGCGCCTGCCCCTGCACTCTTTCCTCGGGAAACCTATAGTTTGTCCTAATGAAGACCGCTGGGAGCGTGGAAACAAACTCCTTACAGCCAAACTAGCCGGCATGGAAAGCCGAAACATTCCCTCCCGCATGCCTTAATTTCCAGGCAGAATTTGATATACTTCGGCGTTGCCGCTGCCTGCTGTCGCGGTCATATAGCAGGAAGTCCGGCAGTGCTGCCGGAAGAAAGAAAGCCGTCCTTACCTTCTGCGGAATAGCAATGGAACGGCAAACGAGGTTGTATGCGGATACAAGTGGAGAGCCAACCTGCGCAGAGAATCCTGATGATTTCGCTGACGGCGGGATTTGTGCTGGCAACCGGATGGATTGTAAAAACTTACTTTGCTGACCGCGCCGGTCACACGCTGACCATCGACAGCCTTCGAATGGCCACGCGGCTGGATCCGGGAAACTCCACATACCACGTTCAACTGGGTCGTTTGTATCAATACAGCATCACCGACCCAAAGCCAGCCGAAGCCATTCAACAGTTCCAGCAAGCCGTAAGGGCCAACCCCTACGATCCGCAAGCCTGGATCAACCTGGCCGCGGCGCACGAATTCCGGGGAGACCCTTCCAGCGCCGAAGAAGACTTGCGGCATGCATCCACACTTGCGCCCAACCTGCCCCAGTTCCAGTGGACGATTGGAAACTATTTTTTGCTGCATGGAAATACGGAGGAAGCCTTCCAGCATCTGAAAGTGGTCTTGGCCGGCTCCCGGCAGTATGACCGCACTGTTTTCAACGTTGCCTGGAAAGCTTCCGGCAACGCCGAACAGATTCTACAGAAGCTCATCCCCAATAGCCTTCCAGCTGAGTTCAGTTACCTGAATTATCTGACTACCGAGCAACGTTTTTCAGCGGCCGAGGCGGTTTGGAAGCGGATTGCGGCAACGCCGGAGACATTCAACCCCCACGAGGCCTCAGGTTACATCGATGCGTTGATCAAGACAGGCCAGGTGGACGCAGCCTACCAGGTATGGACAGGCCTCCAGGGAAAGGGAATGATCCGGACTTCTCCGGGCGGGCCCAACCAGAACCTGATTACCAATGGAAACTTTGAAGATCCTCTGCTGAACATGGGCTTCGGTTGGAGGATTCAGGATGTTGCAGGTGTGTACGCAGGTTTGGACACTGCTACGTTTCATTCACCCGGACATTCCCTCTTCGTGCAATTCACCGGCAAGCAAAACCTGAATTATCACCAGCTCTTCCAGTTTGTCAGGGTAACTCGCAATCACGCCTACGAACTGGTTGCCTTCATGAAAACACAGGACATTACCAGCGACAGCGGACCCCGTCTTGAGGTTGTCGATGCATATAATCCTCAAGCACTCGACGAATTTACTCCTGGCATGACAGGAACAAGCGGCGGCTGGAATCCGTTGAGCATGAGGTTCAAGACTGGGCCCAAGACGCAGATCCTCCTGGTCCTTCTGGTTCGCCCGCCCAGCGAGGCGGACGATGAAACTGCCATCACGGGAAAAGTCTGGGTCGATGACTTGCAGATTACTTCCGTGACCGAGTGAGAACGGAGTAAAGGTAAGGCCAATGGCTTCAACGCAGGCTTCTGAGGCTCGGCCCGACATATCACTTTACAGGTGGGAAAAATCCGTCTGGCAATCGTTGCCAAACGTGAACGAATTGATGGTTAACCTGGAGCGGGTGGGAAACAGTTCCACCTTGTGACTGCCGGACTTAGGGTTGGCAGTCAGGTAGTACATGCGGGGTTCACGCACTTCGATGTACGAGTGCCCTTCAGCATCGAACTGAACGTCAACACCTTTGTTCTGCCGGGTCAGGTCTTTGCCGTCCTGGCGAATGTAAACGCGCGATGGGCGGCCATGCTCCACATTCATCACAGAGTACAGTTCCCGTGCGTGATAGCGCATGACCAATTCGTCGCCTGAAGGAGCGTCCCCATTTTTCTTTCCCCGGTAAACCATGCCGTTGCCCTGTCCAGGTTTATTTCCCCGGTCGGTTTCCCAACGGCCTGAGACAGCTGCGTGCCCATCCTCTACGCTGGCTGGGAGGACGTAACTGATCGTCTTCCCTTTGCGATATCCCTGCTTGTTGGAAAGGATCCCACGGTCTCCCCATTGGCCCACGTACATCTCGGGGGTCGTCATGCCACAGGAGGGTGCGAAGGCGTTCTTCTCCGGAGGGATCGTGTAACTCGACGGGAATTCCAACCCCGGATCAGCCTCCTTCAAGAGCTGCTGAATAGCGTGCTCCAGAACGCTGTCACCGCCTTCCCCGGAACGGTTATAACGAATGAAACCTTTGGCATCGATCAGGAACCGGTTTGGCCAGGTTGAATTGTGATAGGCGTTCCAGATCATGAATTTGTCGTCGACTACAACCGGATAGGGAAGCCCAAACCGCTTGACAGCTTCCTTCACGTTCGTCACACGATAGGCAATGTCGAACTCCGGACAATGGACGCCGACGATTTCCAGACCGTACTTGTGGTACCGCTCATACCACTTCTTGTTTTCATCAAAGGTGCGGATGCAGTTGATGCATGTGTATTCCCAGAAGTCGATGAGAACAACCTTGCCCCTCAGCCCCGCCATCGTCAGGGCCGGCGAATTAACCCACTGCACATCTATCGGAACCGGCGCCATTTGAGGCGCTGATGCACCCGGAGACTGTGACACTTGAACGTCCGGCATCCCCCTGGGAGAACCTGCCGGGGTTGGAGGAAGGGATGGAAGTGAGGAAAACTGCGTAGCGGAGGTGGTTGTCTGCGGAAATTCAGGCGCCCGTTCGTGCATCTTAACCAATCCCGAAGTGTCAAATTCCTGTGGCCAGGCAGAAACGGGATTTGCCCACAAACTGAATACTAGGCACAACAAAGCAATCAAGGCACATGTCGTATTGCAACTGACTTCAACTGCCAGGTTTTGCTTGAGGTCAGACATTTAATTTTCCCCGCCCGCACCAGACAAATTCATGGAGAGATCGCACCGGCTCTTTCTTGTTTTTTAGCCCTACCGCTCGGCCCCTGGCGGGCTAAGATCAGCTCAGGACAAAGCCATCAGGTCCACCGCATCTATTTTATCCAATCATCAGCGAAAAGCTATGCAGACTGATCCCTTGATTGATTTCACCACCTGGTTGCTGCCCGCGACATTCACCGTCGCTAGAGATGTTTCCCGCTGCCATTTCACAAACCCAGTCGTGATGGCATCTAGTGGATTCTTCTCCACAGCACGCGGGCACCCTTCCAGCCGAAGGCTCGGATTGCAAAGATATTCAAATACAACTTGACCTCCTGCACAAGGTCGGACATTAACCCAGCCTGTGAATTCGATATCATCAGCCTGGAATTAGAGCCGGTGGAAGGCGCAGCACGATGGGTTGTGCCCGGCTCTTTAATGAGACAGGAAAAACAATTTGAAGAGTCCGTTACAAAGTCCGTGAAACAGTGTCCTTTGGCGAAAGTTTGGCCATCGACACCTGTGAGCACGCATCGGTCCCGAATCGTCCTAAATTGGGAAAAACAACTGTATTGATGATGTGGTGACCCCGAGTTAAAATCTATTGTCTGACAACTGAACAACCGCGTCGCACCACTAAAATCGCAAACGGATGTAAGAGTGTAACCGCGAACTCGCTTGCGCATCTACTCATGGAGATGCCGGTACTTTGCATGCTGAGGGTATAAATGGGCAAGAAAGTTTCAGGTGGAACCGTAAAGGGTGAGCAAACCGAACATCGATTGGCGGATTCAGATGTCCCGTTCGGCGTCTACAAGCGCCAGCAAGCCCGCATCTCGCGCCATCGGCTCTACCCGATGACAGTTTTTTACACGCTCTATGCTCTGGCAGTACTTTTTTTCGCGCTGCGTTCATCACACCCTTTGGCCGCAATCATCTTCTATGCTTGCGGGCTGCCGGTCTGGACCCTCGTGGAATATCTATTCCATCGTTTTGTCCTGCACGGACGTTTCGCTGCGGGCAAGGGAATCATCCGCAAGTTCCTGCACGAACGCCTGGACCCGCTCCACTGGGAACACCATGCACGCCCCTTTGACGGGCGCCACATCAACGGAGAGCTGAGTGACCTGCTTCCCTTGTTTTTCGTTGCCGCGCCGTTGAGCTTTATTGCCCCGGTCTACACACTTCCCATCCTGCTGGCGGGAGTGGTGCAGTGCTACGTAGTTGAGGAATGGGTACATCACTCCGTCCATTTTTACAATTTCCGAAGCCCTTACTTCCGCTACATCAAGCGGCACCATTTCTACCACCACAGCCCAAAAGGAATAGAGAAGGGCTACGGCCTCACAAACGGCTTCTGGGATATCATCTTCAAGACACGCTATCCAGCTTCTGTGCGCGAAGCTCTTTATAGTCGGAAGCGGTCACATGCAATTGATACCTACGTTAAGAACACACAGAGCGCAGCCAGCGGGCTTCAGACATGAGCCCCAACTTCTATTCGCTGATTACAGGTGCATCCAGTGGCATCGGGGAATGTTTTGCACGCGAGCTCGCTGTGCGCGGGAAAAACCTGCTTCTGGTAGCCCGCTCAGCCGACAAACTGGGAGCTCTGGCGGGCGAACTCAAAACCACGCACGGAATTCTTGCCGAACCTTTGCCAATGGATTTGAGTGAGCCAGGGGCAGGCGATCACCTTTCGCGGCAGGTTGGCCAGCGAGGATTCGGAATCAACCTCCTCATTAACAACGCCGGCTTCGGCGCGCGTGGGAAGTTCTGGGAACTGCCTCTCGTTAGACAAACGGCCTTGATGCGCCTGCAAATCGAGGCGCTGATGGAGTTAACTTTTCATCTCCTGCCGGGAATGATTGAGCGGCGGCAGGGCGGAATCATCAATGTTTCGTCGATGACAGGTTTTCAGCCGATCCCTTATGCAACAGCGTATGCCGCTACAAAAGCTTTTATGACCAGTTTCTCGATGGGACTTCGGGAGGAATTGAAGCCTTATAAGGTAGCTGTGGTAACGCTCTGCCCGGGAGGTACGCAAACCAATTTTGTGAATATCGGCGCGCGCGAGGGGCGGCACAAGTTTCCGGGTGGCCCACAACCACCTGAGGAAGTCGTGAATGACGCGCTCAAGCAGCTCCAGCGTGGAGGCGGACTGGTTGTGCCGCGTTTTGTGAATAAAGCCAGCGTTTTTTCACAACGGTTCTTGCCTCGCGAAACTGTCGCAAAGCTCCTGGCCAGGATGAGCAAACCCTGACCGAAAGCGGTCCACTTCGTATCACAAGGTGTCACATCCTAGTAATTTTTGTACACTGCCGGGCTATTGCAGTGTTAATCTTGCCTTCCGCATATCGGTGTATTGACTGAGGATCACCATCATGAGTGAAAAGGAAAACGGCGTCTCCTGGCTGCACAGGTTCGGAAGTCTCGTTGCCGTGATGACGTTTCTCCTCTACATGACCGGAGTGCTCGCCTCGTCGACCACCGGTTCAACCTTATTCATGCCCCGTGTGGGAGGCATTGGCCACTCCTCCATTGCTTCCCCAGGTAAGTACACACACGCCTTCATGATTCTGGCCATAACGTTAAGCGCTTTGACAGTCATTTTTGCAGTGTGGCTTTGGAAGAGCAATTCGCGCCGGTACCTGAAAAATCTGGGAATCATAACGGTTGGGGTTCTTCTTTCAATGGCGCTTGTAGCACTAAGCCCCGCCCACAGTCTATTTCCTGCAGCGGTTTCACTTGGTTACACATTCGGGATTCAGGTCCTCTTCTGCCTCACCGTGTGCCTGGCCCTGTTTACACGGACCGACTGGCAATGGGATGAACCCAAAGCGCCGGACCTCGCGTCCCCCTCAATGCGGCAAATTCTGATTTTCACAACGACAGCGGTTTTCGTAGAGCCTTTCCTGGGAATAGGTTTCCGGGAAAAAGGTCTTGGGATTGCACCACATCTGGTGCTGGGAATTGCCGTGGTGGTCTGCTCACTGTGGGTCATGGAAATGGCGCTGACTAAGTTTCCTCATCTTCGCGCTTTTAAGATTTCAACGGTTTTCCTCGCCGAAGTGGTGGGCTTGCAGCTCTTTTTCGGGATCATCTCCTACAGCATGAATCTCAACGCCCGCGCTATTCCCGGTCCCCAGCCGGGACTTTTGGTCATGAATGTAACTCATGCCGCGGTCGGCGCTCTGGTCCTGGCAACAAGCCTTTTTGTCACCTGCCAGGGGTTCAAGTATTTTGCACCGGCAGGAAGCGGAGTTTCTTCCGCAATGTTCAGTGATCATCAGTAGTAACCAGAACGGCAGGATAGGCGACAGCTCCCAAAGTCGCGGTCCCCGGACCAACCGGGAACGCTCGAACCTTTCATCGCGTTTCCCTCATCCTTCAAGGGCCATCGAGGCATCGCGCAGCGCGGTGTATCATAAAGGGAAGTGAATACTAGAGGGGCAGCAAGGAATCGATCTACCGGATTCGTAACCGCCCGACAGGAAGAAAGCTTGCCAGCAAGGATATTGGCCATCGATTTTGGACTCAGGCGCATCGGGCTGGCCGTTTCCGATGCACTGGGCATCACCGCACAAGGGCTCCCAACCCTTCAGCGATCCGCCATTCGCAAAGATATTGAGTACATCCGCGTTGTTGCCGAAGAATATTCCGTCGAAAAAGTCATCGTGGGCAATCCCATCGGCCATGCTGGCAAAGTAACCACGATGTCACGCCAGGCAGAGGAATTTGCCCGGAAGTTGCGAGGCCGATTGACCTGTTCCGTGGAGTTGTGGGATGAACGGTTGACCAGCGTGGAAGCCACCCGCATGCTGAAAACGGCAGGGCTCAGTATCAACAAACGCCAGCAGGCTGTTGACCGAGTGGCGGCCGTATTGCTCCTCCAGAACTACCTGGATCACCATGCCAGCCGGTTCGACCGGGCTGACGCCGGCGGGGGCAGCCTGTGAAGAAAAAAGTCCTCGCACTGGCTGTCCTTGCATGCATCGCGGGCCTTGGCTTGGCCGCCAGTGAATTTCTGCGCCCTTATCGCGGCTATGCCGGGCAGATCATTGTTGATATTCCTCCTGGTACTCAGGCGCCTGAAGTTGCGACACGACTGGTAGAAAAAGGCGTTATCGCCCATCGGTGGCTTTTCCTTTTGATCTATGGGGCCGACAGGTGGCGCCATCATTTGAAAGCCGGCGAGTACCTCTTCGACCGCCCCATGCGGCCGCTGGACGTATACCGAAAGCTTATCCGCGGTGAAGTGTATTTCCGCTCTGTTGTCATACCTGAGGGCTCAAGCCGCTTTGATATCGCGCGAACCCTGCAAAGGAGGCTTGGAATCGATCCCGAGGATTTTCTGCGAGTCACTCGGGAAGCCTCTCCCATCCATGATCTCGATCCACAGGCCCCATCGCTCGAGGGGTTCCTGTTTCCGGATACTTATCGGTTCGAATTCCACCCCACAACAGCGCACATCGTCATGACCATGCTGGCACGCTTCCGGGAAGTTTTGCGCCAGGATCTTCAACAGGATCTCAATCAGTCATCCAAGAACATCCACCAGGTGATGACGCTGGCGTCCCTGATCGAAAGAGAAACGCCGAACCCTGAGGAACGCCGTATCATCGCCCAGGTTTTTGAGTTGCGTTTGCAGAAAGGAATGCCTCTCCAGTGTGATCCCACGGTGGCTTATGCTGCCGAAATGGCTCAATTGCCATCAGCGCCGATCACTGAAAGTGAATTGAATCTGAAATCTCCCTATAACACTTATGTCCATACCGGACTGCCTCCAGGCCCGATCTGCAATCCCGGAAAAGCTTCCATTCTTGCGGCTCTCCATCCTGCTTCCACGGACTACCTCTACTTTGTCAGCAACAACCACGGCGGCCATCGATTTGCCAGAACACTTGCAGAACACCAGCGCAACGTGGCACGATATCGGAAACAAGCGGCCGCGCTCCGGCACCTTGAGCCGGACCAAGCGGGGATATCGCAGCGCATGCACAAAAAGTAAGGCAGGAAAGGAGGCACCGCCGAAAAATTCTGCCGGGGAGGTGAGACACGAACCAAGACAAGGGAATCATCCTTGGGTACTGCGAGCAGCACAACCTGAAACGGGCCGGCGCTCAGGAGTTGCGCGCGATCGAAGCCGAACTGCGCCGCCACTCCAACAAGCCTCACAAATCCTGCCTTTCCTATATCGCCAGTGTCCTGCGCGCTGCGGGAACACCGGTAGAATACGAAGAATACCAGAACGCCATTGTCCAATCTGCGAATCATGACCATCATGAGCTTCACGAAAAAGGGCTCCTGCAGGTTCGTGATCTCGATTGTGCTTTGACTTCACTCCAGAAAGTTGACGCGCTATACCGAAAATACCGCGAGGTTTCTGATCGTGTCGGCACCAGTATGACGAGGGAACTCGTCGCAAAAAACGAAGAGCGCGTCAGGAATATGGCGGCAAGCGGCCGGCTGGGGCCGGAAAAACGCCGTGAAAAACAGGAGATTGCACGGTGGTTCAAAGTGTGGCTTGAAGTCCCCGACCTCTTCCTTGACTGGCTGGAGATGCGGCAAAAGTCCAGGGAATTCCAAAGAATGTTCCCACGCTTCAATGGCCGTGCCTGGCACCACCCGGGAGGAAGAAGTTTTTCCATTTAGTTTTTTTGCTGTGCCAATTTACAGTCGCTGGTTACCCTTACGACTTGCCGAGCGGTGTTCGGCCATGTGGGCTGAACCAGAATCAGGAGAACGCAGGTGCAGGTTCGAGACAGGCTGATTGTCGCGTTGGATTTCAATACTGCCGAGGCCGCCACGCAAATGACTGATAAACTGCGCGGGCGCGCCGGCATGTTCAAAGTCGGGATGGAGGCATTCACTGCCGAGGGCCCGATGCTGGCTCGGTATCTCATCGATTCCGGCGAAAAGGTCTTTCTTGATCTCAAGTTCCTTGACATTCCCAACACGGTCCGAGGCGCCTGTCGCGCCGCCGCAAGGATAGGCGTTACCCTTCTGAACGTTCACGCGCTGGGGGGAAGAAAAATGCTGCGCGCAGCGCTCGAAGGGGCCTCGGAAGGAGCAACTGGAGGCCGGTCCCGTCCTCTGGTGCTGGCCGTTACCATCCTCACAAGTCTGGCAGCCGAAGATCTGGATGAAATGGGTATCGCAGGGCCGCCCGAAAGCGCCGTTGTTCGCATGGCCCGCCTGGCGCAGTCAGAGGGATTAGATGGCGTTGTGGCATCAGCTAAAGAAGTTTCAGTTCTGCGCAAGGAGTGCGGGCCGAATTTTGTGATTGTAACCCCGGGCATTCGGCCAGCGGGCGCTGCTGCCAACGATCAGGCGCGAACCGCAACACCGCAGGCCGCGCTCGACTCCGGAGCGGATTACCTGGTTGTCGGCCGCCCCGTCACCGCGGCTCCTGATCCGGCAACAGCCGCGGAGGCAATCCTGGCAGAAATGCAACATTCCTCCGGATACATCTCAAAATCTTCATAGGACGATCCATGACAGAAGACGAAATCCTCAAAATCTTCCGCGAATATTCCGCACTGCTTGAGGGCCACTTTATTCTTTCATCAGGTCTTCACAGCGACCGTTATATTCAGTGCGCGCTTGTGCTTCAACATCCCCGGGTGGCGGAACAACTGTGTGTTGAACTGGGACCCAAACTGGGTGAGCTGGGCGCGAAGACCGTGGTGGCCCCGGCACTGGGCGGAGTAATTGTAGGGCACGAAGTTGCCCGGGCGCTTGGCCTGAGGGCGCTGTTCACAGAACGCCAGAATGGCGAGATGACCCTTCGTCGAGGCTTCCACCTGGAGCAGGGCGAGCCGGTGCTGGTAGTAGAGGACGTTATCACCACCGGGAAATCTACTCGCGAAACCGCCAATTGTGTCGAAGATGCCGGCGGCAAAGTTGTTGGCATTGGAGCTCTCGTTGACCGCAGCGGTGGCAAGGTTGCGTTTGATGTACCCAAAGCTGCACTCCTCACTCTGGACGTAAAAACCTGGGACCCGGACAATTGCCCGCTCTGCAGGGAGGGCAAGCCCGCCGTGAAGCCAGGAAGTCGTCCTGGCCAGCCTAAGCCTGCTTAGGGACTTCAACTGGCAGGCATTACGCCGGCATCAGGGAAAGAAGGTGGCGCAGGCGGGGGTGTCGGCGCATAAATCCGGTTCCCAAGCGCCGGATACCGTGAACCCAGGAAGTCGATTACATAGGCCTGGAAAAACACCATGGCCGGAGCCGAAATGAATGCGGTGACGTAAAAGATTCCTGCCAGCACAATGGCGGCCAGTACAATCCCGATAGCGATCACAGGAAAGCTCCAGAGAAGCCCCTGCGCCTTGGCGAAGAAGTAAGCTCCAACACCCACAATCGAAATCGGAATGAAAAGCAGGAACACGGCAATCAGAGTGAGAATCCCGAATATGATCGTGCTGCCAACCACCAGAACGATCTTCATCAAAACGTAGCCGACATATGATTTCTTTTCAGCCCCAAGCAGCGCAATCACACGCTTCCACCCATCGATAATTCCAACATTTTCGAGGGCCATCACTGGCACTACAAAATCTTTGGCAAACAGCGCAATCAGTGCCGCCGCTATAATCAGACAAGTCAGCAGCAGAAAAGCCAGAATACCGCCCAGAACCAGCAAGACGATGTGCTGACGGGGATTGTGGATCGCACCGGTTGCGACGAGCGCCAGGATGGCGGCGCCGGCCAGCACTCCTAGTGCCGCCATTACTCCAAACCCAAAACAAATCCTCCAGATGAAAAATCGAAATCCTTGAGAGCTCCATTGGCGCCATTGCTCCTTGATGGCACAGCGATCAGTCAGGACAGAATCAAAGAGAATAAAACGGAACACGCTTCCGACATACGCCCACAAAAATGCGAGCACAAACAAGAACAGGATTGCGAGAATTATCACTGGCAGATAGCGCCTCAGATATTCCCAGTGTGGCTGGACCAAACCGAGGAGAACATAACCGGGGCTTCTTCTGGAGGATGGCATTGTGAAATGGAACCCACCCCAGCCGCTGCTGCTGTAAAACTCTCCTGTAGCCAACGCAACCAGAGCCATGCGCGCCCAATAGGCGAAACGAAACGGCTGGAAAAGTTGCCGCTTGGCTCGATCAAATGCGGGCGAGATTGCGTCGATCGCGGAGAGCGATGCAGGCATTGGCAACCTGTCTTGACGGGGTATGCCGGGCGGTAACCCATGTTTCCAACCGAAATGCGGTTCCCGTCAATGGATCGATCCTGATATGCCCCGGCTGAAGAAATCAGCTGGCAGCAATACGTTAGGATGCAGGAAGCAGAAAGTCAACCTGAATACTACGAAGCACGGTAAAAGGTCAGCGCCGGTACACCACCCGCCCCTGGACGATTGTGGCCGTCACGGCGCCCCGAAACTTCCACCCGTCAAATGGCGAGTTGCTGCTTTTGGAGTAGCCCTCGGCGGCGCGATAGGTCCATTCAAGGTCGGGATCAAACAGCGTCAGATCCGCGGCGCCACCCACTCGGATGCAGCCCAGCGGTTTGTTGATGATGCGCGCAGGCTTTGAACTCATTAAGGCGATCAGTTGGCCCATCGCGATTCTTCCGGAGTGGACCAACTGCTTGAGGCCAAGCGCCAGTGCTGTCTCGAGCCCGGTTACTCCAAACGGCGCTTCAGCCATGGGCCGCGACTTCAGCTCGGCCGCATGCGGTGCATGGTCGGTGGCAATCGCATCGACGACGCCGTCATGCATGCCCTCAAGCAGAGCTTCCACGTCGGCAGCCTTGCGAAGCGGAGGATTCATCTTGGCATTGGTCCCGTAGCGAGTGACGGCTTCGTCGGTCAGCGTAAAGTGGTGTGGCGTGACTTCGCAGGTCACGTTCAGCCCACGATCTCTTGCCTCATGCACCATCCGGATGCCGCCCGCGGTTGACAGGTGCGCCACGTGCAGATGGCCACCGGTGGCTTCGGCAATCTCGATATCCCGGGCAATGCAGCCGTCTTCAGCGCCGTTCGGGATGCCGCCCAAACCGAGGGATTGGGAGTGAACTCCTTCATTCATAACCCCGCCGGCGCTCAGCTCCGGAACCTCGCAATGGTCAATAATCGGCACGCCCAGGCGGTTTGCCTTTTCGAGAGCTTCCTTCATCAGGACTGCTGTTTTCACGGGCTTGCCGTCGTCTGAAAAACCCACCGCCCCGGCAGCCATCAGGGCTTCGAAATCCGTCAGCTTTTCACCCAGGCTCCCCCCGGTAACCGCCGCAATTGGAAAAATACGCGCCAGTTTCAATTCCTCTGCCCGGTTGACGAGGTGGCGCGTCAGTTCGGCGCTGTCATTCACCGGACGCGTATTGGGCATAGGACACACCGCCGAGAATCCACCTGCCACAGCGGCACGAAGGCCGGTTTCGAGCGTCTCTGAAATTTCTCCGCCCGGCTCGCGAAGGTGGACATGAATATCAACAAAGCCCGGCGCGACAATCTGCCCCCCGGCATCGACGGTTTCATCGGCGGGAGCGGAAAGATGCGGAGCGATTTCGTGAATCTCGCCATCTTCAATCAACAGATTCATTTCGCGGTCCAGATTATCCTCCGGCGAAATCACACGTCCGTTTCGAATCAGCAATCGAGCCACTTGCAACACCTCGAAAGTTTATTGTCGGTTAAGAAGCATATCACCGGCAGGACACAAATTTGGAGAGTGAGACACCTTGAATCAACTTCACCGGGTGGGAGGAAGCTGGCGAACTAAGCTGTTCCGTTGTCGGGCATTCGAATCCTGGGAGCCATCTAAAAGGGTTCGAGGACTGAAAGCAGGCTAGATATTTTTGCATTTGCTTTTCAAATCGGCTCCGGTTCGTTTTTTCTGTCCTTTGTTTTCAACAAGATGAACAGCTTCGTTTTGGGTTCGTTTTGGGTTCGTTTTTTCCACAGCTACGT
>OBLQ010000281.1_pt1 | contig 19091 bp, 21 predicted proteins | sample 1519881 | NCBI WGS metagenome assembly OBLQ01 (sample SAMN01911456, study PRJEB22533) | soil metagenome | biome: Soil | place: Malaysia | collected 2012-04-30 | depth DG_metagenome m | reverse complement strand
CCCTACACGACGCTCTTCCGATCTGATCATGTCCTGCTTCGGATGCCGGAGCTTGCGGTAGTCGATCGGCACCGGCTTGGCGTAGCCGAACATGAAACCGGTGTGCAGTACCAGCAACACCAACGGGATCAGGATCGTTCCGACCGGGTCGATGTGCTTGATCGGATTGAGCGTCAGCCGTCCCATCCAGTAGGCCGTGTCGTCACCCAGCTTGAAGGCCACCCAGCCGTGCGCCACTTCGTGCAGCACCACGGCGAAGATCACGGGCAAGGCCCAGATACTGATATTGACGATAATGCTGTCGATATTCATCGGCACCTTCCGTTGTCATGGGGACTTTGACCGGCAGGCAAACTAATGGAACAAATCCCGGTCCGAAAGAACCGATCCTCCTCTATTGGGAGGGTGATTCGCACCCAAACCGGTTTGACAACGCTCGGCACGGCATCTACACCCCCGATGCGCTTTGCGTAAGGAGATTGATTATGAATCGATTCGCAAGCTTCCTGATCGCTACGATCTTTCCCGTGTTTCTCCTGTCCATGGCTCAGCCGGCTTCGGCTGGCGGTTATGGTATGTCTGATATGTCCGGCATGAAGGAGAGCAGCGGCTCGATCACCCTTCTCTCACCCAAGAACGGACAGACATTCAAGAAAGGCACCGGGCTGAAGTTGCGCTACGATGTACACCTCAGCCCTACCGGCAACCATCTGCACGTCTATGTCGATGACCAGAATCCGATCATCGACCGGAATGTGGAGCATTGCCCGTGCAGCCTCAAACTGCCCGACCTGGCGCCGGGAATGCACTCGATTGCCGTCAAGGAAGCGACCGCCAACCATGTGCTGACCGGCGTGGAATCCACCGTTTCGTTCTCCGTCAAGTAAGCCGACCGTGGCCTGCCATTGCCGACTGTTCAGGGTTCAGGCAATGGCCCGGCCACTGCCGGGCCCTGACACCCGTCATTTTATGGCCATTTATTCAAGATCGAGCGACGGATAGTCCTTCTCCGCCTTCGTCTCGATAGAGATCAATATCTGTTGCAGAAGGGACATGACCAGCATGCGGTTGTCTTCGCGCGAACGGGCATCGACGACAAATACCGGAATGTCACCGAGATTCAATCGTTGCGCCAGCTCATCGAGACTTATTGCCTCCGCCATATCCTGCTTGGTCGCGCCCACCACTACCGGGAAATCCGGCAAATCGGACCACACCTTGATCATCTCCTTGGCCTCGGCCAGAGCCCTCTCGGAAGCGCTATCGACAAGAAATATGCCGCCCAATGCCCCCTTGGAAAGGATCTTCCACATGAAGTTGAACCTGGCCTGGCCTGGCGTACCGAACAGATGAACGTCGAGTCCGTCGTCGACATGCAGGATGCCGAAATCCATACCCACCGTCGTCATACCCTTGTACTGGGCCAGATCACCGGTCGTCGGCACATCCTTGCCTGAAAACTGCTCGTCACTGACATGCTTGATCAGTGTGGTCTTCCCGGAACCGAATGGTCCGGTGACCAGAATTTTCGCGATCATTACTCTTTCGCTCCTCTCAACAAGCGTGCCATGATTCTGGATACAACTTTAGCAGTATCTGTGGGCGCCACCACAGAAGCTGGCTTCGCAGAGGGGGGGCCTCCTCCCCCGCTGCCAATCGCCGGCAACAGATCGCCCATACAATATGCAGCAATAACGATATTCAAACGCTTGCGCAATTCGGTAAAATCGGGAGACAAAGCAAAAAAATCATCCAGGCAAGTGCTTCCCGTCGACAAGGTCATCTGATAGAGAGTTTGGTACAGTTTCTGGCATTCGGGACTGAAGCGAAAGGTCGACATGTACCGCACCTTGACGTCCGGCAATTTGGCGAAATTTTTGCGGAAAGCGATCAACCGCTCCACTGGAAGATTCAGGTCGGCAACCGCCTGCGACAAAGCCTGGCGAGGCAGAATCGGAATGGCGATGCCCTCATCACGTCGGTAGGAATCGTTCCACTTGAACCGTAAAACCGGCTCCTGCAAAACCCGGCCCAGCGTATCTGGCGTTTCCGCACCCAAGAGCACGCCGCGATCGAAAGGAATGGTGGAGCTCCAATCCCTCCCCATGAACCATGCCGCCCCAGAACGCTGCTCCATAATCACCTTGCGCAACAGGGCTATGTGCTTGAGGCTTAGCTCCTCCTGTTCAATCATTACCGCATCTCCCCTTATCTACAGCCGGACATAATGACGTTATTCTCCCCACATGCAACGAACAACGATCGTCATCGGCTCTGGTAATGGAAGCAGCTATTCTGCCGAGGAAATCGAATCACTCCTCAACACCACCTGCCAGGATCTTCAACATGGCACGGCCTTTACCGGAAAGCCCGGCACTCAATTGCATGCCACGCCCGAAACAATCCTGAAACTCAATACCGATGGCGGCTTCGACACCAGCGACATTGCCCAGTCCTGGTGCAAAAACCTGCTGGCCAAAGGGCGGCAAACAAACCTCTACCACCCTCGCAAGACATGGTTCATCCACCTGGATGAAAAGGCTTGGCGCATAGGCAATATCACTCCCCGCATGCAACCCCTCCATATCGCCATTGAGGAGGCTTCACCGGAGACGGCGCTCAAATGGCTGCTGCATGTCTCCACCCTCTACCTGCAACACGCCGCACGTTTCAACGAACGTCTCGACGAAGGGCTTTCCAACTTCGGCCTCGATGCGGAAGGTTTCATCTACTATCTAGATGACGACTTCTACTCCTGGGATCACTTCCTCTCCTTCTCGGCCATGGTGGCTGGCTGGTTCCGCAAATTTGCCGATAGCTGGCTGGATGACGCCACGGCCAGGAAGTTCGGCAACAAACTGGCCCGACGCGCCAACCGGATATTTACCGGCATCAGTGATGCCGATCCGGTGCGCATGATCTACGAACATCTGGGCTTCCAGTTTACAGCCGGAGAAGCCTCAAAACGGCTGGCCGTCTGCCGCCAGTCACTCCTGCACCCCGAAAAAATTGACGAAGACAGCGTCGTCATGAACATCAATATATCGAGCAAGATGCCGCTCATGCCATCGCAAATGGACGAGGAGAAGTGGTTCGATGGTGATGAGCCGGTCGCACTGCTGGCTGATGTACACGCCAACCTGCCGGCTCTGGAGGCAGTCCTGCAGCAGCTGGCAAACGAAAACACGCGCCGCATCCTTGTCACAGGTGACGTGGTCGGTTACGGCCCCCACCCCAATGAATGTATCGACCGCCTGCATGATGTGGGCGCCATCTGCCTGCGCGGCAATCACGACCACATTGTCGGCAGTAACAGCGTGCCGAAGACATTGCACGGCAGTCGCAAGATTTCATCCGAATGGACGATTGGTGAGGTCAATAGCTCGAGGAAGACATGGCTCAGGTCGCTAGCGCTGCAGTGGCATCATGGCCCGTGGATGGCACTGCATGGTGCTCCGCAGGATCCGACATTCTTCAACGCCTATGTATACGACCGAACCGCCGAATCGAACCTGCAATGGATGGCCGAACGGGGAATCAGTTACTGTGTCCATGGGCATTCGCACCTGCAGGGCGTTTATGGCATGAAAGATAGGATTTCCCGCTATTACCGACTGGCCGGCCCCGGCAGTGTGCTCCTCGAAGGATACATGCTGATCTGCCCCGGCTCCATCGGGCAGCCCCGTTGCGGCACACCGGGAAGCGAATATGCTGTCCTGTACCCGTCCGAGCAGCGGATCGAGCTCAGGCGAGTCGACTACGACATGGAACGAACCATTGCCGATATGACCACCAAGGGGCTGCCGGGTGATCTGATGCAGCGCCTGCGTAACGGGCAATAAAAAAAGAGAGGGCGTTGGCCCCCTCTTTCTATTATCAACATCAGCCTATCGGGCTCACGGGCACATCGGCGCCACTTCGACCTTGGCCCGGCGCACCGCTGTCCAGCCCATGCCGAGATTAGCAGAGCGGTTTGTGATCAGCACCAGCAGCGCATCCTGCTTGCCCTCCACGATAGTCATGAAGTGGTAGGTGCCGTCGGTCGACATCTGCACCTCTTTGACGCTCTTGCTGACCTCGGTACCGCGCTGGGCCGACAGCAGCTTCTCCACCGTCGAGATGGTCTTGCCTCGGAACATGTCCACTGCGGCGGCGGCCACCGCATCCACATAGGCCTGCGTGAAGTAAGGCACGTTGTGATGCGCTCCTAGCATCAGGCCCGAACTCAGATCAACGACGGCACAAGCCAGTGCACCATCCACATCACCAACCAGTTTTCTTAATGAGTCGTTCAAACTCATATCATTCTCCTCCCCATTATTCATATAAGAACTTTCGCAAAAGCTCATATTGGACACATTGTCGAATAAAACCTATCAATGCAACCACAGAGGCCGTAACGCAGCCCCCATCATCTCCCCTCGTAAATTAGGGGCACATCGGCGCCACCTCGACATTTGCACGCCGCACCGCTGTCCATCCCATGCCGAGATTGGCAGAGCGATTTGTGATCAGCACCAGCAGCGCATCCTGCTTGCCCTCCACGATAGTCATGAAGTGGTAGGTGCCGTCGGTCGACATCTGCACCTCTTTGACGCTCTTGCTGACCTCGGTACCGCGCTGGGCCGACAGCAGCTTCTCCACCGTCGAGATGGTCTTGCCTCGGAACATGTCCACTGCGGCGGCAGCCACGGCATCCACGTAGGATTGGGTGAAATAAGGCACATTATGATAGGCACCCAGCATCAATCCCGAATTCAAATCGACAACTGCACAAGCCAAACCTCCATCGACACTAGTCACCAGCTTTTTCAGGGTATCATTCAACGACATTCTTGATCACTCCTTGTTTTCGTAATTCCTGCAATTCTTTCTTCACCTGAGCCAACAATGCTTCCGGGTCATTCAGAATCTCATGCCCTTTCACAATTCCTTTATCCTTCTTCACAAGACGCTCGATCTTATGCGCAGTCCGGCGAGCGGACGTGAGAATCATGCCGATGTTAACGCTGGGCTTCCCAACGACAGTCAGAATTAACTGACCGGCATGCAACATCACCAGAGTGCTCGACTCCGCCTCGCTGATCAGGTTGTCGGCGTAGGCACGTCCCGCCTGCCCCGCCAGCGCATCGGCCAGCGACAACATCGATGCACTCATGGCAGCAACCGCATCGGCTTCGATATCATTCACATGCGTTGCACTGGCAACGTGCAATCCATCAGGCGTCGCCAGTACGGCGCCGGCTACCAGGTCAAAATCATTGATGAATCGTTCCAGTGTCTGTTGATACAGGGTGGTATCAACCTCCTCATCCGACTCGACATAGCCGCCCATACCGACATCCAATGACGCTTCGCTTTCAAAGCGCTGCTTACAAGAACCGCGATACATCGGTACAAATCCCCTCAAGCACCATGCTCGGCTTCGATGGCAACCTGGTCGTTCCTACCACGAGCACAAAACTCTCCTGGCGAACTTCGAAACTGCGCATCAACAGAGCGTAGGCCCCCTTTTTTGGAATCAATAACATAAACCGCATGCCTTGCCCGAGCTTGGCTGCCTTGGCGATTTCGTCGCCGGTCTCGATAAAATCCGGCAACCGTGCCGCCAACTCCGGCAATTCTTCCGAACCGACTTCGCAAATGCTGAGCCCTTCGCCATTAACGACCTCGACCCAGGAAAAGCCGAACTCGCTTCGAAGTTCGTCCAAACGCTTTTTCAGCGACATCCCATCCCCCAATTTGTATTGATTTTCGTTTACGGTTTTGTGACGTTTGGCAAAAGCACCGGCTGTGGACCCGTTTTAAGCATGAACCATGCCATGTAGCCGTGAGATCAACTGCAAAGGACAAGCGACCTACCACAAGCGACCCCCATACACTTGTGATGTCACGCTGTAATAGACCGAAGAAAAACAAGCATCCCCTCCCCTTCTATAAAGAAACACTTCTGATATATCTTTATAGAACAATGTATTTCCATTTGCAAATTAAGGTCATAAAAAAATGAAAGCATCTGATGACTCTGCCTATAAAATAAGCAGCGACTCCCATTCCATCGGCATCCTACGATGTGAGACTTTTAGCTCGGACAGATAACATCAGCTACTTTCAGTTAACCAATTATACGCATTCCCCTACCCCTCTTATGGAAATGTTAGGAAAGCCGAGTAACGTCCATATATCAATAAGAATATTTCTGATTTTTCATAGGCAGATTCAGGGCATGCGATAGGCCCATGTCCGCCTCACAGCGCTTTAGTCGTGCCCACCAGTATGCCATGCCTTCTTGCCGTTACAGAAGAGGAGGGTCTACTTTCCAGATAAGGTTTATGCTGGGAACACTGCCCGGCAAGGGAGGCGATATGAAACCGATCGGAATCGTCTGGATCTTGTTGAGCCTGTCTCTTTTGGCGTCGTGCGGTTCATCCGACAACGAAAGCAATGAAACGACCGCGCCTCAGGCTACGCCCGAGCAGGTCGAGCAGATGCAGAAGGACGCGCAGAAGATCATCGAGCAGCAGATGACCAAAATGCAGCAGAAAGAAGCCGCTACATGGCCCTGCAGCCTGTTCCCGCAAGCCGATATCGAGGCACTGGCCGGCAATCCGCTCGACAAGGGCAGTTACGCCTTCGTCAACGCCGATGAAAACGGCCACCTGTACAAACGGGAAGCCTGCGACTGGTCGGCCAAGGGCGGCGAAGGCAACGAGGTCAGCCTGTGGGTAAGTCTGCCGAAGCATTTCAAGTCCGGCCAGGTGGAGTGTGATTCCGGCAGCGGTAATGCAGCGACCGGCATCGGCGACAAGGCCTGGTGGGATTACCAGAAATACTGGGGCATGGGCACCCTCAGGGTCTGCTCGTCCAAGGCAATGCTGGAAGTAAAGGTGACCGAGAAGAGCAAAAACGAGGCAGCAGCCAAAAAGATCGCCACGACGATGGCGGAAAAGGTGCTGACATCGCAGTAACCTGATAACAAGCCATGCCAACAAGCCACCGGCAATTGCCGGTGGCTTGTTGCACTCACTTCATGATAATCGATCGCCAAATGCACAGCGACAAGGCAACAAAACACACCCTGCAGATCTGGGTCGATGCCGATGCCTGCCCGAAGGTTATCAAGGAGATCCTCTACCGGGCTGCCGAACGCAAGCAGGTAAAAACCACGCTGGTGGCCAACTCCAACCTCGCCATCCCCCGCTCGCCCTGGCTCCATTTCATTCGCGTCGAAGCCGGCTTCGATGTGGCCGACAAGGAGATTGCCCGCCTGATGCAACCCGGCGACCTGGTGATCACTGCCGATATCCCGCTGGCTGCCGACGCCATCGAACAAAACGGTTTCGCGCTGAATCCGCGCGGCGAGTTCTATACAAAAGACAACGTGAAGGCGGCGCTCTCCATGCGCAATTTCATGGACGGCCTGCGAGGCGCCGGCACGCTGACCGGTGGCCCGGCAGCCTTTTCCCACAGCGACCGCAGCACCTTTGCCAACCAGCTCGACCGTTTCCTGACCAGACACCTGAAGAGCAGCTGAAATCATGGCTTCCGACGACACACCCTGGTTCGTTTACCTCATTCGTTGCCGGGATGGCTCGCTCTATACCGGCATCACCACCGATGTGGCCCGCCGCTTCGCCGAGCATGAATCGGGCAAGGGAGCCAAATATCTGCGCGGCCGTGGGCCTCTGACACTCGCCTTCCAGCAACAGGTCGGTTCACGTTCCGAGGCTCTCGTTGCCGAAGCAACCATCAAGAAACTTGGCAAGGCCGCGAAAGAAGACGTCATACGGAGTGGACTACCGCTCTCTGCATAGCCGGAAAAACAGAAAAGCCCGGGCATCCATGCCCGGGCCTGATCAGCGATGACGATGCAGGGCAATCAGGCGTTCAGACGAGCAGACGCATGCCGCTTCATGGTCCGGGTCATCAGCTGCAGATTGCCGAGGCTGACGATGCTCTTCTCGCCTTCCGGCGTAGTGATCACGATATCCCTGCCGCCGGCATGCCGTACATCCATTTGGTTGCGATATTCCTCGCCATGCTTGACGGCGACCTGTTCGAGAAATTCACGGATCGATGTTTCAATAGCCATGGTATTTACCTCCTTGCCCGCTTGGGCTGGCGGCAATTTTGGCCAGTCCAATGACGAAAAAATGAAGTGATACTTAAAATTCGTGACTTAATTGCTTTAGGTGTTTTTCATGTCATGCAAGGCAAAGGTTTTGAGCCTCACATGCGGACAATCCGGCGGTTTGTGACACGTGCAAACCGCGTATCCATTCCGACATCGATGACCCCAGGAGTATCAGGGATGCGACAACGGCCGTAGCAGACCCCATGAGAACCATGACTTGGAGAATGGTACAACTCTTGCGTCATTCCCTGATCGGCACCGGAACAACCGGCACGGGAGAATGACTATGAGCAACGAATCATTGCCTTGGGACGACGATGCGCTCGCGCGCCTGGAGAAGATCCCATCCTTCGTCCGCAACATGGCCAGGGCCAAGATCGAGAAAGCGGCGCTCGAAGCCGGCGAAAACCGCGTCACCTCGGCCTTCATGGATGCCAAAAAGGCCAGACTGATGGGATAAAGCCATGCCTTACATAAAATTCTACATGACCCCCGGCTCCTGCAGTACGGGCATCCATATCCTGCTGGAGGAGCTGGGGCTGATCTTCGAAGCGTATGTGATCAACCTTTTAGCCGGCGACCAGTTCAAGCCGGAGTATCTCGTCATCAATCCGCGCGGCAGTGTACCCGCCCTCGTACTGGAGGACGGCACGGCACTGACCAGCTGGCAATCGATCGCCTGCCGGCTGGCCGAGGCTTACCCGAAGGCCCGCCTGTTACCGGAAAACGATGACAGGGCGCGGGTGATGAATGTGATGGATTACGCCGTCAACACCATGCACGGCGAGGGCTTCGCCCGCATCTTCACCACCGACCGCTTCGCGCTGGACGAGGAGGATGCCATGGACGAGCTGGCGCTGGGCCGCAGGATCGTCGATAAAGGCTTCGCCAGACTCGATGCGCTTCTGGAGGGGCGCGACTACGTCGCCGGCCAATTCAGCATCGCCGATGCCGCCCTCTTCTACATCGAGTTCTGGGCCGACCGCACCGACATCCCGCTGCCGGCCAACTGCCGCGCCCATTACGAGCGCATGCTGCAGCGCCCGGCGGTGCGGCAGGTATTGATGGAAGAGGGTTACGCACGAGTACTGAACGGTTAACGATTACCGAAGCATTCGGGTGCCCGATCAAGTGGGGGCATGCCCCTCCTCCGGATCGGCGTCATGGCTTTCGGAAGGTTTGACTTCATATACAACGACCGGAAACGATTGCCCGCAGTTGGTGCAACGCACCTTCTTCTTGCCCATGGCATCCCTCATTTTCTGGTTGGCCGGGTATCGCTTCCCGCAATAGATGCACTCGATATATTGCACCGCCCTCTCCTGCCGCTGCCGTTGGTGTTTCAACAGGTTAGACGAGATCGGGCGAATCGCCACCCTGCGGCGTTATTCGATCACCTTTTTACGGGTTACCTTGATCAGGCCGCGCTTCACCTTGCTGCTCAGGCGCCGCTCTTTGGCAGCCCTGCTTTGCCGGGTTGGGATGCGTTTCCTGGCCACCTTGGTGCCGGCCAGGATTAGTTCGCGCAATCTCGCCAGTGCATCCTGCCTGTTCAGATCGAGGCTTCTGAAACGCTGCGCCTTGACCACCACCACGCCGTCGTCGGTGATGCGGTGGTCGGCATAGTTCAGCAGTCGCTCCTTCCACACCTCCGGTAGCGACGAGGCACGGATATTGAAACGCAGATGCACCGACGAGGAGACCTTGTTGACGTTCTGCCCCCCAGCCCCCTGCGCCCGAATCGCCTGCATGTCGATTTCGCTGTCGGGAATCGCCACCGTCGCATTGATTTTCAGCATGTCGGGCAGGCTACCAGAATCGTTCCCGGATACCCCAAATGAGTATTGTATCGCAGGAATATGGCGGTATCCTGTCTCCGGAATCGAGGGTCCGTCATTTCTCCGGAACTCTTCCACCGGTTTCACACCCCTGCGCACCTCTGCCCTGATGGCGTGAACCAGGCCCACTTTAAAAGCTTATGGCCGCTGGCCTGCGCCCGTAAGCAAAGGCGGTATATCGTGAATACACACAAAACGAAACCGGAAGCCTGGCTGGGCTTCAGGGGTCACGCATGGCAACAGCACATCGATGTCCGCGACTTCATCCAGCACAACTACTCCCCCTATACGGGCGACGATGCCTTTCTCGCCCCCGCCACGGATCGCACCAGCCAGCTGTGGGAGAAAATTTCGGCACTGCTCGAAGAAGAGCGGGCCAAGGGCGTGCTGGACGTGGAAAGCCGCTTCGGCTCCTCCATCGTGGCCCATGCCCCCGGCTACATCAATCAGCCGCTGGAACGCATCGTCGGCCTGCAGACCGATGCTCCGCTGAAGCGCGCCATCGTCCCGAACGGCGGCCTGCGCATGGTGGAGTCAGGCCTGGAAGCGTACGGCTATACCATCGACCCGGGCGTAAAAGAGGCCTACGAGAAATACCGCAAGAACCACAATCAGGGCGTGTTCGACGTCTATAGCCCCGACATCCTCGCCTGCCGCCGCTCCGGCATCATCACCGGCCTGCCCGACGCCTACGGCCGCGGCCGCATCATCGGCGATTACCGCCGCGTCGCCCTTTACGGCGTCGATTTTCTGGTGGCCGACAAGCAGCGCGAAAAGGCCGAGCTGGACAATGCGGAGTTCAGCGAGACGGTGCTGCGCAGCCGCGAAGAACTGTCCGAACAGCTCAGGGCACTCGACGAACTCCGCCAGATGGCGGCCGGCTACGGCTTCGATATCGGACGTCCGGCGGCCACGGCTCAGGAGGCCGTGCAGTGGCTCTACTTCGGCTACCTGGCCGCGATTAAGGAGCAGAACGGCGCAGCGATGTCGATCGGCCGCATCTCCACCTTCCTCGACATCTATTTCGAGCGCGATATCAAGGCCGGGATGCTCGACGAATCGTCGGCGCAGGAGCTGATCGACGACCTGGTCATCAAGCTGCGCATCGTGCGCTTCCTGCGCACGCCGGAATACGACCAGCTCTTCTCCGGCGATCCCGCCTGGGTCACCGAGGCCATCGGCGGCATGGGCGAGGACGGCCGCACGCTGGTCACCAAGAGCAGCTTCCGCTTCCTGCACACCCTCTACAACCTCGGCCCGGCTCCCGAGCCGAACCTGACCGTGCTGTGGTCGAATGCGATGCCGAAGGGTTTCAAGGCGTTCTGCTCGAAGGTCTCCATCGAGACCAGTGCCATCCAGTACGAGTCGGACGACCTGATGCGCGGCCACTGGGGCGACGATTACGCCATCGCCTGCTGCGTGTCGGCCATGCGCATCGGCAAGCAGATGCAGTTCTTCGGCGCCCGCTGCAACCTGGCCAAGGCCCTGCTGTATGCGATCAATGGCGGCGTGGATGAGAAGTCTGGCGCGAAGGTCGCCGACGGTTTCGAGCCCATCACCGCCGAATACCTCGATTACGACGAGGTGGTGCAGAAGTTCGAGCAGGTCATGGGATGGCTGGCGAAGACCTACATCAAGGCGCTCAACGCCATCCACTACATGCACGACAAGTACCATTACGAGCGCATCCAGATGGCCCTGCACGACCGCGATATCCTGCGCACCATGGCCTGCGGCATCGCCGGCCTGTCGGTGACGGCCGACTCTCTCTCCGCCATCAAGCACGCGAAGGTGCGGGTGATCCGCAACGACGAGGGGCTGGCCACCGACTTCGCCATCGAGGGCGACTACCCGGCCTACGGCAACAACGACAACCGCGTCGATGCCATTGCCGTCTGGCTGGTCGAGACCTTCATGGCGAAGATCCGCGAGCACAAGACCTATCGCGACAGCCTGCCCACCCAGTCGGTGCTGACCATCACCTCCAACGTGGTCTACGGCAAGAAGACCGGCAACACGCCGGACGGCCGCCGTGCCGGCGATCCGTTCGCACCGGGAGCCAATCCGATGAGCGGCCGCGACAAAAAGGGCGTGATCGCCTCCGGTGCCTCGGTCGCCAAGCTGCCCTACGACGCAGCGCTCGACGGCATCTCGTGGACCGCGACCTGCATCCCCGATGCGTTCGGCCATACCCTGTCCGATCGCGTCAGCAACCTGAGCAACTGCCTCGACATGTTCTGCAATGCCAAGGGCTTCCACGCCAACGTCAATGTGCTGAACAGGGAGACGCTGCTCGATGCCATGGAGCATCCGGAGAACTATCCGCAGCTGACCCTGCGCGTCTCCGGCTATGCGGTGAACTTCGTCAAGCTGACCCGCGAGCAGCAGCTCGACGTGATCAACCGGACCTTCCACCTGAGTTTCTGATCGGGGGCCCTGCCGCAACGGCGGGGCTGCCGTCAGCCGGAATAGAGAGATGAGCGAGATTACCACGGATACCCCGCCGGGATTCATCACGCCCGCCTGTGTCGACGAGCGCGGCAGGCTGTCGGGCTTCGTGCACTCCTTCGAGATGGGCAGTGCCGTCGATGGCCCCGGCATGCGCTTCGTCGTGTTCGTTTCCGGCTGTCAGTTCCGCTGCCTTTATTGCCACAACCCCGACACCGCCAAGATGCACAATGGCACCATGATGTCCGTCGAGGAGGTGCTGGAGGAGATCGACGAATACTCGAAGTTCCTGCGCTTTGCGGGCGGCCTGACGATTACAGGCGGCGAGCCGCTGATGCAGGCGCACTTCATCAGCGAAATCTTCTACCGCGCCAAGCACGATCTTCACCTGCACACTGCACTCGATACCCAGGGCTTCCTGGGAGGCCAGCTGGAAGACGCATGGTTCGACGATGTCGATCTGGTGCTGCTCGATATCAAGCATATCGATCCGGACAAGTACCTGGCGCTGACCTCCCAGCCCCTGCAGCCGACGCTGGATTTCGCCCGCCGCCTCTCCGACTTAGGGAAAAAGATGTGGATTCGCTACGTGCTGGTGCCGGGCTATACGGATGATTTCGACGACGTGGAGAAGCTGGCCGACTTTGTCGCCACGCTAAACAATGTGGAGCGCGTGGAAGTGCTGCCGTTTCACAAGATGGGCGAACACAAATGGGAGGAGCTGGGCTACAAGTACAAACTAAAGGAGGTTCAGCCTCCCTCCTCCGACCTTCTGAAACGCGTCATCGGCCAGTTCAGCCAGCGCGGCCTGACTGCCTGCTAATTCACTATTTGCAGAGCATATGTCTGCAACTCCCTGCGCACGAATCGCCCACGTCCAAAAGTCACATCGCCTCGAATTTAGAAATGGTCCAGATCTGTTTGAACCTGTTTGTTTTGGCTTCCAAGATCACTGCTACTCCATAGTGTCGCAAGAATGCATATCTTCGAACTGCGTAGCCGTGGCTCAGCTGTTCTTCGCAAGTCAGGTCAATAGCATCGCCCTTAATGCTGGGGTATAGCGACTTCGCGGGGTATGTGGTTCCGGACCGGCACTTGACTGTCAGGGGAAGCTGATTTGATGGGGTAAGCCACAGTCCGGTGCTACCCTCGAAAACGTACTCGGTGTTTTCAGCGAGCGCCGCCACTTGCTTATTGAACTGCGTGAACTCGGCAACCTCTTCTATTAGCGATGGATTGACATCGTTGTACCGGACACTCTGTGATCTTAGCGTAACAAGACCGATGTAGCTTAAGTTGAATTCGGCGGCGTAAGAGATCGAACCATGAAAGTATTCCCGGCTTAATCGCACGAGACCATTTCCAGAATTTGTAAGCCGGGTTACAACGGTGACGTTGTCGTTGAGACCAGGCTGTTGGTGGTCCATAGCATAGGTAACCGTCAGTTGCCGGAAGTTAAGCGTCACAGTATCGCCTTCGGTTATCTTGCGTTTCACCGTGCCTTGTAGTTTATCTGGGCTAAACAAGTCCCCTTCGGCATACGCCTTCGGGTTTGCGGCGACGTCCTTTGGAGAAGGCAACAAGACACACCCGGCAAGGCTTACCAGTACGCATGCACATATCGTTCCTGTCAGGGTTCGTTGTTTAGCCATGTATTCCCTTCCTCATATATGCCATTGCTTTCCTTGATATTAGCATCATAAACAACAAGGAGTCAGAACAGCGTTTCGACGTAGCGCGGCTGACCATTGACCAACACGGCACGGATGCCGGCATTGCCGCACTTGTCCACGGCCACCTCGATGGAGACCTTCTCGCCCTGCACCGGGCGCTCAAGGCTGCGTCCCGTACCCTCCGGCACGAAGTAGTTCTCGATGCCGTATTCCACCCGCACCTGGCGGACATCCTCCAGTTTCTGTGTCTGCCGGTTCCAGCGCTGGCTATCCACCCGGTCGACCCGACCCCTGATCACCACGGCATCGGTTTCAGGGCGCTTGGTCGACACACTCACGGCCTGCCAGTACAGGTCGTCCTTCTGCAGCGTCACGTAGACCACGTCGCCGCGCTTCACCTCGGGCAGTGCGAAGTGGTCCGACTCCAGCGTGTTGATGGTGTAGTTGAGCCGCACATAGTCGCCGCGGAACAGCGAGCGCGGATCGATCGGCTGCGTCTCCAGCACCACCGGTGTGCCGGTAGCCAGCGTCCACTGCTTGCGGCCGATCATGCCGAACAGCACCAGTGTGAGGACGACAACCACGATAGTAAGACGGAATGCAGGGCTGAATTCGCGCTTCATGCCGCACCTCCAACGCTACCGATGCTCTTCATCGACGCCATCAGCTGCCGCCGTTTGCGATCGAGCACGGCGGCAACGATGATCAGCAGCAGGCCGCCGGCCATGAAGAAGAAGGAGCGGTCGAGCAGCTTCCAGAAGATGTCGAAATAGCGCGACAACACGCCGAGTGCGAAGAACAGGAAGCCGAGATTGACCAGCTGCCGGCTGTCGAGATGCGCACCGGCATAGACGAGCCACAGGGCGGCAGCGAAAAAGACGGCATTGAAGGCGATGGCCATCTGGCTGCCGTAGCTGCCCGGCACGAACACGTTCACGGCAAGGCAGGCGAGGACCAGCAGCAGGATTCCCTGCCCCCAGCGATGCCAATCCTCGCGCATGCCAAGTTCAAGCGTACGGCGATAGTGCCAGATGCCGAGAAGTGCCACGACCGCCAGCATCGCGAAGCTGACGATCAGCCAATCGTTATCGGCCACCGGGCGCAGCACCCACTGCCCGCCGATATAACTCTTGGCGCGCAGCATATCGGGAAAGGTCAGCGCCCACAGAGCCACCAGCCCTGCCACGGCAGCATAGTGGCGCATCGTCTCGGCCCAGTCGGCGAAGCGGCCGGAGAGTTCCAGGTGCAGGCCGGCGATGAACAGGCCGAGATAGACCAGAAAGAAGGTCTGCGTGAGATAGACGATACCGGCGGTGCGGTAATCGCTGACGAAATGCGCGTAGGCGAAGGCCGACCAGAAGAGCAGTGCCGCCATCAACAGATGTGAAAATCTCACCCAGCCTTCACGCACACCGAGCCAGACGAAACCGGCCAGCACGACAAGGAACGGCCAGTGCAGCTTTGAGAAGTCGATCGATTCCATACCGCTCCACAATACGGCGATCAGCAGCGCCGCGACGAACACCGCAGGCGAACGCAGCAGCCAGGCGGTCAGCAGGCCGCCCAGCGCCCAGGTCATGACTCCATCCGGATAGTGCGCCTCGATATGGTAGATCTGCGCGATCAGCATAATGTTGGCGCCGAACAGGATAACGCCGAGCAGCAGCATCGACTCGGCCAGCCAGCCATGCTCGCGCCCCCTCGCAATGCCTGATGCGATAAAGGCGGCCCACATGGCGCCGAACAACACGACAAGCTTGAGAATCTTCGGCATCTCCTGCCAGTTGGCGGCAAAGAAGGTGATGACGCCGACACCCAGCAGGATTGCACCAAGGATGCCGAACATTGCCGCCAGCGAATGCCGCTGCGAGCCGGCGGCAACCTGATCGAGGATCAGCGGCGCCTTGTCGGGGGCAACGAGCCCCGTCTCCACCCACTTCGGCAGCTCGCGTTTCAGCCGCCGCGAGAACCCACGGCTACGTATTCCGCCGCCAATTGCGGCGATAATGAGCAGCAAGATCAGCAATTCGAGCATGCATCCTCCCCACGACCCGTTGAAAGGATGACTATAGTCCAAAACCGCCGCTTTGCTGAGTTTGCTGTCGCCGCATGAAAAAACGGTCCGGAATTCCGTGCGGCATGCATACTGACGTGTCACTGAAAAACCTGCGTGAAACGCCTATCATTCGGACAACTTATGCGCACGAATCAATCCAATACGCGGGATCGTCTGGTCTTCTTCGATGTGGACGGTACGACCGTGGACGCCTTCCATGCGATCGACCTGACGTTTCAGCGACACGGCATGAACCTCGGCGACCTGGAACGATTCCAGAAGCGCCGCAATATTCTCAAGTATCTGGGCGGGCTGCGCGAATTCCCGAAAAATTTGCGCCGCCAGTTTGGCAAGCAAAGCCGGAAAAAACTTCTCAACACACTGACCGAGGTCTATCGCCACGAAGCCCGCCTGTTTCCCGGCATGGATACCCTGTTGCGCACCGTTTCGTCAGCCCCGGGGATTCGGATGGGCGTGATTAGCAGAAATGTGACCCATGAACCCGAGGAAACCCTGAAATACCTCTTTCGGCGTCACGATATCGACCCGGATGCATTCGACTTTTTTACCTGCATCCCCGTCAGGGGGGACAAGTCCATTCATATGAAGCAGGTCCGGGAATCCTTTTCGATCCATCCCGCACGTGCATATGCGTGCGGGGATGAACACAGCGATTATCTGGCAGCCATCCGCTCCGGCATCCATCCCTTCATCGTGTCGTATGGATTCGAAGACTTCGATCGGCTGACCAAAAAGTTCGAAGTGCCCGCTGAAGTCATCTCGACTTCACCCGAAGCATTTATTGGCAGCCTAAGACATGCCCTGGATTTGACGACTGATACTTAAAACCTCTATTCCGAAATAAGTATTGTGTCCCCAGAACTCTGTCCCCCACGGCTGAGTATTCCGCTGCCGATTGCAGCGATGATGAGCAGCAAGATCAGCAATTCGAGCATGCACCCTCCCCGTTACGAATCGAGCGACCTGGCAAACTTCTCCGCGCACTTGGGGCACATGCCGTGGGAAACCTTCGCATCGGTATGCATCGAGAGGTAAGCTTCCAGCGTCACCCACTCCCCGCTATCGTCCCTGATCTTGTTACCGCACCACGCGCATAAAGGGACGATGCCGCTGATATTCTTGATGGTGGCCCGGATTTCACTATGAATGGGCCGGGTGATGCGCTGGAACGCCCATGCCCCGGCGAGCACCAGCAGCAGGGCTGCACTGGCTGCATACAGTGCGGCAAGCTCGAAGGGGGCCCGAATCTCCGTCAGGTCGATTTTCGCGACGATGCCCATATTCAGCAGTGCCACGGGCTCGTAGGCGGCGAGCACCGTCTCTCCCCGATAATCGGGGCCGACCACGGTTCCGGATTGCCCCGTGAGGGCAAGGCGCATGGGCTCCGCTTCGTTGCTGCCGAAGGCCACCGGATGGGGATTGCTCAGGTCGTGATGCCGGTGGCTTAACAGGAATACGATCTGGTTGTTCTTCAGTTCGGCGAGCGTGAACTCGCCGGTCTTGCCAAAGCCTTTGAAATTCTTGTGGGCTTCCCTGATCTGGGCCAACGCATGTTGGCGAGCAGCATCAGGTGATTCGGACTGGTCGTGACGCATGATCGCCTCGATCGTACGCGCTTCGCTCTCGGCGATTTCTACCAGTCGATTGCTCTCTTCCTGAAAGGCGGCTCTGTAAAGCATGGCAATGGCAATACCGACCGTAATCGCTACAACCGAGGCCATGATAAGCATCAGATAGATGCTCTTCTTATGGATATCCTGGATAGCCATTTCTGCAGAATAACCACAAACAACGAATTTTGTCGATGCATTCTCCCCAAACAAAAAGCGACCCATGAGGGCCGCTTCGTTTCAGGGAGGACCGGCTGGTGTTACTTTCCCAGCTGCTCCAGATCCCGCACGCCGCCACGGTCGGCCGAAGTGGTCAGTGCCGCATAAGCCTGCAGCGCCTTGCTGACAACGCGCTGGCGATTGACCGGTTTCCAGGCGCTGGAACCCTTCACCTCCATCGCCTTGCGACGCTCTTCTAATACTTCAACTGAAACGTCCAAATTAATGGAACGATTGGGAATATCGATCTTGATGATATCCCCTTCCTCGATCAGGCCGATGGCACCGCCCTCGGCTGCCTCCGGCGAGGCGTGGCCGATGGAGAGGCCCGAGGTGCCGCCGGAGAAACGGCCGTCGGTCAAAAGTGCGCACACCTTGCCCAAGCCCTTCGATTTCAGGTACGAGGTCGGATAGAGCATCTCCTGCATGCCCGGCCCGCCCTTCGGCCCCTCGTAGCGGATGATAACGATATCGCCCGCCTGCACCTTGTCGTTGAGGATGCCGTTCACCGCATCCTCCTGACTCTCGAAGACGCGCGCCGTACCTGTGAACTGCCAGATCGACTCGTCGACACCAGCAGTTTTCACGATGCAGCCTCTTTCAGCAATATTGCCGAACAGCACGGCCAGGCCGCCCTCCTGCGAATAGGCGTGCCCGATGTTGCGGATGCAGCCTTCGCTGCGGTCCAGGTCGAGGCTCTTGTAGCGCTCGGACTGCGAGAATGCCTCCTGCGTCGGAATACCGCCCGGTGCAGCGCGGAACAGGTGATGCGCCTCCTCGTTGGCAGCATTGGTCACGTCCCAGCTCTCCAGCGCATTGGCCAGCGTCGTCGAATGGACGGTCGGCACATGCGTATGCAGCAGCTTCGCGCGGTCCAGCTCGGCCAGGATACCCATGATGCCACCGGCGCGATGCACGTCCTCCATGTGGTACTTCTGCGTCGCCGGGGCGACCTTGCAGAGGTTCGGCACCTTGCGGCTAAGCCTGTCGATATCGGCCATCGTGAAATCGACCCCCGCCTCCTGCGCACAGGCCAGCAGATGCAGCACGGTATTGGAGGAGCCGCCCATGGCGATGTCGAGCGTCATGGCG